>Ga0210016_1001695_pt1 | contig 20493 bp, 11 predicted proteins | sample CryGeyCG2014_300_FD_185454 | JGI IMG/M metagenome (GOLD analysis project Ga0210016, IMG submission 185454) | Groundwater microbial communities from aquifer - Crystal Geyser CG02_land_8/20/14_3.00 (SPAdes) (version 2) | ecosystem: Environmental > Aquatic > Deep subsurface > Groundwater | place... | reverse complement strand
GGCGGTGGGAGTCGCCTTTGAGCAACCAGTACGCGACAGCTACACCGAATGGGAATACGGCCACCGTGACCGGGATCAAGGCAGACGGGGCGCTCACCGTATCGGCGACGTATGCCGAACCGAAGACACCAGAGGATGGCCCCGAGGTCACTGGTTCCGCGACGGTGACAGTCAGCAATCCGTTCGTCGGCACATACGACGGAACCATCGTTAAGAACATTGCGGGTGACGAGAACCGACCTGGGTACGTGCCCTATACAATCACCGGCGGATCTGGATCTTTCACGCTGGTTGTCCATGGCGACCTGACAGTGACGGGTGACGGTACCTTGAGCCATGTTATCGTCTACCATGCCACAGACGATATCTCGAAGCCTCCGCCTCCCTTGCCCGAGGTGTTCACGTTCAAGATAACAGGCACTGTCGCACAGGATGGCCAGGCGCAGTTGACCGTAACTCCCCTCACTTACAACGAGTTCCCGTGCCCCCCTCCGGGTCCGTTCACGGGATCCGTGCCCTTCGTCGTGGCGGGAGAGTCGGTCACTGTTTCCGCATTTGAGGGCGTTGGCCCCTGGGAACGGGCGACTGGCCCGAACGGATGGAAAGCGGTGAAGCGGATGCCATGACCAGTGTAGACAGGACGCGCCCACCGGCCCCCAAGTCCCTCGGAAGCGGCTCTTGGCAGTGCACGAAAGACTGACCGAACCGCCTGCGAGCTGACCGTGTGACCGGGATGCTGCCTTCTGTCGCCAGTCGTGCGAGGTTAGTCCCGCTCCCATCTCCCACCTCAGCAGTTCGAGACATCGCTTTGCTCCGCCCGTTCGACGACCAGCCCTCCAGCGGGCACATAGCGCACCGGCGCTCCCAGTGTCAGTGGATCTGCGTCGCCCCAATCGTAGGGAGGAAGCCCACCGTCGAGGTCGGCGGCGAGCCACGCCTCTGTTTCCCGATCCCTCGGCGCTTCGGCGACTGAGGCCGCCTCCGCCCGTGGAGCCTCAAGCTCGTCCCCACTGCTCCGCGCAAGCTGCTCAATGACGAGCTGGGCGACGCTCCTACCTTGGTGGGCGGCCCGTCGGGACAGGCTGTCCACCAGCGCGGCGGGAAGGTCCAGAGTTAGCTGGGACACGCGGCTCCCCTCCTCGGTGAGGTCATGGCGTCATCTTAGCATATCGGCGTGCCCCTACACAACCTGGCGCCGGGGCTGTCACACGAACCATCCATCTATTACCGTCTGCGCGACTCGCTGACGCGCCCACAGAGCCCTGCCACTCACGGCTCTGCCAACCTCGCCACTTCCTCCGCCGCCAACGCCCGCGGCCACACCACCACCTCGTCAATGATCCCCTTCGTCCCTGCGCCGAGGCGCAACGGTTCGTCGTCGGTGAGCATCGATCGAGAAACGCCGCAGGACTCGGGCGCCCTGCTCCGCACGTCACGCCAGCCCTTTGCGGTGCAGCAGCGCAAGGTAGTCTTCGTCATTGAGCCTGTCCGCCAACGCCTCCCGCATTTCGGCTTCTGTGAGTCTGAGTTGCGCACGGAACTTGCTGGCTACGTTGCCCTTCATGTCGCCCCTCCCCTTGGACATCCTGGTCCGAAGCAGCATTCGTCCGTCGGCAGCACGATAGAGCCAGATGAGGTCCTTGGCGTCGCCTGCCTGTTCCCACCCCAGGCGCCGGAGCAGCCGTTCCGCCTCGCGCAACTTGAGCGTGAGCCCCATCAGGCGGCCTCGCGGATGCTTCGCTGGAGGAAGACCCACTGCTGAGCCAAGTCGCCCCCAAGGGATTGCCCCGCCGCTTCCCGCTTCAGCACCTCCCACAATCCGGCGATGCCTTCGCAGAGATCCTCCAAGCCCTCCTGCTCGGTGTCGCCGTACCCGAACATGTCGGCGTCGTACCAGGTGGCGCAGTACTGCCCGTCGTCTTCCTCCAGCACAACCGGGATCGGGCGGATGACTTCGTAGCGGGCGTCGCGCAGGTTCTCCAGCATGATCGGCTTCGGATACCCGGCGCGAACGCGGGTCAGCAGGTCCCGGACGGCTTGCGTCGTCGCTTGTAGGTCGAGCACGATCCGGTCCAGTGTAGCGGTCTGAGGCATGGCGTGAGTCACCTCGCGGCTGCGCAGTTGGCGCCAACAGGCCAATCTTAACCCCTCACCGTCCTCACCGCCAAGCAGCCGCGCCCTTGGAGACTGCCTGCACTTCCTCCGCCGTCAACGCCCGCGGCCACACCACCACCTCGTCGATGATCCCGTTCGTCCCTGCGCCGATGCGCAACGGTCCGTCGTTGGTCAGCATCGCCCCCGGCACGCTGCGGGACTGGGTGGCCAACCGGCCGTCCACGTAGACCGTGACTCGCTGGTCCAGCACGGAGACGGTGGCGCAGAGGTGGTGCCAGTTGCCGTCGTTGAGGTTGATCGAGGTACTCACGTCGCTGTGGCGGTAATCGGCGCCCTCGAACGAGGCGGAGAAACACGGCGCAAACGCGTCCGGGCGGATGTAGACGCCGTAGTTGCGGACTTGGTGGCCGAGGTACTTGTTCACCGGGAACTGCCACGTGCCGGTGTCGCCCGTGAGCTTCAGATAGAAGGCGAGGGTGACTTCCTCCGGCAGGTCGAGCGAGGGTGCGTCGGGGATGACGACCAAGTCGGTCACGCTGCGGTCGCCCCCTGGGCCGGCGCCGACCTCGGGTGCTGCGCCGCCGCTGAAGGCGAGGGCGGTGCCGTGCTTGCCGGGCACCCAGCGGCAGCCGGTGACTGCGCCGTCGTTGTTGTTGCCGGAGGCGTCGTGGGTGACCGTGCCCGTGCCTTCGTCAAAGGTCCAGCGGCCGACGGGGCCGGCCTCCGGATCAACGGTGGAGACGAGCAGTTCAGTTGGCTGCGTCCACGTCGTGCCCGCCCAGTCGATTGACACCGTGATCGGCTTCCGGCCGGGAGTCGCGCCAGCGGGAAGGTCTGCCGCCGCCCGGACGGCCAGCGTGCCGTTCGGCGGGACGGTCACGGTCGCGCTGTAGTCCACAAAGTTGTCCGGCGACGTCACTTTGAGCTTCGCGCTCTTGGCCGCGCCAAAGGGGTTGCGCAGCGTCATCTCAAGGGGCGCCTGTTCGCCGGGGTGGCTCCGTGCCGGCGGCTTCACCGACAGCAGCGCGCCGAGTTGCCTGGCGCCTTTGCCCAACCCGCGCACGAACTGGAGGTCCTCCGAGGCGCGGAGGAGCAGCACGCCGTCGCGCGTCTTCTCCGTTCGCTCGTTGCCCATAAGGTCGACCACGCGCGCAGTTGGCGCGGCGACGTTGAAGGCCGTCATCGACTCGCCGTTGGTTGTCCACACGGCGAGGAGGTGCTCGTTGTTGCGGACGAATCGGCGGGTCCAAACGGAGTGGTCTTCAATGGCAGACGTAGCCTTGGCCGCCAAGGCCAAGGACTCCGCGCCCTTGGCGGGCGCGGCTACGCTGGGCGCGGCTACGACGGCGCCGTCCAACAGCTCGGCGCAGGTGCGCAGGGCGAAGTAGGCCGGCTTGGGGGTGAGGTCATTCCAGCACAGCCCGTAGTTGTGCTCGGTGTAGAACCGGTCGACGCCGGGATCGTGCAGCCGGAAGACGATGAGCCGGTCGATCAGCCCCGTAGCCAACGCCAGCACGATGCCGCGACCGAGCATCTGCGCCGAGCGCCGCTCGTCCGAGCCGCCGCCGAGCTGGGCGCCGAGCTGGGTCGTCCAGCACCACTCGGTGATCCACAGGTTCCGCCTGGCGCCGTGCTCAGCCGACAGGTCGCCAAGGTGCGTCAGGTCGCCGACGAGGTCGCTCTCTTCGGGCGAGTCTTGCCGGTAGGGATGGATGGACAAGGCGTCGCAGTGCTTCGGCACGCCAAGCCCGATGAGGTCGTCGAGGAACGACATGCCCCACAGGTTCCGTCCCGGCCCCGCAAGCCCCGGGGTAATGACGGTGCACGCGGGGTTGCCGCGCTTCGCCGCTTCGTAGCCGACGCGGGCAACATCGAAGAACTCCTTTGCGTCCGGCGTCGGCTCCCAGAACACGCTGATGTTCGGCTCGTTCCACAGCTCCCAGTGATCGACAACGCCCCGGTAGCGCCGCGTGACGCCCTCCACGAACCGCGCCCAGGCGTCGAGCTTTGGCTTGTAGACCCACGGCCGGGCGGCGTCGTCCGGCGCGGTCGAAGCCCACTTGGGCGGGAAGCCGAGCAGCCCGAGGATGCGGATGCCGTGCGCCTTTGCCTGGTCGATGAGGTCATCGTGCGGCGTGCGGCCGGCGCGGGCGTGTAGGCCATGCGGGCCGCTGTCCCGACCCGGATCGTCCGCCTTGTCGAACGTCCACCACCCGACCAGCCCGGCGGACGGCGGCGCCTGCTTAGCGGCGAGGCCGGCAACCTCGTCCGCCGAGAGCGCCCGGTCGTAGAGAGCCACCTCGTCGAGCATCCCTTGAAACGGCCCGCCAAACTGGAGCCCTCGCTTGCTTGCCCGCACCCGGCCGCCGTTGACCGCGTGCTCCATCGCCAGCTTCCCGTCCACGTACAGGAGCAACTTACCCGACGCCGCTGAGTACGTCGCCGCGAAGTGACGCCACTCTCCGTCCCAGGCAGACGCGCCGGAGGTGAAGTCCATGAACGGACGGCCGGGGAACGCCTCGAAGCCGCCGGAGTAGCAGACGACGCCCGTGTCCTTGTGCACGTACACGCCGTAGGTGCGTTCGGCGGCGCCGGACGAACGAGTCAACAGCCACTGCCAGTTACCGTCCTTGCCGGTGGAGCGGAACCAGAAGGCAAGGGTCAGCGCGTCCGTCAGGCTCAGCGGGTCAGAAGCGGGGACCGTCACGGCGCCGCCGCCGTCGCACGCCAGCGCGCGACCCACGACGCCTTCCACCGTCTCTGGCGGGTCCCAGGCAAACCGCCCGGCCTTCGGCTCCAGGCGTTGCCACGAGAACTGCAACCGCTCCCAGCGGATGCCGGCGTCGCGGTTCAGCCGGAAGACCGCCTCCATCTGCTCCGGCTGGAAGCTGGACAGAAAAGCATGGCACCCGAATAGGGCGTTGTGGTCGGCGGGCAACTCCCGGCCCGGCTTGCTGACGGCAAAGCGACAGAGCCACGTCCGTTCTCTGTCGCCGGCTCCCAGCGACAGCTTTGCAAGATACGAGCCGACCCGGTCCGGCCGATACTCGAACGCTACGTCGGATGACTCCCCGGGGGCCAGGGTGACCTGCCGTTGCGACACAGGCTCCCGCCCGCCGAAGTAGTCCTCGACCATGAGCCCGAGCGGCTCGGACACCTTGGCGTCGCCGCGATTGGTCAACCGGACTCTCACGACCGCCGGTTCGGAGGCGTAGAACAGGTTGCCTTCGCGTCCCGTCGTGACCCGCGCGTCCACGAAATCCAACGGCTGCACGTCCGTCTTGGCCGTCAGCTCGTGCAGGTACGCGGCCCCCTGCGGCGGCGCGTCGGCCTTGAGGAGCAGCGCGATCTGCCGGAGCGTCACGGGGTGCTGCAGCGGCTGTGGCTTCTCCCCGCGGCGCAGCAACGCACTCCAGCCTTCGCCGTCGCCGACGGGCACGGTGAGCTGCCTCCAGCCGTCCCAGTCGACGGCGCCGAGCCGGCGCTTGTACCAGCGTTCGGCAGCGTCCTCCAGCGAGAGTTCCACCGGCCGTTCGGAGTGGTCGCCGTACAGCCAGAACGAGACCGCGGCGCACTGTCCGGGAATCGGCAGACCGGTCCAATAGGCGGACAGGTATTGCCGGCGCTCTTCGCGGAAGTCGTACGTCAGCTTCAGAGCCGCCTTGGCCCCTTGTCGCACCTGCTGGGCCGAAGGACCGACGGAACTCTCTCCCAACACGTAGTTGATCCGGTTGCCGCCGAGCTGCCAGTGAGCGGCCGAGTCCATGGGATCGACGACCAAGTCGCGGACCTCGGCGGAGACGCTGAGGGTGGAGAGCAAAGGGAGGAGGAGAGACAACGCGCGTGTCATGGGGGAGTCACCTACCGGTGCAGTCTTTCGCCCGCCCCGCCAAAGCGGACGGCTCGAATTGTAGCTGTTCCGCAACGCCGGCACCCCAGCGGCACGAGGCAAAGGGGAAGGGCGCACGCGTAGGGAATAACGAATGCGTATGCTGCCATTCCAATCCCGCCCGATAATCGAGGCCCGCTGCCGGCTACTCGTGCTGCTCAGCGGCTGGTGTCTGGTAGGCGCCGCGATGGCGGCGGCTGCAGAAGCTCCCTCGGGGCCTGACCTCCCCGACTTCTACTCGACCGAGGTGCAGCGCTTCCACGCACTCCTTGCGTGCAAGGCACCAGAGTCCCGCCTCGAAGGCATCGAGGGGTTGAGCTGGCTGCGGCACTGGGAGTCGGAAGACGCGCTGTTGCGGCTGCCCCACGACGCGGACCCGTTGGTGAGGCGGGAGGCGGTGGCCGCGCTGACGCGCTTCGGCACGGCACGGTCGATTCCGCGGCTGCTCGAACTGCTGACGGACGGGCGGCACGAGGTTGCCCAGCTCAGCCAGCTCGGCCTTCAGCGGATGACGGGGCAGGGCTTTGGGGCAGACCGGCCCGCTGAGTGGCGACAGTGGTGGGAAGCGACGGACCGCTCAACGAAAGTCGGTGCGTTGCTCAACCAGGTGCGTGATCCGGCGACGCGGACCGCGGCCCTGCGGGCGCTCCGGCATCTCTCGGAGCCCGAAGACGAAGCACGCTTCCTCCAACTGCTGACGACACCGCAAGCGCCGCCGCTCAGTGGCCCCGAGTGGGTCCTGGGCTTCGAGGTGCTGGAGCGGATCGGTAGCGAGCAGTCACTGCCGCACCTGCTGAAGGCCGCTTCGCTGGCGCCGGCGGCGTATGCCTTGGGCCGGCTGGGTGGGCCGCAGGCGGAAGAGGCGCTGCTCGCAGCGCCCAAATCAGAAGCCGTCTGGGTGAACTTGGATCGCCTCCACAGCCGCCGGTGCGCGCCGTTTGCCCCGGAGCTGCTGAACTCGTTCGGGCTGCTCTCCTATCGGGCTATGCCCGACGACGTCTACTTGGAGCCGCAGCCGATCCAGCACGTGGCAGCCAACCTGCTGTTGCGCACCGGCGAAGCGCCCAGGCTCATCGACCTGCTCCTGTCGGAGTTGGAGGGGAAGTCCAAAGCCGACAGCGCGCCCGAGCCGCTGAAGCGACTGCTCGTCGGCATGAGACCGGAACTGCAACCGGGGTTCGTGCGCGACGACGGCGAGGCGCAGTCGAAGGCGCTGGCCGCGCTCCCGCATATCACTAAGGACCGGCAGTTCGTCCTGCGGTTGATCGCGCTACTGGATCACCCCGCCCTCGTGCCGCGCGTGTATGCCGCCCTGACGCTGGGGTCCACGCACGCCGAGGAAGCTGTGCCGCCGCTGCTGCGGAAGATCGAGGAACCGTACCCCTTCACCGATGCCACCACGCAGGTCTCCGGCAAGCATTTCGAGCACAGCCAGAACGTGCGGTGGAAGGGCTTCTTCTGCATAGCCTTGGGGCGGCTTGGCACCGACTCGGCGCGGATCGCGTTGGAGCGGCTGGCAACCACGGACGGCGCCCCCCGCGATGTCCGCTACGGCGCCGTGGTCGGCTTGGGGTTCGTCGGCTCGGAGAACTCGCTCCCGGTGCTCAAGCAGCTCGCCGGGCACGACCCGATCTGGATGGTGCGACGAGCCGCGTCGGAGGCGGTCCGGGAGGTTGAGCTGCGCAGGAAGAAGGTGGACGCAGAGTGAGACGACGCTTCGCGGTGCTTCCTGCCTTGCTCTGCTTGGCGTTCGCGGCTGCATGGCTGATGGGCGTAGCGGCAGCCGCGCCCGCCGCGCCGCCAAGCAAGCTGGCGGACTTGCAGGTCCTCTTCGAGCGCTTCTCCGGCCACGTTGCCCTGCTGCCCGGCACCACGCCCGAGGCGTCCAGGGAGTTCCCGCTGGTGCAATGGCTGGCCCAAGCCGGGCTGGCAGAGCACGTGAAGCTGCTGACCGCGGAGGAGTTGGTCGATCCTGGGACGTTCACCGCGGCGCGGTTCCCCGTCGTCCTCTACGGCAGCAACGAGCCGTACCTCCAGAGCTTCCGGAAGCCGGGCGACTGCGACGAGGCGCTGGTGCGCTACCTCGGGCAGGGCGGCACGCTGCTGGTGCTGCCGTCGGGACCGTTCCCCTTCTTCTACAACGAGGCAGGCAAGGTCGTCAACACCTCCGCCAAGTTCGGTCTACCGGTCTGCGGTGGGGGAGTCAATCCGTTGCCAGAGCACCTCCGCGGTGTGGCGACGAGTCTGAACGGCCCGCCGCCGGGGCGGACGCTCACATTCCGGGCGGCGCCCGCTCAGCAGGTTGTTACGAGCTTGCCCGCGAGTGTTCCCTATCCCGCTCAAGACGAGGCGGACCAGCGCTGGCGAGGCATCCTAAACGCCCCGCCGGCTGGCGCGCGATACGTTCCGGTCGTTTCGCTTCACGATGACGCTGGCAACAGCTACGGCGAAGGCGTCGCCGCCATCGAGCACTTGGAGGGCCGATTCAAGGGCGCCCGGGCGGTCTACGTCTGGTGCTCGCTGCTTGCGTCGGCGCGAACGCGGGAGCCGATCCTGGCGGGAGTTCTCCACTACGCCTTGACCGGCGCGACCCCGCCGCCGGCGGAGATCGGCGCCTCGTTCACGGCACGGTCGCCAACGGTCGACGGCCGCCTGGACGATTCCTGCTGGGCGACTGCCGCGCAGACGACGCGGTTTCTGCCGCCGCTGGAAGCGCCGGTGCCCACCAACCTGCCGGCAACAACGGCCCGCCTCTGCTGGACGGCGGAGCGGCTTTTCCTCGGGATCAAGTGCCCGCGTCGACCCGACCGCAACGGCGACGACGTCGTGTCGGTGACTTGGTCACGTCCGGGAGAGGCGAATCCGCAACGCCTGGAGCTTCGCCCGCAGGCGTCCGCCAACGGACTCCCTGGCGGCACCGAGGCGCAGTCGGCAGTGAACGGCGCCGACTGGACAGCCGAAGTGTCGGTGCCGCTCGCCTCGTTAGGGATCGACGCCCCTCGATTCGGTGCGCGCGCGTCCGTTCAGTTCACGCGCACGACGGAGGGCAACGAACCCGCCTCGCTTGCCTGGTCGCCCGCAGACGCCCCGGGCACCGTGCTGCTGGCCCCCGACCGGTACGGCGACACCTTCGACTTCTACCCCGAGGGTACCGACGGCAGCCCCTACTGGCGGATCACCAGTGGCTCCTGGCGCGTCGAGAACGGCACCCTCGTCGGCGAGAACACAGGAGACGACGGCTACCTCGCCGAGGGCGCTGCCCTGGACGGCGACTGGACGGACTGCGAATTCAGCGTCCACTTCAAGGTCGAGAGCTACGCCGACAACTGGCGCGACGGCCCCCGCATCGGCTTCCGCTGCAACGCCAGCGGCGATGGCTACCACGTCAACTTCACGGACCGGCACGTGCAGGTCCACAAGTCCATCCTCGGGACGACGACCGGCGAGGCGAATGCGCTGGCGGTGACGCCCTGGAAGCGCGACAACGAGTGGCATTCGCTGAAGGTGCGCTGCCTCGCCAACACGTTCACGGGCGAACTGGACGGCGAGCCGCTGTTCTCGTTCCGCGACGACATGGTGCTGGATGTCCCCTCTTACCGCCGGGGCGGCATTATCCTGAGCGCGCGGCGCTGGACCCGGTCACAGGGCGACATGCGCGTTCGGTACGACGACGTTCGGGTCACGCCGCTGCCTTCGGCGAAGCGGTGGAGCTTCGAGTAGCCGACCCAGGTCCCTTGTGCTCCAGCCTCGACGCCTTGCTTTCGTTGCGAAAATTGTGAATACTGTGCTGGCTGACATGGCCGCTTCGCGCCAAGGTCAGTAGTGCGTCTCGCGAGAGGGGGTAGCCGACCCAGTGACGGCCCCGCAGGGCTCACAGCAGCCCGAACTCCTGACCTCGAAGGAAGTAGCGCGGCACCTTCGCCTGCCGCAGTCGATAGTCTATCACCTCGCCAAGACCGGCCAACTGCCCGGTTTCCAGATGGGGCGCTCTTGGCGGTTCCCGCGCACCGAGATCGAGCGGCTGATTGATACGCCCTTCGTGGGCGCCCCAACGGTACTCGTGGTCGACGATGAGGAGATGATCCGCCAGCTACTCCACGAGGCGCTGACTCAGGCGGGGTGTGCGGTGTCCACGGCGGCGAGTGTCGACGAGGCGCTGGCGGAAACACGCTAACACAGGTTCGATGCCCTGCTCATTGACTTGGCGCTTGGTTCTGGGAGCGGCATCGAGCTGATCGAGGAACTGGAAGACGAGTACTCCCTGCGTCAGATGGCGATCATCACCGGCCGCCCGGATCTGCTGGAAGCCGCACCATTACTAGAGCGCGGTCCTCTCACCGTCATCCGGAAGCCCTTCGCACCCTCGCAAGTGGTCGCCTGCATTGAGCAACTTGTGGGTCGTCCGTTGTCTGCCCAACGCGCCAACGCGAGCGGGGCCCCCAACTTGACGCCCGGCACGTGACACCCGCCATCGCAGGAATCACTCATGTTCGCGCTTCGCTTGAACACCCCGGCAGGTGGAAACGCAAGCCCATCCGATCAGACCCCTGGGGTTTGACCGCGACGGTGCATTTCCGAAGGAGAGAGCATGGACCTCAAGACCGTGACCGTTCCTGAACCATTCAAGCCGCCGTTCGCGGAGGCGCAAGAGGTGGTCGCACGGCATTTTGACTCCATGGAGCGCGACCCGACGAGCGGCACGATCACCATCGGCGGCGACCGCTATGTGCTGGTGCGCGCGATGTCGCTGTCCGTTCACTTTTTCCAGTTCATGAAAGAGAGGTACCCCGGGCTGACCGACCGGGAGGCGATTGAGGGGGCCGGTTCAGTCCTGTTCGACATGGCCTTCGCCCTCGGTAAGAGCGACGCGCAGGCGTTCTGCGAGAAGCTGGGCGTGACCGACCCCATTGCCAAGTTGTCCTCCGGCCCCATCCACTTCGCCTATGCCGGCTGGGCGTTTGTCGATATCTCTCCCGACAGCAACGCCGTCCCCAATGACGACTACTGCTTGGTGTACGATCACCCCCAGTCCTTCGAGGCGGACTCTTGGTTGGCCCGGGGCGAGCGCACCGATTTCTGCGCGTGCTTCATGAACGCCGGCTACTCCTCGGGCTGGTGCACCGAGAGCTTCGGCGTCCACGTGAACGCCCGGGAAGTCCTGTGCCGCGCTCGGGGAGACGAGGCGTGCCGCTTCGTCATGGCACCGCCGGCCCGGCTCGACGAGCAAGTGGCGGCACACAAGGCCAAGCATGCACAGTGCGGTTGAGGCTCGCCTCAACGACCCGCCCCAACGGTGACCCCATGAGCTCGATTCCCGCGGTCCACTCCCGAGCGGTCCACGACTCCGTGGTGGCTAAGCTGGCCACCGTGGAGCCTTTCTTCGCCAAGCACTTGGTCGCCACGGCCCTCTCGGCACTGGGCAGGACGCCGGAGAACGTGTCGGCCGTCGAGCTGCTTGAGGTGATCCAGGACCATATCGACCCCCGGCTCCGGAGCCGGGGCAAGGTCGCCGCTTCTCTGCTCGACATCGGGGGCGGCTACCTGGTCTTCGCGGGCGGCCGGCTGGTGGAACTGAGCCCAGTGCTGCGGCGGCTGTGGCAAGGCGATGACGACCTCTCGGACGAGGCACTCGTGACGCGGCTGGGCCTCGCCCCGCCGGAGCGGGGCACGCTCTGGGTGGAAGAGCGGACCTTCCCCGCCATTGAGCGAACCTTCCGCTTCCGCTGGGTGCGCCTGGGGGAGACGGCCGTCGGCGGCGACCGTCTTTTCGCGTTGGTGCACGACATAACCCTGGAGAAGGAGTTGCTGGCCCAGGTCCGCGCCTCCTACGCAGAGCTGCAACAAGCCAACGACGCGTTTCAGCAGGCGCACCTCCAAGCGCAAGTCGCCGGTGATCGGCTGGAGCGCCTCAACGCAGTGCTCCAGGCGATCCGCAACGTCAACCAACTCATCACTCAGGAGAAGGACCGCTCCCGTCTGCTTCAGGGCGCCTGCGACAGGCTCGTGGAGACCTGCGGCTTCTACAGCGCTTGGCTGGCGCTGACTGAGGGGTCGGCAACCGTCGTAGCGACGGCCCAGGCAGGTCTGGGCGACGCCTTCCCGGAGCTGAACGACTTGCTCGGTCGGAAGGAACTGCCGAACTGCGCCAAAGTCGCGCTCGCCAGTCCGGGCGTACTCGAGACGTCTCCACCAACCGCTTGTGGCGAGTGTCCGCTCCGCTCTCCCTGTTTGGCCCGGCCTTCGCTGATCACCCGCCTCGAGCACCACCACCAAGTCCTCGGCGTGCTGGCCGCCACCATCCCGGCTGAACTCGTGGGCGACGACGAGGAGCACGCCCTGTTCGCGGAGGTTGCTGGCGACCTCGCCTTCGCCGTGCACAGCATCGAGTTGGAGGAACAGCGGAGGCGGACCTCCGCCGAGTTGGAGGTTGTGCTTGACAGCATGTCCGAAGCGCTGGCAGTCATCGACGTCCGAGACTTCCGGGTCACCCAAGCCAACCGGGCGTTCCTCGCGACGTATGGGCTGACCTCGGCAGAGGCAATCGGCAAGACCTGCCATCAAGTGACGCACGGCCAGGACACCCCTTGCAGCGGCGAGGACGATTTCTGCCCGATCTGGGAGACGGTGGCGACCGGCGCCTATGCGGTTGCCGAGCACCGGCACCGCGACGGACAGGGCGAGGAGTTCATCGTCGAGGTCTCAGCGTCACCGATTCGGGGCAGGGACGGCGCGCTTACGCATGTCGTTCATCTCGCGCGCGACATTACCGTCCGCAAGCGCGCCGAGGAGCTGCTCCGGGAGGCAAAGACGGCGGCGGAGGCTGCGAACGTCGCCAAGTCCCAGTTCCTGGCCAACATGAGCCACGAAATCCGCACGCCGATGAACGGGATCATGGGCATGACGGAGCTGGCGCTCGACACAGAACTCACCTCCGAGCAGCGGGAGTCCCTCGAGATCGTCAAGTCCTCGGCCGACGCGCTCCTCAACATCATCGACGAGATCCTCGACTTCTCCAAGATCGAGGCGGGCAAGGTTGAGCTGGAGTCCCTCGACTTCAGCCTCCGCGACAGCCTCGGGGAGGCCCTGAAGACTTTGGCCGTGCGCGCGCACAGAAAGGGACTGGAACTCACGCACTCCATCGCCGCCGACATTCCAGACGCCCTGGTGGGCGACCCGGGCCGCCTGCGTCAAGTGATCGTCAACCTGGCAGGGAACGCCATCAAGTTCACCGAAACGGGTGAGGTGGTGGTGCGCGTCACCCTCGAGGAGGCGACGGAGGAGCGCCTCCGCCTTCGCTTTGCCGTGTCCGACACCGGCAGCGGTATCCCCGCAAGCAAGCAGCAGCGGATCTTCGAGGCGTTCTCCCAAGCCGACAGCTCGACCACTCGCCAGTATGGCGGCACCGGCTTGGGTCTGACCATCTCGTCCCAGTTGATCGGGCTGATGGGGGGTGACCTCCGGCTTGAGAGCGAGGTTGGCCTGGGCACTACGTTCCACTTCACGGCTGAGTTCGACCTGCAGTCCTCCCCGGCGGCCGAACCCCTGCGCGTCCGTCCCGAGCTGCGCGATATGCGGGTGCTGGTGGTGGACGACAACAGCACGAACCGGCGCATCCTTGTTGAGATTGTCAATGCCTGGGGCATGCGGCCAACGGAGGCCGGTGGCGGGGAGGAGGCGTTGGAGGAGCTTTCCGCTGCCGTCGAAATTGAGGACTCGTACAGACTGGTGCTCCTGGACACGATGATGCCAGGAATGGACGGCTTCGCTGTAGCCGAACGGGTCCGGCTGGACCCGGTGCTCCGCGAAACGGTCCTCCTGATGCTGTCTTCCGCGGGCCAGCGAGGCGACGCTGCCCGGTGCCGCGAGGTGGGCATCTCGGGCTACCTGAGCAAGCCGGTAACGCAGTCGGAGCTTCGCGAGGCGATCCTCACTGCCGTGGGCGCCTCGCGAACCCCGGAGCGGCAAGCGCTGGTCACGCGCCACTTGCTGCGCGAGAGTCAGCGCCGACTGCGGATTCTGCTGGTTGAGGACAACCCGGTCAACCGACGGCTCGCAACTGCAGTGCTTGCCAAGCACGGGCACAGTACTGCGGAGGCGCTCGACGGGATCGAGGCACTGGAGGCACTGGCCCGGGAGGACTTCGACGTAGTCCTGATGGACGTCGAGATGCCCCGGATGGACGGGCTGACAGCCGCTCGTGAGATCCGGAGTGCCCGGTCCAAGGTGCGCAATCACCAAGTGCCCGTCATCGCGATGACCGCCCACACCCTGACGGGCGACCGGGAGAGGTGCCTGGCGGCCGGCATGAACGACTACCTGACCAAGCCGCTCCGGGCTGCCGACTTGGTGACGGCGCTTGAACGGAACACCTCGGCGACGGCAGGCCCGGAGGAGCGCCAGGAGACGCGCACTCCGACGGCGCGGGCGGCGCAGCCGGCAGTCGATGTCGAGGAGGCGCTGCAGCAGGCCGGCGGCGATGTCGAACTCCTTGCTGAGTTGTTTGGGCTGCTCACGGAAGAGGTTGAGCAGGCCACGGAGATTCTGAGAACCCAGACTCAAGCGGGCGATGCGGAGGCGGTGGCCCGGGCGGCACACGGCCTCAAGGGCGCTGCCGCCAACCTCGCTGCCGGCCCGCTGTCGGCGGCGGCGCTTGCCCTCGAGCGCGCCGCCAAGGAGAACAAACTCGACGCCGTCGCGGCCTTGCTGCCGAACCTTGAGGAGCGAGCCGGTGAGCTGGCGGCGTTTCTCACTGCCTGGCGAACGGAGAATGTCCCATGAAGATTCTCATCGCGGAAGACACCCCCTCCGCACAGTTGCTCTTGCGGCGGACGCTGGAGAACTGGGGGCACGAGGTGCTCTATGCGGACAATGGAGCCCAAGCCCTGGCCGCGCTGGCAGAGAGCGACGTGAGCCTGGTCGTTAGCGACTGGATGATGCCCGTGATGGACGGGGTGGAGCTGTGTCGCCGCATCCGGGCGGCGGAGTGGGACCGCTTCATTTACGTCCTCATGCTGACGGCGGTGGCGGACAAGGAGGACCTCGCCCTCGCCTTCGACGCGGGCGCCAACGACTACGTCACCAAGCCCTTCAACCGGTTCGAGTTGAAGGCCCGCGTCCAGGCCGGCGAGCGGATTGTGACCCTGGAACGGGAGCGAACGCAGCGGATTGCGGAGCTGGAGGAGTCGCTGCGGACCATCCGGCGGCTGAAGGAGCTGCTGCCCATCTGCATGTACTGCCGGAAGATCCGCAACGATGACAACTACTGGCAGCAGATGGAAGACTACGTGCACGAGGAGACGGGGACGGACTTCAGCCACGGCATCTGTCCCGACTGCTACGAGACTGTTGTCAAACCGGAACTGACGCAACTGGAGCGGGAGAAGGAGAGCAGCCGATGAGCAGTCCCCACTCGGCCACCGTCGTGGTGGTCAACGATAGCCCGACGCAACTCCGGCAGTTGGCAGGTCTGCTGGGAAAAGCCGGCCTCCATGTGTTGACCTTCGACGGTGCGAGAGAGGCGCTGCGGGCGATGTGCCGGGACGGTGCGCCCGACCTGATCGTCACCGATCTCCACATGGACGAGATCGATGGTTGGCGCTTCTGCCGCCTCCTGCGCTCCCCGGACTACCCGACCCTCAACCGGACACCGATCCTCGTGGTCTCAGCCACGTATGAAGGAGCGGACTTCGAGCAGGCCACGGCCGAGCTGGGGGCAAATGCGTTCCTGAAGCTCCCGGGCGACCCGGAGGCCTTTCGAGCGGTTGTGCAGCAACTGCTGAGCGGACAGGAGGGCAGACGGTCCGGCAAAGTCCTCGTGGTGGAGGACGACCCCAACCTCTGCCTGGCGATCTCCGAGCAGTTCAAGCTGCGCGGCCACGCGGCCGTGGGCGCAGCCTCCGCGGAAGAAGGCCGCACGGTCTTTCGCGAGTTCTGCCCGGACATCGTGGTTCTCGACCACCATCTGCCGGACGCCCGCGGCACGGCACTGCTCCGCGAGTTTCGGGAGGCGGACCGCGACGTCGCCCTCGTTGTGATCACGGGGGACTCCTCCCCCGAGTTGGCGTTGGAGGTGATCCGCCAAGGAGCCGACGCCTACGCGCGCAAGCCGTTCGAATTCGACTACCTGTACGAGTTGTGCGGGAAAGCTCGCCGGGAGCGCCGCCTGCTGTGGACCGAGAAAGCGCTGCACGAGGAGAACTCCTTCCGGAAGGCCATCATCGACCGCGCCGCCGAGGGCATCTGCGTCTGCCATGAGATTGCGGACTTTCCCTACGTGGCGTTCACCGTCTGGAATGACCGCATGACCGAGATCACGGGGTACACGATGGAGGACATCAACCGCCTGGGCTGGTACCAGACCGTGTATCCCGACCCCAAGACCCGAGACCGAGCGATCCAGCGCATGGCGCGGATGCGAGACGGAGACGATCTCCTGGGCGAGGAGTGGGAGCTCACCCGCGTCGATGGCGAGAAGCGGACCCTCACCATTTCGACGACATTGCTCCAGACGGACGACGACGTGGTCCATGCCCTGGCGGTGATGCACGATGTGACGGAGACGAAACGTGTTGTCGAGGCGCTGCGGGAGAGCGAGGAGCGCCACCGACTCTTGGCGGAGAATGTGTCCGACGTCCTCTGGACGACGGACTTGAACCTCCGCTACACGTACTTCAGTCCGTCCGTGCAGCGCATGCGGGGCTACAGCGCCCAGGAGGCCATGGCTCAGACGCTGGAGGAGGCCGTAACACCGGGGTCCTACGAGTTGGCGCAGACGGTGCTTGCCGAGGAACTGGCTCTGGAAGCCCAGGGCCACGGCGACCCGCAACGCTCGCGGACCGTGGAACTGGAACTCCGGTGCAAGGACGGTTCCACGCTCTGGGCGGAGATCACGGTGACCTTCTTGCGGGACTCAACGGGCCGGGCGACCGGTCTGCTGGGCGTCACCCGCGACCTCACCGAGCGCAGGCGCGTGCAGCAGCAGTTGGAGCAGCAGAGCAGGCTGGCGGCTGTCGGGCAACTCGCCGCTGGCATTGCCCACGACTTCAACAACCTGTTGACCGGCGTCGTGGGCTACGCGGAACTGCTCCAGCTTCGCGAGGACATGCCGCCGGACGCCCGGCCCGCGCTCAGCACCATCGAGACCCAGGGTCATCGGGCGGCTGCCCTCATCCGCCAGATCCTGGATTTCAGCCGGAAGTCCCTCATCCAGCCGCGCCCGCTCGACTTGACCTCGCTTGTCAAGGAGACCCACAAGCTGCTGGAGCGCACGATCCCGGAGAGCATCTGGGTCACCCTCGAGATCGATCCCGCCGAACACGTGGTCAATGCTGATGTAGGCTCGGTGCAACAGGTGCTGACCAACCTGGCCGTCAACGCCCGGGATGCAATGCCGGACGGCGGGGAGATCCGGTTGCGGCTGCGCGGGGTCTCGTTCGACACGGACCGCCCGTCACCGGTGGAGGTGGTGCCGGCTGGGGAGTGGGTCCTCCTCGAAGTGTCCGACCAGGGTCTCGGAATGACGGCCGAGGTGTTGGAGCACTGCCTGGAGCCGTTCTTCACAACCAAAGAGGTCGGTGCGGGCACGGGGCTTGGTCTCGCACAAGTCTATGGCATCGTCAAGCAGCATCAGGGCTATCTCGGCGTGACCAGCGACCCCGGGGAAGGCACGACCGTCAGCGTGTACTTGCCGACTGCGAGTTCCTCTCAAGAGGAAGACGACGAAGAGCCCGGAGCAGAGACCCCGCTCGGGAACGGTGAGACCATCCTGCTCGTGGAGGACGAGCCGCAAGTGCGCCAGACGCTGGAGGCCGCGTTGCGGGCTCTCCGGTACCACACCCTCGTCGCCGCAAACGGCAGAGAGGCACTGGCGCTGTACGAGCTGCACCGCGAGGAGATCGCCGTCGTGCTAACGGACATGATCATGCCCGAGATGGGCGGCAAGGAGCTTCTGCAGAGGCTACGCACGCGAGACCCAGACCTACGGGCGGTCGTGGTCACCGGGTATGCCGTAGAGACCGAGGCGGAGACGCTGGTGCAGGACGGGCGCTGCGGCTGGATCCAGAAGCCGCCCACGCTCTCGGCACTGGGGCAGGCCCTGTCCCGAGCGCTGGCGGAGGAGCCGGCGGCAAGCTCAGTGGGCTGACCGGAGGGCGGCAGGGAGAGGAAGCGGGCGCGTCGGGCTGTGCTACAATCACAGGGCGTTCCTGGGGCGCCCTCCGCTTATCGCCTCTCTCCCGCAACCAAGGACGCCCAATGCCACTGACGCTTCTCGCCGTCATCGCCCTGCTGTGGTCGGCGGGTGACGCCGTCTCCGCCCCGGCGCGGAGTCGCCTCACGGTGCACCCCCTTGGACCCCAGGGCGCCGCACCCGGGCTGCTTCGTGAGCCCACCTACACATGCCGGCAGACTCCGCGAAGCCCCGACCTCGATGGCTCCCTGCGCGAGTGGCACTCGGTTCCCACTCTCTATCTCGGCAAGGACTCGGTGGTGGCGATTCGGGACTACGGGAATGACGCCGACCTCTCTGCAAAGGTGCAGCTTCAGTGGGACCGGGACTACCTGTACTTCGCCGCCGAAGTGACCGACGACGAACACGTCCAGCGGCACGGCGACGGCTTCCTGTACCACGACGACAGCCTGCTCCTCGGCTTCGACGCTTTCGGCGACACGGTCGGGTTGCCCCTTGGTGCGGACGACTACGTGTACGGCTTCGCGCTGACGGACTGGGGGGAAGCCATGTGGCGCTACGAAGCCCCCGCGGTCCAGTCGGACCGGACCTCCAAGGGCTGCCGACTGGTCTGCAAGCGCATCGGCGGCGTCACGCGCTACGAGGGGGCTGTGCCGTGGTCGGAGCTGGCCCCGCTGATGCCGGTGGCGCAGGCGAGTTGCCGGTTTTCGGTGCTGGTCAGCGACCGCGACTCCCGCACCGGCAGGCGAGAACACGAGTACGTCGCGTGGACGCGCGGGCTGGCAGAGCCGCGCGACCCGTCGCAGTTCGGGACGATGGTGTTTGAAGCGGCCGAACCGCCGTCGTATCAGTCGCCGGACTTCTACCCGCAGGTCAGGCACAGCGCGCTGGACAAGGGTGAGCCGGCCGAGGTAGTGGTTGGCGTCAACAGCGGCGCGGACACACCCGTCCGGATGACCGCCGCGCTGTGCCGGGACACGCACCAGGAGGCCGTGCTGTCCGAGGAAGTGACGCTCCCGAAGGGATCAAGCCGCCTGGCCGTCGACTGCGGAATGGAAGCGCTTCCGCCGGGTCAATACCGGGTGCTGATCGCGGCGCATCGCCCGGACGGCGTCCAGTTGGCCCGGTGCGAGCTCCCGCTCGTGACGTTCGACTCTGCCGAACTCCAAACTGCTGCCGCGGAGGCGGAAGCGGCCGTCGCCGAGGCCGGCCTGTCTCCGGCGGAGCAAGCCGACGTACTTGTGCGCTCCCAGGCAGTCAGAGACTTACTGCTCAGTGGCAAGCGTTGCGGTCTGACGCCCTCGACGCTGTCGCTCCTCGACGACATGCTCGAGGAGGCGCGCGTGCTTGCTGCGACGCCTGCGTCGGTCGGCAAGGCGCTCGACCGGCAGGTGGGCTGGGTGGCCCGAGGGTACCACTCCGAAGTGGACGACAGCGTCCAGCCGTACCTCGTGCGGGTCCCGGACGACTACGACCCGGAGGCGGTGTACCCGCTTGTGGTCTCCCTCCACTACCTGGAGCCGGGGTTAACGAAGGCGGGCTGGGTCGCTCGGCAGTTCCGGCAGTCGTGGTCGCTGGAGCCGCTGGCGCTGCCGCTGCGGTCGCCCATGGTCGAGCTGCAGCCGTTCGGCCGCGGGAACAACTGGTATCGGGGACTGGGCGAGGACGACGTGCTGCAGGCGATTGCCGCGGCGAAGCAGCACTACAACATAGACCCCGACCGCGTCTACCTCACCGGCGGCTCCATGGGCGGCACCGGCGCCTGGCACATTGCGACGCGGCATCCCGAGCTATTCGCCGCCGTGGCGCCCGTCTGCGGCCACCTCGAGTACGCCTATGACTCAGACCGGGAGTTCGGCGACTCAACCGACCCGGCGTGGCCGCGCTCGTTCTGGCAGTCCCGCTCGCCCTACTTCCTGGCGGCGGCTCTGCTGAACGTGCCGGTGAACTGCCACCACGGCAAAGACGACACCATCGTGCCCGTCTATCAGTCGCAAGCGATGGTGCGCAAGCTTCGGGAGCTGAAGTGCTCAGTCGACTACGAAGAGCACTCCTACGTGGGCCATTCCGGCTTCCCGGACACCCTCGATGAAGACCTCCGTCGCTGGATGCTCAAGCAGAAGCGCGACCCCTGCCCCAAGCGGGCGGTTGTGCGGACAAACACGCTGGAGCACAACCGGTGTTACTGGTTGCGAATCGACCGCCTGGACCAGATGTACCGCTTCGGGCAGGTACAGGCTGACGCCGGCGACAACGAGATTAATACCTTCGCGTGGAGCGTTCGCGAGTTCACGATTCTGCT
>Ga0210016_1001693_pt1 | contig 20497 bp, 18 predicted proteins | sample CryGeyCG2014_300_FD_185454 | JGI IMG/M metagenome (GOLD analysis project Ga0210016, IMG submission 185454) | Groundwater microbial communities from aquifer - Crystal Geyser CG02_land_8/20/14_3.00 (SPAdes) (version 2) | ecosystem: Environmental > Aquatic > Deep subsurface > Groundwater | place... | reverse complement strand
GACAAATCTCCGGTCAGAGAATCTTTATTATTGTTTTTTGAATTCGATTAATTCGCGTAATTCGTGGTTGCTATTTTAGTTTTTCTTGGTGCTCTTTGAGTCTTGGTGGCTTTGTGGTTAAGTTCACATAAAAAAATAAAAGGGGGAGAAGAGATTATGGAATCAGAAAAGATTATTGGAATTGACTTAGGTACCAGCAATTCTGCGGCGGCAGTGATGGAGATGGGGAAACCAACCATTATCCCCAGCGCCGAAGGAACCAGTTTAGGGGGGAAGGCATTCCCTTCCTACGTCGCATTCACCGAGGACGGCCAAAGATTGGTGGGAGAGCCAGCCAGAAGACAGGCAGTGGTTAATCCCGAAGGCACTATTATGGCTGCCAAGCGCAAAATGGGCACCGAGCATAAGTATAAGATCTTCGGAAAGGAATATACTCCCCAGCAAATCTCATCTTACATTCTGCAAAAAATCAAAAGGGACAGCGAATCGTTTTTGGGTTTCCCGGTAAAAAAAGCAGTCGTTACCGTTCCGGCGTATTTTAATGATAATCAGCGCCAGGCCACGAAAGATGCGGGAACAATTGCCGGGTTGGAGGTTGTCCGGCTGATTAATGAACCAACCGCGGCTTCCTTTGCTTACGGCCTGGATAAATTAAACAAGGAATTAAAGATTTTAGTCTTTGACTTCGGGGGAGGAACCCTGGACGTTACAGTAATGGAAATGCTGGGGAAAGGTGTTTTTGAAGTAAAATCAACCTCGGGCGATACCCAGTTAGGAGGCACTGATATGGATAATATTCTTATTGACCATATCTGCGCTGAATTTGAAAAGGATACCGGCATCAAACTGAAGAATGACAAGATAGCGATGCAAAGAGTTAAGGAAGCGGCAGAGAAGGCCAAGATCGAACTCTCCTCTACTCTTACTACGGAGATTAATCTTCCCTTTATCACCGCGGACAAGACCGGGCCAAAACACCTCACTATGACTTTTAGAAGGGCAAAACTGGAGGAACTGGTTGAGCCGATTATAGAAAAGTGCAAGGTTCCGATTGACCAGGCAATCTCTGATGCCCAGTTGGAACCAAAGGATATTGATAAGATTATCCTTGTTGGTGGCCCCACCAGAATGCCCTCTGTGCAGAGTTTTATGGAAAATTATGTGGGTAAAAAGGCAGAGGGAGGAGTTGACCCCATGGAATGCGTGGCCATGGGAGCGGCTATCCAGGGTGCAATTCTATCCGGAGAGATGAAAGGAAAGGAAATTCTTCTCTTAGACGTTACGCCTTTAACCCTGGGCATTGAAACCTTAGGGGGCGTAAGAACCCCTTTGATTGACCGCAATACCACTATTCCCACTAAAAAAAGCCAAATCTTTACTACCGCCGCCGATAATCAGCCCGCGGTGGATATCCATGTCCTTCAGGGAGAACGCCCGATGGCCGCTGACAATACCACCTTGGGCAGATTTGAACTTACCGGAATTCCTCCCGCTCCCAGAGGCCTTCCCCAGATTGAGGTAAGTTTTGATATTGACGCCAACGGCATTCTCAATGTCTCGGCAAAGGATTTAGGCACCGGGAAGGAACAATCAATTAAGATTACCGCCTCTAAAAAACTTTCCCAGGAGGAAATTGATCAGATGGTCAAAGAGGCGGAAAAATTTAGCCAGGAAGATAAGAAAAGAAAGGAGGAAGTGGAACTGCGCAACCAGGCAGACACTTTAATTTATACTACCGAGAAAAGCCTGAAGGATTACGGAGATAAAATACCGGAGACCGATAAAAAAAATATTCAGGAAAAAATCTCCCAACTAAAGAAAGACTTAGAAACCAAAGACCAGGAGAAGATTAAAAAAAGTATGGAGGAACTTTCCACCGCTTCTCATAAATTGGCCGAAGTCCTTTATCAAGAGGCACAAAAGAAACAACAGGCGCAACCAGGAAAGAAACCAGAAAAAGAAAACCCGAAGGGAAACGGCAAAAAGGAAGATGTCGTTGACGCTGAATATAAAGAAGTAGATCCGGATAAGAAAGAAGAAAAATAATTGGGAGGGAAAATGAAGAGAAAGATTTTATTTTTGGGATTGGGGTTGCTGGCTTTAGCGCTTAGCGGATGTATGGATATAGAGACCCGCTCCTGCATCTATCCGGATGGTTCGGGAAAGAACACGGTTATTTTTAAGATGGACCCCGCTAAAATGGTAAGTATGGCCGGTTCTTTTATGGGAGGGATAATGCCCCAGGGAGAAAAAGGCGCTGCCGACCCCATCAAAGAATTAGAAAAAACGGGAATTGTTGGAATATCCGAATTAGCTACTACCATTATTCTCTATTATGCCGACATTCGCCAATTCAAAAACAAAGGAATCAAAGAACTCCTCTGGCAAAAAGAAAATAAAGGTTACCACTTAAAAATGGTTTATGATTTGAGCCAACTTCAGGAGAAATATGCTCCCGAGCTCTCTGAAGGGACATCCGAGGAGGAAAAGCAGGCTATGGACATCGGGAGAGCAATGCAAATGCAGATGCTCAAGGGAATGCAAATTTCCTTCGTGGTAATAATGCCGGGGAAAATAGTAAACAGCAATGGGGCAATTAAAGGGAGAGAGGCCAGATGGGAAATGACGATGGAAGAATTGATGAAGAAAAAAGACCTCACCATAGAAGCGTTTTCTGAATCTTCTTCTCCTGAACTAAACGCTGAATTTAAAAATTTTAAGGATGAATTAGCCCAGGCTCAAAAGAAATTCAAAGAAATGGCAAGTTCCCTTCAGCACTGAGTGATGAGGAACGTTTGCTTAAGTATTTCTTATGATGGAACAGGATATTCGGGCTGGCAGAGACAAAGGAATAGTTCAAAGATTCGCCCCCACCTACCTCCTCCCCCCTTGAGGGGGAGGATAAAGGAGGGGGGGACAATCCAGGGGACGATAGAGGAAGCGCTGGAAAAACTACTTCAGGAAAAAATCAACTTAATCGGTTCAGGGAGAACCGATGCCGGGGTTCACGCGATTGCCCAAACAGCAAACTTCAAAACAAACACAATTCTCCCTCTTCAGGCCATCAAAAAAGGGCTAAATGCAATTTTACCCGGAGATATCAGGATTAACAGTATCCGTAAGGTTCCAGAAAATTTTAACAGCCGCTATAGCGCTTGCGGCAAGACTTATCAATACTTAATTTCTTTTTATTTTTATCCTTTTCTCCGAAACTATACCTGCTATTCTCCTTGTCAACTGAACCTTTCGGCGATGAAAAAGGCATCCGAATTCTTAGTCGGCAGACACAACTTTTCCTCCTTCCAGGCCGCCGGAAGCAGAATCAGAAACCCAATCCGCTCTATTAAAAGATTATCCATCAAGAAAACAAAAACTCTTTTCGGCAATTTAGCGCTGATTGAAATAGAAGCCGATGGCTTTCTTTATAAAATGGTGCGTAATATCGTCGGAACACTGCTTGAGGTTGGGAAAAGTAAAATGGCTCCTGATGAAATCGAGAAAATTCTTGATAAAAAAAACCGGAAATTTGCCGGTCCAACCGCTCCCGCAAAAGGATTATATTTGAAAAGAGTAAAGTATTAAATAGATTGCCACGTCGTCCGCCACTGAATCTTTGGCGGACTCCTCGCAATGACTCCTGCCTTTTGTCATTGCGATTCTGAGTGAAACGAAGGAGAAGCAATCTCATAAAATGGATTTGCTGTAAGTGATTTCTGAGAAGCTAATCTATTCGCATATTGCTCACTGAAGAAGTATAAAAAGTATGTATCGCAATTTAGAGGAATTAAGGGGAGTTATCAAGGGGAGAATCAAACTTAACGAACCATTAAAAAATCATACTTCCTTCCACATTGGCGGAGCCGCAAGCATCTATGTAGAACCAAAAGACACCGAGGATTTAAAGAAATTACTCCTTTTTATCCGGAAAAAATCCCTTCCTTTTTTTATTTTAGGAGGAGGCAGTAATGTTCTGGTAAAGGATCAAGGTTTTGATGGTATCGTTATCGGTTCCAAAAATTTTAATTTTTTCCAAGTCAAGGGAAATAAAGCAACCGCGGGCTCCGGATTAAAACTCCCTTTTTTCCTGGGTCTTTTAGCCAAAGAAGGGCTCGCCGGTATGGAATTCTTCGCCGGTATTCCGGGGACAGTTGGAGGAGCCGTTTTGATGAATGCAGGTTCCCAGAAAGAAGGGATTGGAAATTTCATCGAGAAGGTAGAAGCAATGGATTTCTCGGGAAGAGTTAAGAATATTTATAAGACGCTCTTAAATTTTTCCTATCGGAATTCCAACCTTACCCCATATTTTTTTCTCTTGAGCGTGGAGTTCCGACTAAAGAATGATCAGCCCAAGATTATTAAAGAAAGGACGGAAAAAGCCTTAAGAAAAAAGAGAGAATCCCAGCCGATAAAAGCATACTCTGCCGGCTGTATCTTTAAAAATCCGGACGGAGCATCAGCCGGAAAACTCATTGAAGAAGCAGGATTAAAGGGGAAAAGAAAGGGGGACGCTTTCATTTCCGAGAAACATAGCAATTTTATTATTAATTCGGGAAAGGCAAGCGCATCAGATGTTCTTTTTTTAATGAAAAAAATTCAGGGGAAAGTTTACCAGAAATTTAAAATCAGACTGGAACCAGAAATCAAAATTATTTAGCCGTAAAAGTAATCTACCACAAAGACACGAAGTCTCAAAGGACACAGAGAAAAGATTTATTTATAATTCTTGGTGAACTTTGTGTTCTCGGTGACTCTGTGGTGAATATTTGTTTTTATTCGTGTTAATTCGTGGATATTATCATGGCTTATCAAAGAGCGGAAAGGGTAGGTAAAGTTATCCAGCATAATTTAAGCGAAATTCTCCAATCCGAATTGGATGATCCCAGAATCAGTCTGGTTAGTATTACCAGAGTGGAGGTAAGCAAAGATTTAAGTTATGCCAGGATTTTTATTACCGGCCGGAGTAAAGATTCATCCGAAAAAGGATTGCAATCTCTTATTAACGCTAAAAGGATTATTCGCAAAAGATTAGCCGGGGTCCTTCGCTTAAGGAAAGTTCCCGAAATTATCTTTAAATTGGACAAGGAATTGGAAGAAGCTCAGCGAATCGACGAATTGTTTGAAAAGATAAAAACCAGTAAATAAAATAATGTAACCACGAATTTATCAAATTTTACGAATTATTAGAGGATAATATAAATTCGATTAATTCGCGTAATTCGTGGTTAGTGATTTGATGGAAAATTTAAAAAAGCAGATATCCCTTTCCTTGAAGGAAGGAATGGAAAAATTGGAGAAAGAAGGATTCTTGAAGGCGCCTTTTCCTGAAAAGATTCCCCTTTCTCTTTCGGTAAATTCCCAATTCGGAGACCTTTCCACCAATGTTGCTTTACAAGTAAAAAGCGGGAAAAGTCCTATCGCCCTGGCGAATATTTTAGCGGAAGGTTTAAGGAAAATAACCTCGGTGGAAAATGTGGAGGTAAAAGAGCCGGGCTTTATCAATATTTTTCTAAAAAGGCAATTTTTTTATCGCCTTCTTTTCTCGGTTTTAAAACAAGGGGATAAATTCGGTTTATCCCGAAGACGAAAAAGAGAGAAGGTTTTACTTGAATTCGTCAGCGCTAATCCCACCGGACCTCTTACCATCGCTCACGGCCGACAAGCGGCTTTAGGAGAAGCAATAGCTAACGTTCTTTCCGCCAACGGATATCAAGTTGCTAAAGAGTACTATCTTAATGATACCGGAGTTCAGATTGACCTTTTGGGCGAATCTCTTTTGGCCCGCTATCGAGAAGTTTTAACCCTTCCTTTCTCTATTCCGGAGGATGGTTATTCCGGTGAATATCTTAAAGAAATGGCGAAGGATTTGAAGGAGAAATATCAGGATAAATTATTGGCTAAAGGGAAGGATTTTTTCTCAAACCTTGCCACGGTGAGAATTATTTCTCAAATCCGGAAAGATCTCTCTGATTTTAGAGTGAATTTTGATTCCTGGTTTAGCGAGACAAAACTTCGTCAAAGTTCTTCAATTAAAAATGTTCTCGCTAAACTTAAAGAAAAAGGATACCTTTATCAAAAAGGGGGAGCATTCTGGTTCAAATCTTCCCTTTTTGGCGACGAAAAGGACCGGGTTCTCAAAAAGAGTGACGATACTTACACCTACTTTGCTCCGGATATTGGCTATCATCAAAATAAATATGAGCGCGGTTACCAAAGGCTTATTGACCTTTTCGGACCAGACCATGACGGTTACGTTCCCAGATTAAAAGCCGCGCTGGTCGCTTTAGGCTACCCGGTTAATTCTCTTTCCGTTCTTATTGTCCAATTAACCACTCTTTATCAGGGAAAAAAGAAATTACAGATGTCTACGCGGAAAGGAAAATTTATTACTTTACGAGAATTGATTCAAGAGGTTGGGGCCGACGTCGCCAAATATTTTTTTCTTTCGCGAAAGCCGCAGAGCCACCTTGATTTTGACTTAGAACTGGCTAAGAAAAATTCCTTAGAGAACCCCGCTTATTATATCCAATATGCCTATGCCCGGGCTGAAAGCATTATGAAATTTGCCAGGGAAAAAGGGATTTCGGTCAAAAGAAGAATAAAACTTCCCTGGTTTTTCCTGCTTTCAGAAAAGGAAGAGATTGCTATTCTTCATCTTCTCTTTCGGTTCCCATATCTAATAGAGGCGGAGGGGAAAACCCTCGAAGTTCATCCAATTCTTAAATTTCTTCAGGAATTAGCCGGGAATTTTCATAGTTATTATGCTAAATTCAGAATTATTAGCGAAGATAAAGATTTGACCAGGGCAAGATTACTTTTGGTAAAAGGAGTTAGAATAGTCTTGAAAAATGGCCTAAAATTATTGGGGATTTCCGCTCCCGAAAAAATGTAACTGAGACTTAAGTTATAAAACCACGAATTTATCGAATTTTACGAATTAGAGTAATTCGCGTTAATTCGTGGTTAGAAAAAGGAAATTCCTATGCAATCAAGTTTATGGGATGTAGTAAACATAAATTTGTTAGCTGAACTTATCCCCCCTGCATTCTTGCAGAATGCAAGAAAAGTGACAAGAAGTCTATTATAAGGTATAATTAATAAAATGCCAACCAAGAAAGAAGCGGCAACACTTTTGCAAAATATCGGGCTTTTAACCGGCAGCCAAGTTGAAGAGGCGTTGGAAAAACAACGGCAAACCAAGCATTCAATCAAGAATATTTTAAAAGAGCTTGGCTATCTCCATCAGGGAAATATTGGATCATCCCTGCTCTCACAATTTGGAATTTTACCCAGAGAAACCAGCGAAGAAAACGTTGCTCCGGAAGTTATCAAGAGTATTCCTTCCTCTTTTGCCAAAGAACATCAGGTAATTCCTCTTGAAAAAAAGGACGATACGCTTGTTTTAGGGACTGACGAACCTTTAAATTTTCTTGCTCTTGATTACTTTGAGGAGGAACTCAAAAAAAAGGTGCAATTGGTTATGGTCAATCAGAATGCTATCGCTTCTTCTTTGAAAAAGTATTATGGAATTGAAACTGAGGACCTCTCTCCTCTTTTTGAAAAGATTGATCAAGGTTATACCCCCATCCTAAAAGAAACTGAAAAGGCTGTTGAAGGAGAGGAAGAAGAGGCGAAAAGAGCTCCCATTATCAAGTTGGCAAATATGCTTATTGCTGATGGCATCAAAAAGAGAGCCAGTGACATCCACGTGGAACCTCTGGAGAATACGTTTAGAATTAGATATCGGATTGATGGAGTGCTGCATGAGACCTTGTCTCCTCCCAAGAATATTCAGCGCGCCGTCATCGCCAGATTTAAATTAATGGCGCAAATGAACCTTGCCGAAAAACGATTGCCCCAGGATGGCAGAATTATGCTCAATGTGCAAGGCCGGCCTATTGATCTTCGTGTCTCTACTCTTCCCGGGCTATACGGAGAAAGTCTGGTAATGAGAATATTGGATAAAACAACAATGTTAGTCGGGATGGACCAATTAGGATTCCTTCCCGAAAATAGAAAGAGATGGGATACCCTTTTAAAATTCTCCGGGGGTATTGTTCTGGTTACCGGGCCAACCGGTTCAGGAAAGACAACCACTCTCTATACTTCCCTTAATACTTTAAATACTACCGACAAGAAACTGATGACGGTGGAAGAGCCGGTGGAATATCAAATTTCCGGCATCAATCAGACTCAGGTGAGACCTGACATTGGTCTTACTTTTGCCTCGGTATTGAGGTCATTTTTAAGACAGTCGCCGGACGTTCTCCTGGTGGGAGAGATTAGAGATTTAGAGACCGCAGATATTGGTCTGCGTGCCGCTCTCACCGGACACTTAGTCTTCTCTACTCTGCATACTAATGATGCGCCCTCGGCTATAACCCGGCTTATTGATTTGGGCGTTCCACCATTTTTGGTGGCCTCTTCTCTTCAGGGAGTAATGGCTCAAAGACTGGTGCGTCTTCTTTGCCCATATTGTAAGGAGGAATATCCGCCCGATGAGGAGACCAAAAACTTTCTGGACATCAAAGCCGGCGAAGATGTCCATATTTACCGGACCAACGGTTGTGAAGCCTGTGATTACACCGGCTATCATGGTCGAATAGGCATCTTTGAAATTTTCATTATGAATAATGAATTAAGAGAGCTTGCGCTGAAAAAAGCGGCAACTTCTGAGATAAGAAAAGCGGCCATTAAAACCGGAATGCGTACTCTCCAGGAGGATGGGATAATAAAAATCAGGAAGGGCTTAACCACAGTAGATGAGGTAGTTTCAGTGACCGGGAGGAAGGAAAATGTTACAAGAAATTAATTCTCTTCTGGATATAATCGTAGAGAAGAATGCTTCGGATCTTCATCTCCATGTTGATAAACCGCCGACAATGAGAGTCAACAATCAATTGGTTGAGATGGGTAAAAAACCTTTAACGCCGGAGGATACCGTCTCTTATATGAAAGCGATTGCTTCTGCCGAACAGCAGGCCGAGGTGGAGAAGGTAGGAGGAACAGACTTCGGTTATGCTTTTGGAGACAAAGCAAGATTCCGGGTCAGTATCTACCGGCAAAAGGGCAATATTAACCTTGCGATGCGGCTCATTCCTTACCAGTTCTTAACTTTTGAAGAATTAGGATTGGACAAACAAATCAAGGAACTTTGCCGCAGGCCCAGAGGATTAATTCTGGTAACCGGTCCCACTGGCTCAGGTAAGACTACAACGCTTGCCACGATGATTGATTACATCAATCGTGAGCGCGATTCTCATATTATTACGGTTGAGGACCCGATTGAATATTACCATACCCATAAGAAATCAATTGTGAGTCAGAGAGAATTGGGCTCTGACGTTCCTTCTTTCCCCGAAGCATTAAGGAGGGGATTGCGTCAGGACCCGGACGTTTTTTTAGTAGGGGAATTAAGGGATTTAGACACTATCTCCGCAGCCATTACCGCGGCTGAAACCGGACATCTTGTCTTGGGCACTTTACATACCACCGGAGCCGTCAGAACGGTTGATAGAATTATTGACGTTTTTCCGGTCGACCAGCAGGAACAGATTAGAATTATGCTTTCGGTCTCCATTATTGCGGTTATTTCGCAACAACTATTGGCCAGGGCGGATGGAAAAGGCAGGGTTGCGGCCTTTGAGATTATGGTGGCTACTCCTGCCATTGCCAATCTCATCCGTGAAAAAAAGACCTACCGAATTCTTTCGGAACTTCAGACCGGAACAAAATATGGGATGATCACCATGGATGAATCCTTAATGAGACTCTATTCATCAGGTATCATTAGTTACGACATTCTTCTGGAATCTGCTTATGACCCTGAACAGATTCACTTGCAGTTAGGGGAAAAGAGAAAATGAGCCCATTACCGATCAAGAAAAAAACAGAGAAAAAATTACTCGGTCAGATTCTTATTGACCATAATCTCATCACCGAAAACCAACTGCGGATCGCTCTTGAGGAACAAAAGAGAACCAGAAAATTTTTAGGGAGAACTCTGGTTGACCTCCATTTCATTGACGAAAAGATTCTGCGTAAAGTCCTTTCCATCCAGTCAGGAATAGAAATAATTAAATTAGAGGATTATAAGATTAGTCCGGAGATAATTAAAAAATTTCCTGCCGCTTTAGCTAAAACCTACCAGACTATTCCTCTTAAATTAGAAGATAAAACCCTCACCATCGCAATAAGCGATGCTTTAAATATCAGCGCTCAGGATGACCTCTCCTTTATTTTAGGTTATAAAATTAAAATTGCTCTCGCCGAGAGTAATGAAATTACCGGAATGATTGAAAAATATTATGGTGCTGACACCACCAACATTGAAGATATGATGAAATGGTTTGGGAAGGGGACGCCGGAAATTTCTGAAATTGCTATGGCTGTAACCAGCGCCGGAGAATCAGCCAATGTTACCACTTTAGAGGAGATTGCCAACCAGGCTCCGGTAGTAGGCCTTTTCAGTCTGGTCCTTGTTCAAACGGTAAAAGAGAATGCCACTGATTTACATTTAGAGCCTTTTGAGACTGATTTTCGCGTCCGCTATCGGGTGGATGGCGTACTTTATGACCTGCTTCACCCTTCTCCTGATTTGGCTTTTGCTCTTTTCTGCAGATTTAAAATTATGGCAGGAATGGATATTGCCGAAAGAAGGCTGCCTCAGGACGGAAGGATTGAATTAACGATCGGGGGAAGAGAAGTAGATTTAAGGGTCAACACTGTTCCTACGGTCTTTGGAGAGTGTCTTTCCGTCAGGGTTCTGGATCGGGGAAGAGCGGTTTTGGAACTGGAGAATGTCGGACTTTCGGAGAGCAATCTCTCAAAAGTAGAGGAAATTATAAAAACCCCCCAGGGAATTATTTTAGATACCGGTCCAACCGGTTCTGGAAAAACAACCTCTCTTTATGGTATTTTGAGAAAATTAAATAATCCTGGCGTAAAGATTATTACCACCGAGGACCCGGTGGAATACCTCCTTGATGGAGTAATTCAGGTCCCCATTAGAGAGAAAATCGGCCTTACCTTTAGCAGTACTTTGCGTCATATTCTGCGTCAGGACCCCGATATTGTCCTGGTAGGGGAAATCAGAGATTTAGAAACCGCAGAAATAGCTATTCAGGCTTCTCTTACCGGGCATCTTGTTTTTTCTACGTTGCACACCAATGATGCGTCTTCCACAATTACCCGGTTGATTGATATGAAGGTGGAGCCTTTTCTTCTGGCTTCTTCGATTATCGGTATAATTGCCCAGAGATTAATCAGAAAACTCTGCCTGAAATGCCGGGAAAAATATCAGCCTACTAAAGAGCAACTGCTGGAATTAGGATTAAACTTAGAGCAAATAAAAGAAGAACTGGAGAAAGCATTCTATCGGCCTGGCGGATGCCCCGCCTGTAAAGGCGGCTATAAGGGACAAACCGCTATTTTTGAAATTCTTTTTCCCCAGGAGGGATTATGGGAACTTGTCTTTAAAAAACGACCTACCGGCGAAATTAGAGAAAAAGCGATTGAGGAAGGAATGAAAACCCTTCTTGATGATGGCTTGGAAAAGATTCATCAGGGAGTAACTTCAATTGAAGAAGTCACCAAAGAGGTTCACGGTTACGCCTAAACAAAAAATAAATATTCACCACAGAGGCACAAAGACACAAAGAAAAGACTAAAATAGCAACCACGAATTGCTCTAATTACGCGAATTAAAAAACAATATTCTAAAGTTCTTAATTAGAGAAATTCGTATAATTCGTGGTTAAAGTATTTTGTTTCTTTGAGACTTTGAGTCTTGGTGGTGAAGTTCTTATTCGTGTGCATTCGTGGATAAAAAAAGAGAGAAAGAAAATGCCAGGATTTCATTATACCGGTATTGCTGCTGATGGTAAAAGCATTGATGGCACCATCAATGCTGAAGGGCTTCAGGCCGCCATCGGTATGCTTAAAGGAAGAGGCTATTTCCTCAGCGAAATTACCGAGCTGAGAGGAGGGTCATCGAAACCAAAAATCTCAGAAACAAAAGCGGCAAAACCCGCGGGTTTCTCCTTGAATCTCAGTTTTGGCGGTCTGAAACTGAAACCAAAACAGCGCACCACTTTTACCCGGCAATTAGCAGTCCTTATTGTTTCCGGTCTTCCTCTGCTTCGGGCGTTACGCGTTCTTCGGGACCAGGAGAAGGGTTCGGCGGCACAACTTTTTAATAACCTGGCGGAAGACGTTGAATCAGGTTCTCTTTTTTCCCAGGCTCTGGCTAAATATCCCAAAACCTTTCCCACGGTTTATATCGCGATGGTTAGGGCCGGAGAGGCCGGGGGCGCTCTTGATGCCTGTTTGAGGCGACTGGCCGAATTCGGAGAAAGCGAGGCAAAGTTAAAGGGCAAAATAAAATCCGCGATGATGTATCCTATTATCGTTGTCTTTGTTGCCTCTGCTATGATCACCTTTATTATGTTAAAAATTATTCCTATCTTTGTTAAAATTTTTGAAGATATGGAGGCCGGAGCTTTACCCCCTCCTACCCGAATGCTTATTTTTCTCAGTAAAATCATTACCCAAAAAATATATCTGGTGGTCATTGCAATTGTTATTTTAGCAATTCTCTATAAACTTCTTAGCAAATGGAAAAAATCTAAATATCTTATTGACCAGGCTAAATTAAAAATTATTATTTTTGGTCCGGTAATTTTAAAGACAATTATGGCCAGATTTTCCCGGACCCTGGCTACGCTGATTAGCAGCGGTGTTCCAATTTTGCAGTCCTTATTGATTGTCCGGGATACCATTGGCAATGAGGTAATCTCCAGGGGTATTACGATGGTCCATAACCAGGTAAGAGAGGGGGAAGGAATTAGCGCACCGATGAATAGGGCTAAGGTTTTTCCGCCCATTGTCACCAATATGGTTGCAGTCGGAGAAGAAACCGGCTCGGTTGACCAGATGCTGGATAAAGTGGCTGACGCCTATGAGGACGAAGTAGATAACGCTATCGCCGGACTTTCTTCGATGCTTGAACCAATCCTTATTGTCTTTATGGGAGTAATTGTCGGCTTTATTGTTGTTTCTCTTTTTATGCCTTTAATTTCTTTGGCAATGGGAATTTCCGGAGCAGGAGGATAAAAAATAATTAGACACTGATTTCCACTGATACACAAATTAAAAGACAATATTCACCACAGAGGCACGAAGACACAAAGAAAAGACTAAAATAGCAACCACGAATTGCTCTAATTACGCGAATTAAAAAACAATATTCTAAAGTTCTTAATTAGAGAAATTCGTATAATTCGTGGTTAAAGTATTTTGTTTCTTTGAGTCTCTGTGTCTTTGTGGTAAAGTTCTTTTATAGTTCTAATCAGTGAATATCTGTGTCAATCTGTGTCTAAAAAAAAGGAGGAAAAATGCGGTTAAAAGTTAATTGTAGCGGTGCGATTTATCGCACAGTTTGTAGGGGCGCGATTTATCACGCCCGAAAAGGTTTTACGCTAATCGAGCTATTGGTGGTGATGGCGATTATGGCGGCTTTAGCCGGCTTACTTTTGCCCGCATTGGGAAGAGCAAGAGAGAAGGGAAGGCGAACGGTCTGTATGGCTAACCTTAAGCAGCTTGGCATAGCCATCCATATGTACGCTGAGGATTACTTTGAGAGATTTCCGGGGAATGGGACGGAAGATACCGGTTCTTCAGAGATGGGTCTGCTTTTCCCCAGATATATCAATGCCCCTACGGTTTGGGACTGTCCCGGAGATAAAAAAAATGCCTTCGCCGCAATTTCTAATCATGCTCTTACCAATTCCAGTTATGCTTACGATGATGAGCATTTAGAGAGTGAGGACCTTGATATTAAGTTAGCGCTTGCTGCCGATAGAGGAATATTAACAACCTTGACCAAAAAATCAAATCACAGCACCGAAGGGTTAAACGTTCTCTATGTGGATGGAGCGGTAAGGTGGGTCATTGCTGATGATGCCGGCAATGTCAAAACCTCTGATGTCAGCAACAAAGAAGACCTAAAGGATTAATATACTTAAAAAATGCAACCACGAATTATTAAAAAATAATATTCACCACAGAGTCACAAAGACACAAAGGTAATATATAATTATAAAAATCTTTTCTTGGTTATTCTTTGAGACTTGGTGCCTTTGTGGTTAAGTTTTTATTCGTGATTAGGGTGATTTGTAATTCAATGAAGAGAGGTTTTTCCCTTATTGAGATTGTAGTAGTAATGGCAATTATTGCCGGAATTGCCGGGCTTTTCCTGCCTACTCTAAGGAAAGCGCGAAAGCGCGCGCTCATTAGCAAAGCTCAAGTTGCCATTGCTTCCCTGGAAACTGCTTTATCGATGTATGAAACCGATTTTAGCGATTACCCTCCCGGCGATGGAAAAGATTGCGAAAAATTAGTTTTTCTCCTTGAAGGTCCGATAGCAAACAGTTCCTGGCATGGTCCTTATATGAGATTTAAGGAAAGAGACTTAAAAAATGGAAATTTCATTGACCCCTGGGAATGTTCCTATTCTTATAAATATCCGCAATCTGAACATCTTAATGCAGCCTATCTTCTTTACTCTAATGGTCCGGATATGATTTTTGGCACTGAAGATGACATTGCAAACTGGTAGAAAAACTGCCTTCACTCTTCTGGAAATATTGGTAGTTTTGATTTTGATTGGACTTTTTAGTTTAATGAGCATTCCGGCTTTTTTCAATAAACTTAAAAAATCCAGATTAGAAGCTACCACAGCCGGTATTGCCCAAAGTTTAAAATTAGCCAAAAGTTATGCCCTGGCTAAAGGAAAGATTTGCCGGGTTGATTTCGATTTGCTTAACGGAGGCTGGGGAGTTTATGAAGAAAATGGAGAATTGAAAGACAAATGGCTGAAACTCCCTGCCAACATCAAAATAAAAGCGGTTACGAAAAGTTTTAATCCCGCAATTTTTAGAGCCGACGGGACCATCAAGGAAGCCGGGCATCTTATTCTTGAGAACATCCGGGACCATTCCACCAAGAAAATTATCGTTAATAATTTAGGAAGAGTGAGAGTAGAATAGGCGAGATAAGAGATGACTGAATTTGTTCGCTCGGGCTTTTTTATTCCTCCCCAGCACTTATTCCAGGGGTAGTGAGGGTTTCCGAAATAAGTGCTGGGTGCGGCATAACCGCCAGCTTCGCTCACAAACCCCAGTCATCTCTTGGTAGCGGTGCGATTTATCGCACGAAAGATACAGAGGGGCTTGAGTCGTCTTTGAGGAAGAGGAAAGACAAAAATGAAGAAAGGGTTTACGCTAATTACAGTTGTTTTTGCCCTCGCTATTTTAACCATCGGAGTCTTAAGCATTGTTCTCCTCTTTCCTCCGGGGCATAAAGCAGTCGACCGAAGCAGGGCAATGACTATTGCCGCGTTAATTGCCGACCGGGAATTAAACACAATCCAGACTCTTTATAGCAGTTTTGATTCGCCTCCTCCTCCGGAAGAGCTCTTCGGCCGCGACCCTGACTTTCCAAGATTTTTTTGGAGAGCAATAATCTCGGGAAAGGAAATCTATACCGTTGATTTAGAAGTTACCTGGGAAGAACAAAGAAAAAAACAGCAAGAATCATTCACCACAAAATTTACTAAACATTAGAATGAGAAAAAATACCGCTGGTTTTACTGTTTTGGAATTTCTTGTTGCCGCTTTTATCCTGGTCATCGTTATTGGGTCAAGTCTGCTTCTTTTCAAGAAGAGTTCCTCTTCCTTTTCTGAAGGCAAGAATAAAGCAGAAATTTATCAAGACGCCAGAGAATGCCTTGGTTTTATAGGGGCCCGTTTAAAAACCGCTTTGGTAAACGACTGGGAGAACAACCGCATTAACTTTATCGGGCAGGAAAAAGAGGTAAAATTCATCGGTCCCTTCTCTACCCCACAGGATGCTTCCGATATTTGCAAGATGAGCTTTTATCTGGAGGGGAAAGAGATGAAAATCTGGCTGGAAAGAATGGGAAAAAAAGAAAAGGATTATTCCTTTCCCGATTCTTTTCCCGGCAGTCAAACCTTAATTAGTAACATTCAGGAATTGATTTTTGAATACTATGATGGAGGTTCCTGGCAAGATTCCTGGGACTCCGGAAAAGGGGGAAAGCAGGATGGCAAATTACCGAAAGCGGTGCGGGTGAAGATTGAAATTTCTGCTCCGCAAGGAGTTGAAGGGAAAAAACCAATCGCGAAAACTTTCTCCGCCATCACCTATCTTGAGAACAGTGGATAAGAAAGGATTTGCTATTATTATGGTCATCGGAATTCTAAGCCTGCTTTTGGTAATGGGAGTTTCTTTTCTTCTTTTAATGCGGCTGCAAGAGAAAGAAGCCGCCAACTTCCTTTTTTCCGTGAAAGCAAAGAATACGGCAAAATCAGGAATTGAAGAGGCAATTATCCGATTAAAAGCCGATAAAAACGGTTATGATGCACAGACAGAAACCTGGCATTCGGATTTTGCCGGGGATGAAATAGATTTAGATGGAGATGGCAAAAACGATTCCCGATGGTTTAATCTTTTTAAAAAAGGGAATTTGATTGGCCGGTATAGTGTCCTGGTAAAGGATGAGGAAGGCAAATTAAATATCAATGAGGCCGGGAACTTAAGCAAAGGTTTCTATACCAAGGAGCAGGGAACAAATGAGGGATGGAAACCTAATGAGATTAAATTGACCGCTTTACCGGGAATTGACAAAGAACTCTCCCGGGCAATCGTTGAGCACAAATATGGTAAGGATAAGAAACCTGGCAAAAAAGGATTTGATGACAACAAAAACAACGGCCAATTAAGCAAAGATGGTATTGATAATGATGGCGATTGGGTTCCGGATAACGAGCAAAGGTTGAAAGGACGAAGTAATGGGAGGCCGAATCCCGGAGAAAGGGACTGCGATGAAGATGACGAAGGAGAAGATGAGCCGGACGAATTCTGCTTTCTCTCCCCGCTGGGTGATGACCAACCCTTCATCACGATTGAAGATTTAAAAGGAATTAAAGGAATAGGAGAGAAAAAATTTAAATCTCTCAAAAATATAGTCACCGCCTATTCCTACGATAAAAATATCAACAGCGAGGCCGAATTGAGGATGAACATCAATATCGAGTCAATAGAGAGAATAAAAGATGCTTTAAGAAAGGGCGGTATCACTGACTCTGATATCTGCAACCAGATTGCGGTGAATATTATTGACTATCGGGACCGGGACGATTTTCCTACCTCCTATTTTGACCCGGTTACCCAGAAGAATTACTATGGCATAGAAGAAACCCCTTATCTCAATGAGGTTGAAGCCTCCCCTAAACCTCTAGATATTCCTCCAGGACTCAAGGAGATTATCATCAAGATATTCGATGGCGGTGAATATATTGAACTCTATAACCCCTATCCTTTTGATATTTCTATTGGAGGATGGAGAATTACAACCTCCTCTACCGGCACCTCTTTTATTCAGACTTTCTCTTCCTTTTTAAATATGTTTTTTATTCCAATTGTTATTCCCGAAGGAACAGTTATTCCGGCAAATGGCTACTATACCATTGGAGACACTATGGCTATCGCACTTATTAAGGCTGGAAATCGGGTTGTGCCTACCCTTTGGCCTATTGAACCAACACCATCCGGATGTGATCAGTACCATCCAATATTTCTTTTTGATTTAGGTGGAAACATAAGGTTGGAAGATTCCTCTTCTCATGTGATTGAAGATACTTATTACGGGCCAGATTTTTGGACCCCAATATCTTTGGAGAAAAACGACCCACGGGTAAAGAAATTTTATTTTGGTTTAGGAACTCCCGGAAAACCAAATTCTGTTTTTCTTCCTTTCCTTGGCAAAGAGCTAAACCTGCTTAACTGGCCGAGTAGTTTTGCGGTAAAGAACTATCCCTTTGCCACAGTTGGGGAGTTAGGTGATGTGCATAGCGGAGAGCAGTGGAAGACGATCAACTTCTGGAGGGGAGAAGATACTGCTATCGCTGACCAATTTACCACCGCTGAAGCGGTGAAGGAGCCGATCCGAGGAAAAATTAATATTAACACTGCGTCTAAGGAGGTTTTAATGGGATTGCCGGGAATTAGCGAAGAGTTGGCAGAAAAAATTATTTCGGCCAGGCCTTTTCAGACAATTGGCGAGATCTTTGGAGATTATTCCGCTGAGGACGAAGACCCCAAGAAAATCCTCAATAAAGCAATGATTGCCCCGGGGAAAGATTTCCGTGATAATGATAATGATGGATTTGTCGATGAAGATGACGAGAAAGAAGAAGTTTTTAGAAAAATTTCCAATCTTATTACCGTGCGCTCAAACCTTTTTTCCATTATCTCTTTTGCTCAATTTATCAGGGATAAAAATGGCAACGGCAAGGTTGAAGACGAGGAAATCCTTGCCGAAAAAAAGATTAGAGTAATTTACGACCGGGGTTCCTCACCGAGAAAGGTGCGTTTTTATAAGGAGGGTGAATGAAAAAGTTAAGCCGGTTTATTGTGGGGCTCTTTTTAGGGCTTTTGGTTATTATTGTTGTCCTGGTTTTCCTTTTGCTCCATAGCCTTGGGATAAGAAAGAGCCAAAAGACGGTTTTAGCGCAGGTGAATGGAGTCAAGATTATGCTCTCAGATTTCAATAGGTTTTATTCTTCCAGCCCGACTTTTTATCAGGATTTTATTAAAAAGAATAAAAATAAATTTCTGGATGATTTAATTAACCGGGAACTTCTTTTTCAGGAAGCCAAGCGGAAGAAAATTGACCGCTATCCCGAAGTAAGGGAAAAATTGCAGGACTGGGAAAAGGATATCCTGGTAGCATCATTGGCTAAAGAGGAAATTTTGAAGAAAATTGCGGTTTCAGAAAATGAAATAAAGAGTTATTATGAAAAACACCCGGAGGAATTCGTGATTCCCGAAACCACTCCCTCCCAAACGGAGAGTTTTGCTCAGGCAAAAGAAAGGATAAAAAATCTCCTGGTCAAGTATAAAGAAATGGAGGTATTCGGCGAATACCTGGAAAAATTGAGAAAGAGAGCAAAGATTAAAGTCAATCAGGAACTATTTAACAAGTTATAAAACCACGAATTTATCGAATTTTACGAATTAGAGTAATTCGCGTTAATTCGTGGTTAGAAAAAGGAAATTCCTATGCAATTAAATTAGCCACGAATACACACGAATAAAAACTATAAATATTTTAATTAATTCTAAAAATTCTTTTCTTGGTGTCTATTCGTGTTAATTAGTGTTCATTCGTGGATGAAAGTTAAAAAGAAAATTCCTATGGTATAAATTTATAGTTTAAAGCTAAAATGACACGAAACTTTACTCTTTACTCTTTACTCTTTACTCTTTACTCTTTATTTTTTCTTTCCCCATCCTTTTCCGGCGTTTTTAAAATCGCTGCGGTAGTTAATAATGAAACAATTACCGAAAATGAGGTTAAAGAACTAATGAACCCTGACAAAGATTTTTCCTCTGCTCTTAACTACCTTATTGAAGAAACTCTTCTCCTCCAGGAAGCAAAAAAGAGGCAAATAGAAATAGATAAAAAAACGGTGGACGAAGAATTTAAAAGAATCAAGGAGAAATTTTCTTCACCGGAGGATTTTTACCGGCGATTGGCAAACGAAGGTTTGACCGCGCATCAATTGAAAGAAAAATTAGAAAAACAGGCAAGAATTCAGAAACTTATTAATCAAGCAGTAGGCGGGGCAATTTTTGTTAATCCCCGTGAAATTGAAGAAAGACAACAGCAAGAAAATTTTCCGAAAAAAAATTTTTATAGATTAAGCGAAATATCCCGTAAAGAAAAAAGAGAGGTTGAGGAAATTTCCCGGAGAATAAAAAACGGAGAATTGAAATTTAGCGAACTGGCTACTGATTTGGGTTACTTCCAAAAGGAAGAGTTATCTCCGCCATTCCAATCCGCTTTAGCTACATTGAAGATTGGGGAACTCAGCAAACCAATCAAAAGCGAAGAAGGTTATGCCCTTGTTTGCATCACTGAGGAAAAGGAAAAAGCAGGCAGTCAGGAAGAAATCAGACAAGTGATTAAGGAGGAATTCTTTGCCGGGAAATTTAAAGAAAGATATCAGGAATTTATCGCCGGATTGAAGAAAAATGCCTATATTGAGATAAAACAGAATTTTGGACGCAGATAACATCAGGATAAAACAGGATTCTGATGAAGTCATTGCGAGGAGCAAGATTCCTCGCCTGTCATTGCGAGTCCGCCTGAGGCGGGCGAAGCAATCTCAAGACAGGCTCGGAACAGGCTCCGCAATCTCATAAGATTGCCACGTCGTCCGCCAATATTGCTGGGCGGACTCCTCGCAATGACCCTTCGGGTCAATTATTGATATTTATCTGTGTAAATCTGCGTCCGATTATAATAAAGAATATGAATAAGCCGATTATCGGGATTACGATGGGGGATCCGGCCGGAATTGGGCCGGAAGTAGCTCTCAAAGCGTTGGCCGACCTCAAAATAAGAAAAAACATC
>Ga0210016_1001690_pt1 | contig 20505 bp, 20 predicted proteins | sample CryGeyCG2014_300_FD_185454 | JGI IMG/M metagenome (GOLD analysis project Ga0210016, IMG submission 185454) | Groundwater microbial communities from aquifer - Crystal Geyser CG02_land_8/20/14_3.00 (SPAdes) (version 2) | ecosystem: Environmental > Aquatic > Deep subsurface > Groundwater | place... | reverse complement strand
GGCAACTATCAACAAATCAGAAATTTTTTGCAGGGTTTAACCAAAATTGACCGGCTAATTGCTGTTAAAGAAGTTAATTTCAATAAACAAAAATTGCAAGGCAGCGGGGAGGTAACTGCCAGCCTAAGTCTAGCGGGATTTTATTTGCCGATAAAGGAGCAAAATGATTAATAATTGGTATGAAAAAAAGTTTAAAAAAGACTTTTTTAGATTGTCGATTTTAACCTTGGCAACCGTAATTATCTGGATTGGCATGACGGTTTATAGAACTTTAAATTCCAGCCAGGTCAAGCCGGAAGTAACCAAGCTGCTTTTACCCTTGACGCCCACATTAGACCTTGACACAATAGAAAGGATCAGACAACGGGAGATTGTCCCGGAAGCTGATTGGAATAGTTTGCAGCCGGCGAGGCCGGAAATTTTGTTGGTGCCAGGAAGTTCCAGTCCGAGCGCAAAGCTAACCAGCCCGATTCCTGTAGCCAGCGGCAGCGCTATCTAACTAAACATGTTAAATAACCACAAAGTGACCAAAATTCACTTCCCGACGGCATTGGGGCTGTTAATATTGTTAGTAGCCGTGGGCATGGGAATATTTTTTGTTAAAACCAGAAGCGGGGTCAAGCCGGAAACAACAGCGGAAATAATTCCGGAACAAGTAAGAATTACTAACGTCGCGGATACCGGCTTTACTGTTTCCTGGATCACCGGCAAGGAAACTACCGGGTTAATTAAGCTGGGAGAAAAAGTCAATGAATTAAAACAGCAGGCCCTGGATGATCGGGATCAATTATCCGGAGGAGAAGCGGCCGTAGCCGTCCACCATGTCACGGCGAAAAATTTACTGCCAACGACTAAGTACTATTTTAAAATCGAGTCAGGCGGCAAACAGTTTGACAATAAAGGCAAGCCGTTTGAAGTAAGTACCGGCGCCGCTTTAGGCAGTCTGCCAACAGCCGATCCGATTTACGGAACAGTGCTGACACAATCAGGTACGGCGGCTGAAGGAGTGGTGGTTTATATTAATGTGGCCAATGGCGCGCCTTTGTCAGCTTTAGCGAAAACGGGGGGCAACTGGGCCTTATCTTTAGCCACAGCCAGAACGGCAGATTTAGGCAGTTATTTAACTTATGACACGCAAGCGACGATCGTCAATCTTTTAGTTCAAGGCGGAAGCCTTGGGACAGCTTCAGCCATTACCACCACGACTAATGATAATCCGGTGCCGGAAATCAGTTTAGGCAAATCGTTTGATTTCCGAACACCGTCGTCAACCCTGGCAGAGACTCCAACCGTAGACCAGCCGACCGCCAGTCCCAGCGGAGAAACCAAGAGCGGGTTTTCGGCTTTAAATCCGTCGATTGCTCAAGTGGCCACTGAAAGCGGCGAGGTCACCTTGGAAAATCCTTCATTTGAAGGAGAAGTAATTAATGCCACCCAGCCGGCCTTTATCGGCAACGGGCCGGCAGGAACGGTTTTGGCAATTGAAATTAATTCAGAAGAAACTTATACCGGGTCGGTGACCATCGCTGAAGACGGCAACTGGGAGTTTACCCCGCCGCAAGGTTTGACGCCGGGAGAACATTCCGTAAGCATCAACTACATTGACACTAACGGCGAAGAACAAAGTTTAACCAGGAATTTTGTGATTGCCGCCGCCGGGACCTCGGACGTTCCGGCAATCACGGCGACACAATCAGGAGAAACAGCCACTGATGCGGCTAGAACCAAAATGCCGGCGACTGATTCAGGCATACCCAAACCAGGAACATTTGAAGTTACTTTGATAATGCTGCTGACCGGATTAGGGTTACTTGTTGGTGGCTTGAAAATTAAAAATATAGTATAACTAATCTATGGACAATCCCGGCCTGCAGCCTTCAATCACTCCGCCACCAGCACCACCACTTGTTCCGCCGCCGGTGCCGCCTATAAACGAACCGCCTAAAGAAAATCCGATTATCCAGACACCCTCTAATTTGACGGTTAAAAAAGCTAAAAAGTTTTTGCCGAAGTTGGCAGTGGGAACATTGATGGTGGCTTTATTGGTAGGAGGATTGTTCTTAGGCAAAAACCTGTTGTTGGAACAACAACGCCCGGTGGAAAAAAAGGCGGAAAGTTATTGTCAATACCATTGTGATGAGAATTGTATTGACGCCACGATGTGCCCTCTTCCAGATTATGATGCTACATGCACAGACTCGCCGCCTGGCTGTACCGGAGATTATGCCCTTTGTTCCTGTGAATATAATGGTGGGGGCGGGGGCGAAATATGCAACAATGAATCTCCTACCGTTACAGATTGTAGAGGCCAAGCTGTTGGTTATGAGTTTTGTTTCCAAAATACAGCAAATATGTATTGTTCTAAAATAAGCCTAGTGGGTGGTAATATTTGGAACTGTGGTCAAAACTTCGGTGGAAACGCCTGCGGGGGTGGCGGGGGTAATCCAACTTCGGGAACATGTGGGAACGGCAATCCCTTTAATAACCAATGTGTAGTTATTTATTGTCCTAATGGTGATACTAACGGCGATGGCGCCTGCGAAGTGCCTGATCAAGGTGCTTGGTATGGACAAAGACACACATGCGGAACAGTTTCATTTGGAGCTAATGAATGCGGTCAGATTGATCCTGTTGATGACAATGGTGCTTACTGTCAGTTAGATGGCTGGAGCTACACTATAAAACTAAATAATTGTTCGGGTACGCCATTACAGTCACCAGAACCGTCACCGTCGGTCAGTCCTTCGCCGTCACCCTTATGCACTATTCAAGGCTATAAGGTTATCATGCCAGGTAATCAAAAAATTGAACCTGCCTCAAGCCAGACAGTGACGCTTGCGGGAGATGGAACTAAAACTACTAATCCATATTATTTCAATGGTGTATCCGCAGGAAACAAGACAGTTTCAGTCAGTACTCCGGACGGTTATACCGTAGGCTACACGCTTTGCATTAATAATATTAATTGTCATACTAGTTCACCCACTCCCGGTTCTTCAGTAACTTTTGACTGCCCGGCAGGCAATTATCCGACAGACGGATATGCTGATCTTTGGTGGCACTATACGCTGCCGACGCCGACTTTGGCCTGCGTGGATTTGACAAAAGATATCACGGCGCCGACTTTGGGAGATAAGGTGATTTTTACCTGCGAGGCGACTTTTTCCGCGCCCCATCCGGTAGCTCAGTTCAGGTGGAAAGTCGATGAGGGCGAATGGATCATTGAGGAACCGGATAATCAAATGGATCCGATTACCCATAAAGCCAGCACAGAAGGCGATATTTACAAAGTCGGCGTCTGGACTTGGCAGTGCCGCGTCTGCACGGATAGCACTAAAACTACCTGTACCATCTGGGGGCAGGCACAGTAAACTAAAAACGAAAAACGAAAAAATTAAAATTACTATGCAAAACGAAAAACTAAAAACAACTAACAATAAATGGCTGCTTTGGGGACTGATCGGCTTTACCGCGATTCTGCTGGTGACGGCAATAATTTTGTTTCTGCAGTTGAAAAAACCAGCCGCGCCTTTACCGAGCCCCAAACCAAAACCGGCGGCTTCTCCTCAGATACCGGAAGTACAACAAACAACAACAGAAAATGTTTGTGAAGTCTCGTTTTCCGTTACTGAACTGAAGTGTACCGGAATTACTTTAGATCCTACCGGAACAACAGTCACTGCCAAAGAAAAAAGAAAGTTAACTTCTCAGTTAACCGGCGGTTCAGGCACATATACGCACGCTTGGACAGTCACCACCAATAAAACCAACAAAGGCACCCTGTCCTCCACGACAACTAATCCGACGAACTGGACAGCACCAGACAGTTTAACCGAGTCCCAGGAGTGGACGATTAAAGATACGGTGACGGACACTTCCACTACGCCGCAAACTGCTTCTTGTGAGAAAACATTAAGTTTTACCGGTCTAACTGCCTGCTTTGATACCTGTGACAATAAGGCTGAATGCGAAACCGATTTAGATTGTATAACTGTCGGCGGAGACAAACGCTGTGTTAATCCCAACTGTACCAGCGAGACTGACTGTGCTTGTCCGGGAATTAAAAAGGCTTGTTTTGACAAATGTGAAAGTGACAATGACTGCGAGTCCAGCCGGCGCTGTATGACCATACCGAATACTAATGACAGACGCTGTGTTAATCCCAGCTGTATCAGCGAAAGCGATTGTAGTTGTGAACAAGCCCAGGTTTCGCCGTCGCCATCGCCCAGCGCAACAGTCATTACTTATGCTTCACCCAGTCCAAAGTTGGTTGCCCAGACTAAGGGCGGACAACCGGAATTGCCGGAAGCCGGCATAGCCGGACCGGCAGTATTGGGAGTATCGGCCGGATTATTGATGATACTTTTGGGATTGTTGTTTTAACCAAAGCCTAATTGCTTCTTTCGCTCCTTTAATAACCACTGAGAGTTTTCCACCGGTCTGCTGCCCGCCGGAGCGGCTATGATGGCTGACACCAACCTCTTTAACTCGATATCCTAATCGAACGGCCCTGGTGATAAACTCGGTAACGGTAATGGCACTATTGGTAGCCAGGGGACCCACCGCAGTAATCACTTCTTTTTTAAACAACTTAAATCCGCAATCAATATCTTTAAAATTTATTTTAAACAAGATCAGATTAACCATTCTAAGAATAAAGGCCATTAAGCGACGATAGCGGCTGTCGCTTCTTTTTAAACGATAGCCAATAATTAAATCGTAGTCGGTTATAAAGGGAGTAAATTTTTTTATTTCGCTTAAATTAAATTGGCCGTCAGAATCACAAGCAATTACCCACGGATAACGTACAGCCGCCAGTCCAGATTTTATGGCCGCGCCGTAGCCCTGATTGGTAGGGTGAGAAATTAACTTTATTCGGGGATTGGCACTGATTATATCTTCAACAATCTCCCTAGTTCTGTCAGTCGAACCGTCGTTAATCACGATAATTTCATAAGTTTCGGCAATTCCCGGCGCGACTTTGGCTGCAGCAGCAAGCGTTTTTTTAATTACAGATTCTTCGTTGTAAGCGGGGAAAAAAAGTGACAATTGTTTAAATGGCCTTATGTTATTCATTACTCACTTCCAGGTTGGCAGCCAAAACCAATATTTTACTAAATTAGCGGGTAAAGGAATCGCGGTGTTAAGGGGATAAAAGAAGAGAAAGAGTATTACTGTCAGGCAAAGGAAAATAAGAGTTAGTCTTTTATGTTGATAAATTACGCTGGCGATTATTAAGCATAAAAATGGCAAGGCAGGCAGGTAGTGGTGAAGAAACATAATCCGGGGAGAAAACACGAAGGGGAAAAAGAGAAAGAGGTAGCAGATTAATAAATACCAATTACGGCTGAAAAATACCGCTGCCAGCCCGCCCCAGAAAACCGCCGGGTTGCCGAGGTTATAAATATTGGCTACAGAATTTTTAAAATACTCAACATAAAACCAGACGGGGCGGATAAGAAGCGGCCACTGCCAGGCCATTGATTGGTATTGATGAGTCGCGTTTAAGTGAGAATGATAATAATACATTTGTCTTTGCAGTTCCCACCACTGAGCCAAAGTATGACCGGTTACAAAGAAAGGAATAAAGGTTAAAAAATAAATTTCCAGCGGAATAATTAAAAAACTATAAACCAGCCGCAATAAAAATTTAATTTTTTGGGGATTTTTAATTAATTGTGGCAATAAAAACAGGCCAAAGATCGGATACAGCAAAACAGCTGACCATTTGGTAGCCAAGGCTAATCCCAGAAAAATTCCGGTTAAGCGGAATTTTGACTGATAAAAAAACAAACAGGACAGAAGTATCAGCAGAGTTAAGAGACTGTCGGCCATGCCGACCCGGGACATGGTTAGTTGCAGGCCGTCAAAACTAAAAATCGCGGCCGCCAACAGCGCCATGTGCTTGTGTTTAAATAATTTTTTGCCTAAAAAATAAACAGCGGCGACCGACAAAGTGCCGAAAACCGCACTGGGAAACCGCCAGGCAAAGCTACTGTCACCCAGCAACTTGATTGATCCGGCCATAACCAGCTTAGCTAAGGGCGGATGGGTCCATTCATAGGCCACCCCCGGAGGCGGGGTAACCCACCATTCCCAGGCCTGCGGGTTTCCCTTAGCCATTTCCTGAGCGGTGAAAGCGTGATAAACTTCGTCAAAAACATAAGCATCGGGTATTCCCAGACGAAAAAGCCGCAAGGCAAAGGTAATCAGTAATAGGTAGAATAATTTCATACGATCAGTAACAAAATAAATACAGAAAACCCGATTAAAGACAGAAATTGAAAGTGTTGATTTAGCCAAATAATTAAAGCGGGTGTTAAATGGAGATTAGTATTGTAGTAAGCATAAGAATAATAAACATTAAGCGTATTAAATAATGAGAAAAATATATATGTCAGCAATAATGGTTTTGATTTAAGCAAGATTGTGGCAATAAGAAAAAAGGCAAAAAAAGGTAAAACATAGCGTTCATGCATTCTGGTCATCAACATATTAAACGACAAAATTGATAAAGTAATAAAAAGATAAGGGTTTTCCTTCTTAAAGCGGAAAAGCAAAATCAGACTGAGGCCAAAAAGAATTATTCCCCAATATAAAAAAGGCAAGCCTAAAAATAAGACCATATCTGACTGCCAATTGCCAAAAAGTCCCCAAAAATTAAAAGTAAAGCAGGTGGTGCAAGAGTAAAGAGGAGTCATTTGCTGAAAAACATAAATCACTCCGGAAAGCGGATTATGAGGGAAAAACGGCCAATAAATCAATAAAGTGGCAACGATAAAGGCAAATGCTCCTTTAAACCAATCCCCTGGCTTAAATTTAAACAAAGTTATCAAGCCTAAGGCCGGAGCTAAGGCAATGGCTTGCGGTTTGATTGCCCAGGCAAAGGCAAAAGCAACTGTGGCTAAAAGTATCTTTTTTCTTTCTAAAAGCAGATAGGCCGCCAGCAGTCCAAAAAAAGCGCCGGAACCGTCAAATTGGCCAAAAACTGAAGAATTAAACCAGATAGCTGGATTTAGGGTATAAAGCAAAAAGCCTAGTTTGGCTAATTTATCCCCTTTTCTTTTCTTGATAATTAAGTAAATCAGCACACCGGCGGCCAGATCAGCTATATTATTAGGCAATTTAAGCATGAAATCATAACCGGAAGAAAAAAAAGACAGCCTAGGAAAAATATTGTTTTTAATTTCACCCAGCAGCCAGAAAACATAGAGAAAGCCGGGCGGGTTGGCAGTAAAAACTTCTGACGAGTAGAATTTAGCCGGCCCAAGAGCAACCATTCTGGCGCTCCAAGCACGCCAGCAACCGTGATCAATTTCCATTGGCGGCAGCAAGGAAAGAAATAATCGCAGAATAAAAACCAAAACGATAAGTGTTTTGAGATTGAAGGGTTTATTTTTTAAACTCATATTTTAGGCTGAGAATTAAAAGGGTAACGATGAGCCAGTTTCTTAAAAGAAGCGCGGAAAAGACGGCATATTGACGATTGTGCTGGTAGAAATCTTCTAAGAATTGGGTGTAAAACAGCGGATAAACCAACTGGTTAAAAATACCGATAAATATCAGCAAAACAATCATGAAAAGATATTTGAGTTTATGGGCGGACCGGAATTTAATAAACGGAAAAAGAGATAAAAACCACCAAATATATTGAGCGTGAAGGTTTTTAGAAAAAATTAAGAATAGTATCATTAAACAAAAAATAACCCCAAAGCTGATCTGATGCAAATATGTTTTATTTTTTAGCAAAAATAGGTAGAAAATAGCTACCGGGAGAAGCCAAAATTTATTAAAAAGATTCAGCGGCGCGTTAACGCCCCAAACTCCCCAACCGCCAACCAGCGGCGGCGGAAGTCCTTGAGTTAATAAAGACGAAAGCGTAATTAAAGAGCCGGGTAAGCTTTCAATACTCACAGGCTTGAGGGCATGAAAGTTCAAACCGGCAATAATTTGGCTGGCTTGACCACCATAAAATAAAAAGATACAGACCGGCAAAATTAAAGAAATAGTAAAGCCGGAAAGATAAGAAACTATTAGTTTGCGTTGATGTTGGGTGAATAAAATCAGCAGTAAATAGGGCAAAAAGATAAGCGGGTAAATTTTAATCGAGGTGACCAATCCCAAAAATAAGGCGGATAATAAAAATTTCTTTTGCTGAAAACAAATCAGGCTTAAAACTACTAACAGGGCGGCCAAGGCATCGAAACGAAACAGGAGAATTGGTCCAAAAAAAAGCATTAGTAATGAAAAAATAATGGCCTGATTAATTGAGCCGTATTTGGCGGCCAGAAAAACATGACAAATTAAAACAATAATTATCAGGGTAAAAAACGCCGGCAGGTAGGCAGAATAAAAAAACGGGGGCTGGGGAATAAAAATCCCGGGAATGAGCAAAAAAAGCGTGGTGGCGGGAAGAATTTCATTGCCAATAGTTGAAAACAAAGAACCGGTTTTAATAAAATCCTCAACTTTAAGAAAATAGTTCCAGGTGTCGATTTCCAGATGCCCGCGCCATAAAGGATTAAAGGCCTGGCGGTAAAGAATAAATAAGACTAAAATAGCGCTAATAACTAAAACTAACTTACTGATTTTGGTAGAGAATTTCGGCCACATGGTCATAAACCGCCTGCCAGTTGTGGTTAATTGGTAATAAAACCCATTGGCCATACAGATTAGCGGGCGGGTTATAAAGCAGGGCAGGAATTTCTTCATTATCGCTCCCCTGGTCGATAATCCCGGTCCGAAGGCCGGAAGATTTAATTCTTAAAGCCAATTTTATGAGATCGGGATAAGCGCCGGAGGGTAAATCAGTTTTAACCGCGGTTTTAAAAGTGGTAATCAAGGCCTTGAGTTTGGATGGATTTAACAAAATGCGGGTGGACAAAATTTTATCTTTAAAAGCAAGCAAAACCAGCTGTTGGCGTTGGGCGCGGGCATAATCAGTCCCTTCTTCGCCTTCAGCGTAGCGCGAGCGGACATATTTTAAGGCCGTCGGGCCGTCCAGGTGCTGTTGACCAGGAGAAAATTTTAAAACTTCATAACGGTCGCTGACCGGCTCAGCGTCTTCTTTTCCGGGAATCGGGTACTGTTCGTCAATAAACCCATGGGGCACATTAAGGTCCAAGCCGCCGACGATATCAATGGCAGTTTCAAAGCCGGAAAAATCAAGCAGGGCGGCATAGTGGACCGGCTGATTAATAATTTCCGAAACCGCGGCTTTGGCTAAAACCAAACCGCCGCCAGGCTGCTGGGCTTCGCCAAAATGATAGGCAGTGTTTAATTTTGCCGTCAAAGATTCAACCCAGATGTCCCGCGGCAGAGAAATCAAAACAGTATCGGATGTGGCCAGGTTAACAGAAATAAGCATAATGCTGTCGGTTAAATCCGCTCCGGCATGAGTGCCGCCGCCGACGCCCAAAAGCAAAATATTAGTCCGATCACGAAAAGAATTAATTTGAGTAATGGCCGGATTAAGTAAAGAAAAAACTTTAAGAAGCGGCTTAAGTTTGGGAATAAACCAAATAAAAGATAAAACAATTAGACAGAAACATAAAAAATAGATGAGGGGGCGCAAGAACAAAAGATATTGATAACTTTTCCGCTTAAGATTAAAAGACATAAGATGTTATGATTCTAGCATGGCAACTGACTGGCTGAAAGAATTAAACAAAGAACAAAAACGGGCGGTAACTTATGGCGATGGGCCGTTATTGATTTTAGCCGGCGCCGGTTCAGGTAAAACCAGGGCCTTAACTTGCCGGGCGGCTTATTTAATTAAAGAAAAAGGTTTAGATCCAACCAGAATCCTGCTGGTAACTTTTACCAATAAAGCGGCTAAAGAAATGAAAGAAAGAGTCAAAAAACTTATCGGTAAAGAAATTACCCGTTTGCCGTGGATGGGAACTTTTCATGCCTTTTGCGCCAGAATTCTAAGAATCGACGGGCAGGCAATCGGGATCAATCGGCAGTTTGTAATTTATGATGAGGATGATTCGTTAGCGACGATTAAGCAGGCGATGAAGAATTTAGATATAGACAATCAAATTTATAAACCCAGGGTAATTAAGGCGGCGATCTCGGCGGCGAAAAACGAGTTAATTGACCAGCGGGAATATGGCCAATTAATTAAGGGCAATCTGGCGGAAGTTGTCGGCCAAGTTTACCGGGAATATCAGCGGTTATTAAAAACATATGAAGCGCTCGACTTTGATGATTTATTAATGCTAGGAGTGAAGCTGCTGCAAAACAGCGAGATTGTGGCCAAAAAATATCAAGAAAAGTATTTGCAGGTTTTAATCGATGAGTACCAGGATACTAATAAAGCCCAGTATCAGCTGACCAAATTTTTGACAAAAAAATGGCGGAATTTTACCGCCGTCGGGGATTTTTCGCAATCGATTTATTCATGGCGCGGCGCAGATTTTAGAAATTTGAATAATTTAAAAAATGATTTTCCCGACATTGAAGTCGTCTCAATGGAACAAAATTACCGGTCGACTAAAAATATCCTGGCGGCGGCTAATCAAGTAATTGCTAAAAATAGTTCGCACCCTATCTTAAAACTCTGGGCGGAAAGCCAGGACGGACCAAAAATTAAAACGTTTGAAGGGGCAGATGATAAAGAAGAAGTGCAATTTATTGTTAATAGCTTAGCGGCTCTGGATTATCAAGATACGGCAATTTTATACCGCACCAATGCCCAATCAAGAATTATTGAAGAGGCGTTAATTAAGGCCGGCATTCCTTATATTTTAGTCGGGGGGGTGAAGTTTTACAGCCGCATGGAGATTAAAGATTGTCTGGCATATTTAAGATTTTTGATTAATCCCAAAGATAAAGTAAGCTATAAGCGCTTAGAAAAAATCGGCAAGCGGCAGTTAGAAAAATTCGTCAATTGGAGGCCGTCAGGGAAAACAACCAGAGAAATACTAGAAGGAGCTTTAAAAGAAACAAAATATTTGGACAGGTTTGATCCTAAAGATGAAGAAGATATCGCCCGCTTAGAAAACATTAAAGAGTTAATGAGCGTAGCGGAAGAATATCCGGACCTGGAGGAATTTTTGGAAAACGCGGCTTTAGCCGAAGAGAGGGATCTGGTCAAAGAAAAAGGGAAATGTGTTACTTTAATGACCCTGCATGCCTCAAAGGGGTTGGAGTTTAAAAATGTGTTTATGGTGGGAATGGAAGAAGGTTTATTCCCCCATTCAAGATCGTTAATGGACAGGGAGGAGCTAGAAGAAGAAAGGCGGTTATGCTATGTCGGGATGACTCGGGCCAAGGAGAATTTATGCCTGTCTTATTCCCGGAGGCGGCTTTATTTTGGCTCAATTGCCAACAATGCGGTCAGCCGTTTTTTGGGCGATATTGAAGAAAGTCTGCTAGAATCAATTAATGATTATTAGAGAGATTATCGTTGCGGACAGATTAGTTTTTAACCAGGCAGCCGGACATCCACTGCAGGCTTATGAGTGGGGTGAGTTTCGGGAACTAACCGGGGTTAAGGTAGTGAGAAAAGGCGTGTTTGAAGGGAAAAAATTAGTAGGGCCAATTCAGGTAACGATTCATCCCCTGCCAAAAACAACTCTAAAAATCGGTTATTTTCCTAAAGGGCCGATGCCGGATGAAGTCCAGTTAAGGGTTTTAAAACAGATTGGCCAAGAGAATAACTGCCTGTATATTAAGCTGGAGCCCAATGTAGCCAAGGGCAACGCCTGGCAGGAGATTGATAAGTTTTTAAAAGACAGGGGTTGCCAAAACGGCCGGCCTTTATTCACGAAATATACCTTTGAGCTGGACTTGCGGCCAACTGAGGCAGAACTGTTAAAAAACATGCATCATAAAACGAGGTACAACATCGGGTTAGCGGAAAGAAAAGGAGTAAAAGTGACAGTGGATAATTCCGATAACAGTTTTAACTTATTTTTAAAGCTATTGTTTGAAGAGACGGTAAAACGCCAGGGATTTTACAGCCACACGACCGAATATTTTGAAAAACTGTGGCAGGTATTAAAACCAACCGGCATGGCGCAAATTCTGCGGGCCGAGTATGGGGGGAAAACTTTAACGGCGTTTATGGTGTTTATCTTTAACAATAAAATCTATTACCCTTACGGGGCGTCCACGAGAGAATTTAAAGAACTAATGGCGCCGAATTTATTGATGTGGGAAGTAATTCGCTTGGGCAAAAAATTGGGCTGTCAAACTTTGGACATGTGGGGAGCCTTGGGGCCGGAGGCAGATAAAAACGATCCCTGGTACGGATTTCACCGCTTTAAACAAGGCTACGGGGCGAGGTTGGTCGAGTTTATCGGCAGTTATGATCTGGTGCTGCAGCCAAAATTATATAAAGTGTTCCGGGTAATGGAAGAAGCCAGGTGGAAAATGTTAAGAATAAAGACGGGCTTAAACCGAATACCAATGGGCTTTACGCAAGTATTTAATAGTTTGGCAGCAGTGTTTGAAAAAAAATGAGCGATTTAAGGCAAGCGCCGGAGTATTGCCAGTGGATGAGAGCAATTGGCTGGCAAGTGGACAAAGGGATGTTTATTAAAAAGCTGCCGCTGGTCCCCTGGTCGTTTATTAAAATCCAAAGGCAAAAACCGCTAATTGATTTGGCGGCGGCGGGAAAATATAAAGCAATGCAGATTAAGATTGAACCGGCCTGGGACGATAAAACCGATTATCAAACTTTAGGTTTTAAGCCGGATAAATCACCAATGCTGCCGAGTAAAACCATTTGGCTGGATTTAACCAAAAGCGAAGCGCAACTGTTAAAAGAAATGCATTATAAAACCAGGTACAACGTGCGCAAGCACGAAATTCGAAATTCGAAATTCGAAATTATCAGAGGGGATAAAATCACCAATCGGCAACTGCGGGAGTTTTATGCAATTTACAGAAAGAACTGCCGGCGGCAGCATTTTTGGGGACTGGATTTTAATCAATTAAAGAACTTATTGCGTTGTTTTGAGGAAAAGGCGTGGTTATTAACAACAAACCAAGGCGGGCTGGAAATCTTAATTCATGATAAAATTGCTTATTATTCGCACAATGGGGCGAGTCAGGAAGGAAAAAGAAAGTTTGTGCCGACTTTACTGACCTGGGAGGCAATTAAACTGGCGAAAAAACTAGGCTGCAAGAAGTTTGATTTTGAAGGGATTGATGAAAAACGCTGGCCCGGATTTACCAGGTTTAAAAAAAGTTTCGGGGGAATTGAGGTAGAATATAGGGGTAGCTTTAGTAAGTTTTTTTGGCTAATTTTGAGCTGCAGATTTAAAGAAATTTCTCCAAGCTTATAACCAAAACCAGGATTAAGCAAGTCCTTAAGGTAATCGGTCTCTTAGGAATATTACTTTTGTTATACTGTTATAAATGTCCAGAAAATTTAAATTAATCACTGTTACTATTTTACTTCTCTCTTGTATTACGCAGTCAACGTAGAAGTTATGGTGGATGCAATTATACTTCGGGAGCAATATCAACAAGAGGAAAGTTTACTCAAGCTTATGGAAGGTTTGAAATCCGCGCTCAACTTCCTGCCGGAGGGCAAGGAATCTGGCCGGCGCTATGGTTATATCCTCCTAATCAATGGCCGCCGGAAATAGACATGTTGGAGGCAGTAAACGATATGAGCACAGTGTATATGAATTACCATTAGGGAACACCGTCAAATCATCTAGCTGACCCGTCGTCTTACCAGGATGAGGGGTTTTTATCTGGTTTTCATACCTATGCTGTCGAATGGGGACCGGGCGAGATCCGCTGGGTTCATTGATGATGTATTAAGAAAAACTCACAGTGGTTCGGATGTAACCAACATACCCATGATGATTTTTATAAATACAGCTGTTGGAGGAGTTTGGCCAGGACCAGTAGGTGACACCACGGTATTTCCTCAATTGGCATTTCCTGTAAAGATTTATCCGGCAACACCAATGTTTTCTTAAATGATACTGTTACTTTTTCTTGCTCTAAAGATTTTTCCTCAACGGAAGCAGTGGCTTATTTCCGCGCTTTATTAAACGATGGTGAGTATACTAAATCTGCGGCTGTTGAGTTTGGTAATAGTGATAATGCCTTTTGGAGTGTAAAAATAGATAAAACCGGAGATTGGCGGATTCAATGTCGAATTTGTAATAATATAAACCAAATTGTCTGTACAGCATGGGGACAGGCAAATTAATAATTAAGGGGGTATTGTGGCCGGGAAAATTAAGGCCTTAAAAGACGGACCGTATCAGGTCAGCGGCAGAGTGACGGTGGAAGATACCGGCGGGAAAACCGTGGTGGTAGAAAAAGAGGTGTTTTTATGCCGCTGCGGCGGGTCGAAAAATAAACCTTGGTGCGACGGGACACACGCGAAAATCGGATTTAAAGCGGATAAATAACAGCTTGACAGTCTGGTTTTCTTTTGTTATGGTGTATACACTATGAATTATACAATGGCGCGCGTTCAGGTTTATCTTAATCCTCAAGATGTAAGTTTGGTGGATGTTATTGCGGAAAAAATTAACATTAAGCGTTCTCAAGTAATCCGCGATGCTATTAACGCGGTCGCCCTGCGTTATACCCAAGTTGCCCAATTTCTGACTGTAAAAAAACCGTTAAGAAACCCTTTGCTCGAATTGGTGGGAATGGAAAAAAGTAAAACAGGCAAGGTGGGTTTAGATGTAGACGAAATCTACAATGATTGAGCCAAAAAGAATTTTCATTGATACCAGCGGTTGGGTAGAATTAACCCTTAAAGGAGAAATTAATCATCAGATAACTGTTGATTATTTCTTGAAAGAACAAAAAAATGGTAGTAAGTTTTTTACCTGCGATTATGTTTTGGATGAAACTATTACCAGACTACTGACGGGCCAAAGCTTTTCGGCGGCAAAAAAATTCAAGTTGCTTATTGAAGAAGCGGAAGAAGCCCGGCAGCTGCTGATTTTGTGGACCGACGCCACCCTCTTTAAAAAAGCCTGGGGTTATTTTGTCAAGTTTAAAGAACATAAATTGTCATTTACCGATTCATTAATCGTCGCCATGGTCAAAGATTTTAAAATTAACACTGTTTTATCTTTGGACCAGGGCTTTAAAAAAGTCGGTCTTAATGTCCGACCGCTGTTGTGATTATTGCTTTGGAAAATATCCGTAGTTTATATAATGTGGGTTCGATTTTCCGAACGGCAAGCTTTTTTGGGATAAAAAAAATTTTATTGGTTGGTTACTCGGGAAGGAAAGCAGTCGATATTGATGAGTTGCATGACAAGGTTAAAAAAACAGCCTTAGGGGCGGAAAAAGATCTGGAAATTAAGTTTTTAAAAAACTCTCAAGCCTTGATACGGTTTAGCCGGAATAATCAGTTAAAATTAGTGGCAATTGAGCAGGATACCCAGGCCACAGGCCTACAAGAGTGGCAGCCGGAGGAAAATTCAATCTTGGTGCTGGGCAACGAACTACGAGGAGTCTCCTTGCAGGTGTTAAAAGCGGCTGAAGAAATTGTGGAAATCCCCCGTCGGGGCCAGAAAGGCTCGTTAAACGTCAGCGTCGCGGCGGGAATAATAATGGTTAAATTATTTAATTAATTCTTCGTAACTGATGCAACAAATTTTTCAGAAAGAGTTATCCCGTTTTCCTGACAAGCTGTAATTAAGGTTTGTTTGGCAATTTTAACTGCCTTTAAACGTTCAATTTTCCTCTCTAAATGTAACCTGGTTATTAGTTTATCAAGATCGCCAAGAGGAATGTTTTTTTGTTGAAGTCTAGTTTCTATCTCTTTTTGAAGACCGGGAAAGGTATTAGATTTTGCATCGTATTGATGATTTTCAACCAATATTTTTGTTATCTCAGGTGTGGATAAACCGAGGGCAAATAAGCTGTCAATTGTCTTAAAGGCGGCCCGCCACTCTTCTTTTGTATAACCTTGAGCTTGGGTTTGATTTTCCATCCAAGCAAATTCCCAAGCTGGCCGACCATTAACCGTTTCAAAAAAATCAGAGCCAAAAGGAAGATTGGCTGTTCTCCAAGCGATTGTTTCCCTAAGTGGCACGCCGCCGGCAATTCCAACACTATGACTTAACTTTTGACCTATGCTTTTGGCTCCAATTTTTCTCTCTTGTTGCTCGTAATGAATAAGATGGGTGTTTTCGTGCAAATCGCTAATTATGGATTCTGGCAATGATCCATTTGATCCGGGTTTTAAAATATGGTGAAAAATTTCCTCGACTGAAATTTTTCCAGAGACACTTTCGATAACCGGCCCGCCTATTCTTTCGGTTTCAAGCCTCGCTATAAAACCATCAGGGAGTTTTTTCTTATATCTCATTTTTGTACCAATGATTGCCGGCCTGCCTTTAATTAGCCTGTGTTTATCGTCAGTTCTTTGGCGTATTCGTAATTCTAGATCGGTAACTGGTTTAAAAAATGATGTTTCTTCTTGAATGTTTTCTAAAGCAGTATAGGCCGCATCTCTTAATTTTCCTTTTTCTTCAAGAGAGATAATAATCTCATTTCTTTCCATAAACCTCTCAGCAAATGGAGTGGAGGTTAACTGTTCCAGTTGGGTTGCTTGCTGACTTAATTCAAGAATTTTACCTTCAATCAGAGATGGAGGTTTAGAAGTTTCGAACTCGGGTAAGGTCCTATCTTGAGCATCAATCATGAGCTTAACTATTTTTAATTAATTTTAACTGCTCCTGGTTAGATGGCAAGCCTTCGGGCCAACAGTGGTGGAGATATTCGCAGTCAACACAGCGGCTGAAGTCGGAAGTGCGCGAGAAATTGAGTGAGCGGATTTCTTTCATGACGTCCCGGATTGTTTGTTTGAGAGCATCGACTTCGTCGTCGCTGATTAAAAACTTTTCCTGCCTAAACTTGCCGGTTTTTTTGTTGGGCTCGATAAAATCCAGCATTGTTTCTTTAACCGTCAAGGGAAAACTTTTATCTAAGCTGGCCAAGAGTTTGTAAAACACCAGCTGGCGAAAATAATCGAGATTAGCTTCTTTGGTTTTGCCTAAAATCTGGTTTCTGGTTTTGGCCGCCCCGGTTTTGTAGTCCACCACCCGAACGGTTTTATCGCTTTGATCAATTAAATCGATGCGGTCTATTTTGCCGGTTAAAGGAATGTCGTCCAAAAAAGTTTTGGTCCAGCCATAACCGAAAAAGCGCTCGACAAATAATGGTTTTCTAAACTCGTCATGATAATAATCATAGTAAGCGCTTAAAATTTGACGGCCTTGTTTCAAACGATCCTGATAAGCTGACGGTAAAAGCGATTCTTTTTTTAGCGCGGTTTCGAATTGATGCAAGAGGTGGTCTTTGGCTGGATATTTGTCTTCTTTAATAAAAGCCCGATGAAATATCTCCAAAGCTTTATGGACGGCTGACCCAAAAGCAAAATAATCAGCCTTGGCCCGCGGCACCCGCACCAGTACGTTTAATTTAAATTTATACGGACAGGTTAAATAAGTGTTTAAGGCAGTGGCGGAAAGCCGGAAATCGCTGACCAGGGCGGTTAACCAGTCTTTTTCTTCAATTGTCGGCAGGGGTTGACTAGGCGGCTCTAAAAATTGCTGGAGGACTTTTTGCGCCTCACCGGCTAACCGCGGCTCAATTAGTTTTTGATATTTATTAGGGGTCTCGGTTAAAAACATTGTCGGCACGACTTCTTTTAAATAATTGCCGGTCAAATAGCGCTCGGAGTAGGTTAAATACACTTGTTTTTTCGCCCGGGTTAAAGCGACATAAAATAAGCGGCGCTCATCTTCGTTTTTTTCTTTTCTTAAGATATCGGTGTTGGTTAAAATTGATTGCGGCAGTTTGATTAAATCGCGTACCTGATTATTCCCCCATTTATTGTCAACGGTCTTGACAATAAAGACATGTTCCCATTCTTTGCCTTTGGCTTTATGAACGGTGGATAAACTGACTGCCTGAGATTTAATATCCAGGTCCTGTTCGCTGATTGTTAAATGATTAGTTATCATTAACTCCAAACTTGCCAAAAATTTGGCTAAATTCAGTTGATGATCGGCACTGTTTAAGCGCTTAATTTCAGAAAATAGCGAATTAATCCGGTTTAATAAACTGACACTGTCCGGCCGGGTAATCACCCAGTCTAAAAAGCCGGACTGTTTAATCAGTTTTTCAAACCACTGGCTAAAACTAAGCTGGCTGTCCAGCTGCTGCCATAAAGTCAGCTGGTTTAAAAATTCAATAAATGGCGCCTCGGCCTCATTGTTTAAAATTATGTCCACCATTGATTGTTTGGTTTTGCTCGCCTGGCGGGCCAGTTTTAACACTGCCAAAGGCTCAAGTTTAAACCAGGGGTAGTGCATCAGAGTGAACAAATCCATGTCTTCGAGATTTTGGCTGGATAAACCAATGGCTTTTAATAAGGTTAATAACTGGTTAACCACCGGATCTTTTAAAACATCCCCGCCGCCTTCAATCTCCACCGGTACTCCTAATTTGACCAGCATTTGGCTAAACGCTGGCGCGTCCTGGTTGTGGCGGTAAAGAACGCTGATTGCTTCCGGCTTCGTCCCTTTATCAATTAACTCCTTAATTTTTTGGGCGATCCAATAAGCCTCGACTGTTTCTGAAGGCAGTTTAATTACTTGAAGTTTGGTGGCGGTTAAACCGAACTGGGCTTTAAGCTGGGCTTTGGCAGACTTAACAATATCTTCGATTTTTAAACGGTTGGTTTGGATTAAGGCAAAACCGGCATCCAAAATTAACTGGTGGGAGCGGTAGTTTTGCTCCAAGGTAATGATTTTTACCTGAGGATAAGTTTTGGTAAAACCGATAAAGTTTTCTAAAGACGCGCCCTGAAATCTGTAAATTGATTGTGAAGGATCCCCTACAACGAAAACATTAGCATCCTGCCCCCAAAAGCCAGCCAATAAATCAATCACTTGGTTTTGGCTGGAGTTGGTGTCCTGATATTCGTCGATTAAAAAATACTGCAGGCGCTCCTGGTAAGTCCGGAGTAAAGATTCGTCGCGGCTAAAGGCTTCAACCACAAAATTAATCATGTCTTCAAAATCATAACGGCCCCGGGCACTTAGGGCCTTTTGGTAATGGGTATAAATCTGCTGCAGCTCCAGATTTTTACCCAAAAGATATTTTTCTTCTTTGGTTTTGGGATGGGTTTTTCCCAAAATCTTTTTTAAGGCCGGCGGGGTAACCCCTTCGCGTTTGAGGTCCTGGATTGCTTTAATCAAGGCGCCGGTGTAATAGTGCGGCAGATTAGCGGGCTTTAAATAATCAAACTGACGGGAATCAATAATTTCGTGAAAGATTTCCACCCGTTCCAGTTCGGCCAACGGTTCGGTGGCGCTTAAAGTAAAGCGGTCGGGGAATTCCTGAATTACTTGGGAGCAAAAGGCATGGAAGGTGGAAATATTGACATAGTAAGCGGTGGGGCCGATGGCGGCGATTAACCGTTCGCGCATGGCTTTGGCGCCGGATTCGGTAAAAGTTAAGGCTAAAATTGAGTCAGGAGCAGTATCGGTTTTTTGTAAGATGTTGGCGATCCGCTCGGCAATTATCTGGGTTTTGCCGGTACCCGGACCGGCAATGACCATGACCGGACCTTCGATAGTATCGACTGCCAATTGTTGGGCTTTATTTAACTTCATTACGGTTGATAAATTTTGGCGTTCAACTTAATAAAATCTTTATCAAAACTAATAATTTGTCCCTGATCTTGGCTTAAAAAAAACAAGTAAGCATCGACAAAACTCACGTTTTTTTGCCATAAAATTTTGAAGATGGCAAATAAATCTTTCTTTTTAATTTCCAAGGTTTTAATACTTTTTAGACTAAAAAGATCAATTAATCCCTGCAAATATTCCGTTCTTTTAATTTTATAAACCCGTTCAATTGTCCAGATAGCTTCATTGATCACCAAAATACTTAGTTGTACCTCTGTTTTTTCTGCTTCTATCTGTTTAAAAATTTTCTTGGCTTTGATAAAATTTTCACCCTGTTGCCTGACTATAAAATCTAAAATAACATTTGTATCCAAATACAGTTTATTCATTGGCTATTTCTTTTGCAGCAATGTCTCTGGCTATTTCTATTGCCTTGTGGGTGGGGATTTTCAACATTGATTTAGACACTAAGTGGTTAAGGCTGCCAGCTAAACGATCAACCACGTTGCCTTTTTGCGGTTTAGCAATCATTCTTTCCCCTTCGACCGTCAAAAACAGTTTATCTTTTTTATCCACACCCAACTGGCCAAGCATGCCTACCGGAATAGTAATTTGCCTTTGGGAAGAAATGGTTACTAATTGCATATACTTTAACTTTACTAAATCACTTTACTTTTGTCAAGTCACTTTAGTTTTTTAATTTCGTCGTCCGGGATAAGTTCCTGACTGCTGTTAAGTTTTTGGCCGATACGATTATAAGAACTGGAGACTTCGGAAAATTTATTGTAGGCATTGCCGATATGACTGCCAAGGGTGGAGAGTTTTTCGTCAACTTTGTCATAATCGGTTTTAATGGCCCGAA
>Ga0210016_1001677_pt1 | contig 20591 bp, 16 predicted proteins | sample CryGeyCG2014_300_FD_185454 | JGI IMG/M metagenome (GOLD analysis project Ga0210016, IMG submission 185454) | Groundwater microbial communities from aquifer - Crystal Geyser CG02_land_8/20/14_3.00 (SPAdes) (version 2) | ecosystem: Environmental > Aquatic > Deep subsurface > Groundwater | place... | reverse complement strand
CCTAGGCAAAACCGGAGAGTATGTTGAGCAGGTTAGCTCGGAGATATTGGGTAAAGGGAGTGACATGGTGGTTTATAAAAATTCTATTTATGTGTTGGAGGGGAGTAAGATATATAAAATTGATTAGACGATATTAAATAGATGGTAGCGGATGGAAGATAGAGAGATAGTGTTTAGAGGATAGAGGATAGATGGTGGAGAAAACGGAAAAATCCACCCTCGAACATCTATCCTCAAAAAACCATCCCCTACCCTCTATCCGCTACCGTCAAACTCAGTCATAATTCAGATATACTTGACAAACGTTTACCTTTTCCTTTATCATTAAAATTAATGAGGAAAATTCCTCAAGTTAAAAATTATTAAAAGTCTAATGCAAAGGAGGTGAAAATATGAAAGACAAATATTGTTTTAATAGAACTCTTTTGGTATTGGTATTAATCGTGGTGGGAGTGGTGTTTGGCTTGGTGGCGATGAAAGGAAATCTAAGCACTTCTTCAAAAGCAGCCTCAGCGCCAAAAAATTGTATGTATGGCGCACAAGTAGTTACCGATACTTCTACTCCATATAAATGGGCCACTTCTGGCAATTATAAATGTATTCAAGAAGCAGGAGTAAACATCGGATATCGGTGTAAAACAGACGCAGTAGGTTTAGTTATTACCGCCACAGGTAGTGTCCTAGATCTAACCAACTGTCCGCGACCGTCAACCGCCAGAGAAGAATGTTATTATGGCGGACAGAAGTTGTCTGAATATAGCCCAGCTTATAAAGTTGTGAGTGATTGTATTGTAACAGACACAAATGTATGGACAGGCCATTATTGTAATCCAACAACATTTATGAGTGGTTATGATCTAACAAGATGTCCTGTTCCAGTGCGTGCTTGTGTTGCAGGAGCTACTTGTGCTGGAGGAGAGGCAGTTGGGACTTGTGCAGTGGGAGTAGTCGGAAGAAAATGTACCTGCCCAACAGGTGCTTCTTATCCAAGATATACAAACGATGCAACATGTACTGCTCCAGTGGGTGCTTGTGTTGCAGGAGCTACTTGTGCTGGAGGAGAGGCAGTTGGGACTTGTGCAGTGGGAGTAGTCGGAAGAAAATGTACCTGCCCAACAGGTGCTTCTTATCCAAGATATACAAACGATGCAACATGTACTGCTCCAGTGGCAGTTGCAAGAACAGAATGTTGGTATGGTGAGAAAGCACTGTCATCTTGGAAAACAAAAGCTACTACAACTAGATATACGGTTGAAGCAGCAACAGGTTGTATATTAGATAATGAAACAACTGTTAATGGAGGTAAAGGTGGTTATAATAATGGATGGTGGTGTAATACGACGAATTTTACTATAAAACAAGATTTGACAAAATGTCCATTATAACAATTAAGAACCTTTTAAATAATTAAGAATTTAAACTAACACCCCGGGACGCCGGGGTGTTTTTTTAAGAATTCGTTGCTAAATTGTAAATTTAGCTTACGAATTCTTAACCCTCCTATATTCGCTCTTCGAGCCGCAGTAGAAATCTACTAAGGCGAGAAGTAAGAATAGGAGGGTATTAAATCTTGAGATAAGATTTGGAGGATGGGGAACTATTAACTTTTGCTGACTTATGCTGTATAATAGCTACATATGAGTAATGGAGCGGCAAATCTACAATTTAAACTATCCTTAGATCAAGGTTTAACTGATATCTGGGGATATTTAAAAAAGGAATATCAAGGTTTGGATAAATCGAGCATTGTTCGTTTGGCTCTAAACACTCTTTTTAAGGAGACAAAAAGAAGCCAATATAAACTTTATAGTATTGAAGAAATATTAAAAGAATTGGAAGGGGTAAATGAAGGGATGACGGAAAAAGAAATTTATGATTGGTGGAATAAGAATAAACCGCTATAATTTATTTATGTTGGTAATTCTTGATACTTCAGTAATTATTTTTTTTACTGTCTTCGGGTAAAAATAATGCCAAAGAAATCATAAAAAAAGCTAAAGATTGGAAAATTCTTTAAATTACAGGAGATATAAATAAAAAGCACCCCGCGACGCCAGGGTGTTTTTTTAGGATTATTTCAAAGTAGGTATTCCGATTGACCAACTACCATCAGGATTAGTCTTGACTATTCCCAGCATCTGGCCAGCTAAAAGATTAAAAACCACAAGAACGACAAAAATAATAATCATCCCAATAACAGCATTGGTTATTTTATTCTGGGCTTTGGTAATTTTTTCTTTTTCTCCTGAGGAAACAATCCAGTCAAAAGCACCCCAAAGAAGATAAATTAACATAAAAATTCCGGCAACTATAATAAAAAGATTAATGCCAAATCCGATAATTTTAGCCAGTCCAGCGACTGGATCGCTACCGCCAACATCCATCCCCGGTGGAGGAGTCACCTGACCAAATATTGAAGGAATAAGATCTAGAGTTAATAGTTTCATAATTTTAAGGAATTAACTGGGCCCCTATAATTTTACCAATTAATTGAACCGCCACAAAACTAAAAATAACAATAAAAAGACCGATGACCGAGGTAGCGATAGCACCATAGGCTTTTTTTAAGGCATCAGGATTGTCACCATGAGAAAGGATATCAAAAGCGGCCTTAAGAAGCATGACTAAAAATATCAAACCAGCCCCAGCCAAAACTAAAGGCAGTAAAAGATTCATCAACTGACCGATATTAGAAAGTCTGGCAGTAGGGAAAGTCGTTACGTTGATTTCCAAAGCGTAAATCATAGGTTATAATTATTATATATGTTTATTCCCACTTTTACCATTACCAATAAGATTTTAATGAATATTGCCAAGATCGAAGCCTCAGAGGAGGTAATTAAACATTCACCCTTACTTCCTCTTTGGGAAAAACAGTTTAAAGAAGAGGCAATTGTTCGGGCCGCTTACCACGGCACTCATATCGAAGGTAACCCGCTTCATAAAGGTGATGCTAAAGATATTTTAGAAGGCAGGGATGTGATTGGTCGTCCTCGTGATATTGAGGAGATTATTAACTATCGAAAGGTAATCGAGTTTATTGACGATGAAGCCAAACGCCAGATTGATAAAATCAGCGAGCTTATCATAAAAAAACTCCACCGGATTATTGTCGAAAAAATTCTTTCCCCAAACCTCGCCGGCGAGTATCGGAGAAAACAGGTAATTATTAGAAACTCAGCCACCGGCGAAGTGACTTTTCGTCCGCCGCCAGCCATTGAAGTGCCTTTTTTGATGAGAGAGTTTTGTTATTGGCTTAATCGTGACGATAAAGAGAGAATTCATCCAGTGTTAAAAGCCGGGATTGCCCATCATGAACTAGTAAGAATTCATCCTTTCCTAGACGGCAATGGACGGGTGGCGAGAGTCTTAGCCACTTTGATTTTATTTTTAGGCGGTTATGATATTCGGAGATTTTTTTCCTTGGAAGAATATTATGATAAAGACGCAGTTTTATATTATCAAAACCTGCAAAAAGCCTCCGCTGGCGACCTATCAACCTGGCTTGAATACTTTACTCAAGGAGCATCAATCGAGTTTGGCAAGATTAAAGAAAAGATTTTAAAACTGTCAAAAGATGTCAAGTTGAAAGAACGGTTTGGCGGACAACAAATATATCTGACCGAGCGCCAGATGAAGATTATTGAGTATATTCAAGAGGTTGGTTATCTGCAGAACCAGATGTTTTCTAATCTGTTTACTGACATTTCTGAAGATACGGTATTAAGAGATTTGCAGGACTTAGTAAAAAAAGGATTAATTAAGAAAGTTGGAAGCACCAAGGCGGCAAGATACGTAATTGTATGAAACTTGACGGTAGTGGATGGAGGATAGAAAGAAAAAATCTATTCTCTATGCGCTATCGTCTAATTAATATGAAATTTTCAGAACTAGCAATATACTTTGACAAAATCAGCCAAGTTTCTTCTCGTTTAGAAATCACGAGAATATTAGCTGAATTGTTTAATAAGTTAACTCCTGACGAACTAGAAAAAGTAGTCTATCTTTTGCAGGGCCGTGTCAGGCCGGCCTATGAAGGAATAGACTTTGGTATGGCAGAGAAGATGATTATTAAAGCCATTATTTCCAGCCTTAATCTTGAAAAAAGTTTTTTTATTAATGAGTTTAAAAAACTTGGCGATCTGGGAGAAACAGTGGTCAGTTTTAAAAAACAGTACCATTCTTTTGAAGAAAAAGACATAGAAGTAATTGAAGTTTATAATATTTTTTATCGACTGGCAACTGCCTCAGGAGTTGGTTCACAAGAGGTAAAAATCAGTTTACTATCACAGCTAATCCGCCAACTTGATTCATTATCCTCCCGTTTTTTAGTTCGTTTACCAACTGGTAATATCCGGATGGGATTTTCTGATATGACAGTTCTTGATGCTTTGAGTTGGATGATAAAAAATGATAAGAGTTTACGTCCTATACTGCAAAAAGCTTATCATGTCAGGCCAGAGCTCGGATTTATTAGCCGTCTTCTAAAAGAAAAAGGAATCGGAGCCGTGGCGAAAATTGAGCCAAAAGTATTTACGCCGATTATTATGATGAGAGCTGAAAGGTTGTCCTCGGCTGCTGAAATTTTGAAACAAATAGGGACTTGTCTGGTCGAGCCGAAATTCGATGGGTTTCGTTTACAAGTACACTATAAAAAATCCAAAATCCAAAGTTCAAATGTCAAATCAAATCCAAAATCCAAAGTTCAAAATGAAGTCAAGTTATTTTCCAGGAGTTTAGAGGATGTTACTTACATGTATCCGGATATAGTTAAAGGCGTTAAGAAACAGGTTAAAGCAGATGAGATAATTTTCGAAGGTGAAGCCATCGGCTACAACCTTAAAAGCGGAGAGTTTCTTCCTTTTCAGGAGACGGTACAAAGAAAAAGAAAGTATGAGATCGAAAAAATGGCTAAAGAAGTTCCTTTAAGATTGTTTTCTTTTGAACTTTTGTATAAAGACGGTGTTAATTTTATTAGTCAACCGTTTATTAAAAGAAGAAAAGCGTTAGAAGAATCAATAAAGACCACTAGAAATCTATTAAAAAATACAGTAGTCATAGCTGATCAAGAAGAAGTTAATAATGAAGACAGGCTTGAGGAATTATTTGATCAAGAAGTTGAAAAAGGCCTAGAAGGAGTGATTGCCAAAAAGTTAGACGGCGTCTATAAGCCGGGAGCGCGAGAGTGGAACTGGATTAAGTATAAAAAAAGCTATTCTTCAAAAATAAAAGATACCATTGACTGTTTAGTGATGGGTTATGATCTAGGAAAAGGCAAGCGGACGGATTTTGGCATCGGCGCTTTTTTAGCGGGAATCTTAGATGAAAAAAAAGATCAGTATTTGACGGTAGCGAAAATCGGTACGGGATTGACAGATGAAGAATGGAAACAATTAAAAGTTCAAAGTTCAAAGTTTAAAGTTCAAAAAAAACCAAACAATTATTTAGTTAACAAAACTATGGAATGCGATATTTGGCTAACGCCTTCGATCGTGGTTGAGATTAGAGCCGATGAAATTACCAAATCACCAGTTCATACGGCTGGACTAGCCTTAAGATTTCCAAGATTAGAGCGATTTCGCGATGATAAAAATCCTCAAGAAATAACTATTTTAAAAGAAGTAGAAAAAATGTTAAAAAGTCAGTGATTTTTCAACATTTTAAAAAACCTAAAAATATATTCACCAAAAAAAGACCAAGGATTATGTTTAACTCGTCTTCCTGAAGCTTTAACTATAGCGTCTTTATTTAGATAAATCTTTCCATATTTTTTTATATGAAAAGACAGATCAATGTCTTCATGGACTAATCTGTCGTCAAGACAAACTTCGTTTTTTACTTGAGTCCAGGCTTTTTTAGTTATTGCTAAGGCAGGTCCTACTAGTGGATAAGCACCAATAAACAGTCTAGGAATGAGAAGATAAATATAAAAAAGCGCCACCATAAAAGTCGTCATTTCACCGAATAAAGGAATATCATAAAAAATTACCGGTTGAGTTATGGCGACAACTGATTTATTTAACGAAAATATTTTTTTAATAGTTTTTATCCAATTATTAGACAGAATACTGTCAGCGTCACAACGAGCAATAATATCACCGATCGCCTTGTTAAAACCAGCGTTTCGCGCATGGGTAATTCCTTGTTCTTCTTCTCTAATAATTTTTATTTCTGGGTATTTTTTTACAATATTAATAGTTCTATCAGTGCAATTATTATCAACAACAATGATCTCGTCAGGTTTTTCTGTCTGTTTCATTAAACTGTCAAGGCAGTTTTTGATAAATTTTTCCTCGTTATAGACAGGAATAATAATAGAGACTTTCATTCTTTTATTTTAACAAATGTTATAATTAAATAAAGCCATGAAGCCATTTTTTTCGGTAATAATACCGACTTTAAACGAAGAAAAATATCTTCCTAAACTACTTAATGATTTGTTAAAACAGACAAAAAAAGATTTTGAAGTGATTGTAGTCGACGGGAACTCTAGAGATAAAACAAAAGAAGTTACGACAAAATTTAACAACATTCTTGATATTAAGTTTATTAATCATAATAAAAGAAATGTCGCCAGTCAAAGGAATTTTGGAGCAAGTAATGTTCAAGGTAAATATTTAGTTTTCTTAGATGCTGATGCGAGAATAAAAGCTTCTTTTCTAAAAAAGGCTAGTAAAAAGATTATTAAAGATAAAGGCTTGGTTTTTATCCCTTTTCTCATCCCTGAGAAGAGATTCAAAGAATATCAAATTTTGTTTGACTTATTTAATTTAATGACGGAGTTTTCTCAAAATCTAAACAAGCGTTTTTCCTTAGGAGGATCGATGATTATAGAAAAGGATTTTTTCTTATTGATTAGCGGCTTTAATGAAAAACTTTTTGTTGCTGAGGACCATGAATTAATACAGAGGATCGCCAAATGGGGCGTTAGACCAAAGTTTTTACACAATACTAAAGTCACAGTATGTTTAAGAAGAACAGAGAAAGAAGGATGGTTAAAATCATTTTATAAATATTTTTTATCAATTGCTCATAGACTTTTTATTGGAGAAATTAAAGACAGAATTTATGATTATGAAATGGGTGGACAGCTGTATGATAAAAAGAATCTCAAAAAAGCAAAAAAAATTACTATTAATTTTAATCAGGTTAAAAGACTGTTTAACAGATTTTTAAAAGAGTTAGAGATTGAATCTTGAAATTATCGGATAATGGTCGGAGAAGCGGACATCAACTCTTTGGGTTTTTTTTAGATGGAGTCCTCGGTAAAAAATATAGTCGTTTTTCATCTGGTTAGTAAACCTCTCAGTAAGCTTAAAGATTTTTAGCAAGGTTAAACCAATTCTTTGAAAAAGATTAAAATCATCAAAAAGTCCTTTATAGGCTATCTTAAAAGTCTGTCTAATATTTTTAGTCGCTTCCTTAAGATAGTATTTTTTCATTAAATTTTCTAGTTTTTTTCTTTGGTAAGGAAAATAGTTGAGGTCGCCAGCCATAATCAAAGCTGATTGATTATCTAATCTTAATGATTTTAATGCTTGGTTTAGATGGTTTACTCTTAAATTGTTTGGGGCAACGACGTAGAGATGTGTATTACAAATACTGATTCGTTTTTTGCTCTCTTTTTCAATAAAATCGGTTCTTAAAATAGTCTTAGGCTTATTGTAGCCAATGACTATTTGAATTAAAGTAAAAAAAATCTCAAGAAGATTACTCCCTAATTTTAGTTCTGAAGATTGTTTAAAGATAAGCTTGTTGGGATTGTAAAAGGTCCCTACACCGTAAATTTTACCGAATTTAATAAAAGAATTAGAGTAATCTGCCAGCCTATAACCAAGTTTTTCAATCTTTTGCAGATTTTTTTCATCGGTTTCAACTTCTTGGAGGCAAAGAATATCCGGACTAAGCTTATTGACGATGATGCCTAATTTATTAACCGCTTGATTAAAAAGAGTGTTATAGGTAAGTAAAGAAAATTCCATAAAGATATTATAACAAGAGATTCCTCGCGGAGTTTACCCTGAGCGAAGTCGAAGGGTTCGGAATGACAGGGAGAGGGAGTTATCCACAGATTTTGGATAATTATTTTTAGATTGGTAGAATAATGAATATAGCGCATAAATTACTATGAGATATCTTATAAAGGCGACCTATTTTTCTATAGGTCTTGACAAAGATTAAAAGTTTGTTTATATTTGAGTTATATGAATCGTTTTATCGTTTCGCAAAAGGCTAAAATCAACGAAGATTCTAAGAAGGTTTCTAATAAAAAGGACTTTATTAATTTTGTCGCTAATGAGTTCAAAAAACTGACTAAAAAAAATTTAAGAGTGCCTATTCAACTATATAATTTATAAGGAGAAAAAAATAAGAGCATCACTACCGCTCGTATAAGGGGAACGACGAGTAGTAATGCTCTTTGAATACACTAACAAAAATAAAATTCGTTGTCAATAACGAGTTTATTTAATTTGATATAAAGCTCCAAGACCATTACTACTTCTTAAAACCAGTTTAGCAAGTTGGGAGAACTTGGCTTCATAAAGCTCTGAATACTTTTGTTTTTCTAAGCGGGAAACAATAATATATTTTATCTGATATTTTTTAATTAATTCTTTAGTTTTATTTAGATCTTTTGATTGATAAAGTTCAATAACTTCAGGTATTCGATTGCCGACAACATCTGAGGAACCGCGCCAAAGCCATTCGTGAACCCACCAGCCGGCCACCGTTGGCAGTCCGGTCATGGCTGAGATTCGTTCATAGTCAGTATAAGAGTCACCTTGGGACTCAAGAATTACCGGTTGTCCTTTTTCGTTTTTATTCAAATAGTCAACAATCTCTTTATCTTCTGGATAAAATTGTTCTAGCCATTTAGAGCCGTCTAATTCAACTGGACGATTTAGTAAACCGTAATATGAGGGAATGGAAAAATAAGGATAGATAATGACAAAGAAAGAAAAGAAAATCCATACCCCTGTTATTAATAGATTTCTCACTTCACTTCGTTTCGTTCGAAATGACTTAAGGAGGAAAAATGTGATTATTGAAGCGATCATCATCATGATGAAAGCCTGATAACCCAACTTAAACATCGTATTGGCGCGGAAATGGGCCGGGTAAATATCTTTAATATAGAAAAATTCAGGAATGATGATAAGGAAGGTGCCGAAAGAGAACAATATTAGAAGGAAATTGGTGATTAGTTGCTGGTGACTGGTGACTGGTTTTTTGATTTTACTAACTATTAGGAATAGAATAAAACTGACCCAAAAAAATCCCCAGAGAATAAAAAGCATCCAGAAGGGTGAAGTTTGGCAGTTGCCTTTTTCAAAAAGAAAAGGACCGATTTTGCCAATATTAGTCAAAAAGTCCGGACTGCAGTTAACGCCGATGCCGGTAATAAAAGGAGTGAAATGTGAAGAAAATGGCAAAGAAAAGACAATGAAAAAGATAATTAAAACAATTAAATTAATCAAAAACTGCCAAGACAATCTAAAAAGAAAAAATAAAACAAAAATTGTTAACAAAATATATATTGGGCCGTCAAAGGCATTAGTCATGTAGTGAATGGCGGTAAGAAAACCCAAAAAAATAGTGAATAATTGTTGGTGGCTAGAAAGTAGTTTAGAAATTTTTAATTTTAAATTGTCATTTTGATTTTTGATTTTTGATTTTTGATTTGAAATAAAGAAAATAAATAATATTGCTATTGTTAGTAATACGAACGGAATATCAAAGACGTGACCGTGTAAATCAGCCACTACGTAAGAATATGAAGGAAACTCGTGGATGGTAAAGGGAATAAATCGCGTAGCATTAGGATACCAGTAAGTTTGAGGGTTAAACTTTGATAGGATTTGCCAAAAAGGAACAGGTTTTTCATTAGGATAACCAGTGGTAAACGTATAAATCGTATGAAGATTACCTCCAAGATTAACAAAAAAAGCGCCGATTAAACCAAAAATGATCAAAGTAAGAGTTTTTATCTTCGGTTGATAGAGCTTGATAATATTGGCGACCAAGGAAAAAACTTGTGTCATTCCTAAAGCAAAGATAGTTGATAAGATCAAGTTATAGCCAATTGCCGGCTTAATATTGGAAAGCTTGATTAAAAATGCTCCTGTTAGATGACCAAAATAATAGTAGTTAATCTGCAGCGGCGTATACCAGATATCTTTTGGCGGGAAAAACTGTCCTCTTAAGATTGAGTTGATAAAGCCAAAGTCCATGAACTTCTCCAAGCTTCTAATTGATGGCTCTTGAGAGCGGATAAAGGTCCAAAACAAGAGGGAGGCGAGAAAAAGAAGTTCCTCAAAGATTAAAATAGATAGATTATTAATTGTTAATTGATAATTGTTGATTGTTTTTTTCTTCTTTTTAAAGATAAAAAAATTTATCAAAGCGAAAATTCCAATAATTAGAAACAGACTCATTCGATTAAAAGGAAGTATTTTTATTGTTCCTAAGACATAAACAGTGTAGCTGACAAAAATTATTCCAATAACCTTAGCAAATGGATAAGCAAAATCAAAAGAAAATTTACTAAAAATTTTCTTAGTTAAAGGATAAAAGACTATTCCAATAATCAATAAATAAACATACCAGTTTAATGAAGTTAAAAGCCAGTTCATAAGAAATTATTATATAATAATAAGACAAACTATGGACTCAAAGTATCAACCACAGCTAGTTGAAGAAAAAAATTATCAGGAGTGGGAAGAAAAAGGTTTTTTTGAAGCCAAGATTAGCAACAAAAAACCCTTTTCTATTATCCTTCCACCTCCTAATGCTAATGCCGATCTGCATTTAGGCCACGCGATGTATGTCGTCGAAGACGTCATGATTCGCTACCACAAGCTACTCAGAGATGAAGTCTTATGGTTGCCAGGCGCTGATCATGCCGGCTTTGAAACTCAGTTTGTTTTTGAAAAATATTTAAAATCTCAAGGAAAAAGTCGTTTCGATTTTAATCGAGAAACGCTATACCAAATGATCTGGAATTTTGTCATGGATAATCGTCAGAACATGGAAGATCAGCTACGAAGATTAGGATTTGCCTTAGATTGGCAGAAAAAGAAATTTACCATGGATAAAGATATTATAAAAATTGTTTATGACACTTTTAAAAAACTTTATGATCAAGGATTAATTTATCGGGCTAAAAAACTGGTTAATTACTGTACTTTCTGTGGTACTTCGTTTTCTGATTTGGAAGTAGTTTATAAAGAAAGAAAAGACCCGCTTTTTTATATGAAGTATGGACCATTTACTTTAGCAACAACTAGACCAGAAACAAAATTTGGAGACACAGGGGTTGCTGTGAACCCAAAAGATAAAAGGTATAAAAAATGGGTTGGTCAAGAAGTGGAAATTGAAGGATTAATCGGGAAGTTTAAGGTTAGAGTGGTAGCTGACGAGTCAGTGGATCCAAAATTTGGCACAGGCGTGGTGAAAGTCACTCCCGCCCATGATTTTAGCGACTTTGAAACAGGACAACGGCATAATTTACCGATGAAGCAGATAATCGGTTATGACGGAAAGCTAAATAAATTAACAGGGCCGTACCAAGGCTTATATGTCAACGAAGCACGGAAAAAAGTCGTAGAAGATCTTAAAGCTAAGGGTTTGATGATTAAAATAAAAGAAGATTATAAACACAGAGTTGGTACCTGTTATAAATGCGGTCGGATAATAGAACCTTTGCCTAAAGAACAATGGTTTATAAAAGTGAGGCCACTGGCCGATTCAGCCAAGAAATTAGTCGAAAAAGAAGAAATAAAAATCTATCCGAAAAGATTTAAAAAAATTTTAATCTGGTGGTTGGATAATTTCCGCGACTGGAATATCTCCAGGCAAATAGTTTGGGGCATCCGCATCCCCGCATATTTTTGTCAATCAAAAGAAAAGTGGTTTATAGCCGTTGAGCCACCGGTCCAGTGTAACATTTGTGGCAAAAAGGATTTTATTCAAGACGAGGACACTTTTGATACCTGGTTTTCATCGGCCCAGTGGCCGTTTGCGACGTTAATGACGGTAGGGAAGAATAATTTTTTTAATTATTTCTACCCCACCTCGGTTATGGAAACAGGCTATGACATTCTTCCTTGGTGGGTAGCGAGAATGATTATGATTGGCTATTATACTACTAAAAAAGTGCCTTTTAAAACAGTTTTTCTTCACGGATTGGTCCGTGATCGGTCTGGAAAAAAGATGAGTAAGAGCAAAGGAAATGTCATTAATCCTATGGATATGGTTGATAAATACGGCGCTGATGCTTTAAGACTGTCTTTGATTTTTGGTACCAAAGAAGGAAACGACCTGCCGTTTTTTGAGAATAAAGTCATCGGGATGAGGAACTTTGTCAATAAGGTGTGGAATATTGGTCGATTTATTTTCATAAATCGGCAAGTTAAAAGTGAAAAGTTAAAAGTGAAAAGTTACAATTCAAAATTAAAAATTATTAAGGATCTTAACAAAGAATTCAAAGAGGAAAAGAAAAAGTATCTTAAGATGATGGATGGCTACCGGTTTTCGCAGGCATTGGGTTTAATTTATGAGTTTTTATGGCACCGTTTTGCCGACTATTATATTGAGCAATTGAAAGGTGAGGTAATTAATGGTAATATAGAAGCTTTGGAAAGTTTAAAAGAAGTTTATTTGGAAAACTTGAAGATGTTGCATCCGTTTGCACCATTTGTCACCGAGGCGGGATGGAAGGTATTTAATAAAGAGAACAGTTCAATATTGTTGGAACGGTTAAAGGGTTAACGTGTTAACGGGTTTTTAAAATTTCTAACTCGTTAACTTTTTAACTCGTTAACCGATTAACAGTTCAACTGAATTAATATGAAGCGTACCTGGCAGCCGAAGAAAAAACGAAGAATGAGAGTTCATGGATTTATGAAAAGAATGAGTACTCATGATGGAAGACGCGTTTTAAAAAGAAGAAGAGCAAAAGGAAGGAAGAAACTGACAGTTTAATATGTTAAATCCTAATTTTTTTAACACCATCTTTGTCATTCCGATTCTTAACTTACTGGTGGCTTTTTATAAGCTATTTTTATTAATAAAACTTCCCGGCGCTTTTGGTTTTGCCATCATTGCCTTGACTGCTTTTGTCAGACTGCTTTTTCAACCTTTTTTCAAAAAACAGATGGAAACAGCTAAAAAAATGGCTGAATTAAAACCTCATATAGATCGTTTAAATGAAAAACATAAGAACGACAAAAAACAACTCCAACAAGAACAGATGAAACTTTACCAGCAGGCTGGCATTAATCCGGCTTCCGGTTGTTTGGTAATGATAGTCCAGATACCAATTTTTATTGCTTTATACAATACTTTAAACTTATTTTTAATCAACGGACAGGCAGTGAAAGCAATAGCTGAGGTAAATAAAGTTCTTTACGCTTCTTTTTTAAAAATCTCAGCAGTTGACACCTGGTTTTTTGGACTGAATTTAGCTAAAACTCCAGCTGATGGAAAGATTTGGTATTATCTATTAATTCCTTTGATAACAGGGGCTTTGCAATATTTTCAAACTGTTTCAATGACGCCACCAACCGCAGCAAAAACCGATTCGGTTGAGGAGCGAAGCGGGAAAACCGAGTCGGTTAAAGGCAAGGATGGAGAAGACTTCCAAAAAGCGATGAATACTCAGATGAAGTATTTATTTCCATTGATGATCGGCTGGTTCGCCTACAAACTGCCTATTGGACTATCTCTTTACTGGAATGTTTTTTCGTTGTTTAGCATTATTCAAGGCAGAAAATTAAATCCAAAATCCAAAGCTCAAATGACAAATCAAATCCAAAAACCAAATGACTAAATAATTAAGAATTTAATATTTTTTGGATTTTAGATTTTGAGCTTGATTTGTAATTTGGATTTTGTCATTTGGATTTTAAGACATTATGGACAAACTTAGCACAATCAAGTCAGAGACTGAGGCTTTGCTTTCTAAAATCATTGATAAATTTGAGGTTGCGGTGAACGAGGAAGAAGGAATCTTTCAGATTGATATTAAAAGCGAAGAGGAGGTGTCAACGGTCATCGGTCGTCATGGAGAGACGATCCGCGCCATCCAAAAACTTTTAGAGGTAATTTTATATAAAAAACTTGGCGAAGGAGTGGATCTTTTGGTCAATGTCAATGACTTTCGGGAAAAACAAAAGGAAAGGCTGGAAACATTAGCAGCCGAATATGCGGAAAACACCAAAACCAGCGGCAACCCCAGTTATCTGAAAAATCTTTCCTCGTTTGAGAGAAAGATTATCCATGAGTTTATTACCGCTAATTACCCGGATTTAATCTCTTCGTCAGTTGGAGAAGGAAGAGATAGGCAGCTAGTGATAGAGGTTAGAAAATAGTTACTGGTGACTGGTTACTGGTTTTTATCATGAAAATTAATCCATGACTTTTTTAAGTTTGTAAGCTGTTTAAGAAAATAGTTACTGGTGACTGGTTACTGGTTTTTATCATGAAAATTAATCCATGACTTTTTTAAGTTTGTAAGCTGTTTACAAGTAATATCATAGATATTGATTACTTCCTTACATAAATTGACGTCAACATATCTCGAATAAATATCAATACAAACAGACAAATGATGAATCATCTCGTTTGCTTCTCCAATGGCATCGTTTATATATCTTAACCAATTGATTTTTTGATACCTTTTAGCAAATCCTTCTGCAATAAGAGCGGGGCCGGCTTGACAGCATCGTCTCATTTGATCTACTAGATTATATTTTTCCTCTTTTGGCAAAGAAGGAATAATCTTTGTTAAAACGATAACCATTGCTTTATACAGGTTCTGATAAACAATAAGGTCTCTAAACGTTTTAATAGATTTCTTTTCTTCCATTAAAGTATTCTACTATTTTCCAATTTCCACGACCAGTAACTAATTACCAGTAACCAATTTCTATTTTCAAGTTGTTTAGCCTCTCTCTTTTTGCTACATTGATAGTATGGATAATCAGCCTGAAAAGGCGGCCAATAATAATGAAGAAACTAATCTGAGAGCGATGGAACAGTTTGCTGAACAGGCCGCTCAAGAAATCATTCAGAGGATAAACGAGATTCAAGGCTCAACTACTCTTACAGCGCAAGAAAAAGAACAGCATCTGGTAGATCTAGCAACGGAAATAAAAGGAGGATTAACTCAGTCACAAGAAACGATCAAAACTATCCAGCAACAAGAAAGTAAAGGCGAACTAACTACTGATCAACAAAGAGAGCTTAAAGACGCCAAACAGAATCTTCATAAAGCTTTGATACATGCCACTACTCTTGCCGATAAAGATGTCAAGGTGGTGGAAAACAGAAAAGCCCAAGGATTATTAAAAGAACTAGCAAAACAAAAAGTAACAGAATCACAGGCTTTAACTATTCAAGAAAATCTTGGCAAATGGATTTTAGGAGATGAAGAGATAGTCATTTCTAAAAAAGGCAAAGAAAAAAGCAATTTCAACAAATCAATGGAGCAGCTTAAAACTGAAGATGAAGAAAGTTATAGCAAAGTAAAAGAAGCCTTGATACCAAGGTCGACTGACTATGGACTCAAGGAAAGTGAGATGAGGGATATATTTGAAGAACCAGCAAATAAACAAGAAGAGATAGAAAAACTAAGAAAATTTTATAGAGAAAATCCAGAAGAAAGTGATTATGAACGTGATCGCCAAGAATCTTTTCAAAGATTTACAGAAAATCAAAAAAAATTTCTCCATAATTTCTACAGTCCGGAAAAATTCAAAAAGTATATTGAGGATCAATTTACAAAATATTCTGAAGCTGATAAACAGAAAGAGATAAGAGATAAAGTTTTGGATTCTTTCAAAAACCTCAATCGTCAGCCGCCGGTTGAAGAAGAATTGAATAGATTAATAAATCAGAGCATAAAAATTGAGGTTTCCCAGGGAATTGCTAATGACTTAAGCGATACTATTAATCAGCTTTATCTTCAACTGCAGCTTGAGCGACCGCAGAAGTTTTTTGAAGAGATAGAAAGAGAAGACTTTCTCCACGGTATTGAAATGATTAGAAACAAGATAAGTATGATTTTAAGAAATTTACAGACTAATTTAGATACATTAGAAAGAGACAAAGATACAAAAAACGCTTATTCTTTGAAATTAGTGAGTAAAGCGGAAGAACCGTATACAACCATGGAAAGGAATAAGGACGGTAAAATGCAACCTTATCTTCGCGTCAGGCCGTTGCCTTTTTTCAAAGAGGTTAGTTTAAGTAAATATGTACAGAGTTTGACGCTTAATTTTAATCATTGGCGTCACCGAGGAGAGTACCTACACAATGGAAGAGCGATTTTTAGCCAACCTGGAGGGAAAGAAGGATTTTATGCGACTCTGGCTAACTATGCGGAGAAGTTAAGTGGCACTGATGTTGATGAAATTATGATGCTTCCTGATGGCAATGTTGTCTACCAGGCCTTTATTCTTTACGAAAAATTTCAAGATGAAGAGTTTGCCCACCAGGATTGGCGTCACCGGACCAATCAATTCACCAACCAACTTGAAAGTATCAATACTCAAGTTGAAAATCAAATTATTGAACAATTAAGACTGCTATACCCCGATATTCCCGAAATCAGGATAAGAAACGCGGTTAATGTAGCAGTCGGAATGTCACGAGCAATGTTTTTGACGGAACCGGAAAAATCCGCTTATGCTGATCCGACCGATGTTGAAGGCAAAGGTCACCCAGCCTCATATAGCACCAACGATGCCATGTCTTTAGATGTTTTTAACCCTTTACATACGATTATGCGCTGGGGAGGAGAGCACCACTGGAATTTAATGTATTTTATGCCGATTGAGGGAAATAAAGGTGCCTGGGACCATAACAAGCTCTGGAAGAACATGGAGCTTTACTACAACTCATTTATGAAAGGCCGGAGAGAGCTGGGAGACTTAGGACAAAAAAAACTGTTTGTCGATGAGATAATTGATTTTTCTAATGTTGGCGGCCCGTCAAAAAGGCGCGGCTGGCGGATGCTCCAGACTCTTGAAGGTCACTTTCTTTATGATTCAGATGGGACGATCAACTACCCGGAGACTTTTAAAGCGATGGACTTAATTGGTTATGAAGCAGTTTATGACTTCTTTGTTAATCAAACGGAGAGAGACAAAGATTTTTTATCAACTCCTTCAGCAGAAAGAAACAACTGGTTTAAATATATATATGAAAAATATTTCGTTCCTTTGGGAGAGAATATTAGTTTTGAACAGTATATGAGCGATTTGGGGAAACTCAGCGAGCAAGAAGCCCTAAGACAGTTTAAGGAAGAAAGTCCAGCTATTAACAATTGGAATGAGTTTGTCGAACTGACGACCTCGAAAATGTTTATGGAGAGGGCTTTAACCCACGAAGTCGCCGTCAGGTTTCCAACAAAGTTTTTAAGGATGGATCGTGACCGTTTTCATAAAGATGGCATTAGTAACTGGAGAAGAGTGTTTGAGTTGGTTCAACGTGAGACAGGCTGGGATCGAGATCATTTTAATAGCGTGATGAAAGATTTGGTAACCGCAGAAATGCTTCTTCGCAATGACATTAGCGGTAAAATAAAGGACGGCTTGACTCTTGATAAAACTCTGGGTTTGCATAACTTTGAGGATTTCCAGTATGTATTAAACAAAGAAACAATTAAAGAATTGTTGTCTAAGCATAGGATTGATGAAAAAAAAATCAATGAAGCACTTCTGGTTTATGAAAAGATTAAAGATAATTTTTTGAAAAACAGTTTTTTGGACGGTGATGCAATAAATCAAAGAAGAGAATACACTTTTACCTATGGTTTGGAGGACACCGACTTTACTTTAATGTCCTACCGGGCGGCCGGTCCAAGGATTATTCCCCGGGCGATCGGTGACGTCGGCATCATGGAAAAAGAAGTGATGCCTTGGATTGATAAGATGCCCCATATACTTAATGATCTGGCGATTAACGGCAAGCATGATTTTTCACCGATTATTGAGTATTTAAGAAAGGCTCAAGAAGCTTATAATGCGGTTCACGGTACCGGTGGCGATCTTGATCAAATGTACGGTTTTGCTTACAAAATCGCCGGTGCAGTCATCAACTACTTTAAAAAAGACACGATGGCTAAGCCTTTGTTTGGGCTTTTTAGAATGGGCAAAACAAACTCGATCGCGGCTAAGTATGCTGGTCGATCAACGGCTGTCTGGGAGTGGGACTCGAGGGATATCGACCGATTTTGCGTTGCTTTGGAGTCATACCATCTTCTGCCGAAGCAACCTTATGACCTTGCCAGTCCGCCGTCTCCTAATAAATTTCACAATGTTTTTATCAAACTACCTTTTTTTAAGCACCCGGTCAAAACTCCTTTTAAGAAAAGAAATGTTGACTTCAAATACAGCGCCGGCAAGTTGAGAAAAGAGTTTGGAGGAGACTTTAAAGCGATCGCTTTTGATATGATTGATCAGTTTTTACCAATAGCAATAGCATTTTTGCTTTGGAAATATATTAAAGACGCTTTGGATGAAACAACAGGTAAGAAAAAATAAATTTTGGTATCATAAAAGTATGAAGAAAATATTTTTGGTTTTATTTATTTTGATAAGTACGTTTTTATATTTTTCTTTAATTGAAGTTAAAGCACAAACTCCCACTCCAACGGATCAGATAATACAAATTCCTGGTGTTACTTGCGGTGATGCAGAAGCAGAAAAAGATGATATAAGAAGATGTTGTTTATCGAGTAATTTATCATTTAAAGATAAATATAAAGTTCCTGATATTTTCTGCGTAAGCGATATAATTAGTAGTCCTGTAAAAGCTGGTTGTGCAGGTAATATAGCAAACGGAATAATAAGTTATGTTCTTTCAGCATGGCCAGTAAAAAATATAGAAGAGTATTTTTCAGGAGGAGCAAAAAAAATTAATCCATGTATTAATGGAAATCCTTCTACTACAGATTATTCAGATCCAAACTGTGTTTGCATACTCCAACCAGCTACAACAAAAATTTTATGTGATAGATATTTAAAAGATAGTAAAGATTATAACAGTTGTGTGGACTGTTCTGATAGAGGTGTTTGGACAAGTCTCGGGTGTATAGAGAATGATATGAATAGCTTCTTGACAAATTTTATCTTTAAAATTGGTATAGGATTGGCCGGAGGGTTTTCATTACTTTGTATAATCTATGCTGCTTTTATGATGCAGTCATCGCAGGGAAATCCGGAAAAGCTGAAGAAAGCGCAGGAACTTATAACTTCATGTATTATGGGGCTAATGCTTATAATATTTTCCGTTTTTATATTACGATTGATTGGAGTAAATATTTTAAAGATACCGGGGTTTGATTGAAAATATAAATTTTTAGCTTTAACCAGAAGATGGTGGATTTTCTAGATGAGTTGGGGTTGTGATAGGTTTTTCATGTCTCCCTGCAAATTTTTTTATCATTTGGCCTAGCCCACCCCCAGCGCCAAATGCTTGTAAACCAAGACTAATACCACCAATTTGGCTAAGTAATCCAACTCCACCGCCAACAGCAGCCCCAGCCCCACCAAAGTAGGTACCTAGTCCAATCTGAATTGGTAACGGCTTCAATCCTATAGCTTCTTTTATAAGTTTAATAAAGTCGGGAATAAGAAACATTATTCCTATACCAATTAATGTTGCAAATTGGGTCTGACCCATCTGAGGTAAAAGAGGAGGGCTCCAGACATAAGCGCTACTATTAGATGACTCGATTAAGATGGTTGAAATAATTATAAAACAAATAACTAAAGGAAAAGATATAATATTGCCAAGTAAATTTTTAAACCACCAAGAAAATATATTTTTACCAGGGATTGCTTCAAACAGAAGTAATATCGGCGCAAATATTATAAATATAACAATTTCTATATATGATTTAAATAGAAGAAAAGTAATTCTAAAAAATAAAAAGATTACTGTAAACCAAACTAAAAGTGAAATTAAAAAAGGAACAAGTATAAAAGTGCCTAAAAAAATAGCAATACCCCACGCCGGTATAGCTGTTACTCCTCCAAGAACTATACCTACCCATTTGCCCAAAGGGGTTCCCTCAACAATTTCAGCGCTTCCGTCCTTAGTGCTAGGCATAAGACTTCCTAATAAAGGAATCGCTTTCAATATAAAATAAGTAATAAAAGAAACAATAGCTGAAAAAATAATTCTTGTAATAGTCGGCATAAAACTTAATAAAGCTTCGCCAATTCCCCATATGTTGCCAAGTTTGTTAAAAATAAACCAACTATTCCCTCCTAAAAAGGCATTTTGATAATTTTGAGTATCTATATGGACAGCAGTGTTTTTACTTAATACTGAAATTACTAATATTATTAGTACATACATCAAATCAATTAAAAATCCGGCTATGGCAAAAGAGAAGGTGATTAAAATAAGAGCGATTACAATTCGTGGCAGTGCGTTTTCGACAGAAATTACTGTTTGGGGATTCATTTTCATGCGAAACATAATCATAAAGCCGATACCGATTAAGACTAAGACAAGAAGCATATAGGAAAGGTCGCGGAAGATCTTCCAAAGGTTGGAAAAAGGCTTAATGGCGGCGA
>Ga0210016_1001676_pt1 | contig 20599 bp, 11 predicted proteins | sample CryGeyCG2014_300_FD_185454 | JGI IMG/M metagenome (GOLD analysis project Ga0210016, IMG submission 185454) | Groundwater microbial communities from aquifer - Crystal Geyser CG02_land_8/20/14_3.00 (SPAdes) (version 2) | ecosystem: Environmental > Aquatic > Deep subsurface > Groundwater | place... | reverse complement strand
AGGTGGTGCTTGATGCGGCCCGCGTCGCACATGCCGCTGGCGGAGATGATGACCGAGGGCCGACCCGACTGGTTGATCTGCTTCGATTCGTCCACGGACCGAGTCAGCTCCAGGCCGGGGAACGTGAGCGGGTCGTCGCCGGCGCCGATCAGGGCGTGCATCTCCGGCGAGAATGCCTCGTCGTGTCGCCGGAAGACCTTGGTGGCGGCGACGGCCATGGGGCTGTCGACGTAGACGGGTAGGGAGGGGACCCGGTCGTGCTCCACGAGGTCGTTCAGGCGCGCCAGCAGCTCCTGGGTGCGGCCGACGGCGAAGGACGGAATCACGACGTTGCCGCCGCGGGCGTGGGTGGCGGTGATGATATCTTCGAGTGCCTGGGTAACGTCCTCGCCGGTGTCCCGCACGCGGTTCCCGTAGGTCGTCTCCATCATCAATGCGTCCGGGCAGGCAACCGTGCTAGGGTCGTGCAGGAGGCGTGCATTCGTTCCGCCGAGGTCGCCGGTGAACACAAACCGGTGAATCCCGCGCGACGAAGGGAGTTCGAGGTCGACAATGGACGAGCCGAGGATGTGCCCAGCATCACGGAAGGTGACGGCAAGCCCGTTCTTCAGCGGCACGCGCTGGTCGTAGGGGACGGACTCGAAGAGCGTCAGCGCCTCTTCGGCTTCAGCGACGGTGTACAGCGGCTGAACCCACGAGGCGTCCTTGCCTTCTTTTCGCAGCCGCTTGATCTTCCAGTGGGCGTCTTCTTCCTGGATATGCGCGCTGTCGGGAAGGAGGATCTGGCACAGTTCGACGGTGGCGGCCGTGGTAATGACCGGACCGGTGAAGCCCGCCCGCTTGAGCAGAGGCAGCCGCCCGCAATGGTCGATGTGCGCATGGCTGAGGAGGCAGTAGTCGATCTGCGTGGGGTCGAACGCAAAGGGCTGTCGGTTGCGTTCGTGCCGCTCCGAGCCGCCCTGGTACATCCCGCAGTCGAGGAGGATCCTGGTGCCCTCAATCTCCAGGAGATGGCAAGATCCCGTCACCTCTCGGGCAGCCCCAAGAAACGATATCTTCAAGCTCAAACCGCTGCTCCTTCCGGCCGGGCGCTGGTTCCCAACGGATTCAGGGCGGCAACGGATAGGGCCACCGGCTGTCGCCTATCTTCCACAGTGCCGACAGATCGTAGATCCGCAATCTGAAATCTAAACTCGAAAATGGTCCGCCGAAGGCGGTTAGCCCTCGTCGAGGTCCACGACCTGGCGTGAGCGCGCCGAGCGGTACACAGCCTCCATCACCTTCATGCTCCAGAGGCCGTCTTCGCCGCTGACCGGTGGCGGGGAGTTGGTGTCGATGGCGGCGGCGAAGGCTTCGATCTCGGCTTGGTAGATGTTCTGCTGATGCTCGGGGAAGAGGACTTTGGCGGTGATGTCGTCCTCGTCTTCCTCGCGCTGCTGCTGGGCGTCGTACTCGCCGGGCTCCTCTTCGAGGCGGGCGATCATGTTCCCCGAGGAGTCTTGGCCGATGGTTCCGGTGCACAGCACTGTGCCGCGACTGCCGTGGATCTCGAGCACGTTGAGGCTGGCTGCGTCCGGAATGTTGAAATGGTTGTCGACCATGCCGATGGCCCCGGAGGCGTGACGCGTCATCACCACCGAGGAGTCTTCGACCAAGTAGTCCTGGACGAGGTTCTCGGCGTAGCAGCAGACCTCGGTGACCTTGCCCAGGAGCAACTCGAGGACGTCCAGGCAATGGGTCCCCATGTCGGCGAAACTGCCGCCGCCGCCGCGCTTGGGGTCCTGTCGCCAGGCTCCCTCAATTGCGGGGTACCAGCAGGTGAGCTGCGCCCTACCCATGACCGGCGTTCCCAGCGCGCCCTGGTCGATCAGTTGCTTGAGTTTGAGGTGATGCGGGTGGAACCGCATCATGAAGCCCACCCCGAGTTTGACCTTCGCCTCGGCGCACATGGCGATCATCCGCTCCGCTTCCTGCACCGACAACGCCATCGGCTTCTCGCAGAGGATGTGTTTGCCGTGCTCGGCTGCCTTGAACACCTCGTGCGCGTGGAGGTGCGTGGGGATGGCAATATAGACGGCGTCCACTTCCGGATCGCGATAGAGCTCGCTGGAGTTGGCGTAGGCGCGGGCACCGTACTTTTCGCCGACGGCCATTGCCACCTGCTCGCTCGTGTCCATCACGGCCATGAGTTCAGAGTTGGCCGCGGGCAGAATGCCCTCCGGTATCGTCCGTCGGTTCGCAATGCCGCCCGCACCTACAACTCCCCATCGAATGGACATTCCAGATCCACCTCCACCAGAATATCGTCCACCCGGCCGAGCTGAGGGATGGCCGCAATGCCCGTGCAGTCGGGTCCGGCAAGGCCTCGCTCGGCGGGTGGGCGGAGATCACGCCAACCTATGGTCGTGTGCCACCGGCGCGCTTGCCGCAGAAAGCTGCTGCTTTTCGGCAGCTTCCGGCTCTCGCGCTGCGCGAGCTGAGGGAGTGCGCTTGCCTCACAGTTGTGCCAGTGGAAACGGCGAATTGTAGCACACGGCGGCCCTTTGTCAAGGAAACGCGACGGGAAAGCCCGGGCAACCCGGGTCCGGCCGGAAATGACGTTCGGGGCAGTGGCTGGTTGTTTGTCACGTACCTGTAGTGGTTGACATCCGGGCCATGGCGCTATAGAATCCCGAGTACCCCTTTCTGCACCACGAGTTGCACCCTCCATGACGGCAAGCAGGCAGCCTGGAACACGTCCTGACGGCACTCTCCCTCTGCATAGGCGCCACGCCTTCGCTCGCTGCGGCAGCGCGACCGCCCGTGGTCGGGAGGACTGCTGTTGGACGTAGCCCGGTACCAGCTTGAGAGGATGCTCGGCGCGATCCTGGGCGTCACGTGGGTTGATTGTGTCGACATCGCGTTGGTGTCGGTGGTCTTCTACTACTTCTTGGTGCTGGTCCGTGGCACGAAGGCCATCCAGGTGCTCCGCGGACTTGTGGTTCTGCTGGTCATCTACGCGGCAACCCGCTGGGCAGGGCTGGACACAGTCCACTACCTCTTGGGTCAGTTGCTGCTCCCGGGCGTGATTGCCCTGGTGATTCTCTTCCAGCCGGAACTCCGCCTCGCCCTGGAACGGCTCGGCGGCGCGCGACATCTGGGCTTTGTGCCGGCCCGACACTCCCTGGTGACCGCGACGATCAACGAGGTCGTTGACGCGGTTGAGGAGCTCTCCAGCCGCCGTTTTGGCGCCCTGATCGTCTTCGCGCGGGAAGCCCCGCTGCAAGACATTGTTGAAACCGGGACAAAGATCAGTGCTCAGGTGACGGCCGAACTCATCCGCGCGATCTTCCACCCGGGAGCCCCGCTCCACGATGGGGCGCTGGTTGTTCAGGGCGATGAGTTGGCCGCGGCTGGGTGCATTCTGCCCTTGTCCGAGAATCTGCGCTTGCCCAGCGGGACCGGCACCCGCCATCGGGCCGCCTTGGGCATGACAGAAATCAGCGACGCGGTGGTGGCCGTCGTCTCGGAGGAGACGGGGCGCATCTCGCTCTCCACCGACGGGCAACTCGAAGCCAACCTCCAACCCGAGGTCCTGAAGGAGCGGCTGCTGACCATCTTCCGAAGGGACGAGCAAGCGCGGCAAGAGCCAGCCCCGGCGGTAAAGGAGGGGAAGCTCAACTCATGAAGGTGATCCGCGCCAACTGGACCGAGAAGCTGCTCGCGGTTGTGCTGGCGCTCTTCATGTGGGCTGCGGCCCGCGGCCGCCAGGGACCGATCGACGGGAAGTGGGAGGCTCCCCTCGCGGTGCGCAACCTGCCCAAGGGGATGGTCCTCGTCGCCCGGACAACCAAGGTGCGGTTCGTCGTCCGAGGGGAGCCTCGGGAGGTGCGCCGACTCAAGGAGACGCTCGATCCCTACGTCGACCTCGCGGGTGCCGGCCCCGGAACACACAACTTCGACGTGTTCTACCGGCTGTCTGGCAGCGTGGGTGTGCAGCATATCGACACCATTCCTCCTCGGGCCCGGTTTGAGCTCGACCGCCTGACGTCCCGTCGTCTTGGAGTGGTCGTCGAGGTGACCGGGGCCGCACAGGAGGGATACACCCTTGGCGCACGCACCGTTACGCCCAGCGAGGTAGTGGTTCGCGGCAGGGAGGGACTGCTGGCGCGGATCGCGGAGGTTCTCGCTACCGTAGATATTGGCGATCCGGCCTCGCCGATCCGGGACACCCCGGTGCGACTGCTCGACGCCTCGAGGCGCGAGATCGCCGGTCTCTCCTCGGAGCCGCCACGAGTCAGAGTCGCCCTCCAGTTCCAGGAGCAGGAGGCCTCGGCTGATGTCCCGGTCCGGCACACCACCAGCGGCCACGTGGCGGCTGACGCGAACCTCGTCGCGATCCGCCTCAATCCACAGTCCGTTTCGCTCACGGGCCGCGTGGATCTGCTGCGCGAGGCACGGGAGATACAGACCGAGGCGATCGACTTGTCGGGGCTTCGGCAGTCGACGGACCGCCGCGTTCGGCTTATCATTCCGGCGGGCCTTCGCGCTGCAACCCCCACCACCGTCGCTACCATCATCGTGGAACCACCAAAGCCCGAGAAGCAACCGGTCGACCGCGAGCCGGAGCCGGCCGCAAAGGGGAAGGCAAAGGTCCCGCCGAAACCAACCGGCAAGGCCGAGACGGGGGACGCTGACGACGCCGGGCTGCACCCACCGACGGGAGCAAAGGGTTGAGCGGGAGCAATCGGTTTGACTTCCTGGAGATCGGCGAGGCCCCCCCGACTCCCGTCCCCAGCGCTGACGGCGAGAGCCCGTCGTCGGCGAGCTACCGGCTGGTAGAAATCGTGGGCTCACATGGAGTCGCCTTGGGCGAATTCAACTCACCAGCCGCCGTTGCGGTGGACGCCTCAGGCTGCCTCTACGTCGCCGATCGCTACAATCACCGCGTGCAGAAGATCAGCCCCGACGGCGCCGTGAGTCAACTCGGCGTCCCCGGGGAACAGGGGGGGCAGTTCCGCAGTCCTGTGGGGGTGGCGGTCGACAATCGGTTCCACTTGTTCGTCTTGGAGCAGGGGAACCATCGGCTCCAGCATTTCAACCCCAGCGGGCTCTTCCTCCATGCGTTCGGCCGGCGCGGCCAGCAGTTGGGGTACCTGAACAGCCCCTGCGGGCTGGCAATGGACCGCTACAACAACCTCACCGTTGCCGATACGGGCAACAGCAGGATTCAGCAGTTCCATAGCACAGGGAAGTTCCTGTCGGTCATCGGCAAGAGCGGCAGCGATACGCTCGGTCTCCACAAGCCGCAGGCCGTGGGCGTCGACTCCGAAGGTCACCTGTACGTTGCGGACAGCCTGAACAACCGGTTGGTGAAACTGAGCGCAACCGGCGCCCTCCTGTGGTCCACCTCGGGCGAGCAGAGCGCAGTTGGGAGGCTCGACCAGCCCTCAGGTGTCGCGGTGACTGCGCGCAACACGGTACTCGTGAGCGATACTGCTAACAACCGATTGGTTGAGTGCGACGCCGACGGGAACTGGCTGGCGGAGATCCGACTGCGCTCCCCCGGGCTGACCCCGCTAAGGGCTCCCCAGGGGCTCTGTGTGGGCCTGCATGGCGACGTATTTGTGGCCGACTCGCTGAACCACCGCGTGCTGCGGTTCAAGACCACGTGACCCGCGGGCATTCGCGGTTGTTTCGGTGAATAGTGAGTCTGAGCACCCTCGGAGAGGTGGTGCGGAACCATGGCAGACACGCAGACAGAGGCGAAGGCCGAACTCGACGTACTGATCCGGGCGCGGTACCCGCTGATCTACGTGGTTTCGTGGGAAGAACAGCGCGTCGAGGACATTCTCCGCGAGATCGCCGGACAGCGGCGGCAGACCTTCACATGGTCGGTAACCCGACCGTTCGGGGTCGTGTCGGGCGACTCCAGCTCCTGCGATGGAGTCACGCAGGCGCTCAACGCCTTGGCACACATTGAAGCCGATGCCAAGAAATCGCGCGATCCGACGCTCTTCATACTCAGAGATCTCGATCCGTTCATGGAGGACCCCACCGTCGTGCGGCGGCTGCGCGATCTGGCGCACACCCTCAAGACCAACTACAAGACGGTCGTCATCGTCTCCCCGAACCTCAATGTTCCGGCGCACCTCGAAAAGGACCTCACGGTCGTCGACTTCCCCCTCCCCGGTCTGCCGGAGATGGCCGCCATCCTGGGCGAGTTGCTTCGAACGGTGGAGAAGAACCCAAGTGTGCAGGTGCGAATCGACGACGCGCACCGCGAGAAGCTGCTGAAGTCTGCACTGGGATTGACTGCCGAGGAAGCGGCGAATGTCTTCGCCAAGGCACTCGTCCTCGATGGCAGCCTGGACAACGAAGACGTGCAGGTCGTGCTCTCCGAGAAGAAGCAGATCATCCGGAAGTCCGGTCTGCTCGAGTACTACTCGGCCGAAGAGAGCTTCGCGGAAGTGGGCGGACTCGAACACTTGAAGGAGTGGCTGCGCAAGCGGACGGCAGCGTTCACTGAGCGGGCACGCAAGTTCGGGCTGCCGCAGCCGCGGGGGATTCTGCTACTGGGCGTCCAAGGGTGCGGGAAGAGCCTGTGCGCAAAGGCGGTGTCGGGCCTCTGGAACCTGCCGCTCTTGCGGTTCGATCTGGGCAGTGTCTTCGGCAAGTACATCGGCGAGTCGGAGGCGAACATCCGCAAGGCCCTCAAGACGGCCGACTCGCTGGCGCCGTGCGTGCTGTGGTTGGACGAACTGGAGAAGGCGTTCTCCGGCACCGGCGGTTCCGACGACGGGGGTACCACGTCGCGGGTACTGGGCACGTTCCTAACGTGGCTCCAGGAGAAGACCTCGCCGGTGTTCGTCATCGCAACGGCCAACGACGTGTCCAAGCTTCCGCCGGAGCTGCTCCGAAAGGGACGCCTCGACGAGATCTTCTTCGTCGATCTTCCTTCCGTAGACGAGCGGAGGCGCATCTTCGAGATCCACCTCCGCAAACGGCGGAGGAACCCGGCGGCGTTCGACTTCGAGCACCTTGCCGGCCTCGCTGAGGGGTTCAGCGGGGCGGAGATTGAGCAGGCCATCATCGAGGGCCTGTACGACGCCTTCGACCAGAACCGCGATCTGACAACAGCCGACGTCGCCGCCAACATCGTCGGAGCGGTGCCGCTCAGCCGGACCATGGGCGAGTCCGTCGAGCACCTGCGCGAGTGGGCGCGAACACGTGCGCGCCCCGCCTCGAAGCGCACCGAGAGCGCCCTGGAAGGGGCCGATGCGGGGCTTGAACTTGCTCCTCTGGTCAACGCGAATGAGGCGCCGCCCCACCCGAACCACGCGGAGGGCGAGCGCGCCGAAGTGGTCGCCCCTGATCGCCGCGACGGCTACTGGACCAACCTGAACGGACCAGGGCCAGAACAAAAAACGCGGCGCCAGTAACTGGCGCCGCGCAGGAAGGTCTTTGGGGTCTGGGGCTATCCGCAAAGCCGTTAGGCAGGGATGCTCAGGCTGTATGAGTTGAGCGCCTTCATGTAGTTGGCGCGCTCGAAGGCTGCCGGCTCGGCGCACGACTGCTGGCTGAGGGAGCCGCGGGCTTGCGCAAGGCTGGCGTAGTCCTTCGCTTCGAGGAACTTGGTCACGCCGTCGATCACCTCGGTGACGCGCGCGATCCCGTGGTGCAGCACGGCCGAACACATCATGGTGACGTCGGCGCCGGCCATGGTGAGCTTGAGGACGTCTTCGGCAGTGTGCACGCCGGTGGTGGCCGCCAGGCTGCACTGGACGTTGCCGGCCAGGATGGCGATCCAGCGGAGCGGCAAGCGCAACTCGTCGGAGGTGCTCAGCTTCAGATCGGGCTTGACCTCCAGGTTTGCCAGGTCGATGTCCGGCTGGTAGAAGCGGTTGAACAGCACAAGCGCGTCGGCACCGGCGTCGTCCAGCTTCTTGGCCATGTTGGACATGCTGCTGAAGAACGGACCAATCTTGACGGCTACCGGGATGGTGACAGCCGCTTTGACGGCCTTGAGGATGTCCACGTGCAGATCCTCGACAACTGCGGAGCTCAAGTTCGGGTCGGTGGCGACGAAGTAGACGTTCAGCTCCAGCGCATCGGCGCCAGCTTCCTGGATCTTCTTGGCGTAGTCGACCCAGCCTCCTGTGGCGACGCCGTTGAGGCTGCCGATGATTGGGATGTCGACGGCCTCCTTCGCCTTGGCGACATGCGCCACGTATTCATCGGGGCCGCGTCGGTACTCACCGATCTGCGGGAAGTAGCTTATGGCTTCCTGATAGCTCTCGGCGCCACGCGTTAGGTAGTGGTCCAGCGCGTCGGCATCCGCCTCGATCTGTTCCTCGAAGACGGAGTACAGGACGACGCCAGCGGCTCCCGCGTCTTCGAGCTTCATGATCGTGTCCAGCTCTTTGGACAAGGGCGAAGCCGACAGCACCACGGGGTTCTTCAACTGGAGGCCCATATAGGTGGTGGAAAGATCCATTGTCATCGGGTCCTTTCGTGATTGGTCAAGGGGGGGGCCCCGCGCCGTCGCCGGCCCCCCTGCTGTCAGTCTTACTCGGCTGCTGCACCAGTCGCGCCGTTGCCACCGTAGTTCATGGCGGCAAGCTGCTCGTAGAAGCTCCACTTGGCGTTGACGTCTTTCTGAGCCAGTTGGAGAAGCCTCTTCGCCTCTTCGGGTGCGAACTTGGTGAGCATCTGGAAGCGTGTCTCGGCGTAGGCGTACTCTTCGTACGCGATCTTCGGCGCCTTGGAGTCGAGCTGCAACGGGTTCTTGCCTTCGTCAACGAGCCGCGGGTCGTAGCGGTAGAGCGGCCAGTGACCGGAATCGACGGCACGCTGCTGGTTGTCGGTGGCGGTGCCCATCTCGATGCCGTGGGCGATGCAGTGACTGTACGCCAGGATGAGCGACGGACCGTGATAGGACTCCGCCTCAACAAACGCGCGGCAGCACTGCCGATCGTTGGCACCCATGGCGACCTGCGCGACGAAGACACTGCCGTAGGTCATGGCGATGAGCCCGAGGTCCTTCTTGGCGACGGGCTTGCCACCGGCGGCGAACTTCGCCACGGCGCCGCGGGGGGTGGCTTTGGACATCTGCCCGCCGGTGTTGGAGTAGACCTCGGTGTCGAGCACCAATAGGTTCACGTCGCGACCGGAGGCGAGCACGTGGTCGAGCCCGCCGTAGCCGATGTCATACGCCCAACCGTCGCCGCCGACACCCCAGACGCTCTTGCGGACCAGGGAGTCGACGACACCGATGAGGTTCTTCGCCTCGTCCGTGTCCGTACCGGCCAGTTTCTGCTTGAGGGCGGCGACGCGCTCTCGTTGCTGCGCGATGCCTGCCTCGCTGGACTGGTCGGCAGTGAGAATCCCGGCGATCAGGTCGTCGCCCAACACGCCGGCGAATTTGGGCAGCAGCACTTTGGCGAAGTCCGCCTGCGTATCCAGCGACACCCGGAAGCCGAAGGTGAACTCGGCGGCATCCTCGAAAAGCGAGTTGTTCCACGCGGGCCCGCGGCCGTCTTGGTTGTAGGTGTACGGCGTGGTCGGCAGGTTGCCGCCGTAGATGGACGAACAACCGGTGGCGTTGCCGATGAGGGCACGGTCGCCAAAGAGCTGGGTGAGCAGCTTGACGTAGGGTGTCTCGCCGCAACCGGAACAGGCGCCGGAGTACTCGAACAGCGGCTGGCAGAGCTGCGAGCCTTTGACCGTGTCCACCTTGAGCAGGCTGCGGTCGAAGTCCGGGATCTGCTCAAGGAAGAAGGCGTAGTTGTCTCGTTCCGGCTCGCGCAGCGGCGGCTGAAACTGCATGTTGAGGGCCTTGAGCTTGGGCTCCGTCTTGTTCTTGGCAGGGCAGACGTGCACGCACAGCGCGCAACCGGTGCAGTCTTCAGGAGCGATCTGGATGGTGGCCTTCATCCCGGCGTAGTCGCGCCCTTTGGCGTCGGCCGACTTGAAGGTGGGCGGGGCGCTGTCGAGGCATTTCGGATCGTAGACCTTCAGCCGGATGGAGGCGTGGGGGCAGACCATGCTGCACTTCGCGCACTGGATGCAGACTTCGGGATCCCAGACGGGGATCTCCAGGGCGATGTTGCGCTTCTCGTACTGAGTCGTGCCCAGCGGGAAGGTGCCATCGACCGGGAACTTGCTGGTGGGGATGTCGTCGCCGCGGCCGGCGATGATCTCGCCGGTGACTTCCTGCACGAACTGCGGTGCGTGCGCCGGCACGGGCGGCGGCATCTCGATGGTGCTGGTCGGCGCCGCCGGGTAGTCGAGTTGGTGCATGTTGCCCACTGCCGCGTCGACGGCAGCATAGTTCATCTGCACGATCTTCTCGCCCTTCTTGCCGTAGGCCTTCTTGATGGCGTCCTTGATCTTCTGGATCGCCTCGTCTCGGGGCAGGATGCCCGAGATCGCGAAGAAGCACGTCTGCATGATCGTGTTGACGCGCTGCCCCATGCCTGTCTTCTCGGCCACGTCGTAGCCGTTGATCACGTAGAACTTGAGTTGCTTGTCGATGATCTGCTGCTGGACCTGGCGCGGCATGCGATCCCAGACTTCTTCGGTCGGGTAGGGGGCGTTGAGCAGGAAGGTCGCGCCTTTCACCGCGTTCCTGAGCATGTCGTACTTCTCGAGGAACGTGAACTGGTGGCAGGCAACGAAGTTGGCGGCGTTGATCAGGTAGCTGGAGCGGATCTCGCGCGGGCCGAACCGCAGGTGCGACGTGGTGACGGTACCGGCCTTCCGCGAGTCGTAGACAAAGTAGCCTTGGGCGTAGTTGTCGGTCTCTTCGCCGATGATCTTGATGGAGTTCTTGTTGGCACCCACGGTGCCATCAGCGCCCAGGCCGTAGAACATGGCGCGCACAACGTCGTCGCCCTCGGCCACGAACGAGGCGTCGTAGTCGAGACTGCTGTGGGTAACGTCTTCCACAATCCCGACAGTGAAGCGGTTCTTCGGCTTGCACTGGTCGAGGTTGTCGAAGACCCCCTTGACCATCGCCGGCGTGAACTCCTTGCTCGACAATCCGTAGCGGCCGCCGACAATCTTGGGCATGCACGCAAACGGCAGTTCGCCTTCGGTCTGAGCCTCGGCGAGGGCGGACAGCACGTCCTTGTAGAGCGGCTCGCCCTCAGCGCCAGGCTCCTTCGTGCGGTCGAGGACGGCGATCTTCTGCACGGTTTTCGGGAGGGCAGCCAGGAGGCGCGCGTTGTCAAAGGGGCGGTAGAGGCGGACCTTGACGAGACCGATCTTCTCGCCGGCGGCAGTGAGGTATTCGACCGCCTCGTGCGCCGCCTCAGCACCGGAGCCCATCATGACGAGGACGCGCTCCGCTTCGGGGTCACCGACGTAGTCAAACAGGTGGTAGCTCCGGCCGACGAGTTCGGCGAACTTGTCCATCTGCTTCTGAACGATGTCCGGGAACGCCACGTAGAAGGGGTTGATCGTCTCGCGAGCCTGGAAGAACACGTCCGGATTCTGAGAGGTGCCACGGACGACCGGGTGCTCGGGCGACAGGGCGCGTTGCCGATGCTGGCGGACCAACTCATCGTCCATCATGGCGCGCATGTCTTCGTCGGCAAGTTGCTCGACCTTCATCACCTCGTGGGAGGTGCGGAATCCATCGAAGAAGTGGACGATGGGCAGTCGCCCTTCGAGGGTGGCAGCCTGACAGATGAGCGCGAGGTCCATGGCCTCCTGGACGCTCCCCGAGCACACCAGCCCCCAGCCCGTTGCGCGGACGGCCATGATGTCGCCGTGATCGCCGAAGATCGACAGGGCGTGGGTCGCCAGTGTCCGTGCGGAGACGTGGAACACGGTGGAGGTCAACTCCCCCGCGACCTTGAACATGGTCGGGATCATGAGCAGCAGTCCCTGCGACGCAGTGAACGTGGTCGTCAAGGCACCGGTCTGCAATGAGCCGTGCACGGCGGCCGAGGCGCCGCCCTCGCTCTGCAGCTCCACGACCCGGGGCACCGTGCCCCAGATGTTGGTCTTCCCCAATGCGCTCCACTCGTCGGCGTTCTCTCCCATGTTCGACGAGGGGGTGATGGGGTAGATTGCGCACACTTCGTTGGTCTTGTGTGCGACGTATGAGGCGGCTTCGTTGCCGTCGATCGTAACGAACTGTCGTGGCATCACGACCTCCATGGAGTCCTGCCGACACAGTTGCGGGCAAAGAGCGGCATGCATACGGCCCTGCCCGCCAAGTCAAGGCAATCCGGCAATCCCTGTGCGCGGCTGGGTGTATTGGAACTGGAGCGTCAGGTGCGCGCCTCGTGCCAGGACCACAGTCGCATCTGACGGAGAATTCGGATGCAACTATTGTGCCAGGAGCGCCGAGCGCGCTTTGCGTGAAGCAAAGGTTCCGAGACGCAGCGTTACTTCGACGGCCGGTACGGGTTCCCTTTCGCGTCGGTGTGTCCACGGGCGACCGGGCAGGGGAGAAGAGGGCGGCGTCGGCGCGCCTCACTCGCTGGCTTCGGAGTATACTGGAGCAACTCAGTCCTCGCTTCATCTTCCGCCAACGATCCATGTTCACTATCGGGCTGACCGGCGACATTGCCACAGGGAAGAGCACCGTGTCCCGGATGCTGGGGGAGCGCGGCGCGTTGGTCATCGACTCAGACGCGCTGACGCGCGAGTTAATGCAGCCAGGCACGCCGACTTATCGCGCAGTGGTGGCGTGTTTCGGTGACGGGATCCTGTGCCCGGACGGTAGGCTCAACCGAGCCGCCCTTGGGCAGATCGTCTTCTCCGAGCCCGCCAGGCTGAGGGAACTGGAGTCGCTCGTGCATCCGGCCGTCGCGGCCTTGCGGGAGGCGAAGCTTCGCGCGAGTGACGCGGAGGTGGCGGTGATCGAAGCTGTGAAGCTCGTGGAAGCCGGGCAGCACGAAGGAGTCGACGAGCTTTGGGTAGTGACAAGCACCCGGGAGGTGCAACTGCGCCGCCTGCTGCACGACCGAGGGCTGTCGCTGGAGGACGCAGAACGACGGCTCGCCGCCCAGCCGCCGACGGCAGCGAAGCTCAAACTCGCCGCTGTAGTGATCCAGAACAACGGCACCTTGGCCCAACTGCGCGCCGAGGTCGAGCGACAGTGGAGGCGGCTGACGGCATGAAGCTGAGAGAGCGCCGTTTTGCGTTCGGAGCAGGAGCACGTCGCGGGTCGGCGTAGTTAGTGACACCCCTCAAGTCGTGCAGGAGGTCTGCAACATGAACCGCTGGGAACTTCAAACGATTCGCGACTTCTGGCTCAACGCGCAGAAGCAGTACCCCACCAACACGGCCGCCGTGTTCGAGGGCCGGTCGTGGACCTTCCGCGAGTGCGATGAACTGGTGGAGAACCTGCGCAGCCACCTGGTTCGCGACTTCGACGTCCAGAAGGGCGACACGGTGGCGATGCTGCTTCCCAACTGCTTCGCGTACTTCACCGCCTACTGGGCCACCGTGAAGATCGGCGCCATCGTGACCCCGGTGAACACCCGACTTCGCGCCACAGAGCTGGAGCACGTGGTCGCCAACAGCGAGGCGAATGTGGTCTTCGTGCATGCCGACTGCTGGGCGGAGGCACGGGAGACTTTGGCCGGTGTCCCGCAGATTCTGCGGTTCATCACCGTCGGGTTTGAGGAAGAGGAGAGCGCCTGCTTCGAGAAGCTGATCGCTGCCAACGCCGGCCCGGTCGACGATCCCGCAATTGCGGGGGAAGACGTCGCCATCCTGATGCACACCTCCGGCACGACGGGCAAGCCCAAGGGCGCGGTCATGCGCAACTGCGACCTGCTGTTCAACGTGAAGTGCGCCATCATCGCCCAGAGCTTCCGCCACGAGGACATTCACCTGTTGGTCGTGCCGATGTTCCACGCCACCGCGCTCTACAGCATGCTGCCTTCATGCGCCTACCTGGGCAGCACGGTGGTCATCACGCCGGAAAGCAACGTGCGCGAGTTGGCGAAACTCATCGCGCAGCACCGCGTCACCACCTTCTTCGGCGTGCCAACGATGTTCCACTTCCTGGCGACCCTGAAGGGCTTGGACGAGTTCGACCTGTCCAGCTTGCGCCTGATCGCGTACGCCGGCTCGACGATGCCGCCCTCCACCATCCAGCGCTTGCGCGAACGCCTGCCGGGCGTGGCGCTGCACAACTTCTTCGGACTGACCGAGACCATCTCCATGACCCACGTGCTGCCCAGCGAGGACGCCATTGAGCGCGGGAGCTCAATCGGCAAGCCGCTCCCGGAGGTCTGGACCAGGATCATCGACGAGAACGGAAACGAGCTTCCTCGCGGAGAGATCGGCGAGCTCTGCTTCAAGCGCGAGAACGTGGTGCAGTACTACTGGAACCAGCCGGGACTGCTGGACGAGTCAATCACCGACGGCTGGTTCCGCACCGGCGACCTGGCGCTCATCGATGAAGATGGCTACGTGTACCTGAAGGGGCGCCGGAAGGAGATGATTATCGTCGGCGGCGAGAACGTCTACGCGCTGGAAGTGGAGCAGGTCATCCTCCAGCACGAGAAGGTGCACGAAGTCGCCGTCGTCGGGGTGGAGGCCACCGGCGTCCGAACCTACCTGGGCGAACTCGTGAAGGCCGTGGTCGTCCCCAAGCCGGGCGAGTCCCTTGCCGAGTTGGAGATCAAGCGCCACTGCGCCGAACGCCTGGCCAGCTACAAAGTCCCCCAGCTCGTGGAGTTCCGCGACGAGCTGCCGCGCAACCCGACGGGCAAAGTGCTGAAGCGGGATCTTTTGTAGGCGCGCGCCCGGTCGTTGCCGCCACGCGTCTCCCGTTCCCTGGATGCGCCCGCACCAACCGACGACGCGAACCGCCTCAACGCCGCACCGGTCACCATGATCGCCCAACCCGCGAGTTGCGCCACGCCAACGCCCCGTCCCGTGGAGAGGAGCCCCATGATCGTAACCGACACAGAGCGCGCGGAGGTCCTCAAGAGAGCCCTTATCCGCATGGGCCTCCTCCAGGAGAACGCGAGGTTCCCGAAGCCTTACACTAAAGCCACGGGCATGGCGGGGAAGTCGACCGTATGGCTGCTAAAGCTGCCCACGGGACGGCATGTGGTGGCGAAGTTCGATACGCCCGAGCGTGCGAAGACGGAGTGGAGAGCTGTATCCGCGCTCCGACGCGTAGGTATGCTCCCCGGGGCGATCGTCCCCCTCGAAAGCAACCAGCCCGCGGACAACGTCGCGGTTTATCAGGGCGTGAGCCAGTACACCAGCTCTGGAAGAGTGCGCGACTTCCGCCAACTCGTAGAGAAGCAACTGAGGTCGAACACGGACAACTGCCTCTCCGCCCTGACGCAGACGTTTGACGCGCTCAAGCCATTGTACCGAGGCACCGTCAAAGAAGCGATTGGGCGACGAGTGGTCAAATGGTCATCCCAGTTCCCCAAGCTGTGTCCACGGTCATTGCAGGCGGACCTCGAAGGCAATCGCAAACTGAAAGCGGCCTGGCGAACTGAGTGCCACACAAGGACGGGTGTCAGCGATCCCCTCAGAGAGTTGGGTGTGCTCCTGAGGGAGCCAGTAGGGAACGTGATGATCGCCCAGGTCCACGGCGATCTCAACTTCTGCAATGTGCTCTTTGGGCAGAATGGGCAAGCCGCCCCAAAAGAGACGTTCATCATCGACTGGGCCCGGTGGCGGCAGAAGGCTGTGACGGCCACGGATCCAGCGCTCATGGAGACCCAGTTCTGGCACGACTGCTGGCCGCGTATCTGTCCGGATGAGGAAGAGGCGATTGAGGCGATGATCGCAGTCGGCCGCTACTACAACGGCGACAGCCAGACCTTGAGCGACGGTGGGCAGTCTCCCGTGGCGACGTTCATCCATGGGCTCCGCAGCCATGCCTTCGAGATCCTCGGGGCTGGCAACCGGGACTACTGCATGCATGACTACATGATCGCGCTGTACCTGCAGTTCGTGCGGGCGCTGAGCTTCCCGACGGTCAAAAGGTCCCAACTGTCGCTGCGCCTGACCTATGCAGGCGTCTGCCTGGCGCGTCGGTTTCTGGACAAGTGGGACGGAGGCAACGCGCCTGCCTTTCCCGATGCGCCTGCGTCGGTGCGAAAGCGCCCGCCAGTGCCGCGCCAGCCTTCCGCCTCGCGGATTCTCCGGCTGTGCCCGCGGTGCGCTGCCGAGGCCGGGCAACTCGCCAAGAGCCAAGCGCTGGAGGAGTTTTTCGACTCGGCGGCAAGCGGGGGCTTCGTCCAGAGGCTGAGAAAGGACGGGGCGACGGAGGTACTGTACTGCATCATCGGCGCCTTGCAGGCGTCCTTCTACGGCCGGCCGTCTGAGGCAGCAATGAAACCCCTGTTGGCCCGCCTTGCGCCGCTGACCATCCCGGCCAACGTTGTCCGCGATGGCCGCAAACTCCTGCAAGTGGACCCTGCGAAACGTGATTTCCGAGGAGGCGTGCTGACTATCAGCAACAACACGGATGAGGGAGCGGACGCGATCCTCCGGGCCGCTTTGTATGACCTCCCGTGCCAATGGAGCGATGCGAGTTTCGCCGCCGGGTCCTGGCCGAAAGGCGAGAAGACCATCAATGTCGCTGACGTGCCGACCCGGGGGACGCCCGTGCCCGATCAGATCAACGATCTCAGGAGACGGCTCCTGCAGGCATGCCAGGCGAACGATCTTGAGACAGCGAAGGACAGCATGCGTACTTGGCTGCGCATCGGTTTCCCGCTGTCCGTGTTGTGCAACGAGGAGGTCGTCCGACTGCTCGAGAGCGTGGGCGGCGTCAAGGAGCTGGCGCTCTATCTGTCGAAGTGCGAGAAGACACACTCCGGCACGCGCACCGTGCTCGAGCAGCTTTCCGTGATCGCCGGCCTTCTCAAGAGCGCGTAGCCGGGGCGGGGGCGGGCCCGTCGGTGACCGCGCTGGGATCCGCTGGCCCCACTTGGCGCAGAGTGCATTGGGGCGAGATTGCACAAACCGGGAGACCCCGTAGTGTAAGAGGACCCACCCATGAAATTCGAACCCAACCTCGACGAAGTCTACTCGCTCAAGGCCGCAGACGACGGCTGGCCGGACACCTGGCACCGCTTTGCCGAACGCCACATGCACGCCGTTCAAGCGGCCCTCGCCTGCCAACGGCCGCTGTTGGTTCGGGGCGAGCCGGGCATCGGCAAGAGCCAGCTCGCCCGCGCGGCGGCGGCGGTGATGCACCTGCCCTTCCTCCGGTTCACGATGACCGCCCAGACCGAGTGCGCCGATCTGCTCTACGAATTCGACGCGGTGGCACGACTGGCGCAGGCCCAGGTGCTTGGGCGCGTTGGCGGCACCGACTGGCAGGAGCAACTGGCGGTGGATCGCTTTGTCTTGCCGAGACCGTTCTGGTGGGCGCTGGACTGGCAGGGCGCCTTCGCACAATGCCTGCGCTATGCCGACGGGAACGAAAACGCTGCCCGTAAGCTCCAGCCGAGGCGCCCTCCCGACTGGCAGGAGGAGCAGGGGTGCGTCCTGCTGGTGGACGAGATCGACAAGGCTGAGGGGGACGTGCCCAATGCGTTGCTCGAGGGCTTCGGCTCATACTCCTTCGCGGTCCCGGAGGTCGGCCGCCACGTCAGCCTGCCGGAGGGCCACGCGCCCCCGCTGGTGGTGATCACCACCAACGAGGAACGCGAGCTCCCGCGCGCGTTTGTCCGCCGCTGCCTGGTGCTGCAGATGGACTTCAGCAAGGATGTGCTCCTGGAGCGCGGGCGCGACCATTTCGGTAAGAGCATCGATCCGTCGGTGTACGAAGCCGCGGCTGAGCAGCTCCTGAAAGACCGCGACGCAGCCACCGCGTTCGGCCCCGTCCGACCCGGTGTGGCGGAGTACCTGGACCTGCTGCGGATCCTCTCCGAGCGCAAAGGCAAGTCTGCCCAAGTGGAGCGGCTCACCCAGGTGCGCGATTTCGTCGGCGCCAAGAACCCAAGGCAACACCTTCGCGAGGCAGCCAGCGAGTGAAACGGGTTATCGAAAAGCACCCCGAGCTGACTCTCGTCAATCGCCGCGATGTCCTCCTCTGTCTGGACGCGGGGATTCCGGCCGGCGCCGCCCTCGACCTGTGCGGGTTCCGTGTCCGCGAGCAGCAACCTAAAGAACCGGTAGGCCGTCCCCGTCGCGCCGCCCCCGGACCGGCGAAGACCGCGCCGGCGCCGACACCGGTCGCCTCGCGCGAGTTTCCCCTGTTCGCCGCCATCAACGCCACGACCGAACTGAAGGAATTCGAGGGCGAGGAACCGGCCCAGTTGGGGGCGGACTTCTTCTCCGAGGACGAGCTGCGGTTCAGGTACGGACCGCCGCCGATCGAGCCGCTCATGCCTCTGCCGCGACTCTGGCCGTACCTGCATCGCGTTCTTGGGCACCGGCGGCCCGGGCGAAGACTGCACGCGTCGCGGGTGGTGAGGCGGGCCGCGCGCGGGCGGCCCCTGAAAGATCTGCCGCGGCGGCCGGTGCTGCGCTGGGCGCCCGCCGCCCGCCTGGTCGTGGACCGCACCTTGCCCGTGGGCTTCTTGACCGAAGACCTCGACCTCCTGCTGGCGAACCTGGTAGGGCTGCGCGGCAAGACCGGGCTGCGTGGCGTCAGCCGGGGGCGCCCCCCCGACGGGGACGACGTGCTCGAGCCGGAGGACATTGCAGGACTCGACGCTCCGCCGCTGCCCACGCTGGTCCTCAGCGACCTCGGGCAGTTGCGCAAGGAGCGGCCGGTGATGCGAGCCTGGCTCGACTTCGGCCGGCGACTTCGAGACGCGGGCGTGACCCCCGTCGCCCTGGTCCCGTGTCCGCGCGACCGCTGGGACCCGGACCTGACCGGCGTGTGGCGCTGCGCCCACTGGGATCGGCACGCCCAGCTCCCGGCTCCCGAGCAGGGACTCGAAGCGATCGACGATCCCGAAGAACCCGACAAAGCGGCCCGGCGCGCGGAGCGCCTGCTCAGCCTCCTGGTAGCGGCTTCGCTGATCGAGCCAGGGCTGTTGCGCGCTCTCCGCTGCCTGCTGCCCCCCGGCGAGGCGGACATCGGCAGCGAATTCGACGTGCGGGTCGGCGGGGCCCTGGCCGTGGCCGGCCACGATATGGCTTTGCTCCCACAGACCCGCAAGGCCTGTACCGAGAGGTCCGCCGCCGACACGAGCCCGGCCCTCAAGCAGCGAGTGACGGAGCGCGTGATGAACGCCCACGCGGGCTACGGTCCGCAACTCTGGGCCGACGAGGTGGCGCGGCTGAAGGACTGGGGGGCGGTCATCCCGCCGCACGAACTGGGGGACGCCTCGGACATCCGCAGGCGCACCAACCTCACCATGCTGCGAGACCTGGAGGTCCCCGACGTGGCGCGGCGCCTGGGGCTCTTCGAGCAGACGCGCTGGGCGATCGAGCACCTGTCGAAAAAGGCGTTGGAGACCGAAGATGCCGCCATGGCCTGGGCCCTGCTTTACCGCTTCGACGGCCGCGAGATCGCCGACATCCCGGAGGGCATGAACCCGGAGCATGTGCAGAAGGCCATGCAGAGGGTGCTTCCCGACCCGGGTCGGGTGACACGATGGGATGTGCGCCTCAAGCGAGGGGCGAGCGGACTCGATGCTATCGAGCTCCGGCCTTGGGCGCCCTTTCGACTGCCGCCGGACTCGCTCCCGGTGGACGACTGCGCGGCGGGGGAGCCGCAGGCGCTGTTCCATGTCCGCCGGCCGCATGTCCAGTTGTCCGTCCGGCGCGGGGAATCGGTCGCGCAACACTCGCTGGTGCTGTCACCCGAGCAGCCCCTCGAGTTCCCGGTCGACAGCCATGCCGGGATCTCGCTGCGCAGTGACTGCGGCACGCTTGAGCTTGCGCCGGTCTGCCCCCCTCCCTGGGCCACCGCATTTGCCTGGGACCAAGCCGGCCTGTATGCGGAGCTCATGATCGGGGAGACCCCTTTCCGCTTGCGCTGGATCCCGCCGGGCACGTTCCTGAGGGGCTCGCCGGACGACGAACCGGGGCGGTACGACTACGAAGGCCCCCGGCATCGGGTCAGGATCGACTCCGGCTTCTGGCTGGGCGAGACACCGGTGACGCAGGCGCAATACGAGACCGTGACGGGGCACAATCCCTCGGGCTTCCAGCACGCAGGGCCGACGGCTCCGGTCGAGCAGGTGAGCTGGGAGGAGGCCCGCGCGTTCTGCGGGCGGCTGGGGGCGTTGCTGGAGGTGGTGGGAGAGCTGGAGGCCGGCTGGGCTTTCCGGCTGCCGAGCGAGGCGGAGTGGGAGTACGCTTGCCGCGCGGGGGCGGAGACCGCCCTGTATACCGGGCCGATCACCCTCAGGGGAGAGCGCGACGCCCCGGAACTGGACGCAATCGCCTGGTACGGCGGCAACAGCGGGGTGGAGTACGAAGGCGGCTACGACAGCTCGGACTGGCCGCAGAAGCAGTACAAGCACAAGAAAGCGGGAACCCATCCGGTTGGTAAGAAGGCACGCAACGCATTCGGACTGTACGACATGTTAGGCAACGTCTGGGAATGGTGCGAGGATCACTGGCACGACGACTATGACGGGGCACCGGAGGACGGCCGCGCCTGGGTGGATGCGAAGGCCAGAAAGGGCGCGACGCGCGTCGTCCGCGGCGGCGG
>Ga0210016_1001673_pt1 | contig 20603 bp, 25 predicted proteins | sample CryGeyCG2014_300_FD_185454 | JGI IMG/M metagenome (GOLD analysis project Ga0210016, IMG submission 185454) | Groundwater microbial communities from aquifer - Crystal Geyser CG02_land_8/20/14_3.00 (SPAdes) (version 2) | ecosystem: Environmental > Aquatic > Deep subsurface > Groundwater | place... | reverse complement strand
GGATGGTGCGCCCATCCCCACCGCAGAAATGGCCCGAGATAAAGCCTGGACAGCCGCTACCTTCAGAATACCCAGTGCTGAGGTTTCTCAATTTGGCGACCCCAAAGTTCCAGGATATGGGTTTAACGTCCAGAACTGGAACGAACGCCTGACGACCATTGCTGGAGGGATGCCCATCTGGGACGGCGACCGGTTCATTGGAGCCATAGGGGTTTGCGGGGGAACGCTGGAGGAGGACGTAACCCTCTGCAAGAAAGTAATCGAAGAGACAGGTCAACGTACTTAGTCGGAAGGCTGGAACATGACAACGCTGGATCAGGTTCATGAAAACAATAAGGCAAAAGTGATTGACATTCAAGGAGGCCAAGGGATAAGGCAACGTCTCGGCCAGATGGGCATTCATCCGGGGGACACGATCATGATGCTAAGATACGGAGCTCTTCGAGGGCCCATTCTGATTGAAGTCCATGGCAGTCAGGTAGCCCTCGGAAGGAGGATTGCCTCCCGAATCCTTGTAGAGGAAATTGAATGAGAATTGCCCTGGCTGGACAGCCCAACTGTGGCAAAAGCACCATATTCAACAGTATCGCTGGATATAAAGCGATCACTTCCAACTTTCCTGGAACGACCGTTAAATATACCGAAACCAAAACCCATATCGAGGGCTATACCTGTAATTGTATCGATCTTCCAGGAACCTATTCGCTGACTTCTGGGGATCCGGCGGAACTGGAAGCAAGAAGGCATCTTCTTTCCGGAGAGGTCGATGTGATCATTAATGTCATCGATGCCTCTCTGCTTTGCCGGAGTCTGGAACTGACACTTCAACTTCTGGAGCTGGAAGTTCCCATGATCCTCTGCCTGAATATGATGGATGAGGCCCAGAGGAAAGGAATCCAGATTGATGCCCCAAAACTCTCCAACCTCCTCGGAGTCCCGGTTATTCCCACCATCGCCACAACTGGAAAAGGGCTGAAAGAGCTATTTATTGATGTTTTAAGGGTCCGGGAGGAAAAGAGGATAGGGAAAACCCCAAAATTCAGCAAAGACATTGAAGAAATCGTAAGTCAATTGGACTCCATACTCAACTCTGAATGGCCAGTAAAAGAAAAGGTTCCCACTCGGTTTCTTTCCATAAAACTCCTTGAAAATGATGAGTTCTTCATTAATGAAACAAAGCGAAATAGTAACGCTACCAATCGAATAAGGCCCCTTCAGGAAAAGTTGGAGCAGATTCATGGCAGCCCATCGGATGAAGTGATATCCTCTGAGCGTCATGCCTTGGCCATGAATTTATTTGAGAAGGTCTCCACTGTTATCCATCCTCCCAAGAGGGACATCCGGATCACTATTGATAACTGGGTGATGCATAAATTCTTCGGCTATTTAATTCTGGTGGGTGTCTTCTATGGTTTTTTCAATTTCATCTTTGGAATTGGCGGATATATTGAAGAGCCCCTGATGGAGCTCTTTGACTATTGGATAGGAGGTCTTGAAGAATTTTTTGGGAAAGGAAGTTTAGCCCTATTCCTTTTCAGAGGAGTTCTACAGGGAATTGCGGGTGGAATCGCCATTGTCCTCCCTTACCTTGTTCCCTTCCTCATCGGCCTTTCCATCCTGGAAGACGTTGGATACCTGCCGAGAGTGGCATTCCTCATGGATGTCTTCATGCACAAGATTGGTCTCCATGGTAAATCAATTATTCCGTTTATTCTGGGATATGGATGCAGTGTCCCTGCTGTGATGGCCACAAGAATCTTGGAATTTCCTCAACACAGATTTATTGTCTCCATTCTGACGACGATGATTCCCTGTGCGGCTCGGATCACGATCATTTTCGGCCTGGTTGCTTTTTTCATTAGCCCTAATGCTGCGCTGATGATATTTGCTCTAAACATTCTGGTCGTGGCCGTTTCCGGGAAGATCCTTTCCACCCTCTATCCAGAACCAGGAAGTCTTGGATTGATTTTGGAAATCCCTGCCTACCAATTACCGCCTTTGAAAAATACCTTGAAGAAATCCTGGTATCGAATAAGAGAATTTATTGTAATCGCTTGGCCCCTCCTGATTATCGGAAGTGCACTGCTGGCCCTGATGGAGTATGGCAAGGTAGACCTTTATTTCAATCGTTTTCTGTCTCCCCTCACTCACCTCCTTGGCCTGCCGGTTTCTGTGGGGGCAACCCTCATCTTTGGCTTATTAAGAAAAGAACTCTCCCTGATCATGCTGACCCAGGCTTTAGGAACCACCCAGGTTCTTACTGTGATGACTAAATCTCAGATTATGGTCTTTACTGTATTCGTCACTTTTTATATCCCCTGTTTGGCTACGATTGCTGCACTCTGGAGAGAGATCGGTAAAAAAGGAGCGCTTCTGGCGATCCTTTTCACTCTATCTGTGGCCATTATTCTGGCTCTTATTACCCATATATTTTTTGGTATCTTTCCTTTGTGGTAATTGCGTATGATGGTTACTTCATTAAGAAATGATAAAAATAGTCTTTGGGTTATGGCTATGAAGCCAGTTTGGTGTAATGTCAAATGGTTATGTTTAAAAATTTTTAGACCAAGGACCTGACCCTTTAACGAAACGGGCATCGTTACCCTAACCTTAACCTTTTGTCTATTGACTTTTATCAGGCCATTTCATGAGTAAGACACTCTTGCGCATCCTGGCAGAGAAATTCAAAGCATTGTCGAAATTCCTAAGGGAGATCCTCTATGGAATGACGGTCCATGAGATGGATCTCGAGCTGAAGAAAGAGAGAGGTAACTTAGATCATCTTTTCATGATGGTGGTCTTCGGGGACCTCGTAGGATTACCTTTGCTTCCTCCGTATTATTCAATGAGGCTTTTGCCTTATATTATCCCTTCTATAAAGAAATGGAAGAGAAGCCTTTTAAGGGAGAGAGATCTGACCGATTTCGCTTCGATGGATATTTGAACCTAAGTCCATCGATTCATAAATTCGGTAACGTATTTATTTACTCAGGACTTAGTGCTGAGTGAGCAATTATTTCAATTCGCAGCATGAGGATACGTGATCGTATTTGCGAATCGAAGCACTAAGCTTCTTGCGATTTTGCTTATAACGATATTGAAAGGAGAAAAAATGAGTCAATATAAGGTTATTTTCTCGCCGGATAGAAGAGAGATTAACGTCGAAGAAGGAATAACTCTTTCAGAAGCGGCTGATCTTGCAGGAGTCCATATCAATAATCTTTGTGGGGGACAAGGGGTATGCGGTGAATGTAAGGTGAGGATTATAAAAGGAATTGTTGAGAAAAGCGCCAAATCTATATCACTCCTCAGCAAGGACGAGATTCAACAGGGATATGCCCTGGCCTGCCAGAGTCCAGTAAGAGATAACCTCGAAGTTGAGATTCCTGTGGAAGCCCGCCTTGAGGGAGAACAGATCCTAATGGAAGGAGAGACTTTGACGTTCAGCATTCCGGAAGAAATAGAGAGACGCCCACAGGAAGAAGCAGGAGTATCCTTTTATAGTCCCCTGACAATGAAGATGCATTTAAAACTGCCTTTACCCACTCTGGAAGATAATTTATCAGACCTCGAACGTATCTATCGAGAGATCCAAAGAAAAGCCAACATCTCAGACCCTGAGATAGAACTTTACAAAATCAGAGGTCTTGCGAGGGTCTTAAGAAAAAGTGAGATGAGAATCACCGTCACATTAGGTAGGAAAAGTAATAAGTTTAAGATCATTCAGATAGAAGAAGGTGATGCCTCAAAGAGGAATTTCGGAATTGCCTTAGACATTGGAACAACCACAGTGGTGGCTCAATTAGTTGACATGAATTCCAAAGAAATCCTTGGAACGAAAGCCTCTCATAACAGACAGAGTCGGTATGGGGAGGATGTCATATCGAGAATCATTTACGCATGTAATAGAAATGGAATGGACCCACTCAATAAGGCAGTCATTGGAAACATTGGAGACCTTGTTAAAAGCCTTGCAAGAGAAAAGGGGATCGAGCTGAATGAGATCACAGCGGCCATGGCGGCTGGCAATACCACGATGACCCATCTCCTGCTGGGGCTGGAGCCTTGTTTTATTCGTACAGAGCCTTATATCCCAACGGCCACGAGTTTCCCGGTGATGAAGGCTTCGGATGTATGGATTCCTATCAATCCTGACGGGCTTCTCGGTGTGATGCCCTGCGTCAGTAGTTATGTTGGGGGGGACATCACAGCAGGGGTTCTGGCATCGGGAATGTGTGACTCTTCGAAAGTTTCCATGCTCATGGATTTGGGAACCAACGGTGAAATCGTTTTAGGAAACTGTGAATGGTTAGTCTGTTGCAGCGCTTCTGTGGGGCCAGCTTTCGAAGGTGGAGGGTTGAAGTGTGGGATGAGGGCCACAAACGGAGCTATTCAAGTCATTTCCATTTCGAATGATCACGTAAATTATTCGACCATCGGAAATTTCAGACCGAGGGGTATTTGTGGATCTGGAGTGATCGATGTCTTGGCCGAGCTTTTAAGAAGTAGACTGATTCAGCCAGATGGAAAATTTAATACAGGAAAAGGCAGTTCAAGAATTCGAAGGACCGACGATGGAGAGGAGTTTGTTATTGTCCGGGCAGATGAATCAGAAACAGGCAATGATATTGCGATCACGGAATATGACATCAGCAACTTAATCAAATCCAAAGGGGCTGTCTATGCAGCGGCAACTATCCTTGCCAAAAGCATCGGTGTTGATTTTAATGACATGGACCGAATTTACATTGCTGGAGGTTTTGGTAATTATCTCAATATCAAGAATGCAATAGGGATCGGTCTCTTACCCGATCTCCCAATGGAGAAGTTTCGATTTATTGGAAATAGCTCATTGGCAGGAGCAAGAATGACCTTATTGTCGAATCACGGCTTTGAAAAGGCCCATGAGATTGCCCAAAAGATGACTTACTTTGAGTTGTCTGTAAATCCGGATTTTATGAACGAATTTATCGCCGCCCTCTTTTTACCCCATACTAACCAACAACTTTTTCCTTCCGTGATGGAGTCCCTCCGATGATGATACAGCGGCGAAAAGGGATAGGAGAAATTTCAAATTAATACAAAGGCATTAAATGAGATGCTGAAACGAGTTCATGACAAAACTAAGGGTGTCATTCCGAAATTGTTTCGGAATCTCGAAGGATACCAATGACAATTAATCAATTCCGTTTGTATTAGTAATGGAATAGATTTATGGAAAGGAAAGCTTATGAAGAATGGTTTAATTTTAAAAGTAAAAGACTTAAATGTTTTGCTCAATGATCAAAGTATTATTGAGAGTCTTTCTTTTGAGGTGAAAAGAGGAGATGCGTTAACCATTTTAGGCCCCAACGGAGCAGGTAAGTCAGTTCTGCTGAAAACTCTACTTGGGTTAATCCCCCATAGGGGAGAGATAGAATGGGCAAAAGGCGTCAAAATCGGTTTCGTCCCCCAGAGGCTACCTTTTATCAAAGATATCCCCTTAAGCATAAAAGATTTTTTCAATTTAAAAGGGTCTCCTGAGAAGGAAACAGAGGCAATCTTAAACTCAGTGGGGTTTAAGGAAGATTTCTCACGGAAGAAAATAGGCGATCTATCTTCAGGACAATTTCAAAGAGTATTAATCGCATGGGGTCTGGTGGGGAATCCGCAGGTCCTCCTTTTCGATGAACCGATGACCGGAGTCGATATCAGTGCAGAAGAGACCATTTACAATCTTTTGGCAAAATTGAAAGGGGAGATGGATTTAACTATTTTGTTAGTAACCCACGATTTAAGTGTCGTTTATAAATTTTCTACCGATGTGATTTGCTTAAATAGACAACCGATATGTTACGGCCCGCCACAGGAGGTTTTGACTCCCGAAAGTTTACAAAGACTTTATGGTGGAGAAGTGAAATATTACCAACACAAACATTAGAGGCGTAATATGGATAATCAATTTTTATTGAGTTTGATCGTTGGAATTTCTGTCGGAGGGGCTGCGGGATACTTAGGATCTCTGATGTTAAGTAGAAGAATGGCTCTGGTGGCCGGTCCACTCGGACATTTGACCTTGCCGGGGATAGCTCTGGCTTTGATGTATGGTTTTGACGTTTCATTAGGGGCGTTTCCCTTTGTTATCTTTGGAATCATTTTGATCTGGCTCTTTGAAATGAGAACGAAATTGCCGATGGAGGCTTTAACAGCCGTCGTCTTCGCCTCAGGGGTGGCTATCACTTTCCTATTTTTGCCTATTGAACAGGCGGAAGCCGCTTTAGTGGGGGATATTTCAAGGGTACGTTTTGCCGAAGCCATTATTTCAGTCGTTTTAGCCTTTCTTCTCTTTTTAGTCGTTAAGAAGATTTACTCTAAAATAGTATTGATTAATATCTCTGAGGAGTTAGCCCAATCTGAGGAAATAAATATTAAAAAATATAATCTCATTTATTTGGGTTGTATCGCAATAATCGTTGCCTTGGGAGTGAAAATGGTCGGGGGCCTGTTAACCGCAGCTTTGGTGGCGATTCCTGCTTCCACTGCCAGAAACCTGAGCCGGAATTTAACTCAATATGGTTTTGGGGCGATGATCATCGGGGGGCTATCTTCTTCCTTGGGGATTTTAACTTTCAAACTTACGGGATTTCCGGCAGGACCTTTAATCATTTTGGCGAGCACTTTAATTTTTCTGATTTCATTAATTTTGAGGAAGTAAACCTCAACGTTGCATTCAATCGGCAGGTACATGTGCCTCCAAAACTTTATGATTGCGGTTTTTTTACAAGTTTTATTCGGAATGGAGAGCTTTTTCCATCGATCATTTATTAAAGAAAGGAGTTGCCCATGGAAAGAATGTTCGAAGAATTCAAACTTGGCACTGCCAAGTTGGTGAACCGGTTCGTGTTTCCACCCATTAAGCTTGCCTATGGCAATCCCGACGGCACGGTGACGGAAAGACAACTCCAATTTTACCGCCAGATCGCCAGAGAAGGTCCCGCGGTGGTTATCGTAGAGCCGGTCTCTGTCACCGTGGAAGGTAAAGAGCATCCCAAACAGCTCTGTATCCATCTTCCCGAAAGCGCAAAGGAACTGAAGAAGATTGTTCGTGTGGTTCAAAAAGAGGGTCGCCTGGCTTGCCTGCATCTGAACCATGCTGGCGCAGCCGCCAATCCCAGGGTTACGGGCACCAAACCTAAGGCCCCTTCAGTCATAACCTGCCCGGCGAGCGGCCAGGAGTCGGAGCCGTTGAGCGAAGAGGAGATAAAGACGATCATTGCAAGCTATAAATCAGCAGCCCAAAAGGCCGTGGAGGCGGGGTTCAACCTGATCGAAATTCAGGCTGGCCATGGCTACCTCCTGTCTCAATTTCTCAATGGCAAAGTCAACAAGAGGAACGATCGTTACGGTCAAAACCGATTGCTCTTTGCAAGAGAGGTCATCTCAAGTGTGAGAGACGGCGCTCTGGACGTGCCCTGCATTGTTAGAATTTCAGGCAATGAGATGTCGCCCGAGTTTGGCATAACCAAAGAGGATCTGTTGCCCTTCCTGAAATTGGCAGAGGAGATGGGAATAAGTGCCCTGCACGTAGGTATGGGAAATGCCTGCTTCAGTCCTCCGTGGTATTTTCACCACGGCAGTCTGCCTGAAAAACCACAGATAGATGCTTTGTCCTGGCTCCGTGCGCAGACTTCATTGCCCCTCATCGTAGCGGGTAGGATGGGGAGAAGGGAAAGGGTTGAGGAAATCTTTGAAAAAGGGCTTGCTGATCTCGTTGCCCTCGGAAGGCCGCTGATTGCGGATACGGAATTGATAGGAAAATGGAAAAAGGGAAAAGATGAAAAGATCATGTATTGCGGTTATTGCCTCCAGGGGTGTCTTCATCGGGTAAGGAACGGAGAGCCTCTGGGCTGTAACTTGAATCCGGAGATCGGTTTGCCACCTTTGGCATTAACACCCGAACCCATGACGGTTCTCGTCGCCGGAGGAGGCCCTGCCGGTATGAGCGCAGCCTTATATATGACCAGGTGCGATCACCAGGTCACAATTGTCGAGAAGTTAGATCATCTCGGAGGGCAATTCGCTCTTGCATGGCAGGCCACGGGCAAGAAGACCATGAAAGAAGGGTTAGAGAGTTTGGTCCGTGCTGTAAAGGAAAACGTAGCTTTGGTAATTTTGAACAGGGCTGTAGATGCAGCCCTTGTTAAAGAGCTTCAGCCGGATCTTCTTGTATGGGCAACGGGCCCTTTACAAAATATCCCTGATATCCCGGGACTCAGTAATCAGCATACCATCACAGCTTTAGAATTTTTCACTGGTAAAAAGGAGGTTCGTGGCCCAAGAGTTCTTTTAATTGGGGCTGGAAGAACGGGTATCGAAATTGTCGAGAAATTGGGAGAAAGGGGCTATGAGGTAGTAGCCACAAAGCGGACAGACCCTATCGGGGGCATGATGGAAATGATTAACAGGAACCTGACCTTGATGCGGATAGGGCAGATGCCAAAGGTAACCTTGATGCCACATACGACAGTCAGGGCATTTTCACCCCGTGCGGTTGATATAGAACAGGATGGGATAAGGATGTCCCTCGAGCCTTTCCAGACAGTTGTTCTGGCATCAGGCATGGTATCGGCCCTGGCGCCTGATGAAGAAATCCGTAAGAGTGTCTCCAAGATAGAAATTATCGGCGATGCCAGGGATGTCAAAGATATCTTCAGCGCCATGCAGGCAGGCTACCAGTTAGCCGTAAGGTATTAAGGGGAAGCGAAATGGAGAAACAGGAGGAATTACGAATCCTTAAAGCCAGGCTCCAGGCGCTCGGATCTCAACTCCTTTTTTAGAGAGGCGAGTCAGAGAAATTGAACATAGGCCCAGACCCTCTTTCTTCAAAGCTATTGTTGCCCCGGAGAGATGTCTGGGGTGCGGGGTATGCGAAGCTAACTGTCCTGCCGGGGCAATTGTTGTCGAGAGGACCGCATAGATTAATGCTGAGTGCTGCATCGGCTGTGGACATTGCGAGGTATGTCCTCAGGGAGCAATCTCATTGCGTGCCGGAAGATTTGACCGTAAAGGAGAGGCTGGAAGGATCTTTTGAAATGCCTTACTTAGGAGGCTATGAGGAGGTGGAGAAATGGCGACGATGAGTGGAAGGGAATACATTGAGTCCCTCAGGGCCCTTAAACCGGAGGTCTATTTTTTGGGCCAGAGGATCAAGAATATCGTTGATGAACCAATGTTTCAGCCCCATCTTCATGCAGCGGCTATGACCTATGAGCTGGCTCATCATCCTGAATATGAAGAGATCATGACCGCTACCTCTCATTTGACAGGCGAAAAGATTAACAGATTTACCCATGTCCACCATGGTATCGATGATCTGGTCAAAAAAGTGAGGATGATGAGGCTTCTCGGTCAAAAGACCGGCACCTGTTTTCAGCGTTGTGTTGGCTTAGATGGCCTGAATGCTATCTACGTGACCACTTATGATATCGATCAGAAATATGGGACGGATTACCATGAGCGATTCAAGAAATACCTGCTGGAGGTACAAAAAAACGATTGGATGCCTGCAGGGGCCATGACGGATGCCAGGGGCGATAGAAGCCTTCGTCCTAGTAAGCAGAAGCATCCTGATGTCTACCTCCACATAAAGGAAAGATTGGAGGATGGGATCATCGTTTCCGGGACCAAGGCCCATATTACGGGTGCTATCAACAGCCACGAGATCATTACCATGCCCACCAGGACCATGACCGAAGAAGATAGGGATTATTCTGTCTCTTTCGCTATTCCCGCTGATACAAAGGGCGTTACGTTCGTTTTCAGCAGGCAGACGAATGATACCAGGCGATTAGACGGGGTGCTTGATGCCGGAAATTCAAAGTATGGTATCGTAGGTGGGGAGGCGGTGATCATCTTCAGGGATGTATTTGTCCCCTGGGGGAGGGTGTTCATGGCGGGTGAGTATGATTTTACGACCGAACTTGTAGAGACCTTTGCTGGATACCACAGGAGTAACTACGGGGGTTGCAAGGTGGGTCTGGCTGATGTGGTCATAGGCGGATCGAGTTGGATAGCCGAGGCCCACGGCATCGGCAAGGCCTCCCATATCATTGATAAACTGACAGAGATGATCGCCATGGCAGAGACCTGCTGGTCCTGCACCTTAGCCTGTTCTTATGAAGGATACAGAACTCCCTCCGGGGCATATCACATCAATCCCCTCTTAGCTAATGTGACCAAACTAAACATCACAAAGATGGTCTATGAATGGATGAGGTTGGGCCAGGACATAGCGGGCGGAAAGATTATTACACTGCCATCAGAGAAGGACCTCGATAACCCTGAGTCGGGAAAGATTTTGGAGGAATGTTTTTCCGGCAAGGATGGATTTTCATCTCGGGATATCATCAAGATGTTAAGATTGGTCGAGAATATGTCTGTCGGGGCAGGGCTTCCCGAGGCCATGCATGGAGCAGGTTCTCCCGCAGCCCAGAAGATCATGATTGAAAGGAGAAGCGGGATAGAAAAGAAGATAGAGCTTGCCGAGACCATAGCGGGCATAAGAAAGGATAGGGACTTCGAAACCATCGTCGGTAAGGATGAAAAGACGCATTGGGATGAAGTCAGGAAAAAGATAGAAGAACGCAGGGTACAGATATATTAGTGACCCGTGGCTTATAAGGTGTCTTCCCGTCCATGTTCACAGTTGGCGTAAGGTACTGCGGTGGATGTAATCCCGAGATAGACAGATTAAGGATAGTGATAGAGCTGCAAGAGGGTCTCATAAAGATGGGCCTACAGATAGATTTCACTACCGAGAAGGAAAAGCTTGTTGACGTGATCCTTCTCGTAAATGGATGCAAGCACGCCTGCCTTGAGGAAAAACAGGTTGCGTCTGATTGTGGTCATCCCGTGATATCGGTAAGGGGTGAGATGGTCGATGATCAGTACGTTGAAGAAGGTGGTATAATAAAAATATTAATCAAAAGGATTTGCTCTTTTATCTAAGCGACTCCTCTTGTTGTTTGAAAGGCCAAATTAAGGAGGTGAACAACTGTGGAAATTTCGGAATGGAAAGCAGTCCTTGAGAGGGAACGTGAGGAGAAGAATAGATTCTTTGCGACACATCGGCAATCACCGATACCACCTGAGCTGGCCGGTATCTCGACCTTGAACCTGAAAGGGACCATACTCCTGAAGGTAGATGGATTCTCGACTTCAATAGAGCATATAATCCCTGGTGTATTTATAGCAAGGACTATACCTGCCCGCTTGTACCCCCGGAAAACTGGCTTGAGGATCTGGGAGAGAAACTTGACAAGTTATAAAAGGAAAGTCGAGGTCTGGTATGAGCAACACTGAAAGAGAAAAAATTAAGATATTACTAAACCATTGGATTGAACATAATAAAGAGCACAGCCAGGAATTCAGGGAATGGGCGGAGAAGGCAAAAGGACTCGGAGAGGCTGAAACTTGTGATGACATATTGGAAGCAGCTCAAGACATGGATAAATCAAACGGACCTTTACTACGAGCCTTAAGGAGATTTGAGGGCAAAGGAGGATAAAATGTGTTTATTGCAAGAGGAGAAGAAGGAGGCAGTATGAGCAAGGTCATAGAAATCACGGATCAGACTTTTGAGAAGGAGGTTTTAGAGGCAGACTTTCCCACAGAGGTCGATTTCTGGGCGCCATGGTGTGGCCCTTGTGTTAGGGTTTCACCCATCTATGACAAACTTTCAGGAGAATATGAGGGCAAATTTAAATTCTGCAAAATTAATGTGGATGAGAATCCCCAAATGGCAACGAAATACCAGATCATGAGCATCCCAATGCAAATGTTCTTTGTTGATGGCCAGAAGGTGGATGAAATCCTCGGTGCAGTTCTTGAAAGCGTGATTCGATCGAAGGTTGAGGATATTCTAAAAAGGTTCCCGACTGATGAAAAGAAAGGCTTAAAATAATTTTAACCTCTTGGGTTGAGCCCAATAAACAGCCTATCGGGAGACTCAGGAAGTGGGCAGAGAAAGCCCAGAATGCAGAGAGCGATCTGATTTACCATAGAGCATTACAGGCCCCAGAAGAGCTGGAAAAAGTCAACGAGCAGCTCTCCCGGGTCCTGATCGAAACCCAGGAAACGAAATAAATGGCGGTAGTGTTACGGATAGTCTTTACCGCGGGAGCAGAACCGCAGTGTGATTTCGCGGGGGGTGCCACCTCTCACGCGCTCCAGGTTAATCGCAGAAAGGAGGAATGAAGACATGGCAGAGGTAAAGAACTTTCTTATCATAGTGAATAGCGGAGCAGACAAGCCCTATAACCATTACGCTGCTTATGTGGTTGCCTTCATGGGCAAGCAGGTAGCTAAGATTGAGAATGTGACCGTATATTACGGCCCGTACGGCATCGGGATGACCAGGAAGGGAGAACTGGCCAAGCTCGCTATCCAGAGCTCGGTTAAAGAGCTAGTAGCCAGCCAGATTAAGGGGCTTTCGGCCTCAGACCTGCCCGACAAACTCGAGCAGCTGGCTCGCTTCGAGAAGGACAAGCTTGGCGTAAATATCGTATCTTGTGGAACCTTTCATGTTATCGACGGAGTTGGCAAGACCCTTGATGATACATCAAACATTGAAGACTTCATTACACCGGTCAAGCTGCCCCAGGCAGCAGAAGCCATATTCGGTGCCGATAAGATACACTATCTTTAGGAGCGTGGGGTGGCACTCCCTACAGGCTATAGTAGAACGATTCAAAAATACCGTTACAAACCATAAGCGGTAGCCGCAGGCTTTAGCCTGTGAAAATGGCGTAACCTAAAGGTTGCGGCTACAAAGGTTATTGATACGCTAATTTGGAACCGACCTGCTATCTACAGGGAATAACATTTGTGACCACAAAGGGATGAGATTGGAGGACAGACTATGATAACTGAGGAACAAGTAAGGGAGAGTCTGGAAACAGTACTTGTGCCTGCCGCCAAGCGCAGCGTAGTCGGGCTGAATCTGGTACGGGAGGTAACCATTTCCGACGGAAAAGTGAACATTACTCTGGCATCCACCGGGCTGATTCCAGGCGCGCAGGACTGGATCAGGACCAAAGCGAAAGAAGCCATTGAGAAGTTGCCCGAAGTGAAAAATGTGAAGGTAGAATATACTGATGCCAAGGCAAAAGACCTGAACAAAATAGATCACATTTTCGCTGTCATGAGCGGCAAGGGGGGAGTGGGGAAGTCTTTAGTATCAGGCCTGCTTGCCATTGCACTGAAGCGTAAAGGGTATGAGGTGGGTATCCTGGATGCCGATATCACCGGCCCCAGTATACCCAGGATGTTCGGCCTCAACGTTCGGCCAAGCGGTAACGAAAGTGGAATACTGCCGGTACCGTCGAGGTTAGGGATTGAGATCATGTCCATTAATCTTCTCCTGCCCAGTGAGGATGACGCTGTTATCTGGCGCGGACCTCTCATAGGAAATACCATCAAGCAGTTCGGCGAGGAGGTACTCTGGGGAACACTGGATTATCTGATCATAGACCTGCCTCCAGGCACTGCGGACGCATCGCTCACGGTGATGCAGTCCTTTCCAATTTCGGGAGTCATTGTGGTTTTCACTCCCCAGGACCTTGTTGAGATGATTGTCAAAAAGGCAGTGAATATGGCACGGGAGATGAATAAGCGCATCCTGGGTGTAGTCGAGAACATGAGTTATCTGTATGTGCCGGAAATAGATAAGAAAATTGAGATTTTTGGTCGGAGTCGGGGAGAGGAGATGGCCCGTGGTGCTAGAGCACCATTGCTGGGTCAGTTGCCCATAGAGCCGGAAATAGCTAAGCTTTGCGATGAGGGCAATATCGAACGCTATGACGGTGAAATTGTGACCAAGCTGGGTGAATCTCTTGCCCGAGTGCTGCCAGCTGCAGTGAATTAGGAGGGTATGATGGCTTCATCATGGCAGAAGTTCGAAGAACTAATTAAGCAGGAAATGAGAAAGATATACTCCGAAGCCGTTGTCGAGCACAGCATGGATCCGAGAAACCTGGGCGAGCTTGAGGACGCCAATGGCTTTGCCAGGGTTACCGGCCCATGTGGCGATACCATGTCGATGTGGCTCAAGGTGAATGGTGCTACCATTATCAACGCCAGTTTCATGACTGATGGCTGTGGTACCACCATTGCCTCCGGCAGCATGGTCACCGAGATGGTCAAAGGCAAGAGTATCAGCGAAGCCCAGAAGACAACGCAGCGCGATGTACTGGATGCCTTAGGTGGGCTGCCTCAGGAAAGTGAGCACTGCGCCCTTCTGGCTGCAAATACCCTCAAAGCAGCCATAAGAGATTACATCGCAACGGAACAAGAGCCCTGGAAAAGAGCATACCGCAAGTATTAAGGAGGATAAGAGAATGGCGCCCGTAGTTTCTATAGTTGGCAAATCATAAGCAATGTGGTCCTGGCTATGGCCTCCTGCCTCAAAGGTGTCGGAGAAATACAGAATCTCAAGATATTTGTGAAGAAGGAGTAACCATGAGTTTGGAAAATGATTACAGCATGAAAGGGAAACGCGGACGTCCTTTTGAAAATTGAATCTGAAAAAACGAGGAGAGAGAAATGTTGCGTACTAATCTTAAGCATCTTGAGACTGAAGAGGAAACACGAGAGGTGTTGAAAAACAACGAGAATGTGGTCATCTGCTGTGGCCGGATGGGACCAATGTGTACTCCGGTATATGCTATACTGAGTCAACTTGAGACCCAGTATCCGCATGTGCATTTCTATGACCAGGACTTCGATATTCCGGCAGCCAGATTTATTAAACGTCTTCCCGAGTGTGCCTCGTTTATGGGACTCCCGTTTACGGTGTACTTTAAGAAAACAAAGGTGGTAGCCGCTACTACCAGCATCCAAACCAAGGACCAGATAACTCAAATACTGGACAGGGAATTCGGTCCACATTCATGAGTTTACAAATCGGATCATTGTTATATACCTTTCCTCAAATGTGTTCCAGCGAGCAGTGGATCTCCCACAGCAAGCTGTGTAGTATCTGGGACATGAGCAAAAATAAAAGGGAGCGAGGAAGGCCGTAAAGAAAGACAACTAACCAATTAGCACCAAGCTTATCAATGAATCCTTTTCAAAGGATATACCTGATTGGAAGCGGTGGATTTTTTTCGATGCCCAGACTTCTGGGGGGTTGATTCTCTCTGCACCGGCACAAGAAATGGACTACCTACTTAGAAGGATTCATGAAGAAGGGTCGAAAGAAGCAAGTGTTATTGGGAAAGTGGCAGAGGACCGAGAAGGTAGAATCGTAGTAACCTGAAGCAAGATGCGCAGTTTTCCCTAAGGAGAGATTTTTTCAGAGATGAAAGACGAAATGGGTGAGCGGTTTTTCGACTCCACCAGAAGTTTGGAGACTCTGATTGGCCCTTTCGATTCTAATGGCAGTAAAAGGAAGATTCTAATGGATTTGATTTTTAGAATAATGTTGATAACCCCTTCTTGAAACGCTAAAGGAAATGTAAACATATGGTGAAGACGGCACATTTGAACGCACAAAAACAGGCATTTTTTAACACCACCCGGGCTTTCAAGAAAAGCCTTCCCATTCTGATGGGTGTGCTTATGCTCTTGGCCCTGGCAGATGCCCTCATTCCCAAACAGACCTATCGTTTAATTTTTTCAGGAAACTGGTTCTTCGATCCCTTGATGGGTGCGGCGCTCGGAAGTATTTCCGGGGGCAATCCTCTTACGAGCTACATTATTGGGGGTGAGTTGCGCCAGGAGGGGGTCAGCATGCTGGCCATCACAGCCTTCATTGTTTCATGGGTAACGGTTGGAATCATTCAGCTACCAGCCGAAGCGGTCATGTTAGGAAAGAGATTTGCGATCGTTCGAAACGCAGTCAGTTTCTGCACTTCAATCGTCATTGCAATTTTCACTGTTCTGACCATTGGAATAAAATGATAAAAAAAATAATTGAGAAAGTCGGAGTCGGCGAAGCATTCCTTTTCTTAGCCGTGATTGGCTATGTGATCCTCGGGATTTTTGATTTTGCTCTGTTGAGGGATGTTCTGTACGTGCTGATAAGACTCATTGTGCGAATTGCCCCCATTCTGTTGATCGTCTTCGTGGTTATGTTTTTCACCCATCTATTTTTCGAGGGCCAAAGGATCGTCAGGTTCTTGGGAAAAGGATCCGGCTTCGGAGGCTGGATGGTCGCCATTGTGGGGGGCATCGTGTCGTCAGGCCCCATCTACATGTGGTACCCGCTGCTGAGTGATTTGAAAGAGAAGGGGATGAAAGATTCCCTCATTGCCAGTTTTCTATACAATCGGGCCATCAAAATTCCCTTGCTTCCCATGATGGTTCACTATTTTGGATGGGATTTCACTCTTGCCCTGTCGATCTACATGATTCTTTTTTCCGTGGTCAATGGAGTCATTGTTCAACGCCTGACCCAGCGAGGACCAGAGGGATGAAAATAGCGGTCGCCGCAATAGGCAAAGACGAGACTTCCGAGGTTAGCCCCCGGTCGGGACGGTCGAAATTCTATTTGATCTTCAATGAGAGGGGGGATCTCCTCGAAGTGATATCCAATCCCTTCAGCCGGGGGGGTGGCGGTGCCGGTTTTGGGGTGGCTAAAATGCTGGCGGACAAAGATGTGGATATCGTAGTTGGCAGACAAGTCGGCGAACATATGGACGAAATTCTTAAGATGAGAGGGCTGAAGTATTACGAGATGACCGGAACTGCGAAGGATGCGGTGGCGCGGATCCTTGCTCAAGAAGGAAGGGATTCCTGATCTATGATTCCCCGATCGTATGTCATCATTGGATGCGGACATTTTGGAGGTTGCGCTGTAGAGAAACTTCACAGAAAAGATCCCCATTTGAAAATCATAGTCGTTGATAAGAGCAAGGAGGCAATCAAGAAAATTTCTCATCTTCCCGCTGAAACAGTCATTTGTGACGGGCTTTTATATCTTAACAAATTCTTTTCGGAAGGCCGATCAGCGAATTATATCGTTCCGGCAGTTCCTTTTCACCTTGCCTTCGAATTCATTCTGTCCAGGTTAAAACCAACGGGAGCAAAAAGGAGAAAGGTCTCCATCCTTCCTGGTGTACCCAACCCTATGAGGGGCAAAAAGGGTGATCTTTATACCAGCCTGGCCAACTTCTTCTGTACAGAAGATTGCCCGGAACCTGCTCAATATTGCACTCTAACAAAGGAAAAGCGCAGAAAACCCCTCTATAAAATTTTAATGGATTTGAGAGGACCTTTTGAGTCAAAGGTGATTCGGAGCCACCAGCTGGGACCGGGAATGGGAGGATTTCGATATATGGATCTGCTGGATTTATTACAAGATCTTAGAGAAATAAAAACTCCGGGACGTCTCATCCTGATCAGCACCGCCTCCCGTTGCCATGGCGTAACCTCCGCCATATTAGTCTGACGTGAAGCAGGCGGGATATGGGATTTGAGTGAGTGGAACTCGAAAGTATTATTTGGTGTTGGAAATCAACCAAGAAAAAGGATTTGAGTGATGAAGAAAATCAAAATAGAAGATGCTGTTGGCATGGTGCTCGGTCATGATGTTACACAAATTATACCAGGGCAATTCAAAGGACCCAAGTTCAAACGGGGTCATTTGATACGGGAAGAAGACATCTCAGAATTCTTAAACATCGGCAAGGAACATGTGTATGTGATGGAATTAAAAGCCGGAGTCATTCATGAGGATGAGGCAGCGCTTCGATTAGGCAGGGCATTCGGAGGGGAAAATGTTGACTTGACCGGGCCATCCGAAGGTAAGGTAACGTTCCTGTCAAAGATAAATGGAATATTAAAGATAAACTTGTCCTTGCTTCACCATATCAACCTCTCAGGTAATATCATCCTTTCTACACTCCACCGGCATACTCCCTGTGCCCCAGGGATGGCAGTGGGGGCGACTCGAATTATCTCTCTTACCGCTCCGGAAAGGCAGATTGAGAAGGTGGAAAACTGGTGTAAGAAATATGGACCCGTCGTTGAAATTCTTCCTTATCGGGCGCTGAATGTCGGGGTAGTGGTAACAGGAAACGAGTTCTTTCATGGAAGAATCGAGGACCGATTCGATGACAGGGTCGGTAAAAAAATTATTGACTTTGGCTCTCGTGTGGTGAAGAAAAGGATCGTCCCAGATGACATTTCTCAGATCTCTAACGCATTGTCTGAACTTAAAGACGAACCCGTTGACCTCATACTCGTCACCGGTGGTCTTTCCGTCGACCCCGATGATGTCACACGGGCGGGGATCAAAAGGGCTGGCACAAAGATCATCTTTTATGGCACTCCAATTCTACCGGGAGCTATGTTTCTTTACGGGATCCTTGGGGAAAAACCGGTTCTTGGCCTTCCGGCTTGTGTCTTTCACCATAGTGCCACTTTATTTGATATTATCTTCCCAAGAATCCTGGCCGGTGAAGGTCTCAACAGAAAAGAGATTAGCCTTCTTGGCCACGGAGGCTTATGTCAGAATTGTGATCCATGCCATTTCCCTGTGTGCCCTTTTGGGAAGGGATAGAATTCATTCGAAGAGAGGAGGACGTTTATGTCTTTTGAAACGATTCTTATCGAAAAGCGAGATAAAATTGGCATTCTTACCCTTAATCGACCACAAAAGTTTAATACCTTTAATACTCAGATGGCTGAGGAATTAAACGCTGCTTTGCGCCAATTGGACGAAGACACTGAAGTCCGAGTGATCATCATCAAAGGATCGGGGAAAGTCTTTTCTACAGGGATCGATGTGAGTGAGTTTCACGGAAAGACATCTTCCGAGTACCATAGGTGGCTTACCCCCATGGATCAGATGCATCTCACCATCGCTTCCATGGGAAAACCAGTGATTGCTATGGTACATGGGTATGCGGTTGCCAACGGCGCCGGACTGATGGCCGCTGCCGATTTTGCCATTGTGGCTGAAGGGACTCAAATCGGAACCACAGCGATTAATGTAGGATTGCTATGTACCGGACCAATCATCCCCATGAGTTATGGCCTTGGCAAGAAGAAAACCCTGGAGATGCTCTTAAGCGGTGACATGATTGATGCCAGAGAGGCGGAGCGATTGGGTCTGGTGAATAAAGTGGTGCCGGCTGAAAAATTGGAAGAGGAAACTTTTGCCTTTGCCCAAAAGCTTATCGCTAAAAGCCCTGTCGCCATCCAGATGGGGAAAAATTTCTACTATCAGATGATCGATATGCCTTTTCGCCAAAGATTTGTCCTCAATAGCGAAGTGATGACTAGGTTATGCACGACTGAAGATGCTCGGGAAGGAGTAAATGCCTTCATCGAAAAACGCCAGCCTATATGGAAAGGAAAATAGAATGATTGCAGGAAGAGGACTCAAACCGAAGCAGATTGAAACTCAGAGAACGAAAGGAAGAAACGCATGAAAAAAGCAAATAGCGCAGAATTGGCCGAGAAAGCCTACAGACTGGGCAAGGAATATGAAAGAACCTATAGAGGGTGCGGTCAGTGTGTGATGGCTGCGCTCCAAGATATCCTGGACATTAGAAATGATGATATATTTAAAGCAGCAACTGGTCTGGCCGGGGGAACTGGATTAACCGCCGACAGTGGTTGCGGAGCCTATATAGGGGCCGTTCTGGTCTTAAGTTCACTGGTGGGGAGAGAGAGAAATAATTTCTCCGATCCCGAGGGAAATCGCTTTAAGACCCATGAGCTCGCCAGAAAGTTTCGGGAGAAATTCATCCAGGAGTATGGCTCAGTCGTCTGCCGAGATATCCAGACCAAAATTCTGGGTCGATACTTCTATCTTGCAGACCCCCAGGAGTATGAAAAATTCCATAATGCCGGAGCCCACGATGTCCATTGCCCTGAGGTCGTGGGCAAGGCGGCCAAGTGGATGGCTGAGATCCTCCTGGAAGAAAACTTAATTTCTGAATAAAGGTCCGATTGGGAACCATAGGAGTTTCATCCTGACATGTGTTTTATATCCCAGAAGATAACCTCTCTTCCAACAGGATCCAGGATTGACAGGGGTCTTCACCGTGGGTATTCTCTTTTTGAACTCTGCAGATGAGAGATTGGAAATTGTTCGCGGGATGAACTGCACAGGCTTTGCGCGAGAGGGAGGACAGAAATGGCAGTATTTGATCATATTCCAATGGGAGAAGAAGGGCTGAAAGAAATCTATCAGTGGTTGGATGATTGGGCGGCCAAAAATAAGGGTATAGCTCGTAAAGAAGTTATTGGTAAGTCTCCCGATCATTGGGATATTCCAGCAGTCTTTATTACGAACGAGAATGTTCCAAATGATGATAAACAGATTGCTGTGATTACATTAGGGAGGCACGGTCAGGAATTCGGAACCCGTGTTGTGGGACCTGAGATCATTCGTTACTTGTGCAGTAATGATGCAGAGGAAATAAGAAAGACACAAGTTGTCATCGTTGTCCCCGTCGTGAATCCGGAAGGATTTGTTCTGAATGAATTTCGCTCTTCGATGACGAGTCTTACAAAGACCGAACGCCTTGTGTTGGGAGGACTTTTCAAGGAGTTCCCGCCCGATATGATGATCGATTTCCACAGTCTCGGCAAATCAGCAGGGTCAAGATACG
>Ga0210016_1001665_pt1 | contig 20642 bp, 18 predicted proteins | sample CryGeyCG2014_300_FD_185454 | JGI IMG/M metagenome (GOLD analysis project Ga0210016, IMG submission 185454) | Groundwater microbial communities from aquifer - Crystal Geyser CG02_land_8/20/14_3.00 (SPAdes) (version 2) | ecosystem: Environmental > Aquatic > Deep subsurface > Groundwater | place... | reverse complement strand
TTCCTCTGTTCTGCTTAATCTTTTGGATGTTTCCTGGTCGCCTGATAAAAACAGAGTTATTGTCTTGTTTAATCAGGGCGGGGAAATAAAAAAGGGATTTTACGACCACAAAACCCGGCAGTCGGTTTCATTGGCTGACGGACTAAAAAGTTTTGCCTGGTCGCCCGATTCCGGCAAAATCGCCTATCAGTTTATCAACTCAAATGAAAGTAATATCAGTATTTCTAACCCCGACGGTTCCGGCTGGAAAACAATTTTTGAGACAAAAATAAAAGACCTGATCGTTGAGTGGCCGCAAAACAGCCGAATCTCAATTAGAACCAGGTCCAGTGGACTGGCGCCAAGCGTTGTCTATTTGATTGACGCCGATAACGGCAAATTTGAGAAAATAATTCAGGAAACTTTCGGACTGGCTTTTTTATGGTCGCCTTTGGGCAATAAAGCCCTCTATTCCGAGACCGACGAAAACGGCAAAAACCTTAAATTAAAGGTTTTTGACGTCGATAGCCGGTCGTCTCAGGACTTAAATTTTTCCACCCTGCCCGAAAAATGCGCCTGGAGCAAAGATAATAAAACAATTTTTTGCGCCGTTCCAGAAGAAATTCCGAGTCCTTTAATTCTGCCGGATGATTACTATAAGAACAAAATCTCTTTTGATGATGTTTTTTGGCGGTTTAATCTTGAAACCGGAGAAAGGATAAATATTTTAAAAGATAAAGAGACCGTCGCTGTTGACGCCAAGGCCCTGCTTCTATCTCCTTTAGAAGATTACCTTTTATTTATCAACCAAAAAGACGGTCGGCTCTATAGTTTATCGCTGTAACCAGCCAGAAAACGGCGGCTAAATCATTTTTCCAGTAGGTAGCGTCAATCAGGCCATGGACTAAAATACACAGCATCGCGCTCCCTAAAATCAGGCCTAAAAACCTGATTTCTTTTTTATTGGACGATAAGCGCCGACAGCTCTTTTTAAAAAAATCCGCCATCAGCCAGATAAAACCGATTAAACCAATTAACCCAGTTTGAAGCCAAAAGGCCAGAAAAATATTGTGCGGTTGGGGCGCAGACCATTCCGGGTACGGCTCAAACCTTGGCTGGTAGTCCAGATAATATTTCTGAAACATCCCCGGGCCAATGCCAATAAGTGGATGGTCTTTTAAAATTTGTCCGGCGCTTTGCCAGATGGCTAGCCGCGATTTCAATGACGGATAGGACAAGTCCAAAAACTCCTGGAATTTGTCTGTTTGAATCTGGAAAACAAAAAACAAAACGACAAATAAAAAAAGAAACAACGCCCAATTAAAATTCCTTTTATCTTTAACCCCCCCAAAGACGAGGAAAACAGACGCCGCCAACAGACCCAAGAATGCTCCGTAAGAATAGGTTAGATAAATAACAGTAGCCGTCAATCCAACGACGGCGACAAGTAGTAATTTATAAATTCTTTTTTTGATAAACAAAAATAAGGAAAGCGATAAAATCAAAATAGGAGATAAATACATCGCCAGATAGTTGGCTGAAGAATAAAACCCCTTTAATCGGCCATCGTAAGTCAGATTATCGCCCCACCAACCAAAAAGAGAAATTAAGGAAACTGCCGCTCCCGAAAAGACCGCCGAAAAAACCAGCCACTTGAAAAACCCCCGGTTATTTAAATTATCCAGTAAAATAAAAAATAAAAATAGGGGTGTCAGAAACCACCCCTTCCAGATTCCGGCGCCGACTTCAATGTTAGACGAAAATAAGGTTGAAAGAGTTGTTCCGGCAAAGATAAGAAAAACCGGCAAGGCCATTGACAAGGCCGGGGAGTGGTTTTGAAAATCCGACTTCTGAATTCGGAAACTGGATTTCCAAAACCCGTTTAACTTATCAGCCAACCAAAGAAGAAAAACTAAATAAATAATAATCTCTGATAAATTGAAAGGAATCCAGCTGATTTTAAAGCGGATTAAATATAAGGGTAAAGAAAAAACCGCCAAGCAAACGCCGGCTTTAATTGTCTTTTTGAGCATCTTTTTCTTTCTTCAAAAGATTAGCCGAAAGTCCTAAAATCACCATGAGCGCCGCCAACACGCTCGGATTATAAATGGCCGTTTCAAAAAAACTATGGACGGAAAAATAAACCAAGGACCCGATTAACGCGACTAAAAAATATTTTTCCCGTTGTTTAAGCCAAAATTTATTTAAGCGCCTAAATAAAAAGAAAATAGTCCCTCCGATTAAAATCAGCCAAAGCAAAGGGGCAAATATTCCCATTTCCGAAAAAAGGTCTAGATAAAAATTATGGGCAGTTATTGGATTGCGGTAATCCAGAGCGGAGTCAACGGTTAAAAAATAATTACCCAAGCCGACTCCCTGCCATAAGTTTTCTAATCCGATCCAACCGGCATTTTTCCACATCCCTAACCGCCCAAGGTTGGACCCCTCGGACAAATCAAAAGCGGAATAAAACCGAGACGAAAAAGGAGTGGCGGGAATGATAAAAATAAGCAGCGAAGTCAGAAGTAAAACCGGGATTTTCCGACTGTTAAGATATTTCCAGGAAAGAAAAGAAATAACCAGAAAAGAAGCGCCGACGGCCAAATAGGCTCCGCGCGCAAAACTAAGCAGTAAACCAAAAAAGATTGTTAAATAAAAAGACAAAAAGATGATAAAATTTTTGCTGTTTTTCGGCGCCTTAAATAAAAAAAGAGGCATCAATGGCAGAGTTAGTCCTAAATAAAAGGAAAAAGCGTGCGGGTCGGAAAAAAATGAAAAAGCTCTTAAAATGGTTTTCCCGCCAATATTAACCAGCCAACTGGGATAAGACAAAACAAGCGCTCCTAAATTAAATCCGGAGAAAACCGGCAAGATGTTAACCGCCCAAAAACGATAAACGCTTTCCAAACCAAAGACAAACTGAAACAAGAATTGAACTACTCCGATAAGGGAAGACACAGCGGCGCCCAAAATCAAAATCAAGGAAACTCTTTTAATTTTTTTTCTCTTATTAATAAATCCGACGGTAAGAAAATATAGCGGGAAGACCGAAATAAAGTAAATTATCTTTCTCGCGCCCAAGCCAATATTTTCCGCTCCAATCAAAGAAAAAAGGGAAATAAAAAGAAAAATAATCAGACAGATACCCGGGAAATTTTTAAAGGGCGCTCTATCCTTAAAAATAGAGCCCGTTAAAATCCAGACAACAAAGAGTAGAACAATAAAAAGCCGCAGAGACGAGAAGTCAAAATCGGTCCTGAAATTTATTCCGAAAAATCTTAAAAATACTCCCGGATTTAAGGCAATCTGAAAGGGAAAATAGAAAGCCAACAAGACCAACCAGTCAGACATATTGTTTAAAACGAAAAAAAGACAAGATATCCTTTAAAGAAACGCCGCCGAACAAGAATAAAACGCCGAAGTAAACTAAAACCGCCAAAAGAATCAATAAAAATAAAGGAAGAGCGGCTAAAAAATAAAGTATAAGCGTCATGGGCAAGGCCGATAAAAGATATTTAACGGCTGGTTTAAAGGAAGGCGCCTTTCCCATCGTCCGCAATAAAACAACAACCATTAACGCCGTCACAATCAGTTCAGTCAAAACCGTTGTCATCGCCGCGCCATAATACGAATACTTGGGAATAAAAATAAAATTAGTTGTTAAATTTATAAAGGCGCCGGCGGCATAGATGACCGCCAATTTTTTTTGGCCATCTAAAGAAATCAGCATATTGGAAAAAAGAATTCCTAAAAAGATGATCCCGGCGGCAATAATCAAAATATTTAAGACCCAAGCCGAAAGGATAAAGCCGCTTCCGGCGATAAAAACCATTATTCTTTCGGAAAGGAAAAAAGTCCCCACAATAAGCGGAATAGCGAAAACAAGCAGGATGTTTAATGTTTCCTGCGAGATTTTGTTAAATTTTTCCCTGTCAGAAAAAGCATATCTTGAAAAAGAAGGCATAACCAACCCGACGAACATTGCCGGGAAAAACAGCAAACTCTCCAAAAACTTATACGCCAAATTATAAATCCCGACATCGGCTGGCGGCTTCATTAAAGAAAGCATAATCGTGTCTAATTTAAAGTAAATCATCGTAAAAATCACCGCTAATCCCAAGGGAAGAGATTTTTTCAGGAGCTTCTTCCAAAAATCAAAATCAAACTTAAATGAAATAGGAATATATTTCAAAGAAAACCAATAAGCCAGAATAAAATTTACCAAAGAACCGGCCACTAAGGCGGCGACGATATAAAAAAAACCCATTTCTTTCCTGACGATAAAAATAACCGAAAGTAATTGAACTAACCGGCCGGAGACTTCCGCCAGCGCCACTTTGTCTGTTTTAAGATATTTCTGGAAAACCCCCATTAAGACCTGCTGATTGGACATCAGCCAAAATCCGATTGCCCCGATTAAAACCCCAAATTTTATTTCTGTCGGATACGGGAAAAACCAAACAATTAACGGCGACAGTCCAAAAATAACCATCCCGGCAAAAAACCTAAGCGTGAAAGCATTGCTGAAAATTTTTGCCTCATCGGCGCCGGGCCTTGAAATTTCTCTCAAGCAAATAGAATAGAGTCCCAGATCGGATAAAATAGTGAAAAAATACAAAAAAGCTAAGACGGTGGCATAATAACCAAAGCCATCCTGACCGAGATAACGGCTGATAAAACCAATAGTAATTAAAGAAAGGGCTAGTCCGATAACCCTAGCCCCTGAAGAAACAAACGAATTGTAGATAATTTTCTTATCCAACATAAAACAAACCGGCATCAGTTATTCAATTGGCTTAACAACTATTCTTCTTTCCGCCCCATCTCCGATGCTTTCTGTTTTGATATTAGGGTTATTAAATAAAGCCAGATGGATAATTCTTCTTTCAAAAGCCGGCATTGGTCGCAGAGTGATAGAAACTTTTTCGGCTAAGGTTTGTTTGGCGATATCTTTGGCTAATCCTCTTAATGACTCAATTTTGTCTTTACGGTAATCATTAACATCAATAATAAACTGAATTGGCTGGCCGTTTTTCTTATTAACTAAAGCCCGGGTAATATACTGAAACGCCTCCAAGTTTTTGCCCGCTTGGCCAATTAGAAAACCGGCTTCTCCTGTTTGAATATTGGCGATAATATCATTTTCAAAACTTCCAACTAAAACATTGCCTGAAATATTTATCTTTTCTAATAGTTTAGAGATTGTTTCTTTAATAATATCTTTTTCTTCCATAATATATCTTTAATATATTTTTTAGCCCGATAATGATTTTTGTTCTTGCCTGGAATTATTTAAAAAAGGAGTAAAGCGCTGTTGAATGATACCAAACAATGTTATCACAAGCCAATAAAGGGGCAGGGCCGCCGGTAAATTTAAAGCGATAAAGATAGTAAAAATCGGCATAAAATAAATCATTTGCTGATTCATTATTGAGGAAAAATCCATTTTACCGGAAGTATTTTGGGCGCTGTTTTTTTTCGGAAGAATCATTTTTGATTGAATAAATTGCAGAAATCCGGCTAAAACCGATAAAATAATACTCCGGCGGGAAAGGTCGATTATGCCTAAAAACATAAAATTAATTACCTCCGGCCTTTGGACAAAATTATATAAATAATCCAACTGATTAAGATTTGAACCAATCGAGAAAACTTGGAAAAGAGCAATTAAAACTGGTAATTGAACCAAAATTGGCAGGCACCCGGCCATTGGATTAACTTTATACTTTTGGTATAAAAGCATTGTTTCCCGCGCCTGATCCTCTTTTTTTTTGAATTTTTTCTGGATCTCTTTTATCTTTGGCTGAAGTTTATTAATCGCTTGTTGTGATTGGATTGATTTTTTAGAAAGGGGATATAACAGAAAACGGATTAAAACAGTCAGGATAATTATCGCCACACCTAAGTCCTGATATGGCAAAAAATTATAAATAAGAATTAAAACATTTAATAAGGGGTAGAAAAGAACTTGATTAAAAAGAGTGAATATAAAACTCATATTATTCTTCAACTAATAGATTGCTTTTTTGGAATAAATTAATTAAATCTTTTTCAATTTCCTGATATTTTTTATTTAAAATATCAGGGCTAACTATAACAACAATATCAAAGCCGGATTTTATCTGTTTAAATTTTAAGCGGACGGATTCTTCTAATATTCTTCTGATATTATTCCTTTTGGTCGCCTTTTTAGAGATTTTTAATCCAACTAAAAAAGCGAAACGAGATATTGTTAGATTATTTTTAAAGAATTTAATCTTAATAATATCTCCTTGTTTATAGCGGCCGTTTTTAAAAACCTTTTTAAAGTCGTTGTCTTTTTTTAGTTTATATTCCTTTGGCAGCATAAATCCCATTAAATACACAAATAAAATCAGACCGAAAGCTTAGCTCTACCCTTCCGCCTTCTTTTAGATAAAACCCGCCGGCCAAATTTTGTTGCCATTCTCATCCTGAAGCCATGGGTTTTTTTTCTTTTTCTCTTTTTTGGATTATAAGTAAAAGACATCTTATAAATTAGACAGTAACTAAATTAAGATTATCACTAAAAAATTTAAAAGTCAAACTTTAATTTTTTTTAGCATTTTGTTTTTAATCCACATTTAATCCACAGATTATTCACAAAATCATAAAATACAAGATTTGTGTATTTCAAATTATAATATATAATAAGGTTGAGATATAAAAATTTCCGCTTAAACTATGGATATTAAAGATCTTTGGCAAATCGTCTTAGGAGAGGTTGAATTAAACACCTCAAAGGCCAACTTTATCACTTGGTTTAAAAACACAAAAATCTACTCTAAAAAAGATGGATTGGTTGTAATTGGCACCCCCAATGGATTTACTAAAGAATGGCTTGAGAATAAGTATAATAAACTAATTTTTAAAATTCTCCGTAATAATTCGCCTGATATTAAAGATATTAAATTTATCATTTCTGGAGAAAAAATAAAGCCGTCTGAACCAATATTAGATCAATCTATTACGGCCATAACAGGAGACCAGCTTAATTTTCAAGAATTAAATTTTAATAAAGAAACAAATCTTAATCCCAAATATACTTTTAATAATTTTGTTGTTGGCTCTTTTAACGAATTAGCCCAAGCCGCCGGCCGGGCAATAGTTAAAAATCCCGGCACTCTCTATAATCCCTTATTTATTTACGGCGGGGTTGGCTTAGGCAAAACCCATCTTATTCAAGCGATTGGCAATGAAATTACTAAAAATAACCCCTCTAAAAAAGTAAAATATCTAAGCTCAGAAAGATACACCGTGGAACTAATTGATGCCCTGTCTAAAAAAGGAATGGATACTTTTAAAAATAAGTATCATAAAATTGACACCTTAATTATTGATGATATTCAATTTATTGCCGGAAAAGAAAAAACCCAAGAGGAATTTTTTCATACCTTTAACGCTCTTTATCAAAAAAACAAACAAATTATCATTACTTCCGATCGGCTGCCAAAAGCAATTTCAACATTAGAAGAGCGTCTTAGGTCGCGCTTTGAGGGGGGGATGATCGCCGATATTGGCTATCCCGACTTAGAAACACGACTAGCTATTCTTAAAAACAAAATTAAAGAAAAAAAAATAAATATTCCAGAAGATGTTTTGGAGTATATTGCGACTAATATTTCAAAAAATATTAGAGAGATAGAAGGCGCCCTAAATAGAATTATTGCTTATTCTCAAATAAATAATACCATTCCCAATATTGAGACCACCACTAAAATACTTTTTCAAATCATCAATTCGCCCAAAAAAATAACTAACTGTAAAAATATAATTAAAACCGTAGCGGAATTTTATAATATCACTATTAACGACCTAATTGACCGTTCTAGAAAAAAAGAATTAGTTCGCCCTCGTCAAATAACAATGTATTTAATTAGAAAAGAATTAAATAATTCTTATCCGTCTATTGGCGAAAAACTTGGCGGAAGAGACCATACCACAGTAATGTATGCCTGTCAAAAAATTGAAAAAGATATTCAAAAACAAGATTCAATCATTGAAGAATTAAATCTTATTAAAGAAAAATTATACAGTTAATCACAAAACCATCAACAATTTATAAATCAATCTATTAACATTTTATAAAAAAATATCTTTAAGTATAAACTCTAAAAAACTACTTTTCCACAAAAAAATAAGATATAATAACAATAATAATAAATTAAATAAATATATTATTAATTATTAAAATGAATTTAATTTGTCTCCAGGAAAATTTAAAAAGAGCGCTTAATATCACCGGAAGAATTATTGGCCGGAATTTAACTTTACCTATTTTAAATAATATTCTTTTAATAATTGATAATAATAAATTAAAAATATCATCAACTAATTTAGAAATTGGAATTAATACCTGGGTTCCTGGAAAAATAGAAACAAAGGGTGGTATTACAGTTCCGTCTAAAATAATAGGTGATTTTATTAATAATTTACCTAATAAAAAAATAGAGATTAAAACAAAAAACAACCAATTAATTTTAAAATGCGAGAAATTAAAGGCGGTTTTAAATGGATTGCCAGTTGATGATTATCCAATTATTCCAAAAATTAAAGATAAGCCAATAATTAAAATTAGTAGTAATATTTTAAAAGATTCTTTTTCTCAAGTTGTAGAAATGGCTTCGCTTTCGGAGTCGCGGCCGGAAATTTCGGGTATTTTAATGAAGTTTAATAATAAATCAATAAAATTAGCCGCGACAGATAGTTTTCGGTTAGGAGAGAAAACTATAGAAGTAGAAAGTAAAATTGAAAGAGAAAATTCAGTTATTATTCCCCAGAGAACTATTCAAGAATTAATCAGGATTTTAAGCGAAAAAGAAGACGGGTCAGAGCAGGAGGTTGATATTATTTTATCTAATAATCAAATTTTATTTGATTTAGGCAATACCCAGATTATCTCCCGGTTAATAGATGGCCAATACCCAGATTATCAACAGATTATCCCGATTAAAACTCAAACCCAAGTAGTAGTTGATAAAAAAGAATTAATTAATAATATTAAAATCGCCAGTTTATTTAGCGGGAAAACAAATGATATTAAAATTATAATTGAACCAACTAAATCAAGTTTAGAAATTTCATCAAAGAACGCCGATATCGGGGAAAATAAATCACAAATAAAAGCTGAAATAAAAGGGGGTAAATTAGAAGTGTTTTTTAATTACCGCTATTTATTAGATGGTTTGAACAATATTTTTTCAGATAAGGTTGAGATTGGATTAAATGATGGCCTAAAGCCGGTTTTAATTCGTCCTATCGGCGATATTGATTATACTTATATTATTATGCCAATTAGAGTTTAATCTCGATGTTGATATTAAAAAACAACCCCGATTTTACACCGGGGTTGTTTTTTAATATCTATCTTAATTTCTATCCGCGCTAAAAATCAGTCCTAATTATAATTTCGTCCTCTTGACGATTTAAAACCTCATCATAGGCGCGGACTTTAATAGTTTGATTATTGGATGTTTCAAGATAAGGCCCAATATTAACAGTAATAAAGTATGGTTTAGTCGCATCGCTTCCGATTAACTGGTCGTTTAAAAAGAAATCAACTTGTTTAATTTTTAGGGGGGCGCCGACTTCAGCTGAAATAGTCAGAAAGGACTGGTTAATAAGGGTGTTTTCCAAAGGAGAGGTGATTTTAACTAAGGGTTGGTTTTCTTTAGTGTGGATGTCATCAGATTGGGTCGGCGGATTTTGATTATAACATACTCCCTCCAAACAACCCTGCTCGGCGCTCCATTGAAGGACTGGCGCCTCCCAATTAGCGAATTGCGGCTCTTGATAGGGATTGTCGGGAAAACCGCCCAAAGGGTCGTCTTTATTAACATAATAAAGAATAGAGTGAACCTCTTGGTAGCTTCTTTCATTAATTAGATCGGGTGGAGTTAGGTCGGTGGCTAATTTACCCGAAATCTGGTCGATTTTAACTTTTTTTTGATAAACCAACTCGCCATTAACCATTGGCTTATCTATTTTTTCTAATAGCTGGGGAGGAGTGAATTCTTCTGTTTTTTCAGGAAGAATAAATTCATTTAGTTTTAGTTCTTTTCCTTTGGAATTCCTTTTCATCTGATGGGCTTGAGTCATAAAACTGTTCCAAATCGGCGCGGCAACATAGACGCCGTCCGCTCCCAACTTCATTTTCTTGGTAAAATCATTGTTTCCTGCCCAGACGCCGGCAACCAAACTTGGCGTATAGCCAACTGTCCAGCCATCGGTGTAGTCCTGGGTGGTGCCGGTTTTGACCGCCGCCGGAATACCAGCGAGGTATAGTTTTGAATGAGCGCCGAAAATTGGCGTCCTGGCTTCGTTATTGGATAAAATATTGCTGATTTGCCGGGCGATTTCCTTGTCTAAAACCTGCTCTTCTTTATTTTTATATTCATCTAAGACATTACCTTCGGCGTCTTCTATTTTTAAAATCAAACCGACTGGGTGTTTAATTCCTTCAGCGGCAAAAACGCCGTAGGCGGCGGTTTCATCAATTAATTTAACTTCTCCGCCGCCCAAGACCAAAGATAGGCCATATTGGCTACGGTTTCTTAATGTGGTGATACCCATTCTTTGAGCCAAATCAATGGTGTTATCAATACCGGCTAAATAAAGGGTCTTAACCGAAGGGAGGTTAATTGATTGCGCCAAGGCGTTTTTCATTGTTATTGGTCCTCTGAATTTCAAATCGTAGTTATTGGGCGCGTATTCTATTCCTTCGCCCGGTCCGAATTTGCCAAAACTGGTCGGTAGGTCAAAAAGGACAGTTTCCGGCCGATAACCCTTTTCAAAGGCGGCGGCATACGCAAATGGCTTAAAAGACGAGCCTGGTTGGCGGTTAGGGCTGGTAGCAACATTGAATTGGTCTTCTTGATAGTTTTTAGAACCGACTAAGGCCAGCACCTGGCCGGTTTTCGGGTCAATCGCCACTAAAGCGGCATTAGAGGCCTGATATCTTAATTTATTGTTTTCAACCCCTTTAGTTACCGCTTCTTCGGCGATTTTTTGCAAGTCCCAATCCAAAGTGGTATAAACCTTTAAGCCAGCCATGTTGATGTCGGTATAGTCCTTGCTGTATTTTTCTTCTAAATATTCCTGAACCATAGTGACAAAATGATGGGCTTTTAAATCGCCTAAAGTAGAGTAGGTTAATTCTTCTGTTTCGGCTTTGTCGGCCTCTTCCTGTGAAATGTAGCCGAATTTAGCCATCCGGTCTAAAATATATTTCTGCCGTTCTTTTAATTCTTCGGGGTGTGATCCATTAGGAGAATAATAACTCGGGCCGTTAGGTAAAGCGGCTAAAAGAGCTGACTGAGCCAGCGTCAAATCTTTGGCGCTTTTGTTAAAAAACGTCTGGCTGGCCGCTTCAATGCCGTAAGCGTTGGAACCGTAAGGGACCTGATTAAGATAAAATCCCAGAATCTCGTCTTTGGAATATTTCCATTCCATCTCCAGCGCCAAAATCATTTCTTTTATCTTGCGGGTGTAAGTTCTGGCTGATTGCGGGCCGCCCAAATAGGCGTTTTTAATGTATTGCTGGGTGAGAGTGGAACCGCCCTGGGTGATTTTTTGTCTAGTCAGGTTCGCCCAGAAGGCCCGCAAGATGCCTTTCCAATCAAAGCCGAGATGATGATAAAAATTATCGTCTTCAATCGTGACAGTGGCGTTTTTGACTGTGTCGGGGATTTCTTCAAGCGGAATAACGGTCCTTTTTTCTTCGCCGTGGATATCATAGAGGATGACTTCGCCGGTTCGGTCGTAAATTTTAGTTGATTCAACTACTTCTCTTTGGTCCATCCTGGTCGGGTCGGGTAAATCTTTGGCAAAAAAAGCAAAAAGACCGATTCCGAAAAGAATGGCCATAGCGAACAAAAATAATCCCAGTCGGAATAGTTTTCTAATCATACCCAATGATTTTACCAGAATTGACCTATTTTTTCAAGATTGGTATGATAAAAGCATATGGATAAAGAAAAACAAATTCAAGAAGTTTTAAATCGAGGCGTGGAAAATATTTACCCCTCCCGGCAGGAATTGGAAAAAATTCTGCGCTCGGGTAAAAAACTGAAACTTTACTGCGGCTACGACCCGACCGCGACGAGGCTCCACATCGGAAACGCCATTACTTTAAGAAAACTGGCCCAATTCCAGAAATTAGGGCATAAAGTAATAATGCTTATCGGCGATTTTACCGGCATGATCGGCGACCCGACTGATAAAACCGAAGCGCGAAAAAAAATGACCCGCGACCAAGTCCTAAAAAATTCCAAAAACTACCAAAGCCAGGCCGCCAAAATCCTTGACTTTAAAGGCAGCAATCCGGCCAAGATACTCTACAATAGCGACTGGAACGATAAATTGACCTTTATTGATTTGATTGAATTGGCGTCCAATTTTACCGTCGGCCAAATGCTGGTTCGCGATATGTTTCAGGAGCGAATCAAAAAAGACAAGCCGATTTACCTGCATGAGTTTCTTTATCCTTTGGCGCAGGCCTACGACAGCGTCGCGATGAATGTTGATTTGGAAGTCGGCGGCAACGACCAAACCTTTAATATGCTCTGCGGCCGCGACCTAATCAAAGCCGTCAAAGACAAGGAAAAATTTGTCCTGACGCTTAAGCTTTTAGTTGACCCGGCCGGGAAGAAAATGGGCAAGTCCGAAGGCAATGTTGTTTGGCTGGATGACGAGCCCAATGAGATGTTTGGCAAGGTTATGTCCTGGCCGGACGAAGCGATCGCGCCGGCGATGGAATTAGCCACCGATATTTCAACGGAAGAGATAGAAGAAACAGAAAAGAAAATAAAAGAGGGTAAACTTAATCCCCGAGACGCCAAAGCCCGGCTGGCCAGGGAGCTGGTCAAAATCCACCACGGCGCCAAACAGGCCGACCAAGCCGAAAAAGAATTCAACCGAGTTTTTAAGGAGAAAGACAAACCGACCGAGATGCCGGTTTATCAGTCCAAAAAAGAAAAAATGAAATTAGTTGATTTGCTAATTAAGACAAAACCATCGCCCAGTAAAAGCGAAGCCCGGCGCCTAATAGAGCAGGGCGGGGTGAAAATAGACGACGAAGTTGTCAAAGATTGGCAAAAAGAAATTGAATTGAAAGACGGAATGGTTATCCAAGCCGGCAGGAGAAAGTTCCTTCAAATAAAACTTCAGTAATAAGGAGGCATAACTATAGACAAAAGAATCAAGTTAATCAGGCTGTGTGAATGGGAGGAAGTGTTCTTATCTTGGTATAAAAATGAGGGTGAAAATCCAAATTGGGCTAATTTAGCCAAAGAAAGGGGTTTTGCTTCTTGGGCGGACTGGCGGCTTAAGGGATATGCCCAGCGATTTAAATGTGCCAAAGCCGAATGGGGATTTTACGAAATCTCTGATCCTAGCGTGGTTGTTTCTGGCTGGTTTGGCGGTCCTTTTAGGACCTGGATTGAAAGGCATTACGGCGGAGAAAAAACCAAATCTTTTGCCGAATTGGCCGGTCAGCCGGATATTGCCGAAAACCCAACGATAAAAGCGATGGCGACAAATTACCCAAGGGAATCAATCATCAGCGCCTTACAGGTAAAAGACGGCCGGGTTTTTGTCGTTGAGGGCTCGCACCGCAGCTGTGCTTTAGTTGTAATGGCTAAAAACGGCCGTAATTTCCCGGATAAATTGATTTTCGCCATCGGCAAATCTACTCTTTCGGAGCTGCCGCCAGTCGGGCAAAATACATTGCAATAAAAAAATCTGCGATGGTTACCAATTATTGAGAACTGTAAAAAATAAAAAGGATTAGGTCAAACGCCTAGTCCTTTTGTTTTATCCCTCTTTTATTTACGATATCTCGATAACAACCTTTTTCTCCTTTGCCGCCTTGAGAAGTTTTCCGAAGAAATTGCTTAAAATCAATCTCTCGGATTTTTCCCCTGCTTTTACCTCGGTAAGGCTCGCTTGAATGATCCCATCTTTCTCTTCCACCGTTATCTTCATTTTACCCTCCTTTGTTTTGGTTTTGTAAAATCTACTATCCTTCAAATAGATAGTCAATGAATTAGTTATCCCTTAGCCAATAAATTCGGGAAGAAGAATCTTTTGAGCTTAATAAACCTAATCGGTTTCATTTTAAAAGATTGATGGACGGTTTGGGCGACTTGTTTTGCCCAGAGATTAAGGGACTTATAGGTGTCGTCTAGGCATTGATGGAAGGTCAGTATCCGGCACAGCCGGCGATTGGGGCTGAAGTGAGATTTTTTAAACGGCACGCCGTCAGCTAAAAGAAACTCTTCTTTCTCTTTTAGGTGTTTTAGGTCGTAACCCGGCCGGAGGTATTTCAGTTTATTGCCGGACAACCGATAGATACCGGCTTTTAATTGTCGGTGGTTTCTGGCCCATTTGGTTGTTAGGTTATGCAAAATCATCTGGGCGCCCTGTTTTTCTTTTCTGGCCAGAGCGTTAATTGAGTCAATATCTATTTGATAATCGTTTCTTTGTAAAAATTCAAGAACATGAAAGGCAAAAAGAGGCGGTTCTTGGTTGAGTATCTGCGCCATGTTGATAATCGGAAAAGAGCCGAGAAAACGAGGGTTACACTCAACAATATAGAGTTTTTGTTTCTTTTTGTCTAAAACGAAGTCCAAGCCGAAAATCCCTTTATACCCTAATTGCTTAAAATATTGACCGATTTTTTCCACATATTCGTAGGCCTGCTGGTTAACTTGCTCGGGAAGCCGCGAAGCGGTCCAGTCGTGACCGCAAAAGAGGCCGGAGCCCTTTTCTGGACTGTATAATTCCGGGATACTGACCATCTGATATTGGAGGTTGGTTGAAAGAATGCCGTCTTTTGTCACGCAGGCGGTGACGCTGGGCGACGGCCCCGGGATGAATTGGGCGACAACGACTTCTTTTGGCGGGATGACTTTCTTTATGTTTCCCTCATTCCACTCTTGAGATAAATTTTCTACAGCTTTGTCAAAATCCTTCTTATTATTGATAAAAAAAGTTCCTTTGCCGCCGCCCCGGCTTGGATGCTGGATGACAAACGGCAGGCTATATTTATTTATCAGGTGGCCATAGCGGAGTTCTTTAGTCGGGGCGATTTTTCCCGGCGGGACGGCCGCGCCCAAGTTCTCCAAAATTTTCCTGAACTTGACTTTGTTTTCCAATAGGTCTTTGCCAAAAGAAGTCGGATTATTTAATAACCGCCAATTGTTTTTCTGGCAGATTTGCTCCATTTTTTCCGATGGCTTATAGACGACAATCGCCGGGCCATTAAAATTTTTAAGATATGATTTTATCTTAGGATGATTTAAGACGGTGGTGGCGTTTCTGGGTTCGTTGATGTGCGTGGTCCCCATGCCTTTTTCCAAGGACAGAACATCAATATCTTTTTCTATTAATTTGGTATCCAAGCTGTGCCTTAGAGCGAGAATGCGGTAGTCGGAATAAATGTTTTCCAAGCCGAGCCGGTTGAAAGCGTAAACCCCCGCTCCGAAGATTGGTGTTTTGAGCCGGGAGAAATATTCTTTGAGGGTGGAAAGGTCTTTAATTAACATGTTCTAAAGAATTTTCGGCTTTTTCATAAAGACATTTTTAGCCGGGTCAACTAAAAACCTTTTCAGGTCTTTCCGGCCGACAATGATATCATATTTCATTTCCGAGCGGTCGGCGATAAAGGTCTCGGTGGAGACCAGGCGCTTGTCCATAACAAACGAGAGGTTGATAATCGGCCTTTCTTCCGCGCCCAGAGCGCCCTTGACTTTTTTACGGCCGATAACTTTGTCCAGTCCTAATTTTTCGGCTAAGTTTTTACAGACGGTGCTCCGGTAGGCGCCGGTGTCAATTTTAGCCATTGTCAGGTGCCGGTTTCTGTTTGCGTCAAGAATTTCAATCGGCTCGTTGATGCCGATGACCCTTCTTCCCGAGATTCCTTCCAGTTCTTCTTCAATTTCTCCGCCGAAAAGATCTTGGGCGATTTTCACTCCCTTGCTGATGGTTTTAATCTTCAGTCCTTTAATCCTTTGAAGTCGGTCTTTAAGGGGTGATTGGTTGGCGATTTGGATAGCCAGTCCCGGCCGGACGTTAAGCTCTAAGATGACTGGGCCTTTATCTCGGTCAATCGCGATATCAATGCCAAGAAATCCGATGCGGGTTGCTTGCTGGGCATAGACAGCCATCCTCAAGACCTCCTGCCAGTCCGGAATTTGAATGCCGCGGAGAGGCACCCGTTTTCCGGGGACATATTCAATCAGGCGGTCGCGCTGAATGGAACAAGTGGTAATGCCGGTGCCCATATCTATGCCGACTCCGATTCCGCCTAAATGAAGATTGGCTTTTCCGCCCGATTCTTCGGTTGGCAAACGCATTTCTGCTATAATCGGGACGGAATTATAGACAATGATTCTGATATCGGGAATGCCTCGGAATGAATATGGTTTGAGCAGTTTAAGTAGTTTGACTCTTTCTTCAAAAAAAGCGGCATCCGGCAGGCCAGTCAAAGAATATATTCCTTCCAAGATGTTTCTGATGTGGTCGCGAAGGTCTTCAATACTGACCATTTTCCGGTTGGCCTTGACCCAGGGACGAGGCTCTTTTTCCCGTCGGCCATAAACGATGACGATACCTTCGCCGCCTAATCCTCGATTTGGCTTTAAAACAAAAGTTGGCGGCAGATTGTTCCAGTCAAAGTTTTTTAGGTCGTCATAACTGGAAATGACGCCATAGGTTTCAAGAACCGGCAGACCGGCCTTGCTTAAAATTCTTTTGGCCAGCAATTTGTTGTCCGCGATGCGAAGAGCCCTCCGCGAGTTAGAGGGCCTTAGATATGACAGATTACGGGCGTTTAAGCCGAGAACATATTCACTTTTTTTTAGGAAGTTCAACATTTTTAATGACTTCTCTGAAGCGGTAGTATTCAAAAAGACGAAGGCCGGTCCACCGACCCAAAAGGAGATTGGTTAGAAGAGAGAAAATAATAATCCAAACGGGATATTGGACAACGACATCTTGAAGCCAAGACCAGTTGACGACCCAAAAAGAGATTATTGAAAGAATTAATGTTTCGGAAGTCAAGATAATCGCTCCTCTGGCGCCTTGTTCTATCTGGGCAGCGATGAATTTTTCAATCAGGGTTATCATTATCAGGATGGCAAAAATAGAAGTGGTGATGACCTCGGTTCGGTTGGCGTAAATACCCAGATACATAGCGCCGATGACGGTTAGAGTGACAATAATGACAATAATGGCCATGCGGGGGAGGTAGAGGAGCCGCAGTTTCTTAACCACCAGTCGCGAAAGCGTTCCGACCAAAAGAATGGCCAAAAAAAGCATCAGGCCGAATTTAAGGCCAGTGGATAAGAAAGCGAAAGAAATTATCAGCGGCGTATAGATGCCAAAGCCCTTGATGCCGATAACTTGACGGGAAAGGGCGATAATTGTGGCGATAATCGGTATCATCAAAAGCAAGGAAATGGTTTCTTGCGGAATACCGTGGTTAATCAGGTATTGGATAGGAAAAAACATATGATTTGTTTTAATCCATAACCGGACTTAACCACCAAGGGGCGATTAAAGTCCGGCTATGGACGTGGTATTAGCGCAGCAGATGGCAGCGGCCAGAGCGTCGGCGGCGTCATCCGGCTGGGGAATTTCTTTTAATGAGAGCAAAAGTTTAACCATTTTTTGGACCTGGGTTTTGTCTGCCCGGCCATAAGAAGTGACGGCTTGCTTGATTTGCAGAGGAGTAAATTCAATTACCGGAATCCTCATTCTGGCGGCTCGGGCCAGAATAACGCCCTTGGCCTGACTGACAGCGACAGCGGTTTTTAAATTCTTGGAAAAGAAAATATCCTCTATCGCGACTCTCTCCGGCCGGTGCTTTTTTATTATCTTAGTTAACTGTTGGTCAATTTCATTTAGTCGTTCGGAGATGGGTAGGTTGGCTTTAGTCCGGATACATCCATGGCAGATAAATCCCAATTTAGCCGACGTTTTTTCAATCACTCCGTATCCGGTTGCGGCTGTGCCTGGGTCAATACCAAGAATAATCATTGGTTAAAAATTTTTTAAATTTGAATATATTTCCTGAATGTCGTCGTTTTCGTCCAGCGCCTCGAAAAGATTTTCCAATTGTTTTTTGGTCTTGTCGTCGGCGATTTCCATCGGATATTTGGGGAGCCAGTCCGGTCCTTTTTTGTCAAACATATACCTGACGCTGCCGCTTTCGGCCAGTTTGCCTCCAAATTTGGTCAAGATATGCCTGATCTCGGCGATAGTCCGGTTTTTGTTGTCGGTGATACCTTCAATAATCAAAGCCACGCCGCCCGGGCCATAGGCCTCGTAGAGAATTTCTTCTATCTGACTGCCTTCTGTCTGTTCCGAACTGCGCTTGATGGCCTTTTCAACGTTGTCTTTAGGCATATTGACTTCTTTGGCTTTTTCAATCGCCAGTTTTAGTTTTGGATTTGTTTCCGGGTCGGCTCCTTTTTCTTTGGCGGCGACAGTAATCAAGCGGGAGATCTTAGAAAGGGTCTTCCCGCGCTTTTTATCCGTCAATTCTTTTTTGAATTTGATATTATGCCAGTGGCTATGCCCACTCATATTGCTATACCTTCTTTTAAATATTCTCTAAACCATTTGACATCTTGTCGGCAGTTATATTTTTTATTTCTTAAGATAATATTATTTTCTACAATCTTCATATCCCGTCTTCTTTTAGTGTATTTTAGATAAGGATTTATCAGTTTGATTAGGTTTAAAAGCGAATCTTTACGATATATGTAAATGGCATAAACATCTTTATTGGATACTATGTTTTTTGAATCCCTTGTTCCTTTTTTGCGTGCTAATTGAGAAGGTCTTAATAGGATTTTTAACTCAATGAGTTTTTTGCGAATCTGACTTAAAACATTTTTATCCTGTGATTTGATACTGAAAACAGCATTACCCACGCATAAACAAAAACTACCTTCAGCGTCTATGTATCCTGCTAAAAACGAGGCGAAATATTCTTTATTTTTTAAAATCCACGGTTCAATCAAATCTTCTTTATTTAACAAAAAGTTAAAAGATCTATTAAGGGAACACCGAATAGAAATCGCATTCTTTTTGTCGGGTCCTGTCTTGCGAGCTTTGTTATAGGGAGAAAAAAGATTTTCAAATAATCGGATAAATTCCAGTTGTGTAGAATTTGTATGGACAAAAATCGTAGGGCTGGTTTCGCTCGTGGAATACACATGAAGATCGCCTATTCTTAATCCGATTAGGTATGCCTTTTCTTTTGGATTCTTTGAAAAATCTTTTTGTGGGGAGCGAGGTTTTAACAATGACCGGGTTTCTTTGATTGTCCGAACGGGGATATAGTATTCCCTTAGTTTTTTTATTATCAAAGATGGACTGCAATCAAACTTTTTGGCAATTTCGGAAGACGGTAGTTTCTCTTTCAAATAAAGGGTTCTTAGTTTTTCTTTGGGGATACTAATATTAAAAAGAAGTTTTCTTGCCCCCGATTTCGTCCTTATCCTGATTTTGTATTTTCTCAACAGGTGTCGGATGTATTCGGGAGTACAGTTATAAATCTTAGCTATTTTAGGCGAAGATATTTTCTTAGTTTCGTAGAGTTGTTTTATTTTTTTGGGGGTGATTTCCGATGGTTTCATCTTTCTATCGCTATCTTAATAATACAATCGGGCAAAACCGATTGTCAATGAGATTTTAGGCGAATTTCTTCTTAATCAGAATCATAATCCAGGCGACCATCAAGGAACCAGAGATAATAATTGAAAGGACCAGAATCATTTTGGCTCTTTGCTCAGACAAGGTGTTTTGGGAAATATTGACGGTCTGACTGGAAAGAATATTGTTTTCTGCCGCCGCCAATCCGGCTTGGCGGCTTTCGTTTTCGGCGCTTTCTTTTGTGGCCGGGTTATTGACAGGGTACTGGTTGTTTTGAGCGAGGACTATTTTGTCGGAACCTTCCGGCATTGCTTGAACTTCTTTTGCTGCCGGGCTGGCGTTGCTATCGTCTTTTTCCGCTAATCCAGCGGAAGAAATAATATTGGCCAACCCGGGAGTGGAAATTTCGCTCCAATAATAACTGAAGCCATCAAAGGCGACACATTGACTGCTTGGATTATTCTCTGAATGGGCGACCTGGCTAACCAAAGAGCCGTCGGGATAAAATAACTGGATATCGCCGGAGCAATCCGGCTGGTCTAAAACCAGATATTGGCCGGGGGCAATAAGAGTATTGTCTGGAAAAACAAAATCATTCAATTTCCAGCCGCTTAAATTGGCGATATAATCATTTTGGTTATACAACTCAATCCATTGGTCAGGCGTAAATTCGCTAATTACAACGGAAGACGAGTAGATATTAATAATAGCGGTGTCAAGGGCGGTGAATTTATTGTCTTCAACGGAAAGCGAAATGATATATTGGCCGGGAAAGTCATAGGTATGGGAAGGATTTTTTTCGGCGCTGGTCTCGCCGTCGCCGAAATTCCAAAAATAAGACAGATTATCCCAGTCCGGGTCGGAAGACAGATTGCCGTCAAAAGATATCTCCTGGCCGGCTTGGGCGGTAATATCCGGCCCGGCGTCGGCAACGGGCGGGTAATCGGTTGCCGGCTTGAAATCCGCTGAATCATCGCTTTCTG
>Ga0210016_1001660_pt1 | contig 20662 bp, 21 predicted proteins | sample CryGeyCG2014_300_FD_185454 | JGI IMG/M metagenome (GOLD analysis project Ga0210016, IMG submission 185454) | Groundwater microbial communities from aquifer - Crystal Geyser CG02_land_8/20/14_3.00 (SPAdes) (version 2) | ecosystem: Environmental > Aquatic > Deep subsurface > Groundwater | place... | reverse complement strand
TTCAAAATATTCTCCCAAATCTTTATTAAAAACAAAAAATTCGATGCTTTTTTCGTCCAATTCATATTCCCGCCTCAACCTCCCCCTTTTTTGTTGAGGAAGTTCGGGGATTTCGGCTTTGATTTCATTTAAATATTCTGGCGTTCCTAAATGTAAAATTGGTAAATCGGGTTCGGGAAAATACCTGTAATCATGGGCGTATTCTTTTTCCCTCTGAGAGACTGTCACTCCTCTTATATTATCCCAGCCTTGAGTTTCTTGAATCACTTTTTTACCCGATTTTAAAATTTTCTCTTGTCTTTTTATCTCATAATCGATTGACTTTTCAACTGCTCGAAATGAGTTTAAATTTTTAATTTCCACTTTTGTTCCTAATTTCCCTTTTTCTCCTAAAGAAATATTGGCTTCTACTCTCAGTTGGCCTTTTTCCATATCAGTATCGGAAACATCTAAATATCTTAAGATCAGCTGTAATTCCTCGGCAAATCTTCTTGCTTCTTTGGCTGACCTTAAATCTGGCTCAGTAACCAATTCCATCAATGGAATCCCAGCCCGATTAAAATCAACCAGGGAATAGTCTACATCTTCGGGGTGAACTAATCTGCCAGTATCTTCTTCTAAATGAACTTCTCGAATCCTAATTTTTTTTCCATCGATTTCTAAAAACCCCTTCTTGCAGAGAGGCTGATACAATTGAGAAATCTGATAATTTTTAGGTAAATCGGGATAAAAATAGTTCTTCCGATCAAATTTTGAGTATTCAGGAATTCGGCAATTAAAAGCTAGGCCAGTTTTTATTACTTTTCTCACTGCCTCTTTGTTTATCACTGGAAGGCTTCCCGGTTGTGCAGTACAAATAGGGCAAATGTTAAAATTAGGCCTCTTTTCATTGGGGTCATTTTTACAACCACAAAACATTTTTGTTTTCGTTTTTAATTCAACGTGGGTCTCCAGCCCGATGATTGGTTGATATTCCATAAAATTATTTTTGAGCTTCTTTTAAAATATTCACTCCGGAACTAGTGCCAATAATATCAGCGCCGGCATTTATTGCTTCTTTTGCGTCAGAAAGTGTTCTGATTCCGCCGGCAGCTTTAATGAGAAGCCCAGGGGCTCCTTCTCTCATTAATTTTAAATGATAAAATTTTTCCTTTAATTCCCGATGTTCGAGAGGGTCTTTTTCAGTGGCAGTTTTAACACAAATTGCACCAGCTTTTTTAACAATCTCTGATGCCTTTATTATTTCTTCATCGGTTAAATAGCCAGAGCCAATAATTACTTTAGTTGGCAAAATCTTACAAATCTCTTTTAAATCTTTTAAAACTTTTTCCCATCTTTCATGTTTTACATCCGGAATGGAAATCACAACATCCAATTCATCGACCCCATCTCTTTTTGCTTTTTGACAAATTTTTATTCTTTTTTGATGCGGACTATCCCCTATTGGCGGATCAATTAAACAAATAACCTTAATCTTTGTCCCTTCCAATTCTTTTTTTACCAATTTTACCCATTCCGGTCTAACACAAACTCCCCTAAATCCGTATTCTCTTGCTTCCTGGCAAGTTTTTTTGATGTCTTTTGCCTTGGCTTTTTTGTTTATATTTGTGTGGTCAATAATTTTTGCAATTCCCATATTTTTATTATTATTAATTTATTATTAATTAGAGTTTCAACACTTCTTTTATATTATGATAAAGCATTGTATTATTGTCGCGAAAATAAAAGTTTCCGCGAAATTTTTTATTATTTAGTAAAATAGGTAACCAAATTTTATCATCGGGCCACATTCTTTCATATGGAATTTCTTTATTTTTGAACCACCTTGGCTTCATTTCTTCTGTTTCAATTGGTTTATCTTTCAAATCAGAAATGCTAAAAATATGTACCTCTAAAACTTCAGGGTTTCCTTCAAATTCAAAACTTAGAATACCTCTTTTTTCCATATTTTTAGCCAAAATCCCTGCCTCTTCTGCCATCTCTCTCCTTGCTGCTGCCTCTATTGATTCTCCGGGGATTACTTTTCCTCCAAATCCATTCCAACGTCCTTGGCCAAATCCTCGTTTTTTCATACCCAAAAGAATTTGAGAATCATTATGAATAATAGAAAGGGTGAATAATTTTTTCATTAATTTTTTAGTTTTAAAATTTTTCGCCAATTATTTTTGTAATATTTAAATTTTTGATCGAAGACCTTTTTGGGAGTAATCTTTATCCCCAGAGATTTCAACTTATTTTCTAATTCTTTATGAATTCTTTCTTTCTCTCTTAATTTTCCAATTTTTTCTAATTCAATAATGTATCCATAACCCTTTGTATCGTCTAAAAATACTTTTGTGTCTTCCCATTTATAAATTCTCCTTTTTCGAAACCAATGAATTTCATCTTCAAAACCTAATTTTTTGAATAGCTCTTCAATTTTTTTAAAATCTTTTTTGTCACACTTTATCTCAATTTCTTCTCTAAAATCATCGTGAATTTTTCCTCCTTTTAAGATAAGATAAGCCTGGTTTTTATCTTTCCGAATTCTTAAATCTTTATTTTCTACCCTAAAGTAGACCGTTTCTTCTTGTGCCGAGCCTATAAATTTAGCTTCTCTTCTTAACTTATTAAGCAACTTTTTATATTCACTTCTATTAATAAAACTTCTTACTTCAATCTCTATATTTCTCATATATTTTTTCATCTTAACAAAATTTGTAGCTTAGTTCAAACTCAAAAACCGAGGGCAGCTGCCCTCGGTTTTAGAATTTTTTCATCCTTATTTTCTTAATTTATCAGTTACGATTTTTATAATATCTTGAGTAATTTTATCCACCGGTCTTTCTCCATTTATAACAAAAGTTTTGTTTTTGAATTTTCTTGCTAATTTTTGAAAATTTTTCCAAACCTCTTTAAGAGTTTCCTCTTTTTCAAAAAGAGTTGCTTCGAAACGTTCTTTTTTTATACGCTCAATACAAATTTTGGGAGATACTTTTAAAATAAAAATAAGGTCTGGCACTAAAAATTTTTTTTGTAGACTCAAAAGCCAGTTGAAATCTTCAGTTTTTAAAGCGCCAAAAGCAACCGTTGAAAAAAAATAGCGATCGCAAACAACAGCTATTCCTCTCTCGAGCATCGGAATAATTTCTTTTTCTAAGTGATAAGCCCTATCGGCCGAAAATAAAAGTTGCAAGCATTCGTTAGAAGATTTCCAATCATGAGTTAATTGGCTTTTTATTATTCCTCCAATTAAACTCGAAGTCGGTTCTTTTGTCAGATAGACTCCGGTGTACCCGAATCTTATTTTCTGTTTTTTTTCATTCAAAAAATCGACAATTTTATTTGCCTGGGTACTCATTCCCGAACCATCAAGACCATCAAAGACTATGAATTTTCCTGGATATTTATTCTGAATCATATTTCTATATTTTAAAACAATATTTTACTTTTTGAAAGCCTCTTCTTAATTCAACAACTTCTTTTTTGATTTTAGTGGGATTTGTTTTGTCTAAAACCAATTCTTTCATCAATTTTGTAATTTCTTTCATTTCTTTTTCTTTCATTCCAAATCTTGTCATTTCCTGAACCCCCATCCTGATACCCGTTGGATTTTTTATATCCAATTTTCCATCCAAAGGAACATTTTTATTGACGATAATATTTGCCTCTTCTAATAATTTAGCTATATAGTCTCCCCCACCTTGTTCTTCAACATCAATCAATACTTGATGGCTTTTGGTAAAACCTTTATTTTTGCCTAAAACATCGAAACCAGAATTATAGAGCTCTCCAGCTAAAATTTGGGCATTTCTTATAATCTGCCGGCAATAATCTTTCCCAAATTTTTTCATTTCTAATAAAGTAAAATAAAGAGCTGGAATCCTGTGGAGATGATGATTAGATAAGACTCCCGGGAAAACCTTGCGACGAATTATTTTTTGCAAATCTTCGTCAATATTTCCCAAAATTATTCCTCCTTGAGGACCGGGAAAGGTTTTGTGAGTTGAGGAAGTGATAATGTCGGCACCTTCTTTGAAAGGATTTTGAAAAAATCCAGCACAAATTAAACCCAAAACATGAGCGGCATCATAGATTATCTTTGTTCCAGTTTTTTGGCAAATTTCTTTTAATTCTTTTATTGGTTGAGGAAATAAAATTACCGAACCTCCCAAAACAATAAATTTTGGTTTAATTTTTAAAATCTTCTTTTTCGCCTTTTCTAAATTAATATTTAATTCTTTTTTATCAAAATCGAAATGAAAAACTTTCAAACCTAAAATGCCAGCCGCCCCAAATTCTTCGTGAGAGATATGGGATCCACCTTCGATTCCTAAAGTCAAAATTTTATCTCCTTTTTTAGCCAAAGCCGCAAAGGTGGCCATATTAGCCAAAGTGCCAGAAATAGGCCTTAAATCGGCAAAATTAGCCTTAAAATGAGCCTTAAATGCCTCGGTGGCCTCGTATTCTATCTGGTCAAAGTATTTTAACCCCTGATAATACCTTTTAAATGGCAGGCCTTCGGCATAGCGATGCATTAAATCAGAAGCGTAAAGCTTTTCGCAAAAAGGCGACATCACATTTTCAGAAGCAATCAAATTAATACAATTCCTTCTCCACTTATTATGTTTTTCCAGTAAAGAAATTAATTTTTGCATAAAAAGACCCGAGAACGTCTAATAAACCAATTCAAATTGAAAAAATATCATAGGGCTCTTTAAGTACTTCCAGTAATTCTTCCAGAGTTCCTTTCCAATTTCCCCCCGCCTGAAGAAAAGCTTTACAGATATTTTTTTTAGTCTTGAAAGTTGCTGGTTCAAGACATCTTCTTTCTCTCCAGCAGCGAGGACCAATTTCTCTTATTAGACTTGGATATTTCGCTAATTCCTCAGTTATTGGAATTCCTACTTTATTCCTTATTTCCCATTGGACCACGCCTTCACTTCTGGCTTTAGATGTTTCAATGACCTGAGCTCCTTTCCCATAAATAGACGATTGAGCTTCTTGGCCCAGAAGAAGAAAATAAACAAAATTTGGATCTTTCTTTTCTATTAATTCTACCTGTTTTTCTTTTGCTTTTCTCGCTATTTCTTTGTATTCTTTCTTTACCTCTTCGAGAAAAGTCGAAGGGATAATAAATTTTCCTTTTTTGGCAATTCCTTCCAACGGTTCAATATCGCAAAGAATCTGCCTCTGTCTCACTAATTGTCCATACATCGCCAAACTCCCTCGTATTCCCATATTTAATGATATCGAATGGGACGTATTCTGAAAATCAAGATGTGTCTCTTCTTTAATTTCTTTTTCACCCCAGAATCCCCACTCCGACGGCAATATCTCTTCTGGTACTTCTAAGTTAAATCTCTCTTTTATCAAGGTCTCAATTCTCTCTCCGATTTCTTTTAGTTCTGGTAAGGGCGTCGTCTTTAAAGAATTAGCTAGCTTTATTAAATAACGAGGGGGAGCAGAAAATATCATTCTAGTAAGAGTTGCCTCTGGCAGGATATATCTTGCATCCTGCTCTGGAACCCCTAAATTTACAGCTTTCTCATATGCTTTTAAAGCCATCTCTCCTAAATTTTTCACAACAGGATGGTATCTATTCGGCCTTATGACTCTTAGGGAAGCCTCTATGCCAGCTCCAAAAACCAGATTTAAAGAATTTACATTTCGCCAAAAATAAACCGCTGCCAGCCTTGAAATATCTTCAAGAGTTATAGCATAAGACAAGAAGTCGCCAAGAATTAAGTGCCTATGCTTTTTCATTATCTCATTAACAAACCTTATCGATTCTTCTCTTTTCTGTCGGCACTCATCGTAGAGTTGCGCTATACTTCCCTTTTCAAATGGCGCCTGTGAAATTTGTACCCCTACTGCTGCCAATATCGCCGGTTCGTCTTCTAAGAGACCGACTTTCGCCATTTTTTCATTTCCATATTCACTTTTTATTTGTTTAATCTCCATTTTTAATTTTCTTTAAAAACGAAACTTTTAATTTTGAATAAAATAGGTATTTTGCCAAAAACTTTTATAATTACTATTTCCGCAAAATAACAAAGCTCTATACCTGCTGCAATCATTAATCTTTCTATAATAGTCATTGGTATTGCCTCAACCCAAAAGTGAGCAGGAATTTTTAGTAAGTATAGGTAAATAACTGAGCCGACTGCGTGGTCAACGAAAGCTGATGCGAGAGAATATCCGTAAATCTTGAACAAGGGAATTTTAAATACCTTATCTATTTTTTCTTTAAATAAAGAAAGGGAAATTGGGATTAACCAAAAACCTGAATAAAACCAAACAGTTTTACCGATAGGATTTATTACGAAAAGCAAGATACAAATTAGAGGAATAATTATCAGTTTTTTATTTCCTCTAAAAATTTTGGAAAAATAAACGCCGGCAAAAATTATGGGCAAAAAGGTGAAATAATCTTTGGTTGCTTTAATTTTGTAAACCCCGGCTATCAAACCTATTAAATTGGTCAATATAATGATTCCTGTACCATACCCTATTCCAAAAATTTTAGCTAAGGTTGGACCAAAAAAGGCAACGAATGAAAATTTCATTTTCGTTCCCAAAATGGGACCGAATTTTATTTTTGTTAAAGCTAAAAATAAAATTGACGAAAAAATAGTAAATAAAAATTTAAATATTTTTTTTATTTTCATAATTTTTTGTATAAATTAAATTTGTTTTTCTTTTCTTTTCGTTGAAACACGGCCGCCTTGCCATTGACCGCGATATAAATTCGTTTTCCCTTTTACCTCAAAAAACATAGCATGAACAACCCTGGCTCCCAGTTCAATCCTAATTTCGCACTGACCCAAACTTATAATCCCAAAATTTAACTCTCCTTTGTAACCTGGCGAAACATTTCCAGTAAAAATCATAATTCCTGATCTATACAAAGTTGATCTCGGTCGAAACAAAATTAAAACATTCTCCGGAGTATTTACTTTTTCTATCGTTTTCATTAAATAATATTTCCCCGGTTTAAAAATAAAACTTTGTTTTCTTTTTGGATTGTATTTTGCTAATAATTTAATTTTTGGCGTTTTTCTCTCTTCAATCCCCAAAAATCCTTTTCCTTTAACTTCATATAGTTCTCCTATTCTTAAATCAAAACCGGCACCTTCAGGATTTTTCAATTCCCTTTCCGAAAGATTTTCCACTAAATTTCTCTCTTTTACTAATTTTAATAACTCTTTTATTCCTAATATCATTTTAGTTTTTTCATTATTTCTCGAATCTTTTTGTAAAAAACTTGTCTTGAACTATTATTTTCAATTTTAAACTCGGCTTTTTTCCCAATTTTAGGAATTAAAATTTCGGTCTTGGCTTTTTCTCTTTCTAAAAATTTTCGAAAAGAACTAAAATCATCTTTTTTCTCTCCTCTTTTTCTTAACCTATGCCATCTTATTTTTGGTGAGGCAGTGATGTAAAAAATTTTGCCACCTAAATTCTTAATCATTTTAAATTCTTCCCAGTATCTAATACCATTCAAAATTATAACGCCCTTTTTAATGCCTCGGATTTTTCGAGCGATTGCCTTAGCTAAAATATCGTCTCCGAATCTTTCCCTTAAAATTTTTCCCAACCATTGTTGATCTTCTTTTTTTATTTTACCGACAAAAATCCTTAACACCTCTGATAAAGGATTAGAAAAACGGAAACAAAAAACAGTGTTTTTAACTGTTTTTTTAATATATTGATAAAAAGTATCCTTTCCCGAACCTGTTTCGCCAACTAAACCCAGTATGACAACTTTGACTCGCTTCGTGATTTTACCCCGCCTCTTTTCCAAAGGAGGCGAGGTTGTCAAAGTTGCTCTACTGGGTAAACCAAGAATAGTTTTTTTCATATCGAACTGTTTAAACCGTCTTTTTCATTTAAATCTTTTCCATATTGAAATTTGTCATCTAAAATATCTTTTTCTTGCCAATCTTTGACCCAATTTTGGACACTAAAAATTTTATATTTTCCATCACTAGTAGCAGAAACTACTCTATTCAATCCGGCGTTAATAATTATTTTTTTGCAAATAAAACAAGGGAAGGAATCAATTGGTTTTCCTTCCCTATCTGTCTCATAAATATACATATCTCCATTCAAAACTGAGGCTCCGGATCTAGCAGCATTGACTATACAATTACTTTCCGCGTGTACGCTTCGACAAATCTCATAATTTCTGCCGTGAGGAATTTTTAATTTATCTCTTAAACACTCTCCCCTTTCAAGACAATCCTTTGTTTTCCTGGGAGCGCCAATGTAACCTGTGGCAATAATGACATCGTCTTTGACAATAATTGCTCCGCCCTTGTTTCGAAAACAGGTTGCCCTTTTACCAATTTGCTTTGCAATATTCAAATAATATTCTTCTTTTGGTGGACGTTTTTCCATAGTGGTATTTCTCCGATATTGGATGTCATTCAGTAATCTCTATGCCCATGTTTTTGGCCTGGGCCTCGACAATTTTCATTGCCTTTTCGATATCAGTAGTATTTAAATCGGCCATTTTTTGCTCGGCGATTTTTCTTATTTGTTCTTTAGTGATTTTACCAACTTTTGTTTTATTTGGCTCTCCCGAACCTTTTTCAATCCCAGTCGCCCCTTCGGGGCGAACCTCGCCTATGGGGCGGGCTGCTTTTTTCAATAATTCAGAAGTTGGAGGCTGTTTTAATCTAACGTCATAAGTTCGATCTTGGTAGATTGTAATTTCAACTGGAATGGTAAAACCTTCCCGACCCTTTGTCAAATCATTAAACTTCTTGCAGAATTCAACAATATTTAAACCATGGGGGGCTAAAGCTGGTCCGACTGGTGGAGCGGGAGTGGCTTTTGCAGCCGGAATTTGTAACTTGATATTGGCTTTAATTTTTTTCACCCCGTTAGAAGTCTGTCTTTATATAGCGCATAGCTAATTTCAGACAGACTTTATTTTTTAACTTTACCCCGTTATTAGAGAGCAGAGAAAATTTCTATAATTTTTTCTGGCCAAGACTTCTAACGGGGTTCATAAATTTATAATTTCTTAATCTGTAATGAATCCAATTCAACTGGCGTATCCCTTCCAAACATATTGATTAAAACTTTAATTTTTCCTCGCTCTGCGTCAACTTCGGAGACTTTGCCATCAAAATCTTTAAAAGGACCGTCAGTAATTTTTACTAAATCTCCAACCCTTACTTCAATTTTATATTCTGGTTCCTTAACTTCCATTCTCTTTTTTAAGTTTTCAATTTCTTCTTTTGAAACAGGAACGGGCGTGGTGCCAGCCCCAACAAATCCTGTAACATTTGGAGTATTTCTGACTACGTACCAAGAATCATCGGTCACAATCATTTCAACTAAAACATAACCTGGATAAATTTTTTCTTCAACCACTTTTCTTTTTCCATTTTTTATTTTTATCTTTTTTTCTTTCGGGACAATAACATTAAAAATTTTATCCTCCATACCCAGGGATTCAATTCTTTGTCTCAAATTTTTAGCAACCGATTCCTCATAACCAGAATAGGTGTGAATAACATACCATCCTTTTTCTTTTGGTATTCGTTGTTTAGGCATTGTTAGAATACAAGTTTGTTTAAAATTGTTGTAAAAATAAAATCCAAACCACCTAAATATATTGCAACAGCTATAGAAATGCCAATGACAATTAAGGTATATCTTATTGTCTCCTTTTTTGTCGGCCAATTAATCTTTTTTATTTCCATTTTAACCTCTTTGAAGAAAGTAACAATTTTTTGGGCAAATGTATTAATTTTCATAGGTTTTAAATATCAAGATTTCTAACTTTTTTTGCGTAAGCTCAAAGAGCTAAAGCTCCTTTCGATACGCTAAGAACTATATATCTAAATTTCGGACTTTCTTAGCGTAAGCTCAAAGAGCTAAAGCTCTTTTCGATACGCTAAGAACTATATATCTAAATTTCGGACTTTCTTAGCGTATGTTTGAATAAACCTTTTTCTAGGTAGAACTTCTTTTCCCATCAAAACATCGAAAATTTTATCTGCTTCTCTGGCATTTTCAATAGTTACCTGAAGTAAAATTCTATTTTGCGGATTCATCGTCGTTTCCCATAATTCCTCCGGATTCATTTCTCCCAGGCCTTTATATCTCTGAATGGAAACTGCTGAATTCTTTAGCGATTTTAAAATCTCTTTTTTTTGTTCTTCTCCGTAAACATATTTTATTTCTTTTCCTGATTGAATTCTATAGAGGGGAGGTTGGGCAATGTATAAATACCCTTTTTCAATTATTGGCTGGAAATAACGATAAAAAAGAGTTAAGAGTAGGGTTCGAATATGGGCCCCATCAACGTCTCCATCAGTCATCAAAATAATACGATGATATCTTGCTTTCTCAATATTGAAATCTTCAGCAACGGCCGTTCCCAAAGCAATAATCAGTGATTTAATTTCTTTTGAAGCAAGGATTTTATCAAGGCGCGCCCTCTCTACATTTAAGATTTTACCCCGAAGGGGTAAAATGGCCTGGAAATGGCGATCTCTGGCCTGTCTTGAGCTTCCGCCGGCACTCTCTCCTTCGACGATATGGAGTTCTGATTCTGCCGGATTGGAAGAGGAACAATCAGCCAACTTTCCCGGTAAAGCCAAACCTTCTAAAATCCCTTTTCTTATAATTGTTTCTTTGGCAACTTTGGCTGCCTTTCTTGCCTTTTGCGATAAAATACATTTTTCAATTATTATTTTGGCATCGGTGGGATTTCTTTCAAGGAAATCAGATAAACTTTCCGATACTGCTTGCTCAACTGCCGTTTTGGCTTCGGGATTACCTAATCTTCTCTTTGTCTGACCTTCAAATTGGGGTTCTTTGATTTTAATTGCTACCACTCCCGTTAAACCTTCTCTAATATCTTCACCACTTAAATTTTCATCGGATTCTTTCAAAATCCCATTTTTTCTAGTATAGTCATTAAATGTCCTTGTTAAGGCAGTTCTGAAACCAGTTAAATGGGTTCCGCCATCTTGGGTGAAAACATTGTTAGCAAAACTCTCCTCATAACATTCATATTCGTCTGTGTAGCGAAAGGCCAATTCAACTAAGATTCCATTTTTCTCTCCAAAACCATAAAAGATATTTGGATGAATTAAATTTGCCCCTTTTGTCAAATATTTCAAATAAGAAGCAATTCCTCCCTCAAAATAAAAGGTGTAATTCGGGTAGCCACCACGGTGGGTGGGCTTTTCTCTTTGATCAGAAAAGAAAATTTTCAATCCCTTTTGCAAATAGGCTTGCTGTCTTAAAGTATTTAAAATCCTCTTTTCATCAAATTTTATCTCTTTGAAAATTTCGGGATCCGGCTCAAAAATAACAGTTGTTCCAGTACTTTTACATTTTCCAATTTTTTTGACCTTTGTTACTGGCTTTCCCTTTGAATACTCTTGAAAATATTTAAAACCATTTCGGCAAATTTCAGCCCTTAGATATTTTGAAAGAGCATTGACAACCGCCACTCCCACCCCGTGAAGTCCGGTGGTTGTTGTATAAACTTTTCCACCAAACTTTGCTCCTTTGTGCAAATATGTCATTACCGTTTCCAAAGCCGATTTTTTTGTCTGGGGATGTTTTTCTACCGGGATTCCTCTACCATTGTCTTCAACCCTTGCTTTATTTCCTGGCAAAAGGAAAACCTTAATTTCATTGCAATAACCCATTATTGCTTCATCGATGCCGTTCGAAATTACCTCCCATAATAAATGGTGAAGTCCATCCGGACCAGTAGTTCCAATATACATTGCCGGCCTTTTTCTTACCGGTTCCAATCCCTTTAAAACATAAATATCCTTTGCCGTATATTCAGTTTCTAATTTTGTTTTTTTCATATATCGAGCTTCCATTTATGGAAGCGAAGATGAAGAAGAGGACGAAGTCCTCTTCGCCTTATTTTCTCACCTCCCATTCTGGTTCTTCTTGGAAGGCTTTAATAATTTTCCCTTGGATCTCATCTATTTCTTTTGAGGAGAGGGTTCTATCTTCTGCCTGATAAATTATATGAAAGGCTAAATTCTTTTTTCCCTCGGGAAGTTCTTCGCCCTCATAGATATCAAAAAGATCAACGTCTCTAATAAGATCACCCCCAGCTTCCTCAATTTTATTTAAAACCTCTTCAACCAAAACCTCCCTGGGAACTAAAACAGCGATATCTCTAACTGCTGCTGGATAACGAGAGATTGGTTGATATTCGTGTTCCTCAGAAGTTAATCTCGATAATTTTTCAAAATCAATATCAAAAATTACTACCTTCTCGGTTATCTTTAAATTTTCCAGAATTCCTTGAGAAATCTCGCCCAAGAAACCAATTTCCTCTCCGTTAACTTTAATCTCAGCGCATTTTCTCGCCTTCCAAATAGATATCTTTGACTCTTCTGGCGTGGGCTGGTATTCATCATACCAGATATTACTAATCCCCATTTTATTTAAAAGCGAATCTATCACCCCCTTTACTTCAAAAAAGGCTGGGCCCCCGCCTTCGGCGGGGACAGTCATTACCCCGGTCAGCATTCTTTTTTCCCCCCCACCAAATTTTGGTGGGGGGCTTTTGAAAATTTTTCCTAACTCAAAGATTTTTATCTCTTTAAAAAATTTTTGATTGATTTCAACATTCTTTAAAAGATTGGGAATCAAGCTTGGCCTCAGGTATTGAAAATCAGCACTGGTTGGATTTTCTATTTCGATAACCTGTGATTTAGGCTGATTTAGCTGATAAATACTGATGTCTTTTTCTGAATTAAATGAATAATTATAAACTTCGGTAAATCCGGCTTCTTTTAAAATATCCTTTGCCATATCTTCCCAGAAGATTTCTAGGTTTCTTTTTGAAGGGATTAAAACAGAAATTGGGAATGTTGAAGGAATTTTTTGATAGCCATAAATCCGGCCAATTTCTTCAATTAAATCTTCTGGAATTGAAATATCTAATCTGAAAGTTGGCACCAAAACTTCAGTGTAACGAGCTCTTTCGTCTTGACATTTAAAACCTAATCTCTTTAGAATGTTTTTTATTTCTTTTTGAGGAATTTTTACTCCTAATAATCCCTCAACGTAATCTAAATCCAACTTAATTTTTTTTGGCCCCCCACCAAATTTTTGGTGGGGGGGATAAAAATCAACTAATCCTTGAGCGATTTTCGGGTACCCGCCTTGCGGGTGGGCAATTTCTTGAATTAAAGAGGCAGCTCTATTGATTGCTATTTCTGTTAAATTTGGATCAATGCCGTGCTCAAAACGCCAGGAGGCATCGGTTTTTAGATCCAATTTTTTTGAGCCTCGGCGAATAACTTTTTGATTAAAATTAGCTCCTTCTAAGACAACAATTTTTGTTTTTCTATCGATTTCGGCGATCTTTCCACCTTTGATTCCAGCAATTGCCAAAGGTCTTCTCTCATCAGCGATTATCAAAATATCCTCATCTAAATCATATTTTTCTTCATCTAAAGTCAAAATTTTCTCGTTTTTCTTTGCAAATCTGACAATAATTTTTTTGGCCTCGATTTTATCTCCATCAAAAGCATGGATGGGTTGACCTGTCTCTAACATTACATAATTAGCAACATCAACAAGGTTATTTATTGGCCGCAAACCGCAAACCTTGAGTCTTTGTTGAATCCATCTTGGTGAGGGAGCTACTTTCACATCAATGATTACTCTAGCCGTATATCTTGGGCAAGTTTGGGGATATCTGACATTCACACTAATAAAATCTTTAGCTTTCAAATCCTTATCTTCCTCCAATTTTCCATTCTCAATTTTAAATTTCCAATTTAGGAGTACAGCTAACTCACGGGCTATTCCAATATGAGAAAAGCAATCAGGTCCTCTATTGGGTAAGATATCGATATCTAAAGCAAAATCACCTCCAAGTCTTTTTACTTCCCCAACCTCAAAAGAATGCATTGTTAAAAGGTCAGCCAATTTTCCGGGATTTGGTAGTTTTTTCTTCACCCTGTTAAATTGCTTTGCACCAGCTTTGCTGGATTTAACAGGGTAAAAAAAAGATTGTAACCAATTATAAGAGAAAACCATATATTAAAATTGTTCTAAAAATCTAAGATCTCCGCTATAAAATAATCTGATATCATTAATTTTATATTTCATCATCGCTAATCTATCCATTCCTATTCCAAAGGCAAAGCCCCGCCATTCTTTCGGATTCAAACCCGAATTTTTAAAAACATTGGGATGAACCATTCCTGCTCCCATGGTTTCGACCCAACCCGAATTTTTACAGGCCGGACATCCCCGACCATTACAAATCGGACAAGAAACATCAATCTCAAAAGATGGCTCAGTAAATGGAAAATAACTTGGTCTCAAACGGATTTCAACCCTCTTTCTAAAAAATCGACTGAAGAATTCTTCAATAATTGCTTTGAAATTTGCCGCATTCACTTTCCCCTTTTCATCAACCATTAATCCTTCGACATGATAAAAATTTATTTCGTGGCTGGCATCAGTGGCTTCGTGGCGATAAACTCGGCCAAGAACAATAATTCTCAAAGGTGGCTGATTTTTTTCCATAAAACGAACTTGAACTGGGCTCGTATGCGTCCTTAACAATAGTTTTGGATTTTTCAAATAGAGCGTGTCCCAAAAATCCCTGGCTGGATGATCTTTTGGAATATTGAGGGCGTCAAAATTATACCATTCACTTTCCACTTCCGGACCCTCAACAACTGAAAATCCCATTGATTGAAAAATCTCTTCAATTTCCTTTTTTACTTGGGTTAGGGGATGTAAGTGGCCAAGGCTAGGTTTTTTCCCTGGAATGGTGATATCAACCCATTCTTTTTTTTCAATTTCTTTTTCAATTTTTTCTTTAATATCTTTAGCTTTTTTTTCAAACTTTACTTCTAAAAATTCTTTCAACTCATTTGCCTGTTTTCCCATCTTTGCTCTTTTTGCTTTTGATATCTTTTCTAAAGAACGCAAAATCTGGGTAACCTGCCCTCTCTTTCCCAGATATTTTCTGAAAATTTCATCCAATTCCTTTAAATTTTTAGCCGTTTTTATCTCTTTTTCGGCCTGATTTTTCAGGACTTTTAAATTAAATTTTCTCATACCCCGTAGAAGAATTTCGACTATTAATAAATATATCCAGGGGTCGAAATTCTTTATAATAATTGATTAACAAAATTGATCTTTGGTATACCCCGCGTTGCTTTTGGGTTTTTCTTTAGAAAAACCCAGTCGAAATTTCTCTACGGGGCATAGTTAATATCTTATTTTAATCAATTTTTAAGCAAAAATCAAGCCCTTTTATCCACAATTCCAATTAAAAACTCGCCTTTACTAAAACTTCGGCGAGGCGAAGGCGGGGGCGACGAGGCTCGAACTCGTAACTCTCCCCCACCAGATCTGCGGTCGCGACGGGATTTGAACCCGTGATCTTTCCCGTGACAGGGGAACGTGTTTTCCGGGCTACACTACGCGACCAGTGCCGGCGACAGGACTTGCACCTGTAACCTTGGGCTTATGATGCCCCTGCTACCGCTATTGAGCTACGCCGGCCTTGCGGGGTCAGGAATTGCACCTGAGTTTCCAGCTTATGAGACTGGCGACATACTACTTGTCCACCCCGCGGTGATATCTTCCATTTTAAGAAATTTTTTAGAGAGCGTCAAGATTAATTAGGGCTTTTTCATAAATTGCCAGGGCTTTCTTTGCCTCTCCCAAATTCAATTTATAGGTGGGGTCGTGAATAATATTATTTCTAATTTTATGAACTTGGCGAACTTCCTCGAGATTTGGCAAAATATCGACCGTTAATTTCTCTGACCTCTCACCCAAACTTTCCCCAGGATACCCTAGCCGCTTTAAAGTCTCATCTAACAATGCGTCTGCCTCAATTAAAGCCAATTTTACCTCCGATTCCAAACCTGTATCTGATCTTTCTTTGATTTTTTTCCATTCTTTAACAAATTTCTTTAATCCATATGGCCGATAAGTGAAAAACTCTTTTAGGTCCTGGAGAAATGCTCTTTTAAACCAGGTGGTTTTAATTAAAGCCCAGATGACAAAACCGAGAAAGAATGAAGCAAAAATCAAAAAAATAACTTTTAAAACTAAAAGCCAACCGCTAAATTTAGGATATAAAATAAATTGAATTATCTCATTAATTTCTTTCATATATTTTTGCTACTTCCATAATTTTTTCTTCTTCAAATGGTTTTCCAATGATTTGGAGACCAACTGGCAAATTTCCCACTTTGCCACATGGGATAGAAATTGCCGGCAAACCAGCTAAATTAACTGCTGCCATATAAATATCAGCAAGATACATGGAAAGGGGGTCAACCAGTTTTTCTCCTAATTTAAAAGCTGGGGTAGGTGAAACGGGAGTCATTAAAATATCAACTTTCTTAAATACTCTATCAAAATCCTTTCTAATTAGTGTTCTGATTTTTTGAGCTCTTAAATAATATGCCTCGTAATATCCTGCCGATAAGGCATAGGTGCCCAGCATGATCCTTCTCCTAACTTCTTCTCCAAATCCCTCCCATCTTGATTTCAAATAAAAATCAATCAAGTCTTTTGCCTTTTTTGTGAAATATCCATATTTTATTCCATCGTACCTAGCAAGATTAGCTGAGACTTCTGAGGGCATGATGATGTAGTAAGCGGCTAAAGCATGTTCTGTACTGTAAGGAAGATTTATTTCCTCGATATTTGCTCCTAAGGATTCATATTTTTTAATGGCCGATCTAATCACCTCCTCCACATCGGGACCAATTCCTTTGGCGAAATATTCTTTGGGAACACCGATTTTTATATTTTCTATTTTTAATTTTGAATATTCAATTTTGGGTATCTCTAGGCTTGTCGAATCCAAATCATCTTTTCTAGAAATTATATTGAAAACAATCCTGGCATCTTCAACTGTTTTTGTAAATGGCCCAATGTGATCTAGAGACGAGGCCATTGCAATCAATCCATACCGAGAAACAGCTCCATAAGTACCTTTTAACCCTACTACCCCGCAAAAAGAGGCCGGTTGACGGATCGAGCCGCAAGTATCTGAACCTAAAGCATAACAGCACATATTCGCCGCCACTGCTGCCGCCGATCCACCAGAGGAGCCCCCTGGCACTCTATTTAGATCGTGAGGATTTTTTGTTGGAAAAAAGGCAGAATGTTCTGTCGAAGAACCCATGGCAAATTCATCCAAATTTGTTTTTCCTAAAATCACTGCTCCCTCTGCTTTGAGTTTTTTTATTACAGTGGCATCGTAAGGAGCAATGTAATTTTCCAAAATTTTAGATCCAGCCGTACATTTTACATTTTCAACTAAAATAATATCTTTTACGGCCATTGGAATTCCGGCCAGCAAGGGAATTTCTCTATTTATTTGAAGCATCTCATCAATTTTTTTTGCTTCCGATAAGGCCAAATCTCTAGTTAATGTTAAAAAAGCATTAATTTTTTTATCCTCGCTTTCTATTTTTTCCAAATAGGCCTGGCAAAGTTCTAATGCTGAAAACTCCTTTTTAATTAGAGCCTGATGTATTTGAGTGATTGTTAGATTTGTAAGTTCCATTTGGAAATTGGAAAATAGTTACAAGATTGATTTCACTTTTAAATAACCATTTTTAGTTTCTGGCGCCAATTCTAATAACTTTCCACTTTCGACTTTCGACTTTCTACTTTCATCTTTTCTCATCACATTTTCCACTAAAATGGAATGGGTCGTAGGCTCTATTCCTGAAATATCTACTTCTTTTAATTTCTCAATATAATCCAAAATCTTGGAAAGCTCCTTTTGCATTTTCTTTACTTCTTTTTCTGTTAAACCAAGTCTCGCCAATTTTGCAATATGTTTTACTTCTTCTTTTGATATCATATTATTTAGGGGGTTCTAATTCTGCCGTCTCGACTAATACTTCGTGTAATTTATCCAATTCTTCCAAAACCATTCCTGCCCCCCGAACTACCGCCGTCATCGGATCCTCAATAATTTTTGTTGGAATTTTTGTTTCTCTTTGAACCAGGGTATCCAATCCCCGCAAGAGGGCTCCTCCGCCCGAGAGATAAATTCCATTGGCCATTATATCAGCTAATAACTCGGGAGGAGTTTCCTCAATAGCGGTTTTAATTTCAGTGACAATTTGTCTAACTGATCTTTCCATTGTTCTTCTAATATTTTCATCAGAAACCAAAATTTCTTCAGGAAGGCCGGTCACCAGGTTTCTTCCCCTCATAGGCAGTTCTCTCGATTCTTTTAAGGGAGAGGCAGAACCAATACCAATTTTAATTGCCTCGGCTGTTCTCTCGCCAATTAATAGTTTGTATTCCTCTTGGGCAAAACGAATGATGTCTTCGTTAAGTTTGTCGCCAGCAATCCTTAAACTCTTAGATATTACTATTCCACCCAAAGAAATTACCGCCACCTCGGTTGTCCCTCCTCCAATGTCGACGACGAAATTTCCCCCGGCTTCTTGAATAGGCAATCTCGCGCCAATGGCGGCGGCCATAGGTTCTTCGATCAAAAAAACTTCCCTGGCTCCGGCTGATTTTGTCGCATCAAGCACTGCTTTTTTTTCAACTTCGGTTACGCCGCAGGGAATCCCGACAATGACTCTTGGACCAATCCATTTTCTTTTCCTCGCTTTCTCAATAAAATACCTAAGCATTTGTTCAGTCACCTCAAAGTCAGAAATCACCCCCGATCTCAAGGGTCTGGTAGCCACAATATGACCGGGAGTTCTACCAACCATTTTTTTGGCTTCCAAACCAATGGCCAAAATTTGGCCGGTTTTTTGATTAATAGCGACAACTGAGGGCTCTTGAATGACAATTCCTCTTCCTCGAACATAAACTTCCGAGTTGGCCGTCCCTAAATCGATGGCGATGTCCTCAGAAAAAATTTTGGGAATTTTATTGAAAATATTTTTTAACCTCATTGATTTTTATTAGTTTTGTTTTCTTCTCACTTCGCCTTTTTAACTCTGCACAATTTTGTTTTAGGGTTCTTTCGCTAATCACCAATCGCATTGGTATTCCAATTAAATCGCAATCGGCGAATTTCTCTCCGGCTGATTGAGCTGCCCTGTCATCGTATAATACTTCAATATTTCCTTTGATTAAATCTTTATACAACTTTTCTGTCGCTAATTGAACTGGGCGGCTATTTTCAGGCGATGAGAACTTCGTTCTCATCTTCACCTTCGCCCTGCTCTCTGCAGGGCTCGGTATTTGAATTAAATGGAGCTGAAATGGAGCGACTTCTTTTGGCCAGATAATTCCTTTTTCATCGTGATGAACTTCAACAATCGCCGCCATTAATCTGGGAAGGCCTATTCCATAGCATCCCATTAAAATAGGTTTTTCTTTTCCATCTTTGTCTCGGAAATTGGCTGACATAACTTTGCTATATTTTGTTCCAAGGTAAAAAATATGGCCGACCTCAATTGAATTTTTTTTCTCTAAAATCCCTTGGCATTTTGGGCATTTTTTTATTCTCTCGCCTAATTTCTCGACATTGGCGCCATAGCCACATTTTTTGCAAATTAAGATTCTATCTTCACCAGATTCAGCCACAACCATAAATTCGTGAGAGAGTTCGCCACCGATTGTACCAGAACTTGCCTCAACACATAATACCTTCAATTCACATCTTTTAAAAATTTTAAAATAACTCTTTTTAACTTTATTGTAAAAATTGATTAAATCTTTTTTATTAGAATGAAAACTGTATAAATCCTTCATCACAAATTCTCTTTGCCTCAAAAGTCCGCCACTTGCTCGCATTTCATTGCGAAATTTATTTTGGATCTGAAAAAAAGAAAAAGGTAAATCCTGATAAGATTTAATTCTTTTTCGCACCATATCAACAATTTCTTCTTCGTGGGTTGGGCCAAGGGCTGTTTCTTTTTGGTGACGGTCCAAAAGTTTAAATAAAGGAGGGTCAATGGTTTGCCAACGATTAGTTTCCAACCAAAGTTTTTTATCTTGCAAAGCCGGTAATAAAATCTCTTGAGCCCCAAAATTTAACATTTCTTCTCTTATAATTTTTTCAATTTTTTTATGAACTCTAAAACCCAAAGGCAAAAATCGATAGACACCGCTGATTGTCTGTTCAATGAAATCACCGCGAACTAAGTATTGATGAGAAATTACCACAGCATCTTTTGGTACCTCTTTTTTAGTTTTACAAAAAAGTTGAGACTGCTTCATACCTAAAATAGTCGGGCGATGTCTTTAATTGTTACCAAAATCATCAGGATAATTAATAAAGTGAAAAAAACGGTGGTAACATTTTGTTCTGTTTTCGGATTGACTGGTTTTTTTCTTACGGCCTCAATCCCTAAAAAAAGTAATTTTCCCCCATCAACTGCCGGAATGGGTAAAATGTTAAATATGGCAAGATAAATTGCAATCATTCCAAAAAATTGTAAAAAATAATTTATTCCCAATTGGCTCGATTTATAAAAAAGATGAAAGACTCCCACTGGCCCTATCATTTCAACTCCCGAAGGTTCCCCAGAAATCACATTTTTTATACACTCGCCATAACCTTGAATTATAGCTCCAGTCATATTAATTGTTGCCAAAATTCCCTGCCAGGGAGATTTCCACCAAGGATAAGATTTTATGGATGTTCTTACTAAAGCCAAGCCCACCGGACCTTCGCCTTGGGGAGGAGAAATTCTTGGAATCA
>Ga0210016_1001659_pt1 | contig 20665 bp, 14 predicted proteins | sample CryGeyCG2014_300_FD_185454 | JGI IMG/M metagenome (GOLD analysis project Ga0210016, IMG submission 185454) | Groundwater microbial communities from aquifer - Crystal Geyser CG02_land_8/20/14_3.00 (SPAdes) (version 2) | ecosystem: Environmental > Aquatic > Deep subsurface > Groundwater | place... | reverse complement strand
GTCTGCCAGACGCGGAGAGGGGAAGCGCCGAGGATGGCGGCCGCGTGACGCAGTCGTTCGGGGATGGATGCCAGCGCGGGTTGGAGGGTGCGGATCACAAAGGGCAGGGCGATGATGGTATGGGCGAGGGGAACGATAAGGGGGGAAGTGAGCAGTGACCAGTGACCAGTGTTCAGTGACCAGTAATCAGTAATCAGTGGACGGTTGAAGGTGATGATATAGCCGAGGCCGAGGGTGACGGCGGACGCGCCGAGGGGAAGCATGATGAGGGGGTCGAGGAGTTTTGTCAGGCGGTTGGGACGCGTGAGGGCGGAGGCGGCGGGGAAGCCCAACGCGAGCGAGAGCGCGACCGTCGCAGCGGCGTAGCCGAGGGAGTTGCGCGCGGCTTCGATGGGCGGGACGTAGAAGACCGAGCCGCGTCGGTTAACGAAGAGTTCGCGATAGTAATCGGCGGTGAGGCCGTAGGTCACCTGGCCGCGCTGGCCGAGGTCCGCTTCGAGGCGGGCGAGGGAACGGAGGGGAAGGGAGAGGAGAGGGAGGATGAAAAAAGATGAAAGAAGAAAGATGAAAGATGAAACGAAGATGCGTTCGCGGAATGTTTTTAGGGGACGCGCGGTGGATGGTTTAGGAGAGGTGGAGACGAGCGCGCGGGTTGTGACGCGGGTGTAGAGGATCGAGAAGGCCAGCGTGCAGAGCAGTTGGATCAGCGAGAGCAGGGCGGCCATCGGCAGGTTGAGGAATTGCATGGACTGGATGTAGATTTCCAATTCGAGGGTGGAGAATTGCGGCCCGCCCAACAGGAGGATGACGCCGAAACTGGTGAAGTCGAACAGGAAGACGAGCAGTCCCGCGGCGAGAATGGGAGCGCGCAACAGCGGAAGCGTGACGCGCGTCCAAACGCGGAAGGGAGACGCGCCGAGGGTGCGCGCGGCCTGCTCGAGGCGCGGGTCGAGGTGCGCCAGCGCGTTGCCGACGATGCGGATGACGATGGTGGTGTTGTAGAAAACGTGCGCGACGAGGATGGCAGAGATGGTTCCGATGAATGGAAACGGCTCAAGTGTTGCGTGTTGCGTATTGCGTAATGAAGAGAAGGCGAGGTTGACCCAACCGCGCGGGCCGAGGAGCGCGTTAAATCCCGCCGCGACCACGACGGTGGGAAGCATGAACGGGACCGCGGTGAGGGCGCGCAGGAGGGATTTGCCGCGAAAGTCGAAGCGGGCGAAGAGCACGGCGGCGGGCAGGCCGAGCAGGAAGGTGAGCAGGGTGGAGAGGCTGGCCTGGTAAAAAGTAAAACGGAAAACGCGAAAAGCGCGGAGAAGATTTTCAGAGGTCAAGACGGACGCATCCAGGCTGAGGGCGAGGATACGCGCCAGGGGAAGGAAGAAGAAGACGGCCAGGAAGAGGAGGGCGGGAAGGAGAAAGATAAAAGATGAAGGCTTGCGCTGCCCCACGGGGGTGCTTCGCAAAGCGAAGTCGAAGTGATGAAAGATGAAACGCGAAAAAACGAAGCCGCCCCCTTCGGCTTCTTTTGCAGAAATCTTCGCGTCCTTCGTTTCTTCGCGGTGAAACATGATCATCTGAAACGACTAAAGTCGTCACTACATGGTCAAACGACTAAAGTCGTTACTACGTGGTCCGCGCCATGTAGTGACGATTTCAATCGTCCTACCGCAATACCACGTCCGTCCACTCGTTGATCCAGCGCTCGCGGTTGGCGGCGATCACGTCGGGCGCGAGCGTGGCGGATTGGGTGGGCTGTTCGATGAACTGGTAGAACGAATCGGGCAGGATCGCCATGGGGTCCACAGGCATGACGAACATTTGCAGGGGCGCGTCCTCCTGGAAGGGCAGGCTGAGCATGAAGTCCACGAAACGCTCGGCGGCCGCGCGCTGGCGCGTCCCCGCCAGGATGCCGACAAACTCGACTTGGCGGAAGCAGGTATCGGGTCCAAGGATGGAGGCGGTAGGCGCCTGTTCCAGTGGCACGTCGCTGTAGATCACTTCCGCGGCGGGGCTGGTCGCGTACGAGACGACCATCGTCTGCGGGCCGCGTCCGCTTGATCCGCTGAAATTGGTGTAGTAGGCGGTGTTCCAGTCGTTGACCACCACAAGGCCATTCTCGCGGAGCATCCTCCAGAAATCGAGGTAGCCAGGCTCGCCGAAATGCGCGATGGTGGCGAGCAGGAAAGCCAGGCCGGGCGATGAGGTGGCGGGATTCTCCACGACCAACATGCCAAAGTATTCGGGGCGGATCAGGTCGCCGAGAGTCGCCGGCAGGACCAGTTCGTTTTTCGCGAAGAAGGCCTTGTCGTAGTTGATGCACACGTCACCGTAGTCCACGGGGATGGCGCGGTTTTCGGGGTCGAGGCGATATTCGGCCGCGATGCCTTCGAGCATGGGCGAGTCATAGCGTTCGAAGATGTCCGCTTCGAGGGCGCGCGACAGGAAGGTGTTGTCCACGCCGTAGAACACATCCGCGAGCGGCGCGTCCTTCGAGAGAATGGCTTTGTTGAGCGCCGCGCCCGTGTCGCCGCTGGCGAGGAAAGTCACCTTGATGTTGTTGGCCTGCTCGAAGGCGGCCAACACCGATTCGCTGATGGCAAACGAGTCGTGCGTCATCACGGTCAGCGGGACGGGCTCGCCCGAGGAAAGCGGCTGGGCGGTTTCCACGGCTGGCTGGGTGACGATGTTCGCTTCGATGACAGACGGTTGCGTGGCGACCGCCTGCGGCGCGCACGCGGAAAGTAGAAGGCAGAGGGCGGTGAGAAGAAAAAGTGGTTTCATGGGTTCTCCAGTAATTGGTAATTAGTGATTGGTAATTAGTGATTGGTAATTAGTCGGCGGTGAACGATGAGGAGAAGACCAGATTGAATCTGGATATTCGCCACTTCACCCGTCATTTCGTTGCTGATGCCGCGCGTTTTGTGCGGGAGTAAAACTTCATCCGACAATTGCCAACGCAGTCCCTGGGTGCGGACGCCGCGGACTTCCCCGCCCCAAGGAATCAGCGAGACGAGGTCGCCGCGTCTCCCCTCGACCTCGGAGCGGTCGCGGCAAAAGAAGGCTTGCTCCACCCCGTCATCAAGTTTAATGTTCAAGGTTGAAAGTTGAACGTTAGTGAGAAGCGCGAGGTTACCGAGGGTCTGGTCGAGTCGCCCGCCCAACGCGGCCACGATGACGATTTTGCGCTGGCCGTTTTGGATGGCGTAATCCAGCGCGAGTTCGAGATCAGTTTCGTTCTTGTCGCGCGGATGTTGGATCAACCGAACCCCGTCTTCTTTCATCTTTCGTCTTTCTTCATCGGAAATCGAATCCAGGTCGCCGATGACGATGGACGGAGTCAGCCCCAGGTCGAGGGCGTGCCGCGTGCCGCCGTCCGCGGCGAGGATCAGGTCGTCGGGGCGGATGAGTCGGCGGGCGGCGGCGAGGTCGGGAAGAATCCCGTTGGCGAAGATGATACAGCGAGGCATGGTTTGGTGGGGGCGGACTCCAAAGTCTCCTGACTTTGGATGCAAAGTCGGGAGACTTTGCACTCCGCGTCAAAAACGAAAAAATCCTCACGGCGGAGGATTTTCGGAAATAAGCGAGATTCCCTCCGCTGGTATGAACCAGATCAGGTAATGCGGGTCGAGCGAATACGCTCCTCTCAGCCTGTGATCCAGGCTCCCCGTTCGGTTGTGTTGGGAGTATATGCCGCGCGCGAGGGACTGTCAAGGTAAAAAATCAGAAACCAGGTTTTTCCGAAAAACCTGGTTTCTATCATCTCACTCTGCGCTTCCACTCTTCCTTGAGTTGCAGTTCCTGCGGACTGGCGCCCGAATCGAGGGCCAGGAAGTCAATCAGCAAGCGGTTGAACTTCTGGGCCTCATCCATCATGGGGAAGTGGCCTGAGCCGTCGAGGACGATGTTGTGCATCATGTGCGACAGGGCGGATGCTTTTTCCGCGGAGGGGGGCGGGATGGCAGGATCGTTCTGTCCGTAGACGAACAGGCAGGGCAGGTTGGACTGGCGCGCCGCGCCGAAGAGGTTATTGGCTTGCAGGCCGTCCATCGAGGCGGCGATGGCTTGTGGGTCGGTCTTGGCCGCGTCGGAGAGGGCCGCGGCCGCGCCGGGCGTACGGCTGGACAGCCAGTCTACGAGCTCCATAGGGACGGCGCTTCGCAGCCGGGTGTGGACGCCATCGTATTCCATCGGGCAGTTGACGGTCATCATGCGGTCCACGCTTTGCGGCCAGCGTTTGGAAAAGTTTAGCGCCACCAGCCCGCCCAATCCATGCCCAACCAGGGCGATTTTGCCGATGCCCATTTTGTCCATGAAGGCGCGCAGCAGTTCGGCCTGGTGGTCGAGGCTGTAGGCCTGCGGGTTGTGAGCTGTCTCGCCGAAGCCCCACAGGTCGAACGCGTAGGCGCGATAGGAAGTGGAGGTCACTTGCATGGAGGGAATCCAGTATTTCCAGGATCCCACCCAGCCGTGCAGGAAGAAGACCGGGCGTCCCTTCCCCAGTACCTCGTAGTGGACGATCGCGCTATCGAGAAATACGACACTCATGGGTAATGAAGAGAGTTCACTTTCAAAAGGTTGCTACGTGTTGCGTACTGCGTATTGCGTATTGCGTATTGCGTAAACTGGTTACGCAATACGCACTACGAAATAGATCACTTTCCAAATTTTGCCAGGATGGCTTTAACCCGCTCGGTCAACTGATCGGGAGCGAAAGGTTTGAGCAGGTATTCCTCCGCGCCCACTTCCATTCCAGTCTGGATTTCGCTCTCCTGTCCTTTGGCGGAGAGGAAGACGATCGGGATATCTTTCATTTCGGGATTGGCCTTCAGGATGCGGCAGGCGTCGTAGCCGGTCATGCGCGGCATACGCACATCCATGAGGATGAGGTCCGGGTTTTCTTTGGCAGCCATGGACACAGCCTCTTCGCCGTTGGCGGCGGCGGCCACTTCGTAGCCGGCAAAACGCAGGGTGAATGCCACCAGGTCTCTAATGTCTCGTTCGTCTTCAGCGATCAGTATTTTTGCCATTCTTGCCTCGCCCAGGGGGGACAGTTTGATGCGCAGGGAGCGTAAAGGAGAAGATACTGCCTTCGCCCGGCACGCCCTTGCTTGTCATCCAGATGCGCCCATGATGCATCTCCACCAATTGTTTCACGATCGGCAATCCCAGGCCGGTGCCGGGCGTCTCCAGCACGAGCGGATTTTCGCCGCGGAAGAAGCGTTCAAAGATGCGCTCCTGGTCTTCGGGCGCGATGCCCACGCCGCTGTCGCTCACGTCCACCTGCACTTCCCCGTTTTCGGAGCGCAGGCGCACCTGGATCTGCCCATTCACCGGGGTGTAGTGGTAGGCATTGTCCACCAGGTTGTCGAGGATCTGGCGCACGCGCTCCGAATCGCCCAGGACGCGCGGCAGTTCCTGGGGCGCGTCGAGCGAGACGGCCATGGGTTTGTTCTCCTCCTGCGAGCGGCGCAGGATATCGGCAATCACATCCTCGGCCACGTCGCGCAGGTCGAGCGGTTGCGAGGTCAGCGTCACCCGTCCGGCCTCGATGCGGGAGATGTCGAGCAGGTCGTTGACCAAAATGTTGAGCCGCTCGGTGTTGTTCTTGATGATCTGCAGGAAGTGCGACTGGTTCTCGTTGAGCGCGCCCGCCGCGCCCAACAGCAGGATGTCCGCATAGCCGCGGATGGAGGTCATCGGCGTGCGGAGTTCGTGGCTGACGGTCGCCACAAACTCGGACTTGAGGCGGTCCACCTCGACCTCGTGGGTGATGTCGCGGAAAATGGACACGGTGCCGAGGAAATCGTTCTGCAACATGACGGGCGCCAGGTGCGCCAGCACGATGCGTTTGTTATCCAGTTCGATCTGTTCGGCGTAGGTGTCGCCGCCCTGGTAGAAGGCCGAATCTTCCGACCAGCCGCGGATGGTCTGCATCCACGCGCCGGCGGCTTTGCCGAACAATCCGCCAAAGGTATCCAGCGATTGGCTGACGATATGGCCGGAAGGCAAACCCAGGATGCGCTCCGCGGATTTGTTAAGGAAGGTGACCTTGTTATCCCCGCCTGTGACCAGCACGCCGTCTGCCACGGCTTCCAGGATGGCCTGCGAACGGCTGGCCTCCTCCTGTTCCTTGCGGAGCATCGTGCCGAGGCGTTCGGCCTGGTCGCGGATCAGTTCGTACAGGTGGGCGTTGTTGATGGATACGGCCACCTGCCCGGCAATGGCCTGCACCAGGTTGAGCAGTTCGGGGCTGAAGTGCGCCACTTTGCGATGGAAGACCATCAGCACGCCGATGACATCCTCGCCGACCATCATCGGCGCGACAATGCTGGAACGGTGATCGCGCGAACCGGCCGAGGCGCGCACCCAGCGCGGGTCCTGGTGCAAATCTTCGATGAGCACGCCCTGCCGGTTTTCCACCACCCAGCCGGCCAGTCCCTCGCCGACGCGCAGGGTGGTGGCGCGGCTTTCGGCCACCGCCTGGCGGGTCAAGTAGCCATATCCGGCGCGGAAGTGGAGCAGGTTGTCATCGGTCTGCAACAGCATGATGGTGCCTTGCTCGGCGCCGATGGCGTCGTTCAGCAGGGCCAGGGTGCGGTTCAGGGCGCGGTCCAGGTCGAGGCTGGAAGACACCTCGGTCAGGATGCGCATCAACGTCTCGGTATTTTGCTTCTCGCGTTCCAGTTCGGCGGTGCGCTCGACCACGCGTTGTTCGAGTTCCTCGGCCAGGCGCTGGGTCTCGGCAAACAACCGTCCGTTTTGGATGGCAACGATGGCCTGGTTTGCCAGCGTACTGAGGATTTGCAAATCCTCCTGGTTGTAGACGTTTGGCTGGTAACTCTGCGCGGAGAGCATACCGACGGTCTCGCCGCCGAGCGCCATCGGGACGGCCAGAATGGAGGCGGGCGTTCCCTTTTCTCCGTACGTGACGCCGCCAGCCTCGTCCGCCTGGTCTGGACCGTGGAGGAGCAAAGTCTCGCCGCTCGCGATGACGCGTCCGCTCAGGCCTTCGCCGAGCGGCAGGCGCTGGCTGGGAGCGCGTTGGTCACCGTCCATCAGGTAGGCGCCTTCGATTTCCTGGTTTTCCTTGTCGAGCAGGGCAATGACAAAGGCCTCCACGGGCATCAATCGCTGGACCGCCTTGTGAATGAAGAGGTAAATCTCTTCGGGGTCGAGGCTGGAATTGATCTCGCTACTGGCCTGGTTGAGGATGGCGAAGCGTTCCGCGGTCCGGACGGTGGACTGGTACAGGCGGGCGTTTTCGAGGGCAATGGAGGCCTGGTTGCCGATGGTGCGCGCCAGTTCGATTTCGTTCAGGCTGAAGCGGGTCTGCTCCCCGGCATGGATGAGCGCCAGGGCGCGCGACTCGGCCGCGCCCAAAGGCAGGATCATCAGTCCGCGGGTGTCGTCCCCCAGGAAATCGAGCAGCGGCAGGGTTTCATTATCGAGGCGCACATCCTCGGTGGTGTAGACGCCGCGCGATTCGCGCAAACGGGCAAACAGCGGCGCGTCCGGCACAGGTTTGGAGGCGGCGCGGCGGGTGTGCGGCAGGACGGTCTTCAGCAGCGCTTTATCGCGCTCGAAGGCAATCACCGACACGCGCAGGGCGCCCATGGCCAGCAATTCCTGCGCGGACAGTTCCAGGATCTGGTCGGCGTCCAGCAGGCCGCTCAATGCGGACGAGAAGCGGTTGAGCAGGGCCAGGCGTTGGGAACGCTGGTCCAGTTCCTGGGCGCGGCCCAGGCTGTCCTCGAACAGGCGCGCATTTTCGAGCGCCACCGCCGCCTGGCTGGCGAAAGTGGTGGCGACCTGGATATGTTCATTGGTGTAGAAATTGGCCTGGGATTTTTCGAGGGCGATCAGGCCGATCACTTCGCCTTTGGCCATCAATGGGATGCCCATCCACGAAAGGCGCGGCGCTTCCAACGTGGGGAAGCGCGGGTCTGCGCGCACATCCCCCACGGAGATGGGACGCCCGGCGCGGATCATTTCCTTGAACAGGGCGCTGTCGGCCACACTTACGTTCAAGCCGAGAAGTTGGTCCGTGTCCGGGAAGCCGCGCGCCGCGTTCACGGTCAGTTGGTCTTTTTCCCGCATCCACAGCGTGGCAGTCTCATAGGGCAGGACGGGCGCCAGTTGGTCGAGCAGGGAGGCGATCAGTTCGCGGCTCTGCAGGCTGGAGGTGATGGTGGCGGCCACGTCGGTGAGCGCCTGCAATTGGCCGGCGCGTTCTTCCGTGGCCTGCATCAGCCGGACGTTTTCGAGGGAGAGCGCCACCTGTTGCGAAAGCGACATCAGCAGGGTTTCATCGCCGGGTTTGAAGGCCGCGGGCGTGTTGAAGTTATCCAGCGCCAGCACGCCCAGGTTCTGCCCGCCCGCCAGGATGGGGATGAGCAGGCTGGAGACTGGCAGGCGGCCGCCGGTCACGCGGCGGTAGCGCAAAAGTCCGTCGGCGCTGAGCGGATAGTCGCGCGTCAGGTTCAGCTCGTCCACGCGGCGGGGCTTCCCGCTTGCGAAGACCGCGCCGGGCAGGGCTTCGCCGGAGGCGAAGGTGATTTCCTTCATCCCCTCGTTGTCGGCATACCCGGAAACGGCGCGCGGCGCCAGCCGCAGGGACTGGGCGTCCCACAGCAACACCGACCCGGCGTGGGCGGCGGGGATGACGCGGCGGGCGCTGTCGAGCAGGGCGCGCAGGATGGTATCCGGGTTCAGTCCGCTCAACTGGCGGCTGAAATCGAGCAGGAGGTCCACTTCCTGCAAGCGGCGGCGTGTTTCGCCGAGCAGGGAAATATTTTGCAAAACAACCGCGGTCTGGCGCGCGATCTGGTAATAGACCTGGCGATCCTCGTCGGTCAGGCCGGGCATCGGTTCGGGCGAGACGGCCAGGACGCCGGCCACGATGCGATTCTCGATTTTGATGGGCAGGCAGATAACGCCCTTGGCGCGCAGGCCGGACAGGAGCGCGGCGTCGCGCCATTCATCGTTTTCCTCCAGGCTGGGGATGATGATCGCCTCGCCCGTCTGCAGGACCGCGCGCAGGGGATTGCGCTGGCCAAAGAGCGCTTCCGGGTTGGCGTTTTTCGGCGCGCTTCCCAGGACCTGCAGCAGGCGCGGCCCTTCGGGCGTTTCCTCGGCGATCAGCGCCACCGACATGCCCAACTGGGTCAGCATCTCGCGTCCCAGCGCCAGGAGCGCCGAGGCCGCGTCCAACTGGCGGCTGACGGATTCGGTGATGGCCAGCCCGGCGCGGATACGCTGGGCGCGGCGATCCAGGTCATGGATGGAGATGGTCTGGTCGAGGTCCTTGCGCAGGAGCGTGGGCAGGTCGTTTTGTGTGACGGCGAGCAGGCGCTGCTGGCGCTGCAGGCCGGAATTCAAAGAGTCAATGCGGCTTTTCATCTCCAGCAGGCGGCGCTGGTTGAGCATGGCCAGTTCGGCCTGCGCGGCAAAGATCTCCAGCGTGCCCAGCGTGGCGCGGTCGGGACGCAGGCTGTCGCGCGGCGCGGCCATGCTCAACAGGCCGAGCGGCTGTCCCTGTGGATCTTCGAGCGGGATCAGCAGGAAATCCTCCGGATCCCAGTTTTGCGCGGATTTGGGGCGGTCGGTGGCGTGCAGCGATACTACCGTATGCACGTCCGCGGGGATTACGGGGGTCTGGTCGGCGGGAATGAAATAGGAATGGCCGATCTTGAATTCGGGGCGGAGCAATTGCTGGACGCTTTGCAAGGGCTGTTTGCGCGAGAGCAGTTCCTGCAGCGTCTCGGCGGGCAAGCCCACGCCCGCCACGCGCTGGAGTTGTCCGCTTTCAGGTTCGTAAATGCTGAGCAACGCGATATCGAATGGCGTGGCTTGTTGAATGGCTGTGGCGATCGCGAGCAGGGACTTGTCGAGCGGGCGTTCGAAATTGGCGGTCGAGGAAATTTCCGTAAGATGCGTGAGGGCGGCGGCGCGCCGTTTCAACTGTTCGGCGGCCAGGGATTGTTCCTGGAAGCGGCGCGCATTGCCCAATGCAACCGCGGCCTGCAATGCCAGGGTTTGGAGCGTTTCGAGCGCGGTCTGGTCGAAAAAATTCGGGCTGGCTGCATGCAGGTTGATCACGCCCAATGTTTTGCCCTGGTGTGTGATCGGCACAACCAGCGCCGAGCGTGTCTCCGTGTGCGGGGGATCGAGCAGGGCGCTCTCGAAATCGGAGACCAGCAACGGCTCGCCGCTGGAGAGTACCTGCCGCGTCAGCGAGGTTAAAGGCTCCTCCACCGGGCAACCCAGCCGATAGGTCACGCGCGGCTCGAGCGCGCCGGAGGAAACGTCAAAAAGCAGGATGGTGCCGCAATCGGCGCGCGTCGTCCTCAGGCTCTGCTCGTGGATGACTTCCAGCAGGCGGGTCAGGTCCATCGAGGCGTTCAGTTCGCGGGCCACGTGTGTGATGGCGGTCAACTGCTCCACGCGGCGGCGCAGGCTTTCGTCGGTCTGGTTGAGCAAGGCCGCGCTTTCCACGGCCGCGGCCAGCAGTCCGGCCGCGGTGGTGAGCATCTGCAAGTCGTTGACGTTGAAGAAGTCGGCGGCGCGGCTTCCGAGCATCAACTCACCCACGCTGCGATCGCGCGCCAGGAGCGGGACGAGGATGACGGATTCCACGCGCACCGAACGGATGATGGAGGTATAGACCGGGGAGACGCGCTCGTCCACGCTCAGTCGCCCGGAAAGGAAGGGGCGCTGCGTCCCGGAGACGGTGGCAAGGCGCAAATGCCTCTCATCCGTATCCAGGCGCGTCAATGTGCGCGCGGTCTCGGCCGGCACGCCCCAGGTGGATTCGGGATGCAGGCGCAGTTCGTGGGTTTTCTCATCCAGCAAATAAATGGCGGCCACATCTGCACGCAAGATTTCGGCCAGATCGTGCAGTGAGAATTGCAGCGCCTCGTCCAACGTGGCGGAGGAGACCACCAGGCTGGCGATGCGGCGCAGGGACTCGGAGCGCTGCCCGCCCTGGCGCGCGTCCTGCACCAGCAGGGCGTTGTCTATGATGGTGGCAGCCTGCCCGGCAACGATATTTGCCAGGCGCAGTTCATCCGCCGAGAAGGGCGCCGCGCCGCTGCGATGGTTGGATAATTGCAGGTAGCCCACCAGCCGCCCGCCCGATATGAGCGGCAGGAGCGCCATTTCGCGCACGCTGGCCAATTGGGCGATTTCGCCCAGGCCCAGGGCGCGCAGCGCAGGGTCGTTGGGCGCGTCCATGCCCAGGAGCGTCTCCTGCCGTTCCAGGATTTCCTCCGCTGCGCTTTTCGGCGGGATGCTGGAACGGTACACCGCCACCACATTCGGGGGCAAGCCCTGGAAGGGGACCTGGCCTTCGAGCAGGCGGTCGGCTTCGCGATACAGCAGGAAGCCGACGATTTCCACATCGAAGAGCGGCGCGATGGTATCCACCAGGCGGGCGAATAATTCCTTCGACTCTTGAACGCCCCCCGCGGCCTGCGACAATTTCGCCAGGCCGCTTAACTCGACCATCCGCTCCTGCCCGGCCTCGAAGCGGCGCGCGTTGCGAATGGCAACCGCGGCCTGCCCGCCGATCAACTGCAACAATTCCGCGTCCTGCCGCGTCAACCCGCTGGTGGCGGTCTGGCCCACCTCCAGCGTGCCGAGCAGTTCATCCTCCGCGAGCAGGGGGATGCCGATGTAGGATTTGACCAGCGCGGCTTGCCCGTCCGAGTCGGGCCGGCCGTCCGGCGCGAAAATCTGCTGTCGCCTGGATTTCAATAATTCCGAGTAGCCGCCAAACTGGGTATGCGCCGTCTGCGCGGCCCGCGAGACGCCGCCGCTTTCCTCATACCGATAGATGAGCGTGGATCGCGTCCCGGGATCTTCCAGTTTGATTTCCATCACATCCGCGGATACCAGCCGTTCGACATTCTGGAAAATGGCGCGCAGGCTGGCATCCAGGTTGAGGCTGGCGGGAATGGTCTGGCCGAATTCGGCGATGACCTTCAAGATGGAGCTGGAGAATGATCCGCCCTCGGCGCCGCCCAGCGTGGGCGCGAGTTCCATGCTCCGCAGGGACAGGAGCATGACCGGGTTGAAGCCCGGCACGCGGTAGGAGGTGGCGTCCATCAGCCGCCCGTTGACCGAGAACCGCTTCTGCCCCTCGCCCGCGCACAACTCCAGGAATTCCTCCGACGGGCGCACGCGGCGCGCCAGGCGTTCCAGGTCGGGCGATTCGCCCTCTTGCAGGCCGAACCAGTCGCGCGCCAGGCGGCTTATATATTCCACGCGCCCGCCGGGTTGTACGACAATGACCGCGTCGGTGGATTGTGATTCGAAGGAGGCAGCGGGAGTCGAAATTACGTCAGCGGTTGGCTCGCGACGCGGCAACATACGCAGAAAGACCCAGACCAGGATGGCGACGACCAGCCCAGCCAGGATCAGACTCAGTCCGAGGCCTGCCTCAGCAAACATGATGCGGTTGCCTCACGCCTCAGGCGGCGGCATCCAGCCGACGCGCCTCGGCCGCCAGTTCGGTGATCTCGCGGATGTCGGAGAAGGATTGCTGCGCAGGAGAAACCATCCCGATCGCCAGCGTCATGAACGGCGCTTGCGCCGTGCCCCCTTCTGCTTTTGGCACCAGGATAAATCCCTGCTGGCGGTCCATGAAGTTGTAGTGCGTCTGCACTTCCTCGGCAAAACGTGACTTGATGCGCTCGCGGATGGCTCCCACGGATTCGTGTTTTGTGATAATGATGAAATTATCGCCCCCGGTGTGGCCGATGAAATCGCTGGGCGTGCCGAGTTCATCCACCACCTCGCTCAATAACATGGTGGTAAAGCGCAGCACGTCGTCGCCCGCCACAAAGCCGTACACATCGCGGAACGGCTCGAAGTGGTTGATCCGCAGGTCGAGCAGGGCCCAATCCTCCTGGCGGATGATGCGGCGCAATTGCTCCTCGATCAGCCGCCCGGCTGGGAGTCCGGAGCGGGGATCGGTGAGACTCTCGCGTTCCGAGCGTCGGATGGCGCCCTGCACGCGCAATTTCAACTCCTCGATGTCGAAGGGCTTGGTGATGTAATCGTCCGCGCCCAGTTCCAGTCCCTGCAGTTTGTCACTGCGCTCATCCTTCTGGGTCAGGAAGATGACCGGGATGTGGCTGGTGCGCGTGTTCGTCCGCAACGTGCGGCAGACCTCGTACCCGTCAATGTCGGGCAGCATGATGTCCAGCACGATCAGGTGCGGCAGGACGGTGCGCGTCTTCTCCAGCGCCAGCCCGCCGCGTGAGGCGATATCCACCTCATAGTCCATGCCGCCGAAATAGATCTTCAGCATGTTGGCGATATCGGCGTCGTCTTCGACGACCAAGAGTCGAGGTTTTCCCATACGAGCCTCCCGGAATTATTTGCCTACGTGGAGCGGGATGGTATCCCGCTGAACTTCGGGGTTGCGGAATACCATTCCGCACCACACAACTTATTTGCCTTCGTGGAGCGGGATGGTATCCCGCTGAACTTCGGATTTGCGGAATACCATTCCGCACCACACAACTTATTTGCGCCTTCGCTTTGCATTGCGGCGCACGGCTTCGATCTGTTCCTGTGTTACTTCCTTCTCGAACGAGCGGAACCCGCTCAGGCGGAATCCGTGTTTCCGTGCGATGGCAGAAATCTCATCCACGCGCGCCCGCGTGAGGTGTTTTCCGAGCGTGTAATCCTCGAAACGGCCTTCCAACGCCAGCGCCATCGTCTCGGCCATGCAGGCATAGGCCTTGCCAGGCGGGAACCCAAAGTTAAAGTGGAAATCAACGGGGCCTGGAACGTCTACCATTCCGCCGTCAATCACAAATATATCATCTCTTGCCGCCGCGACCATTGCAGAAACATCGCGGGGGCGCGCTACATCGCAGACCACACTGCCCGGACGCAGATGTTCAGGCTGGATGACCGCGTGGAGCGCGCTCGTCACCGTCAGGATCAACTGGGACTCAGCGAGGGGAGACATATCCGTGCTGACGACCACCTCGCCTCTCGCCCGGACACTTCGACTTCGCTCAGTGCAAGCCTTGAGCCGGTCGCGCAAAATCTCGAGCGGCTCTGCCCTTCGGCCAATCAGCACAAGCCGCGCCGCGTCGTCTGCCAGCAGTTCCGCGCAGACCTGCCCGATGGCGCCCGTCGCGCCCACCACCGCGGCGGAGGCGTTGCGGAGGGGAATGTCCATCAACTCGGCGGCGCGCTGGAGGGCCTCGACCGCGACCGCCACGGTGTAGGAATCGCCGGTCGTCACGGGAACCGCCAACCCGTCCGCGATGGAGACGCCCGCGTCGCCCACCACGGAGGTGAACGCGCCCAGTCCCAAAATCTGCGCGCCGAGGCGTTCAGCCATCTGTCCCGTCTGGATGATCTTGTTGTAGACGCGTCTCTCGGGCAGTGCCAGCATTTGCCGCGGCGTAAACGGACAGGCGATCAGCCAGCCCTTGATCTGTTTTCCGGTGGCGTTGGAGGTGATGCCTTCGATTTCAGAGAGGTAAACGGGGGGGAAATATTGGGAAAAAAATTCGATCTGGCGTTCGCTCAGGATTCGTCCGAGAAATGGATATTTTCGTTGCACATCGCGCTTGACGCTGATCGGGTGAATGATAAAGGCAAAGGAGTCCATTTGATTCCAAAGTTCGTGAGCGGTACCACAGGGATGCTCCGCGATTGCGCCGCGAACAGGATGCAGTGCAATCGCGAAGCATCCTTTAGGACTGCATCCAAAACAAGGAACTTGTTTTTGCAGAGCGCTCACCAGGATTCCACCTCCGCGCCGCCAACCTCGTCGCCGCGCGGGTAGAGTCGGCGGTGCAGGCTGGCATTCTTCAAGCGGTGGTGGTCGCTGTCTTCGTAAAAGATGTCGCGGTCAATCACGCGCCGCTCTTTGGAGGCGAACAGCACCACATCGGATTCGATGGTGCGGGCCGGGAAGACGATCAGTCCCGAGCCGAGGCGGCAATTGTGTCCCACGCATCCGCCCATGACCGGGCGATTGGAAAAGTTGAGTTCGCCATTGCCGTCGCGGGCCAAAAGGGGCGCGGAAATCAAATTGTAATCGGTGAAGGTGCTGCCCGCGCCGATGAAGGTGTTGCGCCCCACCACGCACATTTGCAGGCAGGTGTTTTGCGCGATCATGGAATTTTCCATGACGGTGGTCATGAACAGGGAAGCGCGGAAAGGCAGGAAAGCGCCGTCGCCGACGACAGACAGCATCAACTGCGCGTCCTGCGAGACGTTAACGTTGTTGCCGATGATGCAATTCTCGATCACCGCCCCGGCGTTGATGCTGACGTTATCGCCGATGGTGGTCGGGCCGTGGATGACGGCGCGCGGGTCAATCACGCAATTTTTTCCCACCTTGACGAGTTCGGAACATTCCAGCACCTGGCGGCCTTCGTACAGGGCTTTGGCGAGGATCTTGAGTTTGAAACCCAGGTCGCGGTTGAGACGCGTCTCGAAGCGCAGGCCGCGCCCAAACAGGCCGAAGACGATGTCCGCGATGAAGATATGCACCCACGAGTCAATCGCGAGCATGGAACGGATCGGCAGTTGAAAAACGAGGTCGCCGCTCTGGTCGGCCATGTAGGTGGGGACGTGGTAGTAGCCGACTTCCTTGGATTCGAGGTCAATCACGAGCGGTTCCACGTCTGCCACGGGGCCGTGCGGGTAGTACCACAAATCCGCAAGATAGAGGTTGCCCGCCAGTGTGTAGGAGGTGGAAAGCGGCAGGGCATGCTCGCGGAAGGCGGGGTCCGCCGCAGAGAAGGCGGCGCGGCAGGCGTGCCCCAGTTTGCGGGCTTTGGCGATGAAGGCGCGGATGTATTCGGCGTCGAAGAACAGGTTGTTGCGGTGGACGAGCGTGGCTTCGTGGACGCGCGGCAACGGTTCGCGCGCGGCCAGTTCCATCTCTTTGGTCACGTAGGGCGCGAGCACGTTTCTCTGCCACAGCCAGAGCGGGGCGTTCTGGATGCGCAGGTCGCGCGCCGGTTCGTTGAACGGCGGGATGCGGTTGGGGGCGGGCAGGATCACTTTCAGCATGGTGTTTTACGACAGCGGGGTCTGGTCAATTTCGATGGCGCAGGCGGGGTCGCCCTTTGCAATACAGAGGGTTTCTTCCACGTTGAAGATCTTACCACCGCTTACCCAATACAGCGATTCTTGCAGGAGACCGACCGCCAGGTGGCAGACCGACTCCTCGGCATGGCGCTCCCAGCAGAGCGGACAACGCTCGATGACCCACAGCAGTTTCCCGTCCCGTTCATGAATAGAAACGCGCTGGTCGGTTTCCTGGTTGAACACATCCGCGAGAGCCTGTCCGCCCATGCGGATCTTCGCGCCGAGCGGCAGGAGGCGGAAGGCGGTCTCCGTCAGCCCCATTTGCGGACCAAATTCGCGCATCCCGTACTTGAAGGCGACGCGTCCAACGCGGATGGCAAGGCCGCGCCCGCCGCGAGGTCCGTAGGCGTGTTCGAGTTTTTCCAGCAGTCCGCTGAGGGTTGCAAATGAAAATCCGGGTTGGGAGTCGGGCGGGGGATAATGGCCGATCAGGTCGCTTCGTCCGGCTAGGTTGAAGACGGCGTTCAGCCCGTTCCTGCCGACCACTTCTTCCATTGATTCCAGAATGATGCGCCCCATGCGATTTGGATAATAAAACGCGCGGGACTGGTTCATAATGTGATGTTCTCTGGGATGTTCTTTTTTAGCGGGATGGTGCGATGTTCATCCAGAAAAGTCTGTAATCTTTGGGTGAAGATCTGCGGTTCTTCCAGCATGGGAAAGTGCCCCGCGTTTTCAAAGCGGACGATCTGGGCTTGCGGAATGCCCGCCTGCATGACTTGCCACTGCAACGGGTGGACGACCTTGTCCTTGTCCCCGTACATGCCCAGCGCAGGCACTTTGATCTGCCCGAGCATGGGGCGCAGGTCGGTGCGGCGCAGGGAGGCGATGCTGCGCAGGAAGGATTCGAGGGTGGTGCGCGAGAGGTCGCGGTCCATCATGTCGGGGAAACGCGGGTCACTGCAGATCTGGCGCGAGTAATAATTTTTCATGAAGGAGCGGAAGGGTCCCATCAGGTTGAAGATCAGGAAGGCGTTGATGCGGTAGCCCGCCAGTTTGAGCAGGGGCGCCAGCGAAGACCCGACAATCGGCGAGCCGACCACGATCACTTTGCTGACCCTCTCCGGGTAGCGGATGGCCACCGACAGGCTGACCGTCCCGCCCATGCTGTGACCGACCAGCGGGGCGCGAAAAATCCCCAGTTGTTCCATGAACTGCCCCACCAGGCCGACGAAATCCTGCACGGCGTAGGTATCGCGCTTCTTGCCGGATTCGCCAAACCCCCAGAAATCCAGCGCGTAGGTACGATAGTGTTGTCCCAAAAAGGACATGGTCTCCTGCCACAACCCCCAGGAGCCAAGCCAGCCATGCAACAAGATGACGGGTCGTCCACGTCCGTAAACCTCGTAGTGAACGATGCCTTGATCGGTGGTAATCGAGGACACGGGATCCTATGCCGGGGGAATTATCCGCCGGACTCCATTTCTGCGAGAATACTGTACAACAGTTCCAACAATATATCTTTGACCGATTTACGGTCGGTGGCGGTGCAGGGCAGGAGTTTGATCTTCGAACCCAGGCGCAGGGCGTGGCGCATGTCATCCACCTCCCAGGCGTCCTTCTTATCCTGTTTGTTGGCGGCCACCACGTACGGGGTGGGGGCGTAGGCGCGGAAAGTTTCGAGGATGCCGCGCGCCTCCCGGAACGTCTCGGGGCGGGCGCTGTCCACCAGCACGATGAAGCCGAGCATACCCTCCGAGAGAATTTCCCACATGAAATCGAAGCGTTTCTGCCCGGGCGTGCCAAACAAGTACAGCACCAGGTCCTCGTCCACGGTGATGCGGCCAAAGTCCATCGCAACCGTGGTGGATTCCTTGACGACGCGTTCTTCGCGTCCGCTGATCTTGCGCTCGGTGGAAACCACGTCAATCTCACTGACGGATTGGATGAATTCTGTTTTCCCGGCGCTGAAAGGGCCTGTCACCACCATTTTGACTGTTTGCATAAATCGAATCCTTCTCTCAGTTTATAGCGAGCTACAACGAACGTATGCGCCTGATGAGTTTATTGACCAGGGATTTCTGCTCTTCGCGGTTCTCGGTTGGGAAGGTGCGCGCCGGGATGGGGATATGCGCGCCCTCGGGGCGGACGATCTCCACCAGCCCGGCCTGCAAAAGCCCGTACACGATGCGGCGCACTTCCATTTCGTTCATCTTGTTCGCGCTCCCAATCTGGCGCATCGTGTTTTTGGGATTGATGTAGGATACCACCCGCCACTCTTCCACGCTCAGGTTGATGTTCTTCAACGGGCGGTCGGTGAACTTCAAGGCCATGTCAATGCTGGGAATCTCATCCTGCAACTGTTCCCACTCGCGCAGTTGGCGCGAACCCTCGATGATGATGTTTTCCAGGTCGAGCCGCACGTTGATGTGGTCGTCGGGCGCCATGAGTTCGGTTTCGAAGCGGAAGAGCCCCTCTGCCCACGTGAACAGGCGGCGGACAATGCCCGTGTAATAACCCTGCAAATTTTGCAGGATTTCATCCTGCATCACGTACCCGGCATTGATCAGCATCAGGCCAAGTTCCTTGTCGGTCACTTTTCCGGCGCGCTCCATGATGGCGCGATATTGGTTGACCGATAAACGGTTGGCTTTATGCAGGATCGTCGCGAGGCGGTTGTCCTCCTGCCCGATGCGCGCGTACGCCAGTTTGCCCTCGCGGAACGCCACATGCGCCTGATCACTCGGCCCTTCCACGACCAGCGTACCGGTCTTGCGGGCCAGGTTGATCAGGTTCAGCAATTGGGTAACCGTAAAGTCCCTAAGATTTCCGCGTAGCGCCATTGAGCCTCATAAAATCCCCACAGTGAAAGGGGGTTGGAAAATTATACTTGCAAGGGAGGGATGCGTCAATTAATTCGTAGAGACGTTGCGTAGAGACGTTGCAATGCAACGTCTCTACGCAACGTCTCTACGACGGCCGCGCCTCGACGAACAACTCCACCCGCGTCACGCGGGACCCGAGGCTGGCTACCGTCAAATCGAACGGGATGCTCCCCCCACCTACCCCCATCCCCTCCCAGCGGCGGAATCCCACCACGCGGCCCGCGGCGTCGTAGGCCACCGCCGCCACCCAGACGGTTTGCGCGGGGACGCTCCCCGCGGGCAGGGATACCTGTCCGCGGACGCGCGCGGCGCGGCCATCGGAGGCGATCTCGGTCAGCGGGTTGGGCAGGGAGGCGTCCAGGTAACGCGGGTCGTCCGGCGGAAGGATCGTGGCCGAAAGAATCTGGGCGCGCGGCGAGGCGTCCGCGGGGACGGGAGGCGGGAAGAAAACTGTCAACGGCAGGGAGGCGTGCGGCGGTAAAACGTTGAGGGGCGGAATGGCAACTTGCGCCGCGGCCACCCCCCCGTCCGCGGAAAGAAGCGAGAGTCGCGCCGAGAGATTTTCCAGCGCGTCCGCGGAGTCGTTACGCGCCAGCGCGAAGCACCACATCCCGCCGTCCAGCGTCGGGTAGCATTGGACCTGCGTGATGGCGAACGGGACGGGCGTGGGCGTGGCTTCGCCCGTCGGGTTGTTTTCATCGGCGGGGATGCGCAGGGTCGCGCCGACGGGCATGGCGTTGGGCGAAATGTTGGGATTGGCGGCGATGAGCGCGTCGAGCGGCACGCCGAATTTCTGCGCGAGTTCGCCCATGGTGTCGCCCGCCTGGATGGTGTAGGTGAACGGCGTGGGGCTGGGCAGAACTGTTTCGGCGAGGAAGATGTCTGTTTCCGGCGCGGTGGTGGGACTGGGCGTGAGGGTGTGATAGGGAGTCAGCGCGGCGGAGGAGGGTTCGCGTGTGGCGGGCGCACAGGAGGTGAGAAGTAAAACCAGCGCGGCGATGGCGGGCAGGAGTTTGCGGGACATGGGACGATTATATCCAGAATGGGAAATTTCCCCGAGAATACGGACGAGGCCGCGCACACACGCGGCCTCGTCCAACCCAAACCCTAACCGGGGCGCCACACCCAAATTAGGAGAATGCCAGAATAGATTACCCCTCGCGCAATTCGTGCGGCGGGAAGAGATGCGTTTCGCGCTCGGGTTCTTTGGCCCCGGCCGCAATCCAGCGCAGCATCAACCCGTAGCCGCCAACCAGGGCAATGCCTTCCAGGGCTATGATTAATCCGCCCACGCCGCCGGTGTTGACCAGTTGATAGAAAAATTGAAAGATGGGATATTGCATGGGGAAATTCATAAGAGCCTCCAGAATTCAAACGTAAAGTGTGGCGCGGCAATCCAGGCAGAGATGCTGCCAGGCGGCATCGCCGATCTGTGAAACGATGTAATCGAGTTCAGCCTGACTAACGATGGGTCGCCCGCATTTTTGGCAATACGCAAGTGGTGAGTGACGCAGGGTGAGACTCTTCTCAGCGCTAACCGGAGCGGGGAGCATTGTGAGCGCCTCGAAATCGCAAATTTTTTCGCACTTGCCGCAGTGGATACATTCGGCGGGGTCGAGGGCCAGAATGGTTTGCCGGCGATCTTCCAGCACTTTCAAGGCGCGTGTCGGGCAGACCTGGGCGCAGAAGCCGCATAGCGTGCAGTTGTC
>Ga0210016_1001654_pt1 | contig 20706 bp, 17 predicted proteins | sample CryGeyCG2014_300_FD_185454 | JGI IMG/M metagenome (GOLD analysis project Ga0210016, IMG submission 185454) | Groundwater microbial communities from aquifer - Crystal Geyser CG02_land_8/20/14_3.00 (SPAdes) (version 2) | ecosystem: Environmental > Aquatic > Deep subsurface > Groundwater | place... | reverse complement strand
GTCTTGGCCCAGCTATACTCTATCTAGAGCTCTTAAGTTACTGTCATAAAGGAAAAGATACTGCCTGGCCTTCTATTAAAACAAAAACCTTCCTCGGGAGGATATGACCATAATCTTTATCAGATAGGCTTATTAGATAAAGACCGGATTCTTCTTCCTCCCGTAGAAAGACTACCAGAAGATAAGGAAGAAATCATCTCCGGGATAGCGAAAGAAGTTCCTTCCCCTAATCAAAATAATCCCCAGAAAATAATTATGGATAAGAAAGAAAGGATAAAAGAAGAATTGAAAAAATTAAATCTGGATAAAAAATCAATCGATAAAATAATTTTAAATTATTCCTTAGAGGGTATTGAGGAAAAATTAGAACTTCTCCAGATCAAGAGAAAGGTAGTAAATCCAGCCGGCTGGCTCATTGCTGCCCTTAAAGAAGACTATACCACCTTAGAATCATATGAAAAACCAGAAGAGTTACTCCCTCCAGTAAAACAGAAAGAAGAAATAAAAAGACTACCCAGAGAAGAGGAATTAAAATGGATCAGAAAGATAAGAGAAATTATTTCAAAATAAATGAATATAAAAGTAGCCTGTCCTGTTCCTATTTATTTTATTTATTATTAATTTATTTATCTTTATAGATATCGCTAATTTTTTTACCTTTTTTTAAGATTAAGTGTACATTTTTTAATTCATTCGGAATATTTATTTCTTGGGTACACTTTTCAAGACAAATTCCACAGTTGATACATAATGATGCATTTCCGTTAGATTTGGTCTGGTTTAACTTTTTCGGAGAGTTGGCCATTTTTTTATAATCCCGTTTATTTAACCATTTACGAACATTGCTTTTTTCCAAGGCTACATTGTTTAAGATAGCAAAATTCTGGGGAATATTTACCCCGGAAGGACAGGGCAAGCAATATTTGCAGGATGTACAGGGAACCAATATTTTCTTACGATAAATTTTAATTAAATCACCTATGATGTTCAAATCTTCTTCCTGTAAAGAACTTACCCCCGATCGGCCAGCACTATCACAATTTTCATTTAACATTTGCAAGCTATTCATTCCGTTTAAAACCACGGATATCTCCGGAAGATTCCACAAATACTGTAGTGCCCAATCAACCGGAGATCTTTTTATTTTCGATCTTTTCATAACTTCCCATGCTTCAGCGGGCGGGTTGGCCAATCTTCCCCCCTTTTAGAGGTTCCATAATCACCACTGCCATTCCTTTTCCCGCTGCATATTTTAAGCCTTCGGTTGTTGCTTGAATTGCTGTATCCATATAATTGTATTGTATTTGCACTACATCCCAAGGATAAAAATCTACAACCTCTTTAAATACCGGCAAGGTATCGTGAAATGAAAAACCAATATACTTTATTTTACCATTTTTTTTAGCTTCTATCATTTTATCAATTAAATTATATTTTTTTAATTTTTCCAACCCTGATTTATTCATGGCATGAAAAAGATAGCTATCTATATAATCAATTTGCAATTTTTTTAATTGTTTATTTAAAAATTTATCAAAATCTTCTGCTTTGTTCACCAAAAATAACGGGCTCTTGGTAACTAAATGAACTTTTTCTCTATAACCACCCTGCAGTGCCATGCCCACAATTTTTTCACTTGCACCAAAATGATATACCCATGCAGTATCTAGGTAGTTAATTCCTTTATCGACTGCACTTTTAATCAGTTTAATTGATTTTGGCATATCGACCTGTAAAGGCATCAACTTTTTTGTTGGAAGCCTCATACAGCCTAATCCAAGAGCTGATACTTTAAAGCCGGTAGAGCCAAATTTTCGATACTTCATAAAATCCTCTCCAAATATAATTTAAATAGAGACACATCCTATAGCTCCTCAGATCCCATAGGTTGTCCGCTAAAATTTACCGGATTATTAACCTGGTATACCTTCTCTATTTATCTAATTTAAAAATAAAATATTAATCATCTAAGAAAATGGGATGTGTCTCTTGTATATTACTAGTAACTTATTATTGATCTAGAAAATATGTTAATATGATACTGGATGAGTTTGTAGTTGGTTAAGACCGTTGTGTCCCTGGAGCAATCATTATTTTGATGATTAGCTCGTTTTATAGATGGACCGCCCTTCTACAATCTTGGACAGTATCAGAAGCGAAATATTAAATATTTCAGCTTGCATTACCACAAGGTAAAGTTATAGAAGGGCGACCATGCAAACTCTCCTAAAAAATCATCAGGAGGTTTCATTATGTATTATATCGGAATTGACGTATCAAAGAAAGACCTATCGGTATTTGATGGTAAAGATTTAAAATTTATAAATCAAGAAGGTTTAAACGCTTTTAAAAAATACCTAAAAAAGAAATATCCTCTTTCAGAGATAGTTATCATCTTTGAACCAACCGGGATATACTCACAATACTTAAAAGAATTTTGTGCCGAAAATAGTATAAAGGCTTATATCGTAAACCCCAAGAGGAGCCATAACTTTGCCCGGAGTTTAGGTATACGCCCCAAGACCGATAAGATTGATGCTCGAACTCTCTATCAATTCCATAAGCTTACGGAGGCAAAGGATATCAAGGTACCTGAAATAGACCAACAGGCTAAGACCCTATCCAGTTATCTGGTAAGTTATGAATTTGCCGTAAAACAGAGAGTAGCTTTATCTAATCATTTAGAGAGCTTGCGAGATAAGCAACTCATTACTCTGATCAAAAAAGAGTTAAAAAGAGCTCAAGAATTAGAAGATAAGATCTTTAATGATATCAAAGAATACGTTAGTAAAAACCAGAACCTAAAAGAAGATTACCAGAGGTTGCTTACTATCTCTGGGGTAGGGGAAAAAACGGCTATCGTCCTACTTACTCTATTTAAAACTTATCCAGGTACCAACCGGGCACAGATCACTGCTTTAGTAGGATTAGACCCTACCAGAAGAGAATCTGGAACCTCGGTAAAGGGTAAGGTTAAGATCAGCAAAAACGGCAAGGGAATATACCGTAAGGTATTCTATCTACCTACCGTTTGTGCCACGGTTCATAATCAAAAGATAAGGATATTTTATCAAAGATTATTAACTAATCATAAGGTCAAGAAATTAGCCATAATTGCTTCTATGAGAAAGATACTCTTAATAGCTCATGCTATGTATAGAGATAAGACCGAATATGTTGCTGCTTAGATTTTTTAAAATATTTATAATAAAATACAGCGTCTAAAGTGAGAGTTTGCGGGTTGACTTTCAACACAGTATCTATTTTATTTTATTATTTTATTATTTTATTCCCTATTTATTATTTATTATTTAATCAATAATCTTTTTTTAGCAATCTTTACATATTGTATTTCTTTTTCAATGCCAATCCAATTGCGACCGTATCTTTGAGCTACAACGGCAGTTGTTCCGCTTCCTAAGAACGGATCTAAAACAATATCGCCCTTATTTGAGCTTGCTAAAATAATTCTTTTTAGCATTTCTTCCGGTTTTTGCGTTGGATGTAATGCTTTTCCGTCTTTTCCTCTAATTCTCTCTTTCCCTTGAACTAATGGTATTTCCCATAAATCACGCATTTGCTTTTCTTCTCCATTCTTTTGTTTTTCAGGATTGATCTCTTTGATTTTTTCGTAATTAAAAGTCCAACCAGACCCTTTTACTGCCCAAACAACAAATTCAGTCGAATGAGTAAAAACTCGTTTTGTCATGTTTGGCATCGCGTTTGTTTTGTACCAAGTAATGATATTGTTTATTTTAAAATCAAGTTGCTTTAAGACTATCATTACTTCGGCTATATTGTGATAACTGCAGGCAATGTAAATTGATCCTGTTTCTTTTAGAACCTTATAACCTCCCCTGATCCATTTTCTTGTAAATTGTAGATATTCAGGAGCTGTCATTTTGTCCCAATGTTCGTTTACCATATACCAATCTCCGCCTGTTTTACTTCCTTTCCACTTTAAGCCGTTTCCAGAAAGATTATATGGAGGATCGGCAAAAATAAGATCAATTGAATTCTCATCAATTTTTTTATTTAAGATTTCTATGCAGTCGCCGTTGTAAATAATATTTTTTTTCATAGTTAAATATTAAGGCCTTTTTGCCAAGATGTAATAGTATTCGAAATATTTTTTATCCATTCGTTTGAATCGGATAAGTTTTTTGAGGCTTCTAGAATTTTATCATAAAGACTAAAGAGTTCGTTGTGCCTCAAGAATTTTCCATTTTGCTTTATTTCGACAAGAATTTTTAGAAGTTCTACAAAGACATTGACTGATAAGGGGATAATTCTTTGTTTTTGCCCTTCATATTCATATTTTATAGCAGTCCAAAAAGTGTTTATTGTGTCTCGATGTAATTTTGGAGCTACAAACAAGCAATAAGCCTTCTTGTCTTGATATTTATTTTCAAAATCCCTTAAATGTCTCATCACCGGCTGACCTTCGTTATACCATTGGTTACGCCCCGTAAGCATTGTAACCTCACAAATTGCATTGTAATTTTCATAAAAACACTCAATATCTGGTATATTTGCTGGAGCTGTAAAGGTTGGTTCGTTGTCATCTCCTACGGGATAGTTCGGTTTTATTTTTAAGGCATCATTTAAGGCATTAAGCCCGAGCGATAAAAGTTTTTCCAATAAGATTGATTTATCATCGGCATTAAAAATATTTTCAAGTTCTTCGATGTATTTTTTGATCTGTTCAATTTCTTGTGATTTTTGATGATTTTGTTTGTCTTGTAGCTCTCTTCGATAGTGTCTCAAATCATCAATAAATATTTTTAGTTCATCTTCGTCAAATTTTTTATAATCCAAAAAAGTTTTTGGTGTTGCCACTATTTCTTTCTCATATGACTTTATGTTTTCCAGTAATTTTATGGCAATTTCAGTAAGTTTTTCTTTAGTTTCCCATGGTAGTTTTGGCTTAGAAATATCAGAAATATAATCTAAGTATTCCTCTTTTGATCCAAAGGTTTTAGATTGAGCATTATCAAAATCCAATAAAGCATTAATTTCAACCGATCTCCTTGGCTCTAAATCAATATAAAAACCACCTCCACGAATATAGATGTAACGTGTTAAGCGAAAGTATCTAATAGCGTTGTCTCCGTAATCTTTGAGGTTTTTTAATAATTTTTGAATCTCTATACTATTTGCTGTTCCTAAAAATTCTTTTGCAAAAACTTTTTTATATCTATCTAAAATTATTCTTTGCTCCTGTTTTGTTTTGCCTCTAAGATTTCCTCTCAATGTAATAATTTTTTCAGCACAAGAGTCAATATCTTCATAATTAACTAAGGTTGGACAAAATAAAGAAAATTCTTCTTTGCTGATTCCTTTTACTTTTTCCTCTAATTTTTCTGATTTTTCATTTACTTTCTGAATAAGATGAAGAACACCAATAAATGGTTTTATGTCATAACCATCTTCAAGTTTATAATCATTGCTATCAAGATTTGGGATTTGCCACTTTATAAAACTTCTAAAAAATATTTCACCAAGATCAAAATCGTCTCTTAAAAATAATTTCCCCAAGCTAGTAATAAAGATCTTTTTGTCTTTTATCACAACAAATCCAAATTTTTTAAGCGGATTTATCGACTGTCTACCCCTCATCGCAGGGTCTTTATAATTTTTAGCATTAAAAATTTCTTCGGCTTGTTCAAAAGAAATTTCTTTTTTTTGATCGTCGATCAAGTCAATTTGCTCTTGAGATAAACCATTATAAAATTGACTTTTTCCATAGCCATAAACCCTATCTTTAATCAAAAGAATTTGATATTTCCTTTGATTTTCTGAATTCCACTTATAATTTTCAAGTTGCTTCGAAACAATTAAGAAGTTTCTTAATCTTTCAGGATTTCTAACCGTTGTTGTAATTGACCAAGGTTTTTTCATAATTTCACCTTACTTTACAATAATAAATTCGTTCAGCGTTTCCATCGCTATTACTTTTTCCTGCGGTAAAAGCCCTATAATCTTTTTCAAAAATTTCAACTTTTCCTTTACTTTCTAATATTCGTAAAATATCATTATCACTTATTCTCGCATTTGAACGCCCATCTTTTGAATCACCAGTATTATTATAGGACAATAAAATATGTTTACAATCTGCATTTCTAATTAAATCTTCAAATACCTGTGTTGCATTTTTAAGACAATAGAAACTTTTAATATGTGAACGATCCATTTTTTTTGCCACCCCTTTAACATTTGGCTTTTTCCATTCAGCTAAATTTTCTAATAAGTGATAAGCATCTGAATATTGGCGTGAATTATAGGGTGGATCAATATACAAAACATCGCAAGTAATTTTTCTAATCAGAATATTTGCATCTTCTTTGTAAATTTCGTTATTTCCATTATTTAAGTAGTCGACATCAGGGATTAAAAGTTTTAATGGTTGCAACATGTCTAAAGCTTTACGAAAAGCATCGTAATGACCGACCGTATTTGCAACTTTATCAACCGCATAAATTAAAGAACAGATTAAAATATTTTTTTCTTCTTCTGTTTCCGCAATCTTTTCGATTTCTTCACGAATAGCCCCGATTTTTCTAGCGTTTTCTAGAGAGAAATAAGTATTTCCAAAACACTCTGAAAAATAATTATCTCGATCAGTTTTTAAATTATTAAGAATATCAATTTTATCCGCTATTTTTTTAACATTCGAACTTGCACCAAGAAATGACTTTAAACAAACATAATTACTAAAAAGAAAATCATTAGAAATAATTTTTATTTCTGGTTTATTAAATCTTTCACCAACAACACCAGTGCCAGCGAAAATATCACAAAATGATTTTATCCCATTGCATTTTTCTGTAACAATATCTTCAATAAAACCAAGCAATTTGTATTTATTTCCTAAATATCTTCTGTTTTGCAATTGGAAAGTATTATCTTTAACTTTTGGAAAATGGAAATAAGATTTTTCAATTTTTTGAATATTTACCTCATAGAGAGGTTTTTTTATCTCAAACAAATCAAATAAGGTTTCCTGTATTCCGTCTGCAATATAATCAAAGCCTTTGTTTGAATCCTTTATCTTGTCATAAAAACTGTAATAATTCTCTTCGGAGATGATAATAAAATCAATAACAGGTATTCCCATTATTTCCCCTGCCTGCACGATTTTTTTGACAATTTGATGATCTTTTCCGCTCGGCAAAGAGTTTCCTGAAGGGTGATTATGAATCAAGATTATGCTTGCTGCATGTAATTCAGTTGCTGGATAAAAAATTTCTCTTGGGTGAATAAGTGCTTTATCAAGCAGTCCAATACTAATGACTTCTTTTTTTATTAAAGCATTCCTCGCGTTGAGATATATACAAATAAGATATTCCTTTTTTTTGTCTCTTAAATCATAAGAAAGAGAAAGTACGTCTTTTGCATTTTTAATAATAATTTCATTGCCTTTTTCTTCTTCATAAAATCTTTTTACTAAAGAAATTGCAGAGATGATTTGTAAGGCTTTAGCTTGCCCAATTCCTGAAATTTCTAATAAATCATCAACAGTAATATTTAAAAAATTCTTGCCAAATTTTTTGATAATATGTTCTGAAAGCTGTTTTACATTTTTACCTTTTATGCCACTACCTAAAAGGATAGCCAAAAGATCACTTTTTGAAAGCGCATCGGCTCCTTTTTGGAGAAAGCGCTCTCTTGGGCGATCGATCTTTGGAATATCTTTAATTTTTACCATAATTTGTACCCAAATTAAATAGAATTATTGTATTCTAATTCCCCTTTATAATAAATAAAAAACAAATTCATTCCCATTTTAAAAAGCCTATCAAAATTCCTTATTATAAGAAAAATATTTTTTGAATTGCGTATAACTTAAAATAACCAAACTACTTCGTTTATACTACCATATCGGCATGTGGGTCAGTGGACGGTTATTTGTCACACTTCAAGGATATATATTTACCTTATTGAATCGCCCCCAGCGGTCAAAAATATCAATATCTTCAAACTTTTCTATATCCTAATATTAATTCAACAAAAGTTTTATAAAATCCTTCTTTTTTGTGAAAATTTTTAGTTTATCATTCTTGGTTTATAGTTTATAAATAATAAAAGGGGGAAGAAAAGTTTGTATATTTAAATTTTAATAGGATTGGTGTTCTGTTCGACTGATGATTTCATCCTGCAAGGTCTTGCTGAGGTTATTAAAATAATCACTATAACCTGCTACTCGCACAATAAGATTTCGGTATTCTTCAGGTTCTTTTTGAGCGGCCCTTAGAGTATCTGCACTTACTACATTAAATTGGATATGATGCCCACCTAATTTAAAGTAAGCCCTAATCAGGTGAGCAAGGTTATTTATTCCTTCCTCTCCTTCCAGTAATTGAGGGGTAAACTTTTGATTTAGAAGGGTCCCTCCGGTTTTTACCTGGTCCATCTTGGCGGCTGATTTGATCACTGCTGTAGGCCCCAAACGATCTGCCCCCTGTACTGGTGAAATTCCTTCTGAGACAGGTGCTCCGGCCTTTCTTCCATCAAGGGTAGCTCCCGCTACTGAACCAAAATAGATATGACAGGTAGTAGGAAGCATATTTATTCTATAAACCCCATCCTTGGTATTTTTTCTTCCATTTACTTCCTGGTAAAAAGCATTAAATACCAACTTCATAATATCATCGGCATAATCATCATCATTCCCGTATTGGGGGGTCTTATTTAAAAATAATTGACGTATTTCTTCATGACCAACAAAATTATCTTTTAATACTTCTTTTAATTTTTTCATATTTATATTTTTCTGGTCAAAGATATGGTATTTAATTGCTGATAGACCGTCAGTAATGGTGCCAATTCCTACGCCCTGAAGGTAATCGGTATTATAGCGAGCACCACCAGCATTATAATCCTTCCCTTTTTCAATACAATCACTAATTATTATGGAGAGGAATGGGGCGGGCATATAGATAGCATATAATCTTTCAATTATATTATTACCTCTAATCTTTATATCTATAAAATGATGAAGTTGATTTTTGAAAGCCTGAAATAATTCTGCAAAAGAATTAAATTGGATTGGTTCGCCAGTTTCTATCCCTATTTTCTTACCAGTCCGAGGGTCAATGCCGTTATTTAAAGTTATCTCCAGCACTTTTACTAAATTAAAATAACCGGTTAAGATGTAACTTTCTTTGCCAAAGGCACCGGTCTCCACACAACCACTGGTTCCCCCACAGCGGGCATCTTCTATGGATTTACCCTGTCTTAACATCTCCTGGATAACCTCATCAGCGTTAAATACTGAAGGTTGTCCCCAACCCTTTCGGATTATTTCGCCAGCTCGTCTTAAAAATCTATCCGGACTCTTCTGGCTCAACTGAATATTAGTGCTGGGTTGTAATAATCTCATTTCATCGATTACCTCGAGTAGCAGATAGGTTAAGTCATTTACCCCATCAGAGCCATCTATCTTTAATCCGCCATTATTAATATTAGCAAAATCGGTATAGGTCCCACTTTCGGCTAAAGTTACTCCTACTTTGGGTGGTGCTGGTTGATTATTGAATTTTATCCAGAAGCACTCTAAAAGTTCCTTTGCCTTTTCTTCAGTCAAGGTCCCCTCTTCTAATCCCTTTTTATAAAAGGGGTATAGATGCTGGTCTAATCTGCCTGGATTGAATGAATCCCAGGTATTAAGTTCGGTAATAACCCCTACATGAACCAACCAATACATTTGCAAAGCTTCCCAAAAGTTTCGGGGTGAGTTAGCTGGAACATGAGAACAAACCTCGGCGATTTTTAATAGCTCCTTCTTTCTTGGGGAATTTTTTTCACTCTTGGCCATCTCTAAAGCTTTATCAGTATAACGTTTAGCAAACCTGATTATAGCCTTGGCGCAGATAAGCATAGCCTTTAATTCTTCTTGTTTTGGATAGGATTCAACATCATTTAAATAATCAAGGTTCTGCAGACTCTTTTTAATATCTTTCTGGAAATCTAAAAATCCTTTATGATAGATCTTATCATCGGCTACCGTATGCCCAGGGGCTCTCTGTTCCATAAATTCGGTAAAAATACCTGCTTCATAACAGTCCTTCCATTGCCGGGTCATCTCTTTAAATATCTGACTGCGCATCGACCTGTTTTCCCAATAAGGGATAATCTTCTCTTCTTGAATTTTTTTATCTTCTTCACTCACCTTAAAGGCAATCTTTTCACGGTCATTTATTAAATTAAAATCTTCCATACTATGACAGCATAATTCTGGAAAAGTAGGAGTAGCTTTGGGAGCCTCCCCCCGCTCTCCCATAATAAGCTCCCCTTCAGCGATAGAGATAACTTTATTTTCCAGCACCTGTTTAAAGGTTAAAGCCCGAAGTACCGGAGAAGAAACTGTTCCGGCATATTTCTGATAGGCTTCAGTTACTAAACTTGCTCGCTCAATAGAAATATAAGGTTGAGTATCTAAACTTTCCTGTCTTAATTTTTCCACTCTCTTATTCATATAAATTAACCTCTTAATTTTACATTCAGATTAAACTTCTTTAAAATCATTGCAGACCCCATTCTCTTTAAAACTAAAATAGCCATTTCCACCGATTATAATATGGTCCAATAAAACAATGTCCACAGTTCTGAGGGCAGCTTTTATAGCCTTTGTTATACTATAATCATCCTCTGATGGCTTTAAGGATTCTCCCGGATGATTGTGTGAAATAATAACGCCTGTGGCATGATGGTATAATGCCCGTTCAACAATTTTTCTGGGATATACTACCGATTTATTAACCGTTCCTTTCTGTATAGTTTCAATTGCCAGCAAACGGTTCCTGCTGTTTAAGAACATAACTTTAAACTCTTCGTCAGCTAATCCTTTCAAAGAAGCTTTTAGATAATCATAGACAACATCTGGTGAAGAAACTAAATCTTTTTTATAGAGCCCTTTCTCAAGGTAAATTATTGCAATATCCTTTAAAAAATTGAGAAACAAGGCACTATGTTCGGAAATGCCACCAACTTTTTCCAGCTCTTTCCTATCAGCATCCAATACACTATTGAGTGTTTTGAATTCAGACAACAACTGCTTTGCAATAGGCTTGGTGTCTTTTCTGAGAATGGTAAATGATAAAGCAAATTCCAACACCTCGTAATCAAGCCACCCTTTTATCCCACTGCTCTTGTACTTTGCCTTTATTCTCTTGCGATGCCCAAGATAATCTGCTTTTAAAGCTTTACTCACCTATCTACCTTTAGCCTTTCACTGTATTTCTCCCAATCTGGCAAGAAAGAAAACATCAGACTTTTAAATAATTTACCATGATTAGGGACTTTCATGTGCAGCAGTTCATGAACAATTACGTAATCACAAAGTTCTCTCTCCATTTCAAGAAGTTCCGTATTAAATGTTAATCTCCCATTTTGCGATAATGACGCCCATTTGTTTTTCATAGAACGCAAATGTATCTCTTTCGGCTCAACATCCAGTTTCTCTGCCCATTTAAAAACATTAGATTTAAACTTTCCTGCCTCAGTCGACTGGTCCAGACATTTTCTATTTTTACTTAAAAGCATTGGCATCTTATCTTCTTTCCAGTTTCAAAATCTTTTCAACAAGTTCAACAGCCTTTGTTTTATTTACTTCTCTTAGCAATATCTTATACAACTGTGTGGTTAGCTCTCTCTTCTCCTTGCTGTTTAATTTCCAGTTGGGATAAGTCTCAAATATACCATTAATCGTTACTGCTAGTGTATCTGGTTTTGAAATTCCATTTCTCTTAAACAACCAGAAAATCGTGAAAGTATTAACATCAAAATTCTTTTCAATCTGCTCCCTGCGTGCCTGAATAATCTCTCTGATAATTTCTTCCAATCTTTTCAAAGCCTCAAGAGTCGTAACGCGTCTGTCGTCATATAGTTCAATAATGGCCTGTGCCTTTTCACCTATGGAAATCAAATATGGCTGGATATCCTGATTATCATCAATGAACTTAAGAATGCTCTTCCTTAGATTGATTATCTTAACATTATCTGACTTATCGCTTTTCTTTAATGCCTCAAGGGTGTCTTCTTTTATCTCATAAATCGGAAGTGTGGAGGAAATGTCTGTTGTATAAACATGCTTTTTAACCAGGTCAGAGGTCTTCCGCATCAACTCCTTATCCAGAAGAATCCTTCTGGCAAAGGCATTTCTGATAATGCTGTAAAGATAGGAAATTCTCCAGTAATCATTTATATAATCCCTTAAAAATTTATCCGGTGAAATAATCTCATAAAGCATCTCAAGCTGCTTAAAGAACCTGTAGAACTCTTCTCTCTTGTCTTTATCACTGAAATATTCAATCGTTCTTTCAACTGTTTTATCATCAAATCTACGTCCTATCAATTCAAGATATGGCCTGGCTTTATCTTTCATCAGGTTTTCAAAGGTTGATTTCAATATGTCTATGTTCCTGATAACACTTGCCACAACATCTGAATCAAAAGCCAATGCTTTTTCAAGTCGTTCGAATATGCCGACAAAGTCAAGCACAAATCCAGCAGACTTCTTTAAACCATCTTCATCCTCATAAGGTCTGTTTACCCTGGCAATTGCCTGTAAAAGAGTATGGTCTTTCATGGGTTTATCCAGATATATGCAATAAAGAATAGGAACATCATAACCGGTCAGCAATTTATCAGTAACTATCAGTATTTTTGGCATCTTTGTCTTGTTTGGGAAAATCTTGCCCTTTAATTCCCGCTCTTTATATTCGCTTAAATAATGCTCTTTTAGGAATGGTCCGTCATTCTGAGCCTGACTATAAACAACTATGGAATATTCAGAAGGAAGATGTTTATCCAGTTCTTTTTTATACAAAGCACACGCTTCCCTGTCTACCGCAACCAGAAATGCCTTATAGCCCATAGGTTCAACATTTTCCTGGTAATGTCTGGCCACAAATTCAGCAACCTTTTTAACACGGTCTTTTGATTTCAGAAAATTCTTCAGGTTTACTGCCTTATCCAGTAGTTTATTTAATTCTTCAACGTCGCTCACCCCTTCCTTTTCCATCAATTCAAAGAACTCCTTTTCAAGCATTTCTTTAGGCACTCTTATCTCGCTTGGGGCAAGTGTATAGTGTAAAGGAACTGTTGTCCCGTCTTCGATTGATTCAGCAATGGAATACTTATCCAGGTAGCCTTTATCATCCTCTTTGCCGAATATCTTGAAAGTTCCCTTGCCATAAAGTATTTTGTCAATTGGTGTTCCGGTAAAACCAAAATAAGTAGCATTCGGGAGAGCTGCCATAAGATAATTCCCCAAATCCCCGCCTGTGGTTCTGTGTGCTTCATCAACAAGCACAAAAATATTGTCTCTTTTATTGATGTCTTTTGGCATGCCTTCAAATTTGTGAATCATTGAAACTATAAGCCCCCGGTAATCTGAGGAAAGAAGGTCTCTTAATCCTTTTTTGGAATTTGCAATCCTCATGCTTTTACCTTCTTTAAAACCATAGGCATCAAGATTTCCGAAGAGCTGACTTTCTAATTCATTCCTGTCAACAAGCATAATAATTGTCGGCTTTTCAAATTTCGGCTGCTGTAAAATCTTCTCTGCTGCCACAATCATCGTAAATGTCTTTCCAGCTCCCTGTGCATGCCATATAAGCCCTGTCTTCTTTTCCTCCTCCAGAGCTCTATCAACTATTTTCTGAACTGCTCTGATCTGGTGCTGACGCATAATTATCTTGGATAATACGTCATTTTTCCGGAAGAAGATAATATAATCCTTTATAATCTGCAATATACGATCCTTATCAAAGAAAGTCTTGACCTTCTTCTCAAAATTTCTTTTTTCAACATCCTTCCAGTTAAAGAGCCCTTTCCTGTCCAGATTCCAGGTTACCCCGTAATAAAAATCAAGTAAATGGGTAACATTAAATATCTGATTTGTAGTCAGCATTTCGGGTGTTTCTCTATGATATCTTCTTATCTGAGCAATTCCTTCCTCAATTCCTTCCCGCTTGTTGGCATTTTTTGTCTCTGCAATTATGATGGGAATGCCATTTATCAGGAATATAACATCTCCTCTACTAGTAAATTTGCCATTGGTGTATTGCCATTCATCTGTTACGTGAAACTGGTTGTTGTTGTTGATATTTCCAAAATCAATAAATCTTATATTTAACTCACGTTTATCCTTCTCATAGTAAATAGATTTCTCACCTTTAAGATATTGCAGAATTTCCTGATTACCTTCTATTGAGTTCTTTACATTTTCCAGCCGTTTTATGATTTCATTCGCTTTTTCGTTGTTAATAATCCCCTCACTACCGTCATTGCGAGGCGAAGCCGAAGCAATCTCTTTATTTAATTTCATCAACTGTTCTTTAAGGATATTGTAAAAAAATAATCCTGCCTCGCCTTGTCTTAGGACTACAGCTTCATCTCTGGTTAGATAAGTCCATCCGATTTGCCTGGCATATTTAATCAACGGTTCCTGGACTATTTTTCGTTCAAACATTTTAATTAACCTCAAAATCAAAATCTTTTACTCTAACTTTACCGGTCATCAACTGGTTAAGCATGGTTCTGAATAAAGCTTGAAGGGATTGTTTTTTGGATTCGGCTTGGGAAATTTTTGCATCCAAACTGATAAAAATTCCAGAAATTTCCACCTGTTCCGCATATCTTGGAAAAGGAATTTTTAAATTCTCTAAAACGTTTTTTGGAACTCTTTGCCTTCCAGTACTACCCTCCATCTTTCCAGCTATTTCATTTCTTATATCAGGCTTCTTTAGATAATAATGTAGGAAATTTATATTACTTTCTCCCTCTCTATTATGAATCGGCCAAACTTCTGTTGTTGCATAGACAAACTCGAACGGTATGTTATCTACAATTCCTTGTTTGCCGTTTTCGAAAGAAGGAGTAATTTTCGCAACAATTAAATCACCTTTTAAAACAAATGTTCCGCTACTAATCTTTTCCTTTAAATCATATTTATCTACAATTCTTTGTTGTTCTGAAATGTATTCCATTGGAATAAAAGGTATTTTCTTGTGCTGTTTTATATCAAATTTATTATGCTTCTTCTTAAAATTATAAACTTCAGCCACTCTTTCCACATCCCAGCTCTTTGGCATCAAACCAATTTCAGTTTCTTTTTGTTCTTCGCCATGTAAGCCTTCAGTGAAAAGTTTATTCATGAGCGATTTTTTTAGCTCTCTTGTTGTTTCAATTATTCTATCCTGTTGTTCAATTGCCTGCTGGATTTTTAAGAGGACAAAGGCGATTTTCTGTTGTTCTTGTATTGAGAAAAAAGGAATTTTTATGTGCAGTATTGCCTTGCTTGAATGCTTAATTGTTACTCCTGTTGTATATTTTTCAATAGTTTTTTGTACATAGATTGTTTGCAATACATAATAAACGTAGTCTGAAAATAAATCCTTGTTTATAATTACTACTTTACGTATTCCTGATGAATATGCACCTTCTAAGCCTTGCTTAACTATCCCCGGGCTACCATCAAAAGTAATTAAAATATCTTTCTTTTTGCATAGTTTTAATTTTTTTGAAGTTGTATAAGTCTTATCATCTCGGCTACCTGAGATATCAACTACTCTTAAAAATCTTACCCCCTTCTTATCTTTATTATAATTTTCACTTCCTGGCTCAGTGCCTCTTTCAAATTGAATATATTTATCAACATTAACAACTTCCCAATCTTCAGGGATCAGTCCGATTCCAGTTTTTTTAAATCCGTTTTCTATTACTGCTTTGGTTTTCATTCTTCCTTTAAGAATCCTCTTTGTGTGATTTTTTTCATTACCTCGTTAAGTTCTCTGTCTGTCTTCTGTCTCTCCTCTTCAAGTTCTGCCAGCTCAACAAGTATCTCATCAATATCCCGATATTCCTCTTCCTTACCATTACCAACATATCTTGAGGGGCTTAAATTATAATCGTTCTTCTCAGCTTCTTCGTTAGTGATTATTTTTGTAAATTTATCTATGCTCTTCCAATCATGAAATACCTTGGCTATTTTTTCAATCTTATCATCTGGTATGAAATTCTTAGGCCTGCCTTTTTCAAACTCTAAAGAGGCATTTATCAACATAATCCTGTTTTTTCTTTCCTTGGGCTTATTTTTGTTCAGTATTAAGATAATTCCTGGTGCAGTTGTGTTGTAAAAGAGATTTTCGGGCAAAAGCAAAACTGCCTCTATCCAGTCATTATCGACAAATTTCTGCCTGATATTTTTCTCACGATTGCTTCCCTGGTTTCCTGAACCTCTTGCCACAGAACCGGTATCCAGAACAATTGCTGCCTTGCCATTATCATTTAAAGAGGCAAACATGTGTTGAACCCAGCCCCAGTCAGCAGAACTTGCAGGCGGATAACCTCCTTCAAAGCGGCTGAAGGTATCGCTTTCGTAAAAACTGGTATCATAGCCATCCTGATTCCACATAGGATTGGCTACAACCAAATCAAATGTTTTTAATATACTTCCTTCAAGAAATTTCGGGTTGCGTAGGGTATCACCTATTGCAATGTCTCCCTCCATATCGTGAATAATCATATTCATCTTTGCCATTGCATAAGTAACAGGATTCTGTTCTTGTCCGTAAAGTCTCAAAGGCTTTGAAATCTTCTTCTCTTTTTCCTTAAGGGCAAGCTGGGATTTAACAAGTAATCCTCCCGAACCACAGGCCGGGTCATAAACCTCCTGCCCCTGTTCAGGATCTAATATGTAGGCCATAATCCACCCAACTTCTTTGGGAGTGTAAAACTCTCCTGCACTCTGTCCCTGCCCTTCTGCAAACTTGCGAAGCAAATATTCGTATGCCCTTCCAAGAATATCAGGCTCAGCATCTTTTAAACCAAGCCTATGCCTGCTGATAATCTCTATCATATTACTTAACTTACCATCATCTATTATTCTCTGCCCGCTTACAGTGGCATTAAAATCAACTATGTCAATTACCCCCTGTAATTTTGGGTTTTCTTTTGCTATCGCACGAATTGCATCCGTCAATTTCTCTCCGATTTTGGTTGTCTGCTTTCTTATTTCCGACCAGACTGCCTGTTTTGGAATAAATAATCTCACCAGACTATGGTCTTTTGAGACAATCTCCAATGCGGTTTTCCCATCACCAAATTCCTCAGAAAGCCTTTTAATCTCATCCTCAAAAACATCAGAGAGTCTTTTCATAAAAACCAAAGGTAAAATATAATCCTTAAATTTCGGAGCATCCACGGCCCCCCGAATACTACAAGCAGCATTCCATAACCATGTTTCAAGAGTTTTTATGTCTAACATATATCAACCAATCTCCTTAAAATTTAATAACTTTTCTATGATCTCTTCTCTGAACAATTCTTGTCCCATCTGATACAAAGTTACTTTTCTTCTCATCTAACTCCAATGAGCCATTATATTCCTCAACTTTTGGATAAACCTTAAAGATTTTTTAATTCTGGGGTAACCTTTTAATTTTTAGAATATGGTATTGACTCATAAAGACCGATTTTTTTATAGCAGCGCTTCCCAAATCCTCGGGCTTGTTGCGCTACATACTATTTCCAAACCTTCAACTGTTCAAATTTCACTTTAAATTTCTTAAAGAATTTCTCAATCTTTTCCTTTTGCTCATAAGGGATCATTACACAACCTGCAGAAAGTTTCTGGCCGCCTATCTCTTGCAATAAACCTTTATACTTGTATCCTTTTCTGGTCTGTTCGTAAAGTTGTCTGTTAAATCGCACCTTATCTTTCTGAGGTAAGCTGCTTATCTGAAAAGAGTAAATCAGATAAGGTTTTTGTTGCAGTAATATAGCAGACGGTATGTCGGATGGTTCTCTCAGGTAGAGAATCTTCCCCTCCTGAAAGATGTTCTGCAGTAAACCCGTATCTGTTTTCTGCAATTCAACTATGGTTCTTATGGTTGGCTGGATATTTCTGCCTATTTCAGATTCAAGCTCTATTACTTTATCGTGTATCTCTTTCTGGGTCTTATCTTCGGTGGTAAGTATAAACAAATCAAGGTCTGATCTTGAAGTAAATTCTCCTCTGGCAAGACCGCCATAAAGGATAATAGATTTTACATCCTCAATTTTGGAAAGTTCTTTGGCTATCTTTTTAAGTATTCTCTTCATAAATCTTCACTTCAAATCTTTTTTCATCCTTTCGCCTTTCGTTACTGTAACGAATTATAGCTGTTTTGTCAAGTTTTTCGTTATTGTAACGAAGCGGATAGATTATTTTAAAAAATATCTCTCGATCACTAATCAGTTCGAGGTCTTCCAGGGTGTACAGCATAATTCGGGAAAAGCATGAGTTACCTGGAATATTAACCTCTTAATTTTACATTCAGATTAAACTTCTTTAAAATCCCGGATATCTCGGATAATTTTTCTTCCGAAGGAGGTGGTGTGGTTGCTAACTTATAAGTCCTTCCCAATCTTCTGTATTTATCTATGCCTATATAGTGATAAGGGAAAAGATTCACCTGAGCTATCTTTAAGGAAGATAAAAATTCTCCCGTTTCCTTGATATTTTGATCATCATCATTTAGGCCAGGAATAACCGGAAAACGAACCAAGATATTATGGTGTACCGAGGAGAGGTTCTTTAAATTTTCTAAAATGATCTCATTAGACACCCCGGTATATTTGTGGTGTTTTTTGCTATCCATTATTTTAAGGTCGTACAAAAATAAATCTACTTTGGGGCTTATTTTATTTAAAATTTCCCAGGAAATATATCCGGAGGTATCGACTGCAGTGTGAATCTTCTTTTCTCTGCAACCATTAAGGAGCCCCCCTAAAAATTCAGATTGTCCCAAGGGTTCCCCACCGGAGAAGGTCACTCCCCCGCCAGATTCTTCATAAAATACCAGATCTTTTTCTATTTCTTTTATTACCTCTTCGATGGTTAGTTTTTCCCCTATCATTTCTCGGGCTAGAGCCGGGCATTTTTCTATACACTTTCCGCAAAGAATACATTTCTCTTTTTCAGTAACCGGAATACCATTTTTTATCTGAATAGCATCGGAAAGACAAATCGTAGAACATGCTCCGCAACCTATACATCTATCTCCCCAAAATATCATTTCCTGCTCGCTTAACTGGCTTTCCGGATTTTGACACCACCAGCAACTAAGCGGACATCCTTTTAAAAAAACGGTAGTCCGAATTCCTGGTCCATCATGAATCGAATATCTTTGAATATTAAAAATTATTCCGGTAGTCATGGGTATTTATCCTTACTCATCATAAATGGGTTATCTATAAATAAATAATAATCAGGTAGACCATTTTACTTTATCACAATTATTTCTTTTGTAAAATGATTTATTACTTCAGGCCCATCTGCTCCAATTACGACGATATCTTCAATTCTCATACCAAATTTATTTTGCATATAGATACCTGGTTCTATACTAAATGCCATTCCTCTTTCTAGTACTTGTTTGTTTCCAGTCTTTATATAGGGTGCTTCATGAACACTAATACCAATACCGTGACCGGTTCTATTAAGAAAATATTGGCCATAACCTTCGCTTTTAATTATATCTCTTGATGCTTTATCCACATCTTCTGCTTTCACTCCTTGTTTTGCTGTCTCTTCTCCTGCTTTATTTGCCCTTAGAATAATATCATAGACCTTTTTTTCTTCATCAGTTATTCCACCTACAAATACGGTTCTGGAAATATCAGAGCAATAACTTTTATATTTACAACCTAAATCTAAAATAATTATATCTTTTTCTTGAATTACTCTTGAATCCTCACAATAATGTGGCATCGAACTATTAGGGCCTGAAGCAATAATAGGTTCAAAGGATAATCCATCAGCTCCTTTTTGCATAAATAGCTCTTCTATCTTTTTCTTAATATCTCCCTCTGTTATACCAGGGGATATATAATCAATGATTTCACCCATAACTTCATCAGCTAATTTTGCGGCTTTTCTTAATTTTTCTATTTCACTCTCATCTTTTATAACTCTAAGCATTTCTAAAATATTGTGTCCATTAATAAATTTAGCATTTATTTTTTCTTGAATATCTATCAAATTTATCGCTGCAATACCATTGTTGACACCGATATTCTTACCCGCCAATTTATAGCGGTTAATCGCAATCACAACTGTATTAACAAATCCTTCATGATCTCCCCATTTATAAATATCGGTATCATTATCAAGCCTATCCCTAATTTCCTCATAGGTAATTTCTGGTGAAATATAGAAATATCTTTTATCTGATAATAGAAATAGTGCTTGAAATCTTTCATCAGGCTGTGGTGAATAGTTCATTAAAAATTCTAAATCAGCTGAAGGACCAATCATCATAGCATCAACATTATTTTTAACCATTATCTCACCAAGCTTATTACCATATTTTTTATTTAGCATTTTAATTCTCCTTCAATTTATTTTTTATATTTTTTTTGATCATCGAAGAGACCGAAGCACATGCCCAACAATTTCCTAAATTACGCAAGATACTCAGAATAGAGGGTAAGGACACCATAATGATACCATCTACCGCTTAAAAGATAAAGATTTAAATCTTAAGAGCTTTTTGCTTTGTAAGATATTTTTTGGTTTTTAGTCACTGATTAAGCCTGCTCAAGAGGTAAATTACAACAGGTCTATATGAAGTAATGACCTATTTTTTATTGATTTAATTATTTTCCTTAATTTACCCTAATAATGGGCGCACTTCTCCCCTTGTCCACATTTTAATG
>Ga0210016_1001652_pt1 | contig 20710 bp, 20 predicted proteins | sample CryGeyCG2014_300_FD_185454 | JGI IMG/M metagenome (GOLD analysis project Ga0210016, IMG submission 185454) | Groundwater microbial communities from aquifer - Crystal Geyser CG02_land_8/20/14_3.00 (SPAdes) (version 2) | ecosystem: Environmental > Aquatic > Deep subsurface > Groundwater | place... | reverse complement strand
CGGCGACGAATACCTCAGTCCGGCGGACGACAGTGGTGGCGGAACGATGCACACCAAGGTTCTGGTTCTGCCGGAAGGCGGGATTTACACTGTCGAAGTGATCGGCACCGGCGACGGCAGCTACACACTTCTCGCTATCAGCAGCGGGGATGGTGGCCAGCCTCTCAGCCAGTCGATCACTCGCAGTGTCACCCCAGGGCAGGTAGACAGCTATGTGCTGGATTACTCTCCTACCGACGGAGATCTGGAGCTCTTCCAGAATACCTACCTGCCGCTGGTATCGCGTTAGTCATTATCGTTGTTGAACCTAGTGTTTTTGAAGAGAGGCGTGCAGCATTATGCAAACAACTACCAAGTTGCTGCACGCCTCCCGCTCTACTTTTATTTGTTGATACTTCATTTGACTTTGTTTCCTATTTTGTTCTACACTTTTTCTTAGTATGCAAAGAATTCTGCCCGAAAGAAAAACTTCTAAAAACGGCCAAGTAGTTTTAATAGTTTTACTGATTATGTCCGTTATCTTGGTCGTTGGTCTTTCAATCGCTTCCCGCTCGGTTACCGATATCAAAATTTCTCAACAATCGCAGGAAGCCGCTCGCGCTCTTTGGGTTGCCCAAGCAGGGCTTGAAGAAGCAATTAAGTTAAATCAGCCTATTGGTGCAGGAGAAAAACAACCGCTGGGCGGGGTCGAGTATTCCGTTTCTAAAGTTGGAATTGGTGCAGGGCAAGAGTTCGTTTTTCCCGGGAGTGTCGCTGCGGATGAAGCAACCACTTTTTGGTTGATTAATCATGATGATTCTGGGGAAATAAGTTCGGAAAAATTTCCCGGCGGAGGTAAATTAACCTTTTTTTGGGGTAAAGAAGGCGCTCCCAACGACGCGGATACTACTCCTGCCCTGGAAGCCATTCTGATTTTTGAAGACAGTGGAAAAAAGACGAAACACTATGTTTATGATCCAAATTCCTCGCGGAGAAGTAGCTCAACTCATTTTGACTCCCCTTCTGCCTCTGCTTGTTCTGCTTTTGGTGACGGGACGAAGTTTGCCTTTTGCTCAGACGAGGTCACTATCCCTGACGGCACTCCTTATCTTGTTCGCTTAAAATTACTTTTCAATACGAATGTTTCTCATCCAGTTGGGGTAAAAGGAAATGCTGATTTTCCTCAGCAAGGAAATTGTTATGAATCCTCGGCAACAATTGCTGAATCGGGAGTGACGAGAAAGTTAAGGCAGTGTCAATTATGGAGCACTCCCCCATCAGTTTTTGACAGCGTTTTGTTTTCGGGTGAAAATATAGAGAGAGGACTCTAAATGGCAGATCATTTTGGGCTTGATATCGGCTCAGATACAATAAAAATCGTTCAGTTAGAACAGAGAAAAAACTCTGCTGTTCTGGTGGCTGCAGGAGTGGCTCGTAATCCCCTCGGCAGTCTTAATTTTGATGACGAAAAAGGGATTGTTGCCATTGCGGAGGCGATAAAAAAATTAAAAGCCGAGGCAAGAGTAACGACGAATTTGGTGGTGGCCGCTCTCCCGGAGAGAAATATTTTCTCCCAGATAATCGAGTTGCCGAAAATGGAAGGAGACGAGCTTAGTAAGGCGATACCCTGGGAAGCAGAGAATATTATTCCTCAACCGATAAGCGAGGTTAACTTAGACTGGAAGATTATTGAGGGTGAAGAAAGTAAAAAGAACAACAAGGTAAAAATTTTATTAATCGCTGCTCCTTCAGCTTTGGTAAGCAAATATCAACAGGTTCTGAAACTGGCAGATTTGGCGACTCTTTCGCTTGAAACCGAAGGCTTGGCAATTGTCCGTTGCCTAAAAAAACAAATTAATGAGGGTGATATTGCTCTTGTTAATATGGGGGCGAAATCTTTAGATATTATCCTTGTTAACCGGGGAAATTTGTTTTTGTCTCGTCAATTGCCGTCAGCCGGCGAGGCAATCACCAGAACGGTTTCCAATACCTTGGGTTTAGATTTGGCGGTGGCGGAAGAATATAAGAAAACTTACGGGCTTTCTCCGCAACTGGAGGGTAAGGTTGAGGCCGCGATTAAACCCATCTTATCAGTAATTGCCGACGAGATCAAAAAAGCCCTCCATTTTTATGAAGAAAAAAATAAAGCCAATCCGAGGATGATGGTGATTTTTGGAGGAACCGCACTTTTACCGGGAATCATTGAATACTTTGCCAAAACTTTGGGTTTGGAAGTGCAGATTGCCGATCCTTTGACCCTCGTTTTTAATGATCAGCCTAATTTGCAATCATTTAGAGCCATTTCGCCTTTATTAACCGTTGCCTGTGGTTTGGCAATGAAAGAAAAGTAATTTTTTATGCAAGTAAAAACAGAGATTAATTTAACCGGCGAAGCTTCCAAAGAAGATCTGCTTTTTCAACAATTCAAGAGAAAGAGCCGACATTTTGCCGTCTTTGTTTTAAGCTTGTTTGCCCTGGCTTCTTTTGTCGTCTTGGTTGCCCTTTTTATTTTAAACCGCCAGATGAATGCCAACGAAAACAATATCAGTTTGTTGAAGACGGGAATAAAAAAGTACGAGAAAAGAGAATCCTCTTTGGTTATTATCGCCAACCGTATTGACGCCATTTCCTCGCTTCTAAAAACAAGAACTTCTTATACAAAAGCAATTGCCGACCTAAGGCTCATTTTAACTCCCGATTTCATACCGCAAACACTGGAAATTGGCAGCGATGGCAGCTTAAAGATTAGTGGTAGCTGTCCGGACAGCCGGGCGTTGGCTGCTTTTGACAAAACAGTAGAACAACTTGCCCAAGACGGCGACTATGCAAAAGTAATTTATCCCTCGGTTGGTCGGCAAGAAAGCGGAGGTTATAGTGTTTCTCTTGAGTTAAAAAAATGAATAAAGACTCAATTTTTTCATCACTCAAAGATTTCTATTTTCCTATTTTTGTTGTTCTTTTGGTACTCCTCTTGTCCCCTGTTTTTTTGATTCCCAAAATCAAAAAGATACCGGAAATGAGAAAGACTATTGTTGCTCAGGAGAAAGAATCTAATCAGTTATCCCAAAAACTCTCGGATTTGGAGAGTCTTGACGAAGCCGAGCTTTTTAATACAAGCTCTCTTCTTTTGGAAGCCTTACCGGCGCAAAAAGATTTTTATCAGGTGTTGACCTTAAGCAAGAAGGTTTTTAGTGACAACGGTTCTTTTTTAAAGTCATTCGATTCTTCGCCCGGGAAAGTTTCGACCGAATCCGCCGAGGCCAAAAAGGAGGATTCTCCCTTCTCGCCAATGCAACTCAAGATTTCTTTCAGCGCTTCTTATGATAATTTCAGCAACTTACTTATTAGTTTTAGTAAAACCTTGCCAATAATGGAAGTTGATGCGATTGATTTCAGTTCAGTTTCCGCGACTTCCAGCGCCAATTTTTTGGACCTGGAAGGGACGATAAATCTCAAAAGCTATTTTGCCCCCTTACCCAAAACCATCGGGAGAATTGACTCTCCCCTACCCAAAATTTCCAGTCAAGGTAAAAGTTTAACCGAAGAGCTGGAAACTTATCAGCGCTATAAAGAGGAAACGGCAGCTGGCGGAGAACCAATGATTGTCGGTAAAGAAAACCCTTTTCCTTAAAAAGTTTTTCCCTCGACCTTGACTAAGACTTTTTCTTGGTTTTTGAGTGATTTGAGCCGAGCCAAGCAGCGGATGGCGGTAACGACTTTTCCTTCTTTGCCAATAATTTTTCCCACTTCTTCCTCCGGGACAAAGATCGTATAGATAATTGCTCCGTTGTTTTCTTCCGAAGAAATTTCCACTTTTTTAGGATCTTCTACAATGATGTTTACAATCTTTTTCAAGAAGTCTTTCATTCTTTTTTCTCGCCTCGATTCGGCGAAGCGGGCAATATTTTACGCAGACCTTCCGAGATAATGGCTCCCTTTTCCATCCATTTTTCTAATTTTTCCTGAGAAAGATTTAAGGCTGGGGGTTTAACATTAGGGTTGTACATTCCCAAAACGTCAAGATGTTTGCCATCTCTTTTATAGCGGGTTTCGGAAACAACAATGCGATAAATCGGATGATTCTTTTTTCCTGCGAGTGATAGTCTGATACTTGTTGACATAATATTTTATTTTGAAGATAGATGATAGAAATTGGAAGTTAGTCCGCCAGCTGGCGGACTGAAGTTAGAAAATAGAGGATAGATCTTTCTGACTTCTATCTTCTGGTTCTAGCTTCTACCTTCAACCGTCTATCTTCTGTATACTTCATTTTACTTGATTTTGGGCAGATTCTCAAGCAAGTGTTCATTTAATGCCCTCTGAGCGGCTAATTCCTCTGCTTCCTGCTTGGAGTGGCTGGTTCCTTCGGCCAGTAACTTCTCGTTAACATAAACACCCATAGTGAAGGTTTTTTGATGGTCGGGGCCAAAAGCAGAGATTTGCCGATAAACCGGTGAGGGATAGCCTTTGGCCTGGATTTGTTCCTGCAAAAGACTCTTGCTGTCGCGGAAAGCCTCAATGTTGGTAATTTTTTCGATTAAAGGATTAAATTGCCTGGCCAAGAATTTAGAAACTGCTTCTATCCCTTGATCAATATAAATTGCGCCAATGACTGCTTCAAAAGTGTTCGCCAGAAGAGCTGGATTTGCTCGTCCCGCACCCGTTTCTTCTCCTTTGCTCATCAGCATAAAGTCTCCCAAGGAAAGACCTTGTGCCAAACTGGTTAGAGTTTCTGTTTTGACTAAATAAGTTCTGATGAAAGTTAATTTTCCTTCAGGGAAGCCGGGAAATTTGGTAAAAATATTAGCTGAGACCCAAAAGGACAATATTGAATCCCCTAAAAATTCTAATCTTTCATTTGATTGCAAGGATTTGCCTGTCCGGCCAGGGATTTTAGCTTCGTTCAGGTAGGAGCGGTGAGTAAGTGCTTGTTCCAGTAGGTTCTTATCTTTGAATTCAAGACCCATCTCTTGCTCCAATTTTTGCAAGTTTTCAATTGGTTGATTCATTCTCAGTTTTTTTCAAAATATTACCCAAAACCCCATTAACAAAAGAGGCGGAATTTTCCGAACCAAATTCTTTTGCCAATTCTACTGCCTCGTCAATAATTACTTTCGGAGGCTCGACCTTTTTTATTAAAAGCTCATATGCAGCCAGCCTTAAAATCGCCAAATCGATTTTGTTGATTCTTGAGAGTGGCCATTCTGGGGCCGACAGAGTGATTTGTTTATCCAGAAATTCGGTTTCTTTTAAAACCTTTTTTGCTACTTCGTCCAATACTTGTTTTTTGTAAAAGGAGTAAGAGAAAAGAGATTTAATTGTTTCTCTTCTTTTCTGATGGCGGGGGTCACTTTTTGTCTTCAATTTTAGGTTTCTTTTCTTTAATTTTTAAGGCTACTTTTCCACGATAATACCCACATTTCGGGCAGACAGTGTGGCTGGGTTTTGAAGAACCACAATTACTGCACTTACTGGCAGTTGTCATTCTTACCAATAAGGTTGCCCGTTTTTTGCCTTGTCGGCGGGTTGACCAACGACGTTTAGGTAAAGGAGTCATGGTTTAAATTTCTAAATTCTAATTTCTAAACAATTCTCAAAATCCAAATGACTAAATTTTCAAAATGTTTTGAATTTAAAAAATTAGAAAATTTGAGTTTGTTTAGGATTTAGTGTTTAGTGTTTGGAATTTAATTATTAACGGTTTCTATTCTATACTTTTCCAGTTTGTTTTTCAAGGCTGGATTTAAATGGTGGACAGACTGGCCAGCCGCACGGGTTTTTTGGATTAGGTCAAGATCAGTAAAGGAGGCTACGCGTAGGTCCGCAAAGCCATGCTGTTGGGTACCATGAATTTCCCCTGGTCCGCGCAGTTTAAGGTCAATTTCTGCCAACTCCATCCCGATATCGGTTCTTTCTAGAGATTTTAATCTTCTAATTACTGGCGGAATTTCGTTTTCGGTGAACAAAAGGCAGTAGGATTGAAGGTTGCTTCTGCCTACCCTACCCCGCAGTTGGTGTAATTGAGCCAGGCCAAAATGTTCCGCCCCCTCAACCATCATTATTGTTGCATTAGGAATATCAATGCCGACTTCAACTACCGGTGTTGCCACCAGAACGTCGAACTTTCCTTCTTTAAATTCGCTCAGGATTTTATCTTTTTCTTTAGATTTTACCCGGCCGTGAATTAAGGCTAAACGAAGATCCGGGAAGATTTCCTTTCCCAGTATTTCAAATTCTTTAGTTGCTGCCTTGACGGTGGACATTGTTTCCGATTCTTCGATAAAAGGGCAAATAATAAAGGCTTGTTCTTGTGTATCTTTGACTCGTTCGGAAATCCATTCATAAGCCTTTTTCCTTTTTATTTCCGGAACAACCCATGTTTTGACCTTGAGCCTGCCGGGTGGCATTTCGTCGATGACCGAAAGATCAAGATCATTATATAAAGTCAAAGCAATTGTTCTTGGAATGGGAGTGGCGGTCATGGTTAAAAAATGAGGGGCCTTGCCTTTTTCGGATAAAACTTTTCTTTGTTCTACACCAAAGCGATGTTGTTCATCGACGATCACGAGACCAATTTTTTCCGGATCATAGTCTTGGTATAAGAGAGCATGGGTGCCGACGATGACTTTAGGTGAACAATTGTTTAATTGTTGAATTGTTTCATTGTTTTTATGGCTGCCAGTAATCAATTTAATTGGGACATTGAAGGGTGCCAAAAGAGCTTTAAGTGTTTGATAGTGCTGGTTGGCAAGGATTTCGGTTGGGGCCATAAAGAGAGTGTCGCTTTTGTTTAAGAAAGCAGTATAAGCGGCCAAGGCCGCTACCACGGTTTTGCCACTGCCGACATCTCCTTGCAACAGCCGATTCATGGGAATATTTTTTTGTAAATCCAACAAAATCTCCTTTATGCATTTTTTTTGGGCATTAGTTAAAGCAAAAGGAAGATTTTCTACGAATTTCATTGACTGCTCAAAATCAATAAAAAACTGCTTGCCTAAAACTTTTTTCTCCCAGTCCCTTTTTCTCAGCAGTGAAGCCAGTTGGATTAAGAAAAGTTCATCAAAGGCGAGGCGGTATTTTGCCTTTTGGGCCGAAGGCTTGTCCTTTGGAAAGTGAATTTGTTCAATTGCTTCTTTTTCGGGTAGGAGATTTTCATTCTTAACTATTTCTTCTGGAAGGAATTCCTCTATTTGTTCTCCTAACGCATCGAGCGCTGTTTTAATTCTTGATCTCAACCATTTCGAAGAAACACCATAGGTTTCGTTGTAGATCGGTACTAGTCGGCCGGTGTGGATAGTATTTAGTATTTGGTATTTAGTATTTGGTATTTTTTCATACTCCGGGGATAATAAAACTTTTTTGTGGCCAAACCACTCAACCTTACCCGAAAAATTAAATCTTTCTCCTTTTTTTAAGACCCGATAGAGGAACATTTGGTTAAAAAAAATAGCTTCAATTTTCCCGCTATCATCAACAATTTCTGCCATTTGTATTTTTTTGCCGGTTTTTGTGAAGGTGTTACTGAATTTTTCTACTATTCCACAGATGGTTACTATCTCCCCTACTTGGACACGGGAGATTGGGGAAATAAGAGAAAAGTCGTCGTAGCGGAAGGGAAAATGAAAAATTAAATCCTCAATGGTAGTAATTCCCAACTTTTCCAACCTCTTGGCATATGTCGGGCCAACAAAAGGAAGACGAACAACGTGATCTTTCAGATCCATGAGTCAATTATACGCTTAGCGGAAAATCGTGGTTAAAAACGGGGCCAATGAGGTTAGTATCAAGGCAACTGATGCCACTGCTACGATAACCGTCCAGAGTTTTTTCTGTTTTTTAGATAACATCATAATGAAAAATATGCTTGTTTTTAGTATAATTCAAGTGTTCAAGCGGGTCAATAACAAGCCAGGATGGCGGAGTAGTCAAACGCAACGGTCTGTAAAACCGTCGGCCGCAAGGCCTACTTAGGTGCGAATCCTAATCCTGGCACTGGCGAAATTTTAAAGTTAACTACGTAGGCTTGCCCCGAGCTTGTCGAGGGGTTCGAATCCTGCTCCCAGCACAAAGTTGAAATTATTAAAGCACAAAAGAGTTATCTTACTTTCAGCTTAAAGAAGCGGGTTTTGCCTATTCTTTCTACCATATCGTTCTGCGGAGTTATTTGTTCATGATGATCGGTTTTTGATACACCATCGATTTCTACTGCCCCTTGGCTGATTAATCTTTTTGCTTCGGACAAACTGACAGAGTCGCTGAGAGCAACAAGATCCACAATCTCGATCGGTTTGTTTTCTACTGTAACTTCGGGAATATTTTCGGGAGTCTCTCTTTTTTGAAAAGTTCTTTCAAATTCTTCTTTTGCGCTGATAGCGGATTTCTCTCCCCAAAGTAATTTAACAATTTCAAAAGCTAGTCTTTTCTTCTCCCCCATCGGATTTTCTTTAATTCTTCCCTCAATTCCCGGAAGCGGTACTTCAGTTAAAAGCTCGAAAGATAAGCCAATAACCTCGTCTGGGAATGACATAATTCCGCCGTAAAACTTTTCCGGCGTCGAATCTAAGAACAAAGCATTTCCAGTGGTCTTGCCAACTTTATTTCCCTTACTATCAACAAGAAGTTTGGTGCTCAAAACGTATTTTTCTTTATTCTTTATGGCTTTCATTAACGTTCGACCAGCCAGCATGTTGAAGGTTTGATCATCACCCCCAATTTCCAAATCGACATCCATAAACACGCTGTCATAGGCTTGAGCAACCGGGTATAAAAGTTCGTGGAGATAAACAGGTCTTCCCTCGCCCATTCTTTTTTGGAACATGTCCCGTTCCAGTATTTGTTGGGCAGTAAATTTTGAAGTAATCTCAATCAAATCTTTAAAAGAAATTTTATCCAGCCATTCAGAGTTGTAAACAAGTTTTGCTGGATTATTGCCCTCAAAGTCTATAATATTTTTAATTTGATCTTTCCAACCTTCAGAGTTTTTCCTTGTTTGCTCTCGAGTCATTGGTTTCCTGACGGAGAGCTTGTCTGGGTCCCCGATCATCGCCGTAAAGTCACCGATTAGAAAGATGATTTTGTGTCCAAGCTTTTGGAATTGTCTTAACTTCATTACTCCAGCAAAATTACCTAGATGAAGGCTCGGCATAGACGGATCAAAGCCTTGATAAAGTCTCAGTTTTTTCCCACTGCGAAGAACTTTTTCCAATTCTTCTTTCGAGGGATAAATTTTTTCCACTCCCCGAGTTAATAAGTTTAATATTTCGTCCATATGTTTATTTTATAATCAACATACTCGAGTTTGCAATTGCAAACGAAAGTTGGTGAATATATACCCAAATCAGTCCACCTCTGGCGCGACTGGAGTAATTTGGGTATATCATAACAGTTATTCAGATATTTTTCTTAGAGTAGATTCTTGCAAGATTTTCAATGTATCAAAAAAAGTTATCTTTTCAGATTTAGGATTAAGCAGTTGCAGATCCGTGCAAGCGAGGAGAACAGAAAAAACATTGTGTTTTTTAAAATTATTAATAATCGAATTAAATTCTTTCTGGTGGATTTTTTTATTTTTTCCCAATACTAAGTCGTTTATTATAATGTTGGTTTTTATTTGATCGTCTTTGTTTGGAAAAACAACATCGATATTGTGTTTTTTAAATTCTTCGCCGAAAAGATTCTTTTTTACGGTTAAACCTGTTGCCATTAAACCAACTTTTTGGACACTTTGTCTTGTTAATGCTTTCGCAGTTTCTTCAATTATACTCAATACTGGAATTTTGACCGAGTTTCTGACCTCGTCGATGAAAAGATGGGCAGTATTACAAGGAATGACAATAAAGTCAACTCCGCCTTTCTCTAGTCTTTGTGCCCCGTCTTTTAATAATCCCAAAAAGAATTCTTCTTCTTTACCGTTTAAAATTATTCTTTTTTCCTTTTTAAGATCCATTGGCACATTCCACAAAAGAATTGGCGGTCTTATCTTGTTTAAGACGCCAATGAATTCAAAATTCAAATCTAAAAGAAATTTGGCGGAAGTCTCCGGTCCCAAACCACCAATAATTCCAACTGTTTTCATACGATCTTTGAAATGTTAATAATTTTCAGTGCCAAGGTTAGGATTCGAACCCTTCTAATCTTAGCACTCGGCTTTGGGAACTATTCGTTCACGCCTCGTGCAGCGATTTTAGAAGGGCAAGCCTACTAACCTTTTTAAAATTTTGCCAGTGCCAGGATTAGGATTCGCACCTAAGTAGGCCTTGCGGCCGACGGTTTTACAGACCGTTGCGTTTGACTACTCCGCCATCCTGGCAAAATTTTTTGCGTTTGCTGTGCCCCTCAAAGTCCAAGCTGTTGCTTGGACGGCATGGGGACCGCTCCGCCTTCGCTGAAAGCTTCGGCGGATAAACAAAAAATCCGGCGAAGCCGGATAAACCTTGACCTCTCACACACTTTTTCCTTCGGCAAGCTCAGGATTTCAATCCTTCAACTTTCTCAGGATAACATGCGTTATTGCTATAACGGGCAAACCCGTCACGCTATTTTGTAGCGGAAGCTCCCCAGGGTATTTCAGTTTAAAAAGTCCGGTAGGTCTTGCACCCTTCGACTAGCTCAGGGCTAGCCTACTCCGCCTACTCTCTTTAAGTCACCTCTTTAAACCTACTTCACTGGTTCAAAGCCTTTATTAAATTGTGTTTTGATAATACCCCTGAAGCCCTCTTTTGTCAAGTCTCCTTTTGTGCGCTGCACACCCGTGGGGTGTGTTAGATAGACACCCTCGGTTTTACTCCAGGATTAAGTGCTTTATGTTTTCCAAATTTCTTTGATATTCTGCCCGATCTAAAGTGAATTTTTCCAGATCTGTTGGAGATTTAAAGAAAGAGCCTAGAAAGCTCTGGCTTATAAAAGGATGGTTATTTATTCCTAGGTAGTCACCAAAAGATGACCATCGGAATGTCTTTAATCGATCTGGGTTGTCGAAAAGAAAGGAACTGTATGGATTAAGGTGAATATACCTGGCAACATGGATAAACTGTTCATCTGATGCTATTCTTACTGCCTTGAACATTTCCTGAAACAGTGACCCGGATCTTTCAGTTTTTGTGTTGAAATACTTTGCGTAACTATTCTGGATATTGCTAATAAATTTTCTGATTCCATTCTCTTTAAGCTCTTTTAAAAGGAAGTGAAAATGGTCAGGTATAAGGCAGAAAGAGTAAATCTCAATAAGTGTTTCCCTTTTTTGATAAAGCTCGTCTAAGAAAGATTTTTTTATATCTGCTTCAAGGCGATTGTAATGGGAGAAACGCATGGGTAAAGAGAGAAACCGGTAGTAGTCAATAACTTCAGTAAACCTCAGAAAGTCTCTGTTAGAAAGGAATATAGGAACTTGAGCAATACTCCTGTTAAAGATATGATAAATTTCTCCTGGAGCAATTTTTGTCTTTCTATAATTCATCGCCAGATCAATCTTACCATGAATTTTCGGAAGGTGTCAACGTAGCACACCCGTGGGGTGTACAAGATTTACAGTAGTTTATTTTTTGTGCTAATATTTAACCTATGACCGATGTTCATTGGAAAGATATTTGGAAAAAAAGACTTTGGCAAATGAGTCATCCGAACATTTTTGCCCGTCCTTCCAGAAAACTTAATTCCCAAAGGCTTCTGGCCAGATTAACGTTTTTGGCCTTTGTTTTATTATTGGCTTTAACCCTTTTGGGTGGAGCGGGTTTGGTGATTTTAGCCAAGGACTTACCTCGACCTGATCGGGTCGTACGTAAAGAAGGATTTGCGACTAAAATTTATGACCGCAATGGCAAATTAATTTATGACGTTTTCGAAAATCAAAAAAGAACGCCAATTCAACTTTATCAAGTTCCCAAAACTCTTAAAGAGGCGACGGTGGCGATTGAGGATAAGGATTTTTACAAACACAAGGGTTTTGACCCCAAAGGATATTTGCGCTCAATTTATTATGTTTTTATTCGCCATCGTCTTCAAGGCGGCTCAACTTTAACTCAACAGCTGGTCAAGAATGTTTTGCTCACCTCGGAGCGGACAGTCAAAAGAAAAGTCAAAGAGTTTGTTTTAGCTTTGGAAATTGAGTCGAAATATTCAAAGGATCAAATTTTACAGATGTATCTTAACGAGGCTCCTTATGGTGGGACAATCTGGGGTGTTGAAGAAGCCGCCAGAACTTATTTTGGGAAAAGTGTTTCCGATCTTAATTTGACCCAGTCAGCAATTTTAGCTGGTTTGCCGCAAAGCCCCTCTCGTTATTCTCCTTTTGGAGAAAGCTCAAAAGAGTATATTGGCCGCACAAAAGATGTTCTGCGCCGGATGAGAGAAGATGGTTATATTTCCCAAGAAGAAGAAAAAAAATCACTTGAAGAGCTGAAAAGCGTACAATTTGCTTCCCAGAGCGGAACTCTAAAAGCGCCCCATTTTGTGATGTACATCAAAAAACTTTTAGAGGACAAATACGGGGAAAAGGCAGTTGAGCTGGGAGGGTTGCGGGTAACAACTTCGTTGGATTTAGACTTTCAGGAAAAAGTGCAAGAAATTGTCTCTTCGGAAGTAGCCAAAGTTGAGAAAATGCACATTACCAACGGTGCGGCAATCGTAATGGATCCGAAAACTGGAGAAATTTTGGCGATGGTGGGAAGTAAAAATTATGACGACCCGAATTATGATGGCAAATTTAATGTTGTTTTGGCGAAACGGCAACCAGGAAGCGCGATTAAACCAGTTACCTATGTCACCGCTCTAAAAAAAGGATATACCGCTTCAACTCTACTTATGGACACCATTACTTCTTTTCCCGGAGGAGCCAATAAACCGGATTATATTCCGACAAACTATGATGACAAAGAACACGGACCGTTGCAAGTTCGCTTTGCTTTGGGTAATTCAATCAATATTGCGGCGGTAAAAATGTTAGCTCAGGTGGGCATAAAGGAAATGCTGACAACGGCTTATGATATGGGTTTATCGACATTGGAGCCAACAGATGAAAATCTCACCAGGTTGGGTTTATCAGTCACTTTAGGCGGCGGTGAAGTTCGTTTGATTGAGCTGGCCTCTGCTTACTGCGCCTTTGCCAATGGTGGTTTCAAAATTGATCCAGTAGGGGTTTTGAAAATTTCCGATAAAGACGGTAATACACTCGAAGAATTCCACCCTGTCTCCGGTAAAAACGTTTTGTCTCCCGGCGAAGCCTTTATTATTTCCAATATTTTGTCAGACAATTCGGCAAGACTTTTAACTTTTAGCGAAAATAACTTACTTAAATTTGCCGATCGGGAAGTAGCCGTTAAAACAGGGACGACCAATGACAAAAGAGATAATTGGACAATCGGTTGGACACCACAGGTGATGGTTGGTACTTGGGTTGGTAATAATGACAATACCTCCATGAAAAGTTTGGTTTCCGGCGTTTCCGGGGCGGCGCCAATTTGGCGGAAGATTCTCAGCGAATACTTAAAAGGCAAGCCTTTGGAAAGTTTTTCCCTTCCCGAAGATATTGTCAGCACTGATGTTGATGTTATTTCCGGTTTTCGCAGTCACGACTCTTTTCCCTCGAGAACAGAATACTTTGTTCAGGGAACAGAACCCACTGAATCGGCAGGCGAAGATCCGGTTCACCGAAAAATAAAAGTTTGCAAAGCTCAGGGGAAATTAGCTACCCCGGTCGATATTTCCCGAGGAGATTTCGATGAAAAAGAATATTTAATCTTTAAAGAGAATGATCCTTATGCGGCTTCGGGAGAATCCCATTCGACTGGCTCAGGGCAAGTGAATCGTTGGCAAAAAGGAATAGATGATTGGGTAGCTAAGCAAGGGGAGGAAAGATATCATCCGCCAACTGATTATTGCGATACGATTAATCAAGCTCAGGCCAGTATTCTTAATCCTGCAGACCATAGTCAGACAGGGCCCACTTTTACAATTAAAGTAGAACCGATTTCTGCCAATGAGATTGTCAGTGTGGAGATCTTTGTCAACGGTGAGTCAAAGAAAGTTATCACCTCCCCGCCCTACGAGCTGGAAGTAACCTTGCCGGATGGAAAATATACGATTAAAGCAACTGTCCGAGATTCAAAGGGAAATGAAGGATCAACCGAGTCAAACATTGGTGTTAATGTTCCTTGGGATTATAATCCTACACCGACATCCACGCCAACTGTTACTGCTACTCCCAGCATAACTCCGACCGCAACTCCGTTATAGTTTAATATAGTTTGCGCTATTGATTTTGGAGAAATAATTGATATAATCCATTCAACGTTTTATGATAGGTGAAAGAGTTGGACTCACAAGTTTTCCTGAACATACCTCAGTTAGCTCTCCCGAACCGAGTGTTGTTTTTCTCTGTCAAAATGGAACCGGAGTGGAGATAAGAAGAAAAATTACTTATTCGGACTTGATGGCCTCAGTAAAGAAGGTAAATGAAGAACGAAGTCAACTACAGAGGAGGCGTGATGAACTACAAAAGAAAGGAAGAACAGGTTCGGGAAAACGATATTCTTCTGCCGAGAGAAAAGGAATCCTAAGTCAAATTAACTCATCTTCGGCGCAGACAGAAAGGAACAGAAAAACTCTCCAAGTACAAGGAAGATGGCTTCTTGCCAGCCCTGGGGAGGATCCTTTGACTGTTCAGCTGGAGGCGAATGGTGAAGGTCAACTTGTTTCAGGAACACCGCTTGAGGATGGTGAAGCAGCTTGGCGAGTTTTTGTTTTTCGCGATGCCAATGCAGTTTGGGAAAATCCGAATGTCGACTTAATTAAGGAATTATTTAATATTCGTTGGCAATTAGCTCATGGAAGTGAGAAGGAAGCCAAAGAAGCAGGGAAAAAACTCTATGAAATTCTCCGAAAGATACCAGAATCCCTTGATCCTGTTGTCAGCAAAATTCCTGGATTTGTTACAAAGCCTCTTTTACCTGGGCTCGAAACTTTGCAGAGACAAAGTCAATAATTTTCTTTCTGATACTTTTTATTTCGCTATCCGTTAGATTTCTTTCTTGTGATTGGTAAGTAATTCTAAATGTTCTGGTATTTTGGTAAGAATCAATAAATTCCACCTCTTTGATAATTTCATTGATTTTCTTAATTTCCTCAATAATCGGTCCGATAAAAGTTTGCGGCGGAAAAACAAACGATAAATCCTCGATAATTGGCGGGTATTTTGGTAAGGGGATGTATCCTTTGGCATGGGTGGCAAAGGATAGTAGTCTATTCAGCTGAATATCCAAAACAGTTACCTTTTGGTTGATACCAAAGCGGGTTAATTCTGGGGAAACAACCTCTCCTATTATTCCGATATTTGTTTCCCCGATAAAGATTTGGGCGCCATAATTCAAGCTAGGAAATTTTTCCGGTTTAATTGAAAATTTGGTAATTCCAAGCTCTTTTAGGAGTGCATCGAGAATCCCTTTAACTTCTAGATATTTAGACTCTCCTTTAACAGCCAAAGTAAGAGTCATTGTTTCAAGGGGGAGTTCTTTTTTTCCTCTGGGGAGATAAGCGTTCGCCATTTCGAAAATTTTAATCCCCTCTTCGGTCGGATTTTTACTAATAACCTCAAGCAAGCTGGGAATCAGTGATGTTCTTAAATAAAGCAAATCTTCGGTTAAGGGATTAGAAATTTTTAGGTGATCGGCAGGATTGTGGATTAGGTCCTTTCTGGCCATTGAATAACTGACTGTTTCAGTAAACCCCCAATATTTTAAAGCGGTTTTAATTTTATCTTCCCATTCAAAAGTAGCCTCCTTTTGATAATTCAATGAAGAAATTGGCGGGAGGGTATTTGGTAGATTATGATAACCGTAAAGGCGGGCAATTTCTTCAATTAAGTCTTCCGGTATCTCGATATCGCCGTTTCGCCAGTGAGGAACTTCAGCGGTTAAAGAATTTGTTTTGGCATCGATTTTTGTTTTGAAGCCAAGATTATCAAGAAATTTTTTCGCGTCTTCTAGTTTGATGTTAATTCCCATAATTGTGTCAATTTTTACTTTGGTTACAATGACAGTTTTGGGCTTTGGTGGCGAGGGGTAAATATCCGTAAGTTCGTTCCCCACTTTTCCCCCGCACCATTCTTTGAAAAGCAAAGTCGCTCTTTCCATTGCCGGAATAACTCCTTCCGGGTCAAGTCCCTTCTCAAATCTCGAAGCTGCTTCGGTTCGGAAACCCAATGCCTGACAGGCTTTACGGATTTTCATCGGATTGTATGTTTGGACAAAAAGAAGCACCCGTTTTGTGTTTTTGTCTGTTTCGGAATTCTTGCCACCCATAATGCCGCAAAGATCAACAATTCTGCCCTCTCCATCTTCGATAACAATAATCCCCTCTTTAAGTTTTCTTCTTTGACCATCGAGAGTGATTATTTCTTCTCCTTCTTTCGATTCACGCAAAAACATTTTATGTTTCAGGATTTTGTCATAATCAAAAGTGTGCATTGGTTGTCCCAGTTCCAGCATCAAGTAATTAGAAATGTCGACGACATTGTTTAAGGCTCTTATCCCGGAGTTCTCCAGTCTTTTTCGGACAGACAAAGGGGAAGGCTTAATAATAACGTTGTCAAAAACCAACGCGGTAAATCGCGGACAAAGCTCAGTTTTAGAAATTTTAACTTGCAGAGGAAAGCCACTCTTCACTTTGGGAATTTTTGCCACCGGGATTTCTTTCAATCTCGCGTTAATTTCAAATCTGGGCAGAATTGCAGAAAGCTCTCTGGCGATTCCATAAACAGAAAGACAATCAGGACGGTTAGTGGTAATTTCAATATCATAAACAGTTTCCTCACCGTCTTTAATTAGTTTTTCTACAGATTGGCTGCATAAAGAGAGATACTCAGCTATTTGTGACGGCGTTGCCTTGGTTTCGAGAAATTCCCTAAGCCACGAATCGCTTATTTGTATATTCATTTTATATTTGTTATCTCGCTAGCTCGCTATCTCGTCTTATAACGAAGAACGATATAGCGATATAACGATTGAGTTAGAATTGTTTTAAGAACCTTAAATCGCCTTCAAAAAGTAACCTAATATCGTTTATTCCATACTTCATCATCAGAACTCTTTCAACTCCCCAACCAAAGGCGAATCCCGAATACTTTTCCGGGTCAATGCCCCCATTTTTTAGGACGTTTGGATGAACCATTCCTGATCCGCCCAGTTCCATCCAGCCTTCTTTACAGGTCCGACAAACTTTCCCGTTTGGCAGACGGGCCTTACCGCCGCAGATTAAACAAGTGACATCGACCTCAAACGAAGGTTCGGTAAACTGAAAATGAAACGGTCGAATGCGCGATTTTCTGTCTGGCCCAAAATATTGTTTGGTAAAATAATCAATTGTGCCTTTGAGATGAGAAATATTGATATTTTTATCAACGACCAAGCCCTCAAATTGATAAAACATGGGGGCGTGAGACATACCTGACTCCCGGCGGTAACATTTGGCGATATTTAACATTCTTATAGGAGGAGCATATTTTTCCATTTCTCTCAGTTGCCCCGATGAAGTATGAGGTGTCAAAATACCCTTTCCATATTTATCACTTTCCAGCCCATCAATGAAAAAAGTTTCCCATTCATCTCGCGCCGGGTGGTTCTCGGCCATATTTAATCCCTCGAAAGCATACCAATCCCACTCGACTTCTGGATACCTTGCTCTGCGGAAGCCCAGAGAAGCAAAGATAGAAGAAATCTCGGAAATTGCCTCGGTGATTAAGTGAAGATGACCTTCTGGCGGCTTAATTCCAGGCGCGGTCACATCAATCCACTCGGTCTTTCTATCTGTTTTGGTTAACTTATTTTGGGTTTGAGAAAGAACCTCTTCAATAGTTTTTTTTGTTTCGTTGATTAGTTTTCCGATGCCCCCCCGTTCATCAGCCGGCAATTTTGGAATTTCTTTGGTTAACGCATTGATTTTTCCCGACCTACCCAGGAAAATCACTCTGATTTTTTCTAATTCCTGCAAACTCTTTGCTTCCAAAATTTCTCCGACCGCTTCGTTTTTTAAATTTCTGATTTGATCTTTAATCATTTGTTACCTCTATAATAACAAAAAAACACACCTTTTAGTGTGTCCATTCTATGGCGAACATCTTTCAGTGCTTTTTAGCTTTTTACTTCCTCGACGATTTTTTGGAAAGTTTCCGGGTCATCTTGGATGATTTCGGCTAAAATCTTTCGATCAAGTTCGATTTTTTTATCCTTGAGCGCTTTTATAAAATGGCTGTAATTCATGTCAGTGTCGGACAGGGCTCCGGAAATGCGTGTAATCCAAAGAGAACGCATGTCGCTTTTTTTATCTTTTCTGCCGACATAGGCATAAGCGCCGGCGTGTAAAAGAGCCTCTTTGGCTACTTTGATCAGCCTAGCTTTGGTCATTCGATAACCCTTATTGTGTTTTAAGATTTTCTTGTGAGCCTTTCGGCGAACAAATCCGGTTTTTACTCTCATGCTACTCCTAATGATTTTTTAACTTTTCTAGCGAAAGCACCCTTAAATTCTTTAGTTTTTCTCATCCTTCTTTTTTGCGCCGCACTTTTGTTTCTTCTTAGGTGCCGCTTGAAGTTTGAGGAATGAAGGATTTTTCCACCTGCAGTAATCTTGACTCTCCTGGATAACAGTTTGTTGGTTTTCATCTTTTGTTTCATTTTGTTTTACCCTCCGACCTGTCCGCCATAGCTTTAGCGTCGGCGGAAGCTTTGGCGAAGGAGGGTTCCTTGTCTTTTTTAGCAAAATTTTTCTTTGGTGACAAAATTAAAAAAAGCTCTTTCCCTTGGAATTTCGTCTCCCCGTCTTTGGCGGCAATTTCGCCCAAATCTTCCATGATTTGGCTAAGAATTTTATAACCAAAATCTTTTTTGCCTAGTTCTCTACCGGAAAACCTAATCCTGATTTTGACTTTGTTACCTTCCCCCAAAAATTCCCTGATTCTCTTGACTCTTATTTTCAAATCGTTTTGGGCAATAAATGGAGAAAATCTAACTTCTTTTAACTCTCCCGACTTTTGACCTTTTTTCTCTTCCTTCTCCTTTTTTGCCTCAAGATATTTGAATTTCTTGAAATCAATGATTTTACAGACAGGCGGGTTGGCGTGAGACGCGACTTCAATTAAATCAGCGCCGAGTTCTTTTGCCTTCTGGATGGCATTAAAAATTGGCAGGACGCCAATTACCGTGCCTTTTTCATCTACAACCCTGACTTCCTTGGCCTGAATGTATTGATTAATTCGATAAAACTTTCCCACTCGCTTGCTTGATTTTATCAAACTTGCCTCTTTTGCGCAATATCTTCTTTAACCAGTCGGAGAAATTCTTCAAAACTCATCTTTCCCAAGTCCTTTTCTCCTCTGATTCTTACGCTGACACTTTGATCTTCCGCTTCTTTTGGCCCGACGATCAACATGTAGGGGACATGCTCTTTTTCGGCGTCTCTGATTTTGGCTTGCATTGTTTCATTGCGGTCATCAAGTTCCACACGGATTTCTTCTGTAAAGAGTTTTTCCCTCACTTTTTGGCCATAATCCAGGCTTTTTTCCGAAACAGGAATGATTTTTACTTGAACTGGCGAGAGCCAAACTGGGAACGCGCCGGCATAATGCTCAATTAAAAAAGCCATCACTCTTTCAATACAGCCGATGGACGAACGATGGATTACTACCGGTTCTTCTTCTTGTCCAGACTCATTAATAAATTTTAATTCAAAACGTTTTGGCATCACAAAATCATATTGGACAGTGAAAGCAGTGTTTTCTACTCCAGCAAAATTTTTCATTTGAATATCAATTTTTGGACCATAAAAGGCGGCTTCCCCTTCGGCTTCAAAAAAAGGAGCTTTCCTTTGGATAAGTACTTGACGCAGGACATTTTCGGCGAAATCCCATGCCTCGTCATCTTGGTAAAACTTTTTACTGTCCCCTCTTTTTCCTAAAGAAAGACAGTATCGGTAGTTTTTATCCTTTTCTAAGCCAAGAGCACTTGCAGAAAATTCAATTAAATCTAAGACAGAGTTAATTTCTGCAACCGCCTGTCCTTTTCGGCAAATTATATGAGCATCGGCAAGGCAAAAGCAGCGTACACGCATTAAACCAGTTAACTCTCCTGATTTTTCATATCTGAACTGTTTGGCTAATTCAGCATAACGGACGGGCATTTCTCGATATGTACGTAAACGACTAGCGAAAAGCTGAAAATGGTGGGGACAAGTCATCGGTCTTAAAATTAATTCTTCATCGTCCACCTTCATGACGGGGTACATCGTATCTTTATAGTATGGGTAATGGCCCGATTTTTTATAAAGATCAACGCGGGCGATATCAGAAGTGTAAACGTGATGGTAACCGCGCTTGATTTCCTCATTAACGATAAACTTTTCTAATTCTCTGCGGATAACTGATCCTTTTTCGGTAAATAATGGTAGTCCTTTACCCACTAAATCAGAAAAAACAAAAAGATTTAGGTCTTTCCCTATTACTCGGTGATCTCTCTTTTTCGCTTCTTCCAAATAATTTAAGTATTCATCCAATTCTTTTTGTGTAGGGAAGCAAGTTCCATATATTCTTGTAAGCATTTTATTTTTCTCGCTCCCCTTCCAATAAGCTCCGGCAACAGACAGAAGTTTAAATGATCCAATATCTTTAGTATTTTCAACATGAGGGCCGATACAAAGGTCAACGAAGTTTCCAGTCTCATAAACATTTAGCTTCACACCTTGAAGGTTGG
>Ga0210016_1001634_pt1 | contig 20834 bp, 26 predicted proteins | sample CryGeyCG2014_300_FD_185454 | JGI IMG/M metagenome (GOLD analysis project Ga0210016, IMG submission 185454) | Groundwater microbial communities from aquifer - Crystal Geyser CG02_land_8/20/14_3.00 (SPAdes) (version 2) | ecosystem: Environmental > Aquatic > Deep subsurface > Groundwater | place... | reverse complement strand
GCCACGTTCTTCAGTTTTTTGAGAAATTTCTGCGGAATTTCCGCTATCCCTTTATCCACTAATTCCTCGAATTGATCTAATTCCATGGATTTAATAATAGCACATTTTCAAAAATAATGCAAATAAAAAGAGGGCCTGCTAAGATTACTACGGCAATCTTAGCAGGCTTTAAGTTTACGCCCTTCGTTTCACTTCGACGATTAATTCATCAATCATCGTTTTTATTTTTCTCATTTTACTTATAATCACCCGCATCTCATCCTCATTGTTCGCCCTTTCAATTACCTCCCAGCCAATGCTGATTATCTTACGGAGCAGATATTTCTGGACGATGATATGGGCATAATGCTCGGCATTGGCCGGGCAATATCCTGCTGTCTTCATGGTTGGCGCTTCTTTGAGAAAAAGCTGGTCTAAGTAGTACGTGCCCCCAACCGTGTCCAACTTGTCCTGCCGCCTCAGCTCATCTATCAATGTAATCAAATCGATTGTGCCTCCCCTTTTTAAAATGCTTATCATCGCCCGATAGATAATTTCGTGCGCATGCCGATAAAATTCCTCTCCAGAGTCAGAAATTATATCCCTGGCCTCGGATGCGACTTGATTGTCAAAAAATATCGTCTGTAATAATACTATTTCTGCTTCAACTGCCTGCGGCGGGATTTTCCGAATGAAATCGATTGTCTTTATTTCCTCTCCTTCTCGCTTTCCTTTTTTCATTCCTTGCCACCTCCTTGTTTTTTATAGAACTTTCCTGATAAATAACTATATCAATTTACTATCCGCCAGTCAATTTTTCTCTTTATTCAAAATCTCCCAAACCTCCTCCGGAATCGGCGGCGGCTCGTGAATCGGACTTATCCCCGGATATCTCCAGGCGCTGATAATTGTAATTTTTCCTGGACTTTTAACTTTTTGCTGGTACATTACCCAAATCTCATACGGCCTTTTCTTTGAACCAGCTGGCTGCATTGAAGCAATTGTATCTGGCGCAATTCCGATTTCTTTTCTTTTTGGAAAACGCAAAACCCTTTTTATCCGGCTGACGGATAAATTATATTGGCGCAATTTTTTCAGGCTATGCTGCGTCCATTGTAAATCTTTTGGAAAATCCAATTTCATTTTAAAATTTATATTCCTTCTGCTTTAAACCATGGCTTAAATGTTTTTAAAATAACTTTTATATCATTTAAAACTATCCCAAATGCAGAGTTTTTTTGGCAAAATTCAATATATGATTTATCCAATTCCTCTTCGGAATGCTTGAATTTCTTTGCTTTCGCGGCTTGAAAGTAGCCCGTTAAACCAGACTTTATTATGTATTTTGAATAATTGCCGCGCTCCAGCAACTTTTGTGAATTACATATATTTGTTGGCCTCGGCCCGACCAAGCTCATATCTCCTTTTAAAATATTAATAAATTGGGGCAATTCGTCCAGATAAGTCCGCCGCAAGACCCGCCCTACATAGGTTAAGTTTGCATGGTTTCTCTCTAATGTCTTTGTCTCGATGCAACCGCGCTCATTGGGCGAGGAAGCCAAAGCCGAATTTTTAAAAATTCTGAATTTTAAAATTTCAAATTCCTCGCCGTCCAAAATTCTTATTTCGTTATAAAAAATATTTCCGCGAGAGGAAGGAAAAAAGATTTATTCTCCTATCATTGCCAAAATAATTAAAACCCAAACCGGCGAAAATAAAATCAGGGCAAAGATGCTGCCCAAAATGTCAAATACTCTTTTTGCCAAAGGCATTTCTACTTTCTCTAAGTTTTCCAAATTCGTCATAATTTATTTTTTCATCGCGATAACTTTTGAGTATATTTTCTCCCATTGTCTGGCAATATTTTCTGCCGAGAAATTTTGCGCAAATTTATGACCGCCCTGGCCGAGCTCCTGCATTTTTGAATGATTTTGAAATAAATAGATTATTTTTTCTGCCATTGCTTTATAATCGCCTGCTTCAACCAATAAACCGTTTTTGGAATTTATATATTCGGGCAGAGCCAATGAATTAACCCCGACAACCGGCAGTCCGCAGGCCATTGCCTGCAGCATCGTGATGCTTTGAGTTTCCGAAGTGCTGGCAATCGCGAAAATGTCACAACCCTGATAAAGTCTGACTAACGTCGGTTTATCAAGAATGCCAAAAATTTTGACATTTCTATCTAAGCCAAGCTCTCGTATCAGAATTTTTAAATTAGACAGGCTGTTTCCGTGGCCGGCAATCGCGAAATTAACATCGGGAATTTTTTCCTTAACGATAGCCAAAGCACGGACAATAACATCAATCTTCTTCTCTGCCGCAATGCGGCCCGGATAAAAAATAGTGCTGGGTGTCAATTTAAATTCTTTTTTAGCTTCTAATCGCTTCCGTTCTGAGCCGGGTAAAAAAGATTCTGTATCTATAGGGTTTGAAATGACCTGATGGGGTTTTAAAAAACCATTTTTTACCATTTCGTCAAACACGCAATTTGACGGCGCGGTTACGTAATCACAGCAGTTATAATACCAAGCATCATAATGCAAAGCATACGTCTTGAACCATTCTGCATGAATTGGGCTATAACGAATAAATTCGCGAAGATAGGTGTGATTCGTCCCGACAAGCGGTATTTTTAAAAATTTGGCAGCCGTTAAAGCTTCCAATCCCACACCATATATAAGCTGGGTATGAATTATATCGGGATTAATTTTTTTCACTTTCAGCCACCGCCAGAGGCTCGGAAGGACCATGCGCGCCTGGGAGCTTGATCCGGAAAAAGGAATTGATCCCAAACGGTAAATTTTTACTGATTTTCCCAGATCAAGCTCTCTTTTAGGCAAGCCTGATTTCTTAAAGTTTTTTAACGAGTATTTGGGCACAAAAAAAACAACTTGATGCCCGAACTTAACCAGTTCTTTTGCTAAATTTATGATTGAATCAGAAACACCGCTTAATTCCGGATAAAAATTATCAGAAAAAATGGCAATTCTCATATTTGTTCTGTTCCGATATTCTTTTTGAATCTTTTAACCAATAAATATGTTATAAAAATTAAAATAATGGCAAAAAATATGCTCAGCATCGCATAGCCAAAATATTTATCAATTTGCTGATAGGCACGGCCAAAATAAATCCCGATGATTAAAAAAATATAAACTTTTGGAAGCGAACCGATGATATTAAAAAAGAAATATTTTTTAAGAGAGACTCTCGCCATCCCGGCGGCCAAAAGAATTGGAGCGCCCACGCTCTGCGTCCATTTTCCAAAAAGCATTATTTTGCCTGCATGTGACTGGAAATGTTTTTGGAGCCTGCCAAGCTGTTCTGTTTTTATCCACAAAAATCGGCCTCTTTTTAAAATCCTTTCGCCTCCCCATCGGCCCAAAAGATAAAAAAGCGCATCGCCGACTATATCGCCGGCCATCGCAATCGCATAAACGAGCCAGAAATTAAAAAACCCGATTGAACATAAAAAGCCGGCTATGACAGTGACAATCGGGCCTTCAATCACAGTCAAAGGAAAAAAAATGGCGTAGCGATAAGCCATCAAAAGTAAAAGAATTTTGCCTGAAGATATAAGATTAAACATCCTATTTCTATCTTACGACCAATGACCGATTAATTCAATCCACACTTTTTCACAAGAGACCCATTTTATTTATCCCCACATCAGAAGACCACGGGCGTCAACCCTTAGATAAATGGTAGATAATCACAAAAGCAAGAGGGAATATCACGGACGTAGGCCCGTGGTGTGGGGATTTATTTTAAATATTTTATAATATCTATCCAATTTTGAAGTTCTGCGGGATTTTGAACGTAGCCTAAAATATTTATGGCCGTGCCTTTATGGATACCCAAATGCAGATGTTTCCTTTCGCCGTCTGTTTCTTGACTGAAACCTGCTCCCAATACCGCCAGTTTATCTCCGGCTTTTAACTCCTGTCCGATACCCGAAGAAATGCTTGCTAGCCGTAAATGGCCGTAGATAACAGTTATATCCTCGTCATTCAATTTGCATGCCTGAACTGCTATTCCGCCGTAGCCGGTGGCAGTTCTTTTTGTCAGCAACGGACCGCTGCAAATGGCATAAATCGGGACGTCAATATTTTGCTCATCTGAAAATGTTTCAAAATCAACGCCCGTGTGATAGCCGGTAAATCGCTCCGGCTGAACCGGAGAATTTTGCGGCGTGATATATATTCCAAAGGGTTTTTTGGTGACGCGCGCCTGCCAGTTGGCAATCGAAGGGGTAAGCTGAGCCGCGCTGCTTGTTGGTGCTGGGCTACCGGGATTTTGATTGGCTGAGGGCTCTGTTGAAGTAGCCGGACTGGAATTTTCAGACGTGCTTGGGCCTTGAGAGGGCTGCGGCGCCTTTTTTAAAACACCAGAAAAATAAAAAATAAGCGCAGCGGCTATGACTGCGACAATAATAAACAATATCGTTTTTGCTTGTTTTGACATTTTTGTATTTTCGCTTATCTTTTTTTCCTAAAGCTTATTCTCATCGTAAAAATTTTGTCGGAAGCGAAAATTTTGGCGGCGATAAAGACAAAAATGACAAAAAAGAAAGCCAGATATAAAATTCCGTACCAGACACTGGCAGTTTGGCCCAGCAGCAAATTTGGCGCGGCCATAAATGGATGAGAAAAAGGAATCAGCCAAATCAATATTTTCATGCCGGGCGAAAGAGAAGAAACATCAAGAAACATGGTGAGAATATACGGGATTAAAACTAGAATCATTAAAGGCGCCACAACTCCCTATGCCGCCTTTGCATCTTCGGCAAACGAGCCCAAAATTATGGCAATGGACAAAGCCGCTAAAATTCCCAAAAAAAGCGACAGTCCCAAAAGCAGATAATCCGGAGTGGTCAAGGTCAGCCCCAGTTTGGCAATCGCCTCTTGAGTCGCCGCGTCAGTCGTTCCCGCGCCGCCAATCGCTCCGCCGGTGATGCCAGCCATATAATAGCGCATACCAAAAAGATATACGGCCGCTGTGAGCAAGGCCACAAGGCCGGCTGCCACTAATTTTGATGCGACAACGAATTTTCTGGAAACCGGGCTTGAGAGCAAAGTCTCAAGGGTTTTATTTTCTTTTTTCGAAGCGATGGATATAGCTATCAGTTGCGAAGCAAGAATAATCACTAAAAATAATATTATCGGGATTAAAGTCGTCTGGGAAGTGATGAATCCTGCCACAGCGGCAGGCGAAACGTTTGCCTGTTTGTCTCCGACAATAACAAAATCATTCGCCAAAACCGGCTGCTTGATAGCCACGGGATTAATTTTGGGATTGGCCTTGATCATTAATTGATTGCTTAATCCATCATTGATGGCCGCCAGCGCGGCTTTTAAAATCTGGCTGTTGACAGACGCCATAATCGAGAAATTCTTCATTATTGTATAAACTTCCACTTTTTGCGGCTGCAAATTATTTATTCCATTCTCAAATCCTTTTGGAATTATTAAAGCCACTTTTTCATTTTTGCTTTTGGCGCTGGCCACAATCTCTTCTGCGCTGCCCGAAAGCGAAACATTCGGAGAAAAATTTGTTTTTTTAATTATTTCAATAACCGCCTGCGAAGTCGGCGAATTGTCAAAATCAAGAATTTCAATTGCCTGAGGCGCTTTGATTTTTGAGACTTCGCTACCGATAACCTTGCCGATAAAAACAAAAACAACCACCACCACCAAAAGCGGCACCAGCAACTGCGGCGTCAAAAGCTCAATAACTTCCTTTTTGATTAAAATAAAGAATTTTTTCATTTTTTATACTACAAACAAATTCATCTAGAAGAATTTTCGAAATAAGATTTTTGCAAAAATTTTCTAATAAATGGCTTATATTTATTAAATAATTTTTCTGGAAGAAATCGAACACTTCTTATTGTCTTTCTGCAATTTGGCGTACCACAGTTACATTGCATTTCCCAGTAAGGATCATCTTCAGTTATAGAATAGTCTATTGTTACCTCTTCACCTTTTTTTATATTTTTCATTGCTACCACAGTTTTTATTCCTTTTAGCCCTGCGTTCGGATTGCAGGAATGATTGATAAACCACCAAGGATTATTTCTAAATGGACTAATCCAAATTTCCTTTTTAATTGCAAGCCATCTATGTCCATGTTCGGCATTATAAGGACTGTAAGAACTTCTAACTCTTTTACCTTTTACACTAAAAATAATCTCTCCTTTTTTAATGCTGGAATTTGCAAAAATTCCGGTTCCGGATATTTTTGATTTCTCTTTATAAATTTTCTCCATTATATTCCTTTTATTTCCTTGTCAGCGCCATAAAAACTTCTTCCAGATTTTTGGCGCTGTATTCTTCTTTTAATTGTTCGGCTGTGCCGATGTCGTGAATTTTTCCTTTATCAATAATTGCGACCCTGTGCGATAAAAATTCTATTTCCAGCATATTGTGCGAAGAAAGCAAAACAGCCATTCCCTGCGATGACAGATCACGGACGATTTTTCTGATTTCCATAGCGTTGACAACATCAAGGCCGGTGGTCGGTTCATCCAAAATGGCAAGGCGGGGCTTTGTCATGACAGTTCGTGCCACCAGAAGCTTCCGCGTCATACCCTTTGAGTATGTTTTGACTTTGTCTTTTAAGCGATTCCCCAAACCGCAAATTTCAATTGCCATGTCAACAAATTCTTTTTGCTTGCTCTTGTCGTCAGAAAAAAGAGCGGCCATAAATTTCAAGTAGCTTATGCCGCTTAAAGTTTTATAAGCGCCCGCTTCCTCGGGCAGATAGCTGATAATATGTCGCACTTTGTCTGCCTCTTTCTTCACATCCAGTCCATAAATTGAAGCACTGCCGTCGCCAATAGTAAGCACGGTAGCCAAAATCCGCAAAGTGGTTGATTTCCCCGCCCCGTTCGGCCCGATCAGCGCAAAAATTTCATTTTCTTCAACATCAAAACTGATATCATCAACCGCCAGAATGTTTCCGTAGGACTTTGATAAATTTTTCACTTCAACTGCTTTTGGCATACCAGGTAGTAGAAATTCAACAATTTTCTTATAATTGCTGCCGGGCAGCAGTCGAATTTTCACTACCTGGCATAAATTAATTCTATCTTTATTTTTAAAATTAATCAAATTTATCCCCACACCTTTGCAAAAGTGTGGGGATAAAAAAGCCGGCTCCATTTTTGGAACCGGCTGGATTAAGTTAATGATTTTGGAAATCCTTGATTATCCTCTTTGCTTCCAGCGGAATACGCTTCTGTTTTAAAACTACCGCTCCCAGTTTTTGAGCCGCCTGACGCCATTTGTCCATCTGCCGCTTACATTCGTCCCTCGCCCGATTAACTTTAACTAAATCAATTTCTAAGATGGCCTTTTGATGCTTTAAAATTTTAATTTCTTTCTTGTGATTTCTTTTCATCCCCTCCTCCTTTATAAATTTAATGAACAAATTGCGTCAATCCGTTTCTTCTCCTAAGCCACCAAAGGTATCCTGTGTATCTTTTCTTCCCCATTGCTTTGGAAAACTGATATAACCAGTTCCTTCTTTTTTGCCCAAATAGAGGCGCGGCATAAATTCTTTTCTTTGGTTCTCACATCAATTCTGCTGCATTTGGTAGAGTGGTTTCCTGCCTTAATCCCCCAAAGTTGAAATTTATCGCGCTGCTCGTCTACAAAAGCGCGAGCTTCTTCGGCCAGTTTCCCTTGAATTTTTTCGAGTACGCCCGTTTTTTCATTCGGTTTTCCAAAAATGACGTCTCCGTCAGGATAAACAATAATATCAATCGGATAACCGCCACTAAAGCTTTTACTGCCGGGAAATGTAATATGGCCAATTTTCTGGTCCTCGCTGAACCACACCTCAGATCCGCTCGGTATCTTATTTATTCCCATTTTTACCCTCCTTTTTACGAATCCGGAAAATTTTTTATTGCCTGCCTCAACAGCCAAGAAACATTCTTCCTTTTAAGAACCAGTTTCGCCAGATTCTGGCCTGCCTGACGCCATTTATCTTTCTCCCGTTTGCATTCGTCTCTCAGACGCCTTGCCTTATTTAGCTCAATTTCCAAAATAGTTTTTTTATGCTTCAAGATCTCTATTTCTGTCATGCGATTTCCCCTCATCTTGCATTGCCTATGGCTAGCCATTTCCCCTCCTTTCAAAGATAAAGTTTTTAGCGAACAAAAAACAAGATAATCTATCATAGTATAGAAAGGTTATCTTGTAAAGAATACGACTCCCTCATCTTGTCGTATAGCAAAATTAGCTTAATTTTTCCAGAATTTTATTCAGTTTTTAAACTAAAATTTTAATCAGCTCTTCGGGTTTTTCTATAATAAAATCCGGATTTTGTTTTTCCAGCGTGTTTTTGGAATTGGCGCCCCAAGTCACGGCGGCCGAAATGACGCCGCTTTTTTTGGCGGCTTCGATGTCTCTAGTCTCGTCGCCGACAAAAATAATATTTTTGGAATCAACTTTCAATTTGCGCAGCAAATTTTTTATTTTTCTTTTTTTGCCAAATAAATTGGTATCGGAATATAAAAAATCAAAAAAATCAATTTCGTTATTTTTCAAAAACTCCTTTACATTTTCTTTTGAATTTGAGGTGATAATGCCAAGCTGGCAGCCGCGGTTTTTTAATTCAAACAGTGTTTCTTTCATACCAGCAAATGTTTTTATTGAATTAATTTCGCTTCTAAAACGCTTTTTTACCTCTCTTATAAAAAACGGCAGCTTATAAAAAGGTAAGTCAATTCTTTTAACTATTTCTCGGCTCGTCAAATCTCTTAGCGCCTCAAAATTAACCTGTTTTAAATTATATCGCCCCGCGATTTCATTATAAATTTTACCAAGAGCCGGCAGCCCATCAGCAATCACCCCATCAAAATCAAAAATGATAATTTTTTGAGACATATAACTCGTATTTTTTATAGTACCATTCGCGCGAATTAGACTAAAGAAACTATTGCTTTGCTGGCAGATGGCAGCGAATCGGCTAAGCGGTAATAAATTTGTAGCCCTTGCTGCTCTTTATCCAAAATATCAACGGCTGAAAGAAGCAATAGATGTTTTGAGGTGGCGCGAAAAGATAACTTGATTGCGCCCGCAATCTCCCCCACCGAAGCTTGCCGTCTGGTTTTAAGATATTTTAAAATCGCCAGTCGTCTTTTGTTGGCTAAGGCCTTTAAAACTTTTTCAAGCTCTTTTTCTGTCATGCCTCATCATTATATCAAAAAATTAATTATAGTACCATTCGCGCGAATTAGACTATACAAAGTTATTCGTCTGTTATTTAATCGGCGAGAAAAATATCAATTTATACCCATCTGGGTCTTTGACGGCGAATTCACGTTTGCCCCATGGCCAGTCGCGCGGTTCGCTGGAAGTATGAATGCCTTTTTCTTTAAGCGAATTAAAATAAGCGTCAGCATCCTCAACTTCGACATAGGTAAACACGCCTAATCCTTTTGGACTTTTACCTGAATCATTTTTTATCGGCGTCTGATTCTCGTCAATAAATGCCAATTTGAAATCGCCCAGTTTTACACGTAAAGTCCCTTCTGACAGTTCAGCGTCAAAACCAAGCTGTTTATAAAACTCCAAGGTTTTATTTAAGTCGCTGGCGTAAAATAGAACGGAATGGAATTTTTTAAGCATGCTTTTTTTTATTTATGGAACTATTCGCACGGATTAGAGAATAGATACGATGTGTTTTACGGCTGGTTTTTGGTCTTGCGACAACCTATAAAACACCTGTAGACTTCTCTGTTCGCTCTCAACAATGTTAACTGACGCAAGAATATTTAAATGTTTTGACGTGGCTTTTATAGATAACTTTATAATGCCGGCGATCTCAGAGACGACCGCCTCCCTTTTGCCCTTCAGATATTTTAAAATCGCCAATCGCCGACGGTTAGCCAACGCCTTTAATTATCTTTCCAGATCTTTTATATCTTTATCCGATTATAACACGCCTTTTGTTATTCTCCTATTCGCACGAATTAGAGAATATAAATTTTTTTATACTCTAACGTCTTTGATGGAGCGAGTAAATGTCTGGCGATATTTTTGCAGATAAATTTCCAGTTTTTTGCGGCGATACTGTTCTCTCTCCTAACATACGCCCAAATTTTTCAGAAATCAATCCTTTGATAACTTTAGAGAAGAATTTTTAGAAAATTTAAAACGCTGGGTCTCGCTTTATTTATTCCCAGCGTTTTTTCTTTTTTGCTTCCCTCTTTATTTTGGCACCTCCTTGGCAAATGAGTGATTCTTTTTCTGAATTATTTTTATTTCTTTTAATCGTTGAATTTCCGCCCGAAAAGCCCGTCGCCCCCAAGCAATCTGCATTGGGTCAATGCAGGAATAGGTCCTGGTCTTGGGATTAAATTTTTCCGTTATTTCTTTCTCAAATTCTCTCACCAACTTCCCAATTTCCTTAATTCTTTGTCTGAAATCTGGTAATTGCTCTGGTTTTACTTTGTCCCTTTGCTTCAAGGAGTCCACTAATTCTTTAATTCGAAAATGCAAGCATTTCTTACCTTTTTCACAAATCTTTAATTCCAATCTAATCACCTCCCTAAAAAGAAAAATTGTTAAAAAACTGCTTGAGAGCTTGGTGAAAAAGAAGACAAGACGTCCCTCCTTCGCATAAAGCTATCCGTCGCTACTACGTAGCTATGGAATAGCGAAGTATAGCTACGGAAGGGCGAGGCAGGTACCTTTTTGAAATCCGGCGCGGAGCCGAAAATACGACTTCTCCCTCTACCTTACGCTTAAATTTTTCAAAAATCAATTCTTCGACATGCTCAGGACAAAAAAAGCCGGTTCCGTTCTTGGGAACCGGCTGGATTTATTTTAATGTTCATACTAGACACTTCCTGACGTTTTTACAATCTTGTCGCCAAGCCATTGGCGGCAATCGCCACAGTTATGCCGGATAAAAGAAAAGGAATATCCAAACTCATTTTTTGTACGGATTTTCTTTTTTTTATTTTTTTTAGCTCCTGCGTGACAACAATGATTGCCGCAAACGCAAATCTTTGTCTAATGCATAATGCTCTCCTTTCATAAATAAGTTTTTAGCGAACAAAAAACAAGATAATTCATCTTAAAATAAAAAAACTATTCTGTCCAGTTATTGCTAATGAATTTGGTGAATAATAGCCAAAAGTTATTCCCTGAGCTAGTTTACCCTGAGTTTATCGAAGGGAAGGGTAAGTTTTGGCTTAATATTGTAAACCCTTCGACTCCGTGCCGCTACGCGGCACTTCGCTCAGGGGATAAAACATCATTATTCACCAAGCTCGCTAATTGTCGGGTAAAAACAAAAACTGCCTTGTTTTTTGAGGCAGTTTTTGCTCCAGCTTTTTTTATTAATCTTTACACGATTTAATTTTCATGTGGCCTAATTTGCCGAAGAACGGAAAATTGAACCCATCATTTTGACAGTTGCAAATTTTTGTACAGTCACAACAGGAACCAGATGAATTTGTGCTCCCAGAACTGACCGCGTTTATCGCTCCTGAAGCGACAAAAGATTGGCCGTCGATATTTCCGGTCAGATACAAAATGAAGCTTCCATTAGCGCTGCCAATTAAATTTTGAACGCCAGTCCGCGAAAACTTAAGCAAGAGGCCAGAGCTGTTTTGGCTGATTGTGATATTGCAGTTTCTGTCTATGCCGACAAAATTTGAATCCGGCTTTAAGCTATTGTTGAGCAAAAGAGAACCCATATCAATATTATTTGCTTTGGCATCGCCAGACAGCATTAGATAAACAGTCACCCAATTCCCCTGACTACCCAAATTGAGAGTTTGGGGTTTCACCTTTAAACTGAATGTCAAAGTAGCCGAAGGAATCGCGGTTGATGTCTGTGATGACAAAGTGGTTATTGACGCAATATTTGACAAGGCCGAAACATTGCCGGCGTTATCAGTCGCTCTAATGGCAAAATAATAAGTCGTTGAGGGACTAAGGCTGCCAATTGTCAGCGATTGCGAAGTTCCGGCAACCTGCGGCGCCGGCTCGCCAGAGACTTGCGTCGCGCCTGCCCAATTATCCGATGTTATGTTGCTTGTAGAATAACGAATATCATAACTGGTGGCTATGCCGCTTGCGCCATCATCGCCCGGTGAAGTCCAACTTAAAACTGCGGAAGATTGAGTCGGATTTGAGACAGAAAGATTGGTAATAGTTGAAGGGGCGGTTGTATCTGTTGAAACTAAAGTTGTGGCAGTCGCAATATTTGACAACCCCGAAACATTGCCGGCTTCATCAATTGTTTCAATCGCAAAATAATAAGTTGTTGAGGGATTAAGACCGTTGATACTCATCGACTGACCGGTTCCGGCAATTAACGGCGCCGGCTCGCCAGAGACTTGCGTCGCGCCTGCCCAGTTGGCGCTAGTAATTAAGCTTGTTGAGTAACGCAGATCGTAGCTGGTTGAGGTGCCAACCGTTCCGTCGTCGCCTGTTGAAGTCCAACTTAAAATGGCAGATGATTGCGTTATACTCGCTGCGCTTAAATTATTTATAGCCGAAGGAGTAGTTGTGTCCGTATCTGCCAATGCAATAGCAGACACAAACAAAACAACGACAATACTCGTTGCTATATAATACTTCCGTTTACTCATTATAGCATTCTGCCTTATTCAGAATACGGCCAATTAAGCTTTTAATTAACCGCGGCCTGGATTAAGGTTGTTAATGATAACCCCTCCAGATTTTGGTCAAAAACCCGCCAAAATCAGTATAACTATACATAACATACAACAAGACCCTCGGAAATGTTACAGCCAAGATTTAAAAATAGGATAAAACAAAAACAGACGCTTTCGCGTCTGCTTGTTTTTATGCCCAAAAATAATAATTCGTCCAATCTCAAGACCCTATTTTTATCTGTTGCTTTATCAAACTTTTTACTATGAGCGCTGGCAAGTACAATTATCCTCTGACTCACCGCATGCTTTGCATTTTACTTTCATTTTTCCTCCGCGGTCACACTCCTTCCAATGTATCGGATCAAAATGCTCACTTGTTTTGCCGCATTTTGAGCATTTCCAGCCATCGGCCTCTCCGCCGCACTTAGAACATTTTTTGCTGGAAATTATATTTCTGACATCTTGTTCCATTTTACTAACATTAATAATTTACAAAATATTGAATCTTGGCTTTCGTCTTTAGATCGTTTATTAGGATTGGGGCCTCAGTATTTAGTTTTTGAGCCATTAGACTGCTTTTTATCTCGCCTCTGGCCGCCTCTTCCTGCCCGCTTGGAATTGAAACTTTATTATCCTTAATATACTGCTCGACTTTCTCGTCTGTAACGTTTATTTTATCCCCAAGTAATTTCTCAATTTTCTTACGTAAAATTACCTGCTTTTTAAAATCATCCATGCTCATGCCTTGTGCCAAAAGCTCGGCTTGAAGTGTGCTGCCCTGCGCGGAAATCTGATCTTCAACTTTTTTTATTTCTGCATTAACTTCGTCATCGCTGACAACAACTCCCTTGGCTTTTGCCTCGTTTTGAATTAGCTTATCGGTAATAAAAGAATCTAATAAATTTTTGCCATACGATTTTTCAAGCTTTTGGATGATAGAAATTCGGCTTATCGGGCTGCCGTTGACCGTTGCCGCGATAAACAAACCTTTATAAATATATGCCAACGCCAAAATTACTATAATAACCAAAATAATAATAGCTGTTCTGACACTCATTTTTCTTGGTTTTATATCCGTATTTTGCTCTGACTCCTGCACTTTTAATGGTTTTGTCTCAATTGTATTTTTGTCCATAATAATGATTGTTTTTAAAAATTATAACTGATTTGATAACGCACGGCTGGGGAGCTAGGATTCGGACCTAGATAGCATCCTTCAAAGGGATGAGTCCTACCATTAGACGACTCCCCAATTTTGACAAATACCTTCTATCCATCCAGAAATTTTTCTATTTAAATTTGTGCTCCGACTTATAGTAATTCTTAACAAACCATAATAATTAACACCGATATTTTTACGTTTTGTATTTATTTTATTTTTCTTCCATACGACTTGTTTAAATTGCGACAACGGATAACCGGTTATATTTGACCAATATTTTAAAATTTCTTGTCGCCTATTATAAACGGACTCATGCAAATAGACCGAAAAAATAATATCCTGTGACGAAACCTTGCAAAATTTTTTCAACCACTCCAAAAATAATTTTATCATTAATGGGTCAGAATTGCTGAAAATAGTCCGTGTTGAAACATTATTGCTTTTCTGTTTTGACCCTTCTGCCCAATAAAGAGCCACACCGATGAGCCACATTTCTCGTTCGCTAATTCCACTAATTTCTTTTCTTGCGATACTTTTTATTTCTTCAGTTATTTTAATCCGTTTTGCCCGGCATGCTTCTTTCGCTTTTATTTGAGCCAATTTTCTTTTTTCTGTCAGATGTTGTTTCTGTTTTTTTGCTAAACCGACATCTTTTAGCCATACCGAAAGAGTTGATTTCGCGACGGGAACTAAATTTAAAATCTCGCTATAGGACAACCCACCCTTCCTTAATTCTACCGCTTTTAATTTTTCTTCTTTCTTGGCAATCATAAACCACGGTTAAGGTTTATTTTATTATATAACCGTGGTTCTGATTAATCAAATATGCTCATCCCCTAACAATTCCACCATAACCATTTCCAGCGGCAGTTGAGGAAATACTGCTGATTTTATTTGGTTTTCCGCTTCTATAAAAAGTCTGAGCAACTTTATTAAATCTCCCGATGAAAATTTCTGACCCTGCTCTAAAACTGTTGCCAATTGCTCTTGCGTGAATTCCGGCGCTATTAAATTTCTGAATTTTTCAATTTCTTGATTTCCGGCCGTTTTTAATATCATCATCTTGCGCAGATAATTTATGAGAGACTTTGTAAATTGCCCCAAATCATACCCTTCCTCAATAATTTTGTTGATAAAAGTTATGGCGCCGGCCGCATCACGCTTTAAAATAAAATTTACCATTTCAACAACCGCCGAAATATCAACCGTGCCCAAAATCGTCTGCACTTCTTCCAGTGTTATATCCTTGTCTTCCATGGCCATCACCTGTCCCAAAAGCGATTCGGCATCTCTTATTGCGCCGTCGGCATTTAAAGCTATCAATTCAAGCGCCGGCTTATCAATTTTGACTTTTTCTTCTTTGGCAATAAATTTTAAGCGCTCAACAATATCTGACAAAACAAATTTATGAAAATTAAATCGCTGGCAGCGCGAAATTATGGTTTGGGGCATTTTGTGGACTTCGGTTGTGGCTAAAATAAAAATGACGTGGCTAGGCGGCTCCTCCAGCGTCTTTAGCAAAGCATTAAAGGCTTCTCGAGTTAGCATATGCGCCTCGTCAATGATAAAAACTTTATATTTTAATCTTGCCGGGCTGAATCTGATACCCTCTCTTAGCTCACGAATTTCATCAATCCCTCTGTTTGACGCCGCGTCAATTTCTATTAAGTCCATGCTTTTCCCCTCGTTTATTTCAACGCAGGCAGGACATTTATTGCACGGTTCAAAATTTTTTCCGCGTTCTTCGCAATTGACTGCTTTTGCCAAAATCCTGGCCACTGTTGTTTTGCCCGTGCCTCTGGGACCGCAAAATAAATAAGCGTGGGCAACTTTGCCCAGTAAAATCGCATTGGTTAAGGTCTGAATAATGTGTTTTTGGTTGACGACCTCGCCAAAGCTTTTGGGCCGGTATTTTCGATATAAAACAAGATTTTCCATATTTTTAAATTCCTCCCTTTTGTAAAGGGAGGCGAGGAAGGATTTAAATTAATGCTAAATCTCCCCTAACCCCTTTTTACAAAAGAGGGGAATATCATAATTTATCTTACCCCCAAATTTAAAAAGGCGCAACAAAATTTGCGCCGCACGACAAATAATTAAAGTCCGCCTGTCGTAGTTACTCACGATCGTGAGTATATACGATATCTATTTTCATCTGGTATTTATTCCTCAGCAATTTTGCAAAAATTATAACGCTGTCTTGGACAACTTTTACAAAATTGCGCGGTACTTCCGACCGGAAGCACTCCGCGCTTTAGCGCCGGGATTTCTATTTTTGCCTAAACTAAATTTCTAATTTCAATTATTAAATAATTTTTCTCCCCGGCGGCTGGGTTTGTCCGAAAGATTGACTGTCGTCTGACTGCGCTTGGACTTCCGCTTTTTTTTGCTCAAAAACAATGAATTTATAACCGATGAAATTCCAGACCATTGAAATGGCTGTGGCCACAACTGCTGCCCCAATCGCCCATTGATCCGGATTCAATCCGCCAACCGGAGAAATTAATTTAAAAATTCCCGAAGCAATCCCGACGTTAATTAAAAAGCCGATAAAAGTAACAACTAAAAACTGCAAGAACTCTTTGCCAATTTTTTCCGTTACCTCTCTTTTAAAAGTCCAGAATTTATTCCAAAAATAGCTGTTTGTTGCAGAAAGGACAAAAGAGATGGCTTTGTAAAGGGAGTAGAAGGCAATGGTCAGCGAAAAAACGGTTATCCAGACATCGGTTGAATTTATGGAAAACGAACTGCGGAAAATAAAAATGAGCAGAGTCAAAATGCCCCAGTCAACCAGAGTGTTTAATCCCCCGATCAAAACAAATTTGGCGATTTGATAATAGATAATGGCGATTTTTTTACCGATCAAATACGCGATAAAAAGGGAAACCGCGCAGATAATCGGGAAAATTATCGGCAATATTTTAATAATGCTTAAAAATTTCTCATAAATGGCTAGAGGCAAAACGCCTTTTGCCAGAATCAAAAGCAGCCAAGCGGCGATTTCGCCGACTATCAAAGAAACTATTAAATCTTTTTTGATGTTAATTTGTTGCTCCATTTGTTTTGCGACCCGGATAACCCGGATTTTACACAGGATGACCCAGATATTTTTAATGTTTATTTTATCTGTGACATCCGCGGGTGTTATCCGGATATCGGTGTCGCTATTTTCCCTCTTTCCAGTATCTCTGCCTCCACCGAATTTTTCTCCCGGCCGTATTTTAAGCGAGAAAGTTGTTTCAAACTTTTAGCCAGTTCCAAATCTCCTTTTGTCGGCGGATAAAATTTAACGTTGAAAGGCAAGGAAGTAGCGCCATTTATTAATAGCTTAACATAGCCGTTGAAATTATCAATGTTGATAAGATCGTTCTTATCAAAAACCGGCTCAAACTGCTTGACCAAGAATTCGGCATCTTCCGCTCCGACTCGCATCGCGATCATCGAGCCGATATTGCCAAAAACCGCGTTCTTTATCTTATCCGTCAACTGGCCGATAAACTGATGGGCGATGGTCAGATTAAGCCGGTATTTTCTTGCTTCAGATAAAATGGTGGCGATGCTTTCGGTGGCAAAATTCTGAAATTCGTCAATGTAAAGGAAGAAGTCCTGACGCTGTTCTTCGGGAACGTCAATCCGGGAAAAAGCCGCCATCAGCAATTTACCGATATTTATCATCCCGAGCAAATTGCTGTTGATATCGCCCAGCCGTCCTTTGCTTAAATTAACCAGCAGTATTTTTTTGTTATCAATCACTTCCCGATAATTGATTGTGCTTTTTACCTGGCCGATTATTGGACGCATATAATCGTTGGCGATAAAAACGTTGAATTTTGAAGTGATATAGGGAACGATATTTTGCAGCGCTGCCTCGCCGCCGGCTTTTTCCGCCTCTTTTTCCCAGAAATCTTTGACTACCGGATTCTGGCATTTTTGCAAAAGCCGAGCCCTGAATGCTTTATCGGCCAGAACTTTTGGTACTTCCATTAAAGTGGCCGGCTCGGCCGGATCATCCATTAAAAGCAAAAGTGCATTGCGCGTATACTGTTCAAAAATTGGGCCACCGGTGGTTTTTAAATCATAAAGCTTGTCAAAAATATTGATCAGTTCGTTAACGATAAAAGTTTTCTGCTCAGGATATCGCAGATCGTATTCAAGCATGTTAAGCCCGACCGGCCGCTCCATGTCCGAAGGGTCGATTAAGACGACGTCTTCGGCGCGATTGGGCGACACCAGCCCCAGTATTTTTTCAACCAGGTCGCCGTGCGGATCAATTACGCCAACCCCCTGGCCGGATAAAATATCCTGAGCGATCAAACTGCCCAAGGCGCTGGACTTGCCGGTGCCGGTCTGACCGATAAAATATAAATGGCGGCGTCTGTCATCAAGCTGAATCCTGATATCACTTTCTTGGCCGCGGAAAATATTTTTTCCAAGGATCAACCCTTCTTTAGGCAGGTTCATGGGGGCAGATGCCTGTTTGGCTTTGACCGATTTTAGTTGCGGCGCACCCAAAGGAGTCACCGGCAGATGAAAAATGCTCGTCAGCTCCTCTGAATTTAAAATCATTTTCTGGCGGGAATCAAAAAACCTGAAAGAGAAATTATAAATAAGTTTTCTCAAGGCATTTCCCGAAACGCGATTTATCTTAAAGCTGTTAAAATTGGGATGATTGAACTGAGCAAACGCTCCTTCCAGACCCCTTAAAATTTCATCCGCCTGCACTTTTGTGGCAGACGAAGCGATAAGCCTGATGTTGGCGTAAAAACCGACTTTGCTCGCTTTTTCTTCCAAAGCTTTTATCTGTTCCTGCTGTATCGGGGTAATTGCCGTCTGCGGCGACGGCGCGGATTGTGACTCTTTCGACTTCTGTCCGGTCTTAACGGCTTTCATAATCATGCCGGCGGCGGAAGTCTCTTCTTTGGCTTTGGAAAAAGTCTTATTCTTCTGCATTTCTCTAGCGATTTCTAAGCCGCGCTTGCGCCAATCTCCAGAAACCGGAGAAAGAACAATTTGAATAGCGGCGCCTTCTCCTCTCTCATCTATTTTATTAAAAGAATTGATTATCTCTGCTAAAGGATCGCGCTCCAAATTTTTGTAGGTTTTAAACGGCAAAAAATAATTTTTGCTCAAAGTCAGATAAGAGGCGGCAACGCTGCCTGCGGGATTGAAAATGTTGTAATCCTTAATTTTTTCAACCTCCGCTTCGGGGAAAAATCCGTGAATTTGTTTTTCAATAACCGTCTCTATGCGATGCGAAACCGCCAGATAAAAAGAGATCTCCTGGCCGATGTGGGGCACAGCCATCTCAAATGTGATGCTTGGCTGGCCGTAAACAAAAGCGTCTTTTTGGCTTGTTTTAAAATTTGCCAATGCCGAATATAACTGTTCCATAACCGCGATTGTTTCTTTTTCAGTTTTCTGCGGCTCATTTTCTTTTTTTTGTACGTGCGCGGCAGAAGGAAGCGTAATTAAAAAAAGGCTTGCGTTAAGCGCCCGAAAAACGCTGCCTTTGCTTTTTATCGCTTCGAGGGCCAGCCATAGCGCCAAACCGGCCGTGCAAATAGCCAGGCCGATTGTCAAAGGCACTAAGATTAGATTGAGATCAAAATCCATATAAAATATTCCCTGAGCGAGGGCGTGGCCCGAGTCGAAGAATCTTTTGTTCGGCCTTACGACTACGCTCAGGCAATAATTAGTATCTATTCTTCCTTCAGTTTTCCTTTTTCAATAAGTTGCTGACGAAGTTCGTCAACCAGAGTATCGTGAAATTTATCGATCAGATAAGCGTCTCCTGTCGCTTTGGCGGCCTGGACTGCTTTATCAATGCCCTGCTGAAAAGCCAAATCAACCAACATTTTCATTTGGCGGTCCTCGGTTAAATTTTTTAGGCCATCTTCTTTTGGAGCAGCAGCCGGAGGCGGCATAGGCGGGGCTGCTGGCGGAACAGGAATCGGAACTTCTTGGGAAGGACCAATCTTGGGAATCTCTTTTTTTATTTCTTGCTTTACAGTAATTTCAGGAAAATTCGGCTTTTCTATTTTTGGCTCGGCTCCCGATGGCTCTTGGATTGGTTCACGATAAGGATCAGGCACTTTATTAAAACTTCCAATTTCCAATTTCTCTCCCTACGGGAAATCTCCCGAAGGGAGGCAATTTCCAATCCGTGCCCCGCATGGCGGGACAATTTTAGATATTGGACATTTGAAATTTTATTGGAAATTGGATATTAGATATTGGGAATTATTATAGGTTAAGGTTTTTTACTCTCTCAATGACCTCCTCTTTAAAGGCAATCACTTCTTCGTCTGTGATTTCATCAATGTTGGACACTTTTAAAATTAAAAAATGAAAGACATCCTGCGCGTTGTCTTTGCCCAAGAGCTTATCAAATTCCTCTTTCTCTGCCACCGATAAGCTTTTTATCGCGCGCAAAAGCACCCTTTTTTGAATCAGTTCCCCCATTTTGCCCAAAAGATCCAATTTTCTATTTTCGGCTAAATCCTGCAAGCCCAGTTCAACAATAATATTTTTCTTTAAAACATCGCTATTTTGTGTCATACCAGGTAGTGAAAATTCGACTTGTTATTGATAAATTATCAATAGCTGAGTCGTTTAATAAAATTACGGATGCCACGGAGTAAAATCCAAGCTGTTTTTTTGTGCCGCGAAGCCCAGCTTAGCGGGGCGAATCGGGACAGTCGAATCTTGCCTGTCGGCAGACAGGTTTCTACTACCTGGCATAATTTTTTTATCTTTCCGGCATATTCATTCTGTACATGCCGCCAAGTTTTTCTATTATTTGAAGCGATAAAGGTTCAAACTTTTTATCCTTTATAATTTCCAATATTTCCCGCTGATCTTCGGGCAAGGTTTCTAATTGTCTTTCTCCTTGCCGTATGCAGTTTTCTGCTTCATTAATAATTGTTTCTATATTTTCCCCCTCCGAAGAAAATTCTTTTTCTATCTGCATTTCTGGATTCATAAAAAGGTCTCCTTGAGTTAAAAAATTATTTTTTAAGCACTTTTTAAAGTTTCGATGTTAGACTT
>Ga0210016_1001633_pt1 | contig 20841 bp, 20 predicted proteins | sample CryGeyCG2014_300_FD_185454 | JGI IMG/M metagenome (GOLD analysis project Ga0210016, IMG submission 185454) | Groundwater microbial communities from aquifer - Crystal Geyser CG02_land_8/20/14_3.00 (SPAdes) (version 2) | ecosystem: Environmental > Aquatic > Deep subsurface > Groundwater | place... | reverse complement strand
ATGCAATAAGCGCTTGGTTGAGGATGTAACGAGAAACGTGGACATTATTGTTCATTTTGCCGCTGAAAGCCATGTTGACCGTTCAATCCTTGATGCGGCCCCTTTTGTCCAAACAAATGTTGTGGGGACATATGTACTGCTTGAAGCTGCGTTAAAGAATAAGGTTCCCCGCTTCCATCATGTCTCAACAGACGAAGTGTTTGGCGCGCTCCCCCTTGATTCAAGCGAGAAGTTCACCGATACCACGCCATATAATCCCCATAGCCCCTACTCAGCTTCCAAAGCGGCCTCAGATCATTTAGTACGTGCATATGGAGACACTTACAACATTCCTTTTACCATATCTAATTGTTCCAATAACTTTGGCCCCTATCATTTTCCGGAAAAGTTAATTCCTCTTGCGATAACGAATATCATTGAAGGGAAACAAGTACCTATCTATGGCGATGGCCTCTATGCGCGAGATTGGCTCTACGTACTTGATCATTGTGAGGCGATTAATGCAATTATCCAGAAAGGAACGGTTGGGAAAACCTATCTCATTGGGGGACTCACGGAGGATATTTCAAATATTGATGTAATTAAAAAAATTATTAAGATTATGGGAGTCGATGAATCAGTCATAAAATATATAAAAGACCGTCCAGGTCATGACCGAAGGTATGCAATTGATTGGACAACTATCAATAAAGAACTTGGATGGAATCCCAAACATTCATTTGAAAGTGCGCTTGTTGAAACTGTTGAGTGGTTCAAAAGAAATGAAGAATGGTGGAAACGAATTAAAAGCGGCGAATACAAGGATTATTACAATACTCAATATAAATGATGAAAAAAATTGCAGTTACTGGTGCAAGTGGATTGGTGGGGACTCGAATTATGGAGCTCTTGTCAGAAAAATTTGAATTCATTCCCCTTTCGGTTAAAGACATGGATATTACTGATAAAGATTCTGTCCATAAGTTGTTGGGTAATCTTTCTTACGACCTACTTCTCCACTTAGCAGCCTACACAAATGTTGTTGGGGCAGAAACGGAAAAAGCAAAAGCCTTTTTGATTAATGGAACAGGTACTCAAAACCTCCTTGATAGTGTGTTGTCGGCAAAAAAAGAGTTTATCTATATCTCTACGGATTTTGTGTTTGATGGCACACAGCCTCCGTATGTGGAAACAAGCACCCCAAACCCCCTCTCTGTCTATGGTGCTTCAAAATATGCGGGAGAAAAGAGAGTGGGAACAGACGGAATGATTGTTCGCATTTCCTATCCTTATCGCAGTGTGTTTGAACCAAAAAAAGATATTTTCCGCACATTGAAATCTCAGCTTGAAGTGGGCAAGTCTCTTTCTATGGTTGAAGACTCGCTTATGGTACCGACATTCATCGATGACATCGCTCAAGGCTTAGGATACGTAATGGACAACTTTTCAAATGAACTGTTTCACCTGGTGGGGAAAGATGCCATGTCTCCCTTTGATTTTGCAACAACGATTGCGAAAGTTTTTAACCTAGACAAGTCGCTCATCGAAAAGACAACCTATGAAACGTATTTTGCCAACAAGGCAAAAGGGCCACGATATGGCGACATACGGAGCGAAAAAAACACATTTTACCCCATGCATTCTTTTGAAGAAGTATTACACATTATTAAAAATCAACTCAACATCATATGACAATTACTATTGTTGGACACGGATATGTAGGATTAGTTTCCGCTTGTGTTTTTGCTGATTTTGGAAATACAGTTTATGTAATAGGCCACACTTCCGAGAAATTAGAAAGACTCAAGAATGGAGACCCCATCATTTATGAACCAGGACTCAAAGAGGTTTTGGAAAAAAACAATAAAGCAGGACGGTTGAAGTTCACAACCGAGTATGCAGAAGCAGTTTCTTCAAGCGAAATTGTTTTCATTACTGTAGGGACTCCCCCAAAAGAGAATGGAGAGGCGGACCTCTCCGTTGTACTACAGGTAGCTGAACAGATTGGGAAAAATCTTTCCAATCCATTCACGGTCATATCATGTAAAAGCACTGTGCCAGTTGGAACAAATAAAAAAATCGAGGAAATAATTAACAAGGTCAAGAAAAATGATGTCCAGTTTGCAGTCGCTTCCTGTCCTGAATTTCTGCGGGAGGGGAGTGCACTTCACGATACATTTCAAGCAGATCGGGTCGTCATTGGATCGGAGTCTCAAAAAGCCATAAACCTACTTCTTAAAATCCATGCACCCATCCCAGGGAAAAAAGTCATCACTGATCTTGCATCCGCTGAACTTATCAAATACACTTCAAACTCTGTTCTTGCGATGAAAATATCGTTTGCAAATCTTATCTCATTCTACTGTGAAAAGACAGGGGCTAATGTCGAAATGGTTCTTGATGCTGTTGGGTTGGATAAACGTATAGGAAGAATTTTTATGGACCCAGGGGTTGGCTATGGAGGATCTTGTTTTCCGAAAGATGTGAAGGCCCTTATCTCTACGGGAAAACAGATTGGAGTTGATACGCAACTTTTGGAAGCGGTAGATACCATAAATGAACAAGCAAGAATTAATCTTTTAAATAAAATAGTAGCTCACGCAAAAGGAAAAAAAATAGCGATATGGGGATTAAGTTTCAAACCTAATACTGACGATATCCGTTTCGCTCCTTCAGTTGATATCATCAGGGCACTTCTTGAAAAAGGATATATCCTTTCCGTTTACGATCAGGAAGGGATGAATAATGTCAAAAAATTGTTTGGCAATAAGCTTACCTATTCGATAAGTTCATATGATGCGTTAAAAGACGCCGATGCACTGGTAATACTTACTGAGTGGAATGAGTTCAAGAATATTGACTTAAAAGAAGTAAAAAAACTCATGAAACAACCTATGATTTTTGATGGCCGCAATATGTATGATATGAAAACGATGAAAGAGTTAGGATTTTCATATATCTCTACAGGAAGGGAATCTATTCTATTATAATAGCCTATGCGCATTCTTATTACCGGTTCAGCAGGATTTATCGCTTCTCATTTAGTAGACTATGTCCTTGACCTCGGGCATTCAGTAATAGGTATTGATAATTTTCTTACGGGAAGTCCCCACAATATTGCACATTTGAAAAACAATCCTTCTTTCTATTTTATCGAGAAGGATATTTTATCATTTGACTATTCATCCATTAAACAGCCAGTTGATATTGTCTTCCATATGGCCTCTCCTGCCTCACCCATTCAGTATAAAAAATATCCAATTGAGACGCTGCAGGTGAACTCTGTTGGGACGAAACAAACTCTTGACTTTGCAACGGAACAGGGGGCTTTATTAGTGTTCGCATCAACTTCAGAGGTATATGGAGATCCGCTCGTTCACCCACAAGTTGAATGGTACTGGGGAAATGTGAATCCAAACGGCGTACGCTCCTGTTATGACGAAGCAAAACGATTTGGAGAGGCTATGTGCATGAGCTATATGAGAACGAAAGGAACAAGTGTGCGCATAGCTCGTATTTTCAATACCTATGGACCACGAATGGATATATATGATGGACGTGTCGTCTCTAATTTTATCGTACAAGCTTTAAAAAATGAGCCCATGACAATTTATGGCACCGGCGAACAAACGCGTTCATTATGTTATGTGTCCGATTTAGTGAATGGGCTATGGACCCTTGCAACAAAGGAGGTAAAGACAGGTGAAGTGATTAATTTAGGAAACCAAAAAGAGATGACCGTACTAGAAATTGCAAACAAAATAAAAAGCTTAACTCAGTCCACCAGTTTGTTGACAAAACAATCAATAGGCCTGGATGATCCACTCAAACGAAAGCCAGATATCTCAAAGGCAAAAGAACTGCTCAACTGGGAACCAACTGTATCTATTGAAGAGGGACTCCATTCAACCATAGAATATTTCAAAACCATCATATGAAAACTGCCGTAATCATTATCCCAACCTATAACGAAGCGGGGAATATCAAAAATCTCATTGACCAGCTATTCATTGTCTTAAAAACGATTACTAAATGGGATGTGCACGTTATGGTAATCGATAGTAGCTCGCCAGATAAAACAGATGAATTGGTAGAGCAAATGAAAATGAATTACCCAAAATTACACCTCATCAGTACAAAAAGAGAGGGACTCGGAAAAGCATATGTTCACGGTTTCACACAAGTGATCGAAAAACTAAACCCCTATGTGTTGTTTGAAATGGATGCGGATCTTTCCCATGATCCCAAAGAGATTCCTCATTTCCTGGAAAAAATTGAGCGTGGGGCAGATTTTGTTGTTGGCTCACGATATATCAAAGGAGGGTCTATTCCTTCCAATTGGGGTATACATCGCAAAATATTTTCTATATTCGGAAATTTAATTGTTCGGCTAGGATTCATGCGATTGGATGTAACCGATTGGACCAGTGGGTTTCGTGCGATTAAAGTTTGGGTAGTTAAGGCATCACTTAATTACTTAAAAAATTATTCTGATTATGTTTTTCAAATTGCTTTTTTGGATTACGCTTACAATCAAAAGGCAATAATAAAAGAAATACCCATTAATTTTGTCGATAGAACAGAAGGAGAATCAAAAATAAATTCAGTCCAGTATATTTCTCAAATACTACTTTATGTTTTTATCCACTCCTCTTTTATTAAATTTATTATTACCGGTTTCTTTGGATTTGGTATTGATTTTGGATTTGCATATCTCTTCATCAATCTATTCCACATCATTAAAACAACTGCAAATATGATGAGCGCGGAAATCGCGATTATCACAAATTTTTTTGTCAATAATTTCTGGAGCTTCAAAGATAAAAAAATTGGGGGAGGTTTGTTTGGATATGTAAAAAAATTCGTATTATTTAATGTCGTTTCTTCAGGATCAATTATAATTCAGGGAGTTGGGCTATTCCTGATGCTTCGATTTTTCGGAGACAGGATTATTTCACTGGGGATAGTATCTGTTTCATCGTGGATACTGTACAAGATAGTGATTATAATCTTTATTATTATTCCATATTCATATATCCTCTATAACAAAGTTATCTGGAAGAAGTAAATCAGTTTTTCCTTGCGTATTCGCTTGAAATCCATCCTTCTTTCTGTCCATCAATCCGTATTTTAAACCACCCCGTTTGTTCTTCAAGGAGTTCAAACCGTTGTCCTGGATTCACCCGTGCCGATTCACTTCCTGCAAGAGTTGGTTCTTCCCGGACCCTCAACCATCCCGTGGGAGTATCTAAAATACTAACTGTATTTCCTGGTTCATTTATAGATGCAGCGGCAGTTGCAAGTTGAGTAGACTCTTCTATGGTATATTTAGTTTTTTGACTGGGATCCAATGCAAGTTTTACGAATGCATGCAGTTGGAACCCGGGGCTTATATTTATTTTCCTTGACCTGCGGCTAAACCCCGGCATAAATACGGAAAGTTCATGATTCCCCTGGGTGACATTTTCTAACGTAAGAGGGGAAACCCCTTTTTCATCGTTGTCTATGTAAATAAGAGCTCCCGAAGGTTCTGTTTCCACTACCAGGCCACTTGACTTATCGAACCCCTTTAGACGTGTAAGCCAGTATACATCAGCCCATGAACCAATATCTGTGCTTTCCAATTGTACGTCGACATAGGTAAGGGAACCTGAGAAAATGGAGATTTTCTTTTGCCAGGATGCTGCCTGTGTAGCCACTCCGTCCGGGACGATTTTCAACATATATTCCCCCTCTTTATGAGTGTTTGTATAAGGCGTATTCCCCTTCATGACGTTATCCAAAAAAACAGCCGCACTCGGCTTTGACTCTATTTGAAGTCTTCCTTCCTTTTTTCCCGCAATATCAAATAAGAGTTTTATTACCACAAACACGACGAATGCAATGACGAAAATAGCCACAAGTTTTAGCTTCCCTTTCATATGTTCTATTGTAATCCGTCTCCATTATCATAACAAGTGATTCATTTCGAACAAAAAGCATTTGACAATTATAGGCTATTGCCTTATAATCTAAAAATATGATATCTATTAGTACTTCCCAATCAGCTTCTTTAAGGCGACTCTACAGGGAGAGTAGTAGGTATTGTTCTGCATAAAAAAACAACCCTTTCACTATTACTCAACCCTCCGAATCGGAGGGATTTTTTTTAGAAATTATTATATTTACGTATGAGAAATTATCAGAAATTGTTATTGACTGTTAACTTACTTGCCCTCGCCTTAACTGGTTGCGGCAGTGTTGAGGGTCAAAATTCCCTTAAGAAAATGGTCGAGTCAGGTAATTGTACTCCGCTTGCGCCCCTGGCTGATGGAAGTATCAACTTACCATCAGGACCAATCGTGCATAAAATAGAAGGTACCGTAAATAGTAATCATGGAGACTTCCCCTTTCAAAAGTATGAGGAAATGTCTGGGCCTGGGCAAGTTTCAAAGGGGAAATTTGGCGAAACCTATTGGTCCTGCCCAAATTTTAAAAAATAATATGAACGAATATCAATCAATGTCACAGATTAAGTGGCCTCAAACTAAGAAAGTTGAGGTGGGACCATCTGTGGATTTTATTTATATTATGAGAAAAGATGGAAATTCTACCATGTCTCCTATTGCTCATAAACTGTCTAATGAATACCACGTAGATGAGTATCAGACCAAACAAATTCTATTAGGAGAATATGACACTTTTTTTGCTAATTTGGCCGATACTCTCCAGTGGAGCTATTCGTCAAAAGGAAATTTTGAGCTTCATTTATACGATCCTAACTATTTAGATGAAAGTATTCGAGATAAAGCCCACAATATACCCATTGTAAGCCTAGACTCTTTGATGCATGATGACGTTTTAGAGCATATGGTTTCCAGAGGATATTATTTAGGTGGAAAGAAGGATTTTGGTCAAATAGCAAGACCAGGTACTGATTCGCTGTCTCAGCAAGCAAATCAAATTGCTTTATCCTTAAAAGGGGCACCTGCATTTGTTGTTGAGGACGACATTTTCAGTGGTGGAAGTGTTATTGCGTCATTAACACAACTTAAAAAAAATGGCGTCATCATAAATAAATTAATTCCTGGAATTCAAGTTGGGAAACCAAGTAAATTATTGGAGATGGGTATTCCAGTTGACCCAGTAATTGCTTATGAGACCACTGATGGCACTGATATTTTTGATAAAGTTGACTTGGGTGATCCAAGAGACTATTTACTTGGAGCAAGTGGTTTAGTGGTTAAATTGACAAATGGTAACTATGGGCGAGCTCCATATATTCTTCCTTTTGTAAGCACAACTGCACGGGCAGGAATACCTCAAGAAATAGAAAAAGAATTTGCAGCAAAAGTTTTACAAGCAAATCTTGAATTTTTCAATAATGTAAAGGTGAGTATTGGTAAATCAATATTGCTTAAGAATATGAATTCTGCTTTTGTTGTCTTAATGAATGAAATGTTCGGTTTTGATTCAAATACTCCCATGGAACAAATCGTTGTATGGTCAATGAATAATATGGACAGTCTTTGGGAAATAACAAAGGCGCAAGGCGAATTCCAAGAAAAACTCAGCGGGTTAAAATTACCCCAAAATATCGTATTTATTGATGTAAATGGCACATTGATTTCTGAAGATTCAAAAGATGGGCATATATCTCAAAAAGATTTACAACTTCTGCATCAAGCACTAACGCACGCTACAGAAAAAGGGGTATCTATTGGGTTCTGTTCCGATTCTCCCTTACCACAGCTCCAGGGTTTCGCAGAAAAATTAGGGATTAAAGGACCTATTGTTGCGGAAAATGGCAACCTAGTATCCCACGATGGTAAAACCCTGATAATAAATAGTCTTGATAATAGAGAAGTAATTAAAGCTCTCATTTCTGAACAAGCTTCTACAATATGTATTCAAGACAATGACTGTATTGCCCCAGAATTTGGTGGACAGGACATATCTCCTGGCTCAACTACGTGGAGTTTTGGAGCAAATAGACAAACCTCAATAACAGTTTTTGGGCCAGCCTATCTTATTAGTTATCTGGGAGATACGTTTAAAGATGTTTCCATGTTTGGGTTTGGTATTGACGCAAGTCCAGACCAAAATTATTTTGCAATCCATCCAGGAGGCAACTTCAAAGCAAATAAGGGCAAAACATTGGATGTACTATCCGCATATGGACATAATATTATTATGGTAGGTAATAGCGCTTCAGACTGGGTAGAGCCAACTTTGGGAGTACAATGCACATTTGTTGCAGGCTCAAGAATTGATGCTCACATCATTGAAAACGCAGCTTTCATTTCGGATAAACCTATTATACAAGGAGTTATTGATATATTAGAACATATACAATGAAAAACTTTACGATAATTTCAGATCCTGGCATAGATGACTTAATATCTTTGGTTCTGCTTCATAAATTATCACCTCAAACAAAGAATTGCTTAATCTCCACTTTCGGTAACGCAACAGAAGAAATAACATCGCGAAATGCAAAAGAGTTTATATCCTTCGTTGCAAACTCTTGGCAATTTATGCATGGTTCCAAACTACCCTTAAATGGGGTGGTTGAACGACCTTGGCCAGATTATTTTCACGGGCCAGATGGAGTTTGGGGAGTTCACCCTCCCGTTGATGTAGGATTGATTCAAGGCTTGCCGAAATACCCAAGTAATAATAATCTAATTTCTTTAGCACCCATGCGGGATGCTATAAAGCTACTAAAAATCAATAAATCTCAAAACTTTACTATTATGGGAGGAATATTTAATGCTGAAGGAAATGAAACAAAATATGCCGAAACAAACATAGCTTTTGATCCCGATTCAGCGGCGGAATTCTTCAAGAATTGTAATAGTGTCAATGTGAAAGTGATTCCTCTAGATGTAACAAAAAAAGTATTTTGGGATATTGGTCGTGTAAAAAATATTTCTGAAAATAACAAAATCAATAAGTGGTTAAAACAATTATTACTTGTATGGTTTGATAAATACAATCACGAAAGAGAAAAGGACTTTAATTTACATGATCCCTTAGCAGTATATCTGGCTTTTTATCCCGAAAAGGCAAAATGGAAAAGCTCAGGAGTAAAAGTAATAATAGAAGGTGAACAAAGAGGTAAAACAGTCATGTTTAATGACCATCCACAGTGTCAAATTGCTCTTGATTTAGTTGATCCATTGCTTATAAGTAGGAAAATATACTCATTAGTTTTTGAGGAGGAAGCATTTTAGTAGTAGACAAAATTAATTGCTATTTAAGTCGTTATGAATTAATATAAAACACATGATAGAAGAGAAAATCAAGGAATTAATTAAAAAAGCCGTTTTAAAGAGTCAGGAGGATTTTTCTGATGAGATCAACTTATCGACTCCCCAACTTCAATTCGGAGACTTTTCAAGCAATATTGCTCTTATTTTGGCGAAAAAGATGAAAAGGAATCCTATGGAGTTGGCCGAAGAAATTAAATCACATATGGACAGTCATGAGGATATTGAATCTGTCCAAGTGCTCAAACCAGGATTCATTAATGTTTGGTTGTCAAAAACAGCGCTTATCATTCCCCTTGAACAAGCGGTCAATGAGACTTTTGTCATACCGCCCTTTTCCTACGGGCCAGAAAAAAAAGTTATGGTGGAATTCGCACATCCAAATACGCATAAGTTGCTCCATATAGGCCATCTACGTAACATCGCAACCGGTGAATCTGTATGTAGAATGTTAGCTGCAGCTGGAAATAAGGTTATTAGAACTAATTATCAAGGTGATGTGGGTCTGCACATTGCAAAATGTCTTTGGGGAGTTAAAGCAAGAATAAAAAAAGATGGGGAGGCGTTATTTGAAAAGCTTACTCTTCAAGAAAAAATTCAGCTTCTCGGAAAGGGATACTCAGAAGGACAAACGGCCTACGATGCAGATGAAAAGGCAAAAGCAGAAATAATTGAGATAAATAAACAAATCTATATTCAAGATCCACAAATAAAAGAACTGTGGATTGCTACCAGAGAATGGAGCGTTGCATATTTTGAAGAAAGGTACAAAAGGCTCTATTCACACTTTGACCGCTGCTACTTCGAAAGCGAGGTACACGAGCAAGGTTTAAAAACAGCGAAAGAACTTCTTGAAAAAGGAATCCTTGAAAAAAGTCAGGGAGCTGTCGTTTTTAATGGAGAAAAGTATGGCATGGATACCCGCGTATTTATTAATAGTCTTGGGTTTCCTACCTATGAAGGAAAAGAGTTGGGACTTGCGCCAAAAGAATTTAGCGATTTTGGGACTCTGGACAAAGCTATTCACGTGGTGACTCCTGAACAAACAAGTTTCTTTAAAATAACATTTAAGGTTGAAGAGCTTTGGGATAAAGAAAAATATGGAAATAAACAATATCATCTCGCCTATGAATGGGTAAAATTAAAAGACGGAAAGATGTCATCCCGCACCGGAAATGTGATTGAAGCTTCTTGGTTGTTGGATGAAATAAAGAAAAAGATCCTTGAAAGATTTAAAAATGCAGGTGATATTGTAGAAACACTTGCGGTTGCAGCTGTAAAATATTCGTTTCTTAAAAATGCAACGAATTCAATCATTTCTTTTGATATTGATGAATCTGTCTCACTGGATGGTAATTCAGCCCCCTATCTTTTATATACCTATGTTCGAACGAAAAGTATTTTGAGTAAGGAAACAGAGAATTCTGGCCAGTATCCGAAGGAAATCACTCCGGACGAAAAACAAATATTGCGTCTTATCTATCAATATACCGATAAAGTTTATAAAGCAGCATCTACACTTTCTCCAAATATACTTGCGGGATATTTATATGAACTGTGTCGAGAATATAATGTGTTTTATCAAAAAAATCCCATTCTAAAAGCGGACCCCGATCAAAAATATATTCGAATCACTATAACAAAGGCTGTAAGTAATATTATTAAGCACGGACTAGATTTACTCGGAATAAAAACGGTTCAGAAGATGTGAGAAGTACTTTGTCATTCCCGCAAACGCGGGAATCTAGAGGATAATTTACATTATTTAAAAATTGATAATTTTAGACTGGATCCCCGCCTCCGCGGGGATGACATAAAAATGGCTTATTACATTTGCTCTTCCTGTCAGTTTGGTGCGGCTTCCTGGATTGGCAAATGCCCTGGGTGTGGAGAGTGGAATACGCTTCAACAAAAAAAGGAGGAGTCTAGAATCACGCAGAAAAAAGCGTCTCCCACTCAATTTTCTCCCTTGAAAAAAATTGATAAAACAAAATCTAATAGACAATCAATGGGCATGTTTGAGTTTGATCGAGTCTTGGGAGGAGGAGTGACAAGGGGAGAAGTTGTCCTTCTTTCTGGAGAACCGGGAATAGGAAAGTCAACTCTCCTTCTCCAGATTATAAAAAATAACACTGCAATCTACGTTTCAGGAGAAGAATCTCTTGAACAAGTTCAGCATCGAGCGGAGCGGTTGCACACGGATATCGGACATATATTGTTTTCTGATGAAATAAATATTGATAAGATCCTGTCGGGGATAGAAATGCAGAAGAAAACCCATTTAGTCATCCTCGACTCAATCCAAACGCTCTATACGGAAGACGTTGAAACCCCTCCAGGTAGCATTAATCAAATAAAAGAAGTAATGAATAGGGTAATCCCCTTCGCAAAAAAAAGCGGCGTACCTTTCCTCGTCATCGGGCATGTGACGAAAGATGGAGACCTTGCCGGGCCAAAGACATTGGAACATATGGTTGACTGCGTTTTATCCCTCGAGGGAGACGTGTCTTCTCCTTTTCGTATTTTGCGCAGTTCAAAAAACAGATTTGGTTCTATCGATGAAATTGGCGTTTTTGAGATGAAAGAAGATGGACTCCATGAAGTAAATTCAGCGACCGCTCTTCTTGAGGATTCGCAAAAAAAAGAAGTGGGAAAGGCGATAGTAGGCATATGTGAAGGTAACAGGCCAATGTTCCTTGAGGTACAGGCGCTCGCAGTCCCCACAACTCTTTCCATACCACGAAGAGTGGCAAAAGGGATCGATTTCAATCGCATTCAACTACTTATTGCGATTGCAAAAAAATACCTCAATTTGAAACTTGATTCATACGATATTTATTTCAATGTTATCGGAGGTATCCGCATCACCTCACCTCTTGCGGACGTAGGAATCATTGCCGCCCTCTACTCATCAGTATCATCAAAATTGATGAGGACAAATCAGGTATTTATTGGGGAAGTAGGACTACTGGGAGAAATCCGTTCGGGTTATTTAGGGAAAAAAACCTCATCGGAAGCAAAACGCTTGGGACTTAATCCACTTGATCAAAAACAATTGGATTCTATTAGGGGAATACAAAAATTTATTGCGTCTTCCTGAAGATCTTTTTAAGCACCGTTTTTTTTCCGTTTGCTCCGATTACTTCTATCAACAGGGGGTTTTCCTTTTTCTTCAACAGCATGTTATATTCGAATATTCCTTTTTCATTTTGATAAATACGCTCTCCCATGATGGTTATAACCGCCTCCTTCTCCGTCTTTCCGATTACTTTGACTGTTAATTCCCTTTTGAATATCGTATTTGTTGGAGAAACAATATGCACCGCAGGAGGTTTGAGATATTGAAAAAGTTGATAAGTAAAATATCCTACCAATACAATACATATGAAAATAAATCCAGCAAGTAATGTTTTTTTTGAATCGGATGATAAATAGGAAGTGGATATTTTTTCCTTGAACTTTATCTCTTCACTCCGCTCATACTCTCTCCTAAAAAAAGCGAGAATCTTTCGTTCATCCAATCCGAGAAACCGTGCATAATTTTTGAGAATGCCAGTTACATAAATGCGTGATGTAAATGTATACCACTTGTCTTCCTCAAGTGCACGAATGAACTGTTCACGTACCTTTATTTGTTTTTCTACTTCTCTGAGTGATACCTTTTTTTTCTCACGAGCTTCCTTCAGAAGTTTTCCAACAGATAGCATAAGTATAGTTTACTCTTTAACTCGTTCTCCGTATTCTCCCGTTTCAGGATTGACCGTTATCATGTCTCCCACCTTTACAAATAGAGGAACCATAACAGTAACTCCTGTTTCCACCTTTGCCGCTTTCTTTGCTCCTGAAACGGTATCCCCTTTAATGGCGTCCTCTGTTTCAATAATCTTAAACTTCACTGAAGTTGGGGGTCTCATACTGAGGGGTTTATCATCATGCATATAAACATAATATGAATTTCCCTCTTTCATAAACCTTGCCACATCTCCCACTATCGATAATGCGAGAGTATATTGATTATAAGATCGTTGATCCATAAAAAATACGTTTTCTTGGTCTTTATAGAGATATTCCATCTCAATACAGGAAACGTCAAGAACATCCACACTTTCGTTTGATTTAAATGCATAATCTACATTCTTATGAGTCAAAAGATTTTTTATGCGAGCTTTCATCAGGGCTGAACCCTTTCCAGGAGAATAAAAGTCGGCTCTTTGTACTTGCCAAACAGTGTCTTGATGGAGAATAAATTCACCTTTTTTTAACGCGCCTGCATTAGTTTTCATGTCCCTATTGTATATCAGGACAGTTCTTTCTGCAACTCCTCCAAGAGCCTTTTTGATTTTGAAGACATACGTTCTGGAACCTCAATCGTATAAATAACATATAAATCTCCCTTGTGTGCTTGTTGGGGATATACTATGCCATGTCCTCTGAGTCGAACCGTCGTACCTGACTTAGTCCCAGGACGAACACGAAGAGATACAGGGGCATCCAATGTTTCAACCGTAAGCTCCCCCCCTAGCGCGGCTAATGGAAAAGATATTTTTTTTTCTACATACACATCTTGACCTTCTCTTCTGAAATGGCTATCTTGACGTACACGTACGAGTACATCGAAATCACTGAAACGTATTTTCATTCCATCATCCACTCCGGCAGGTATTTTTATTGAATGACTTTTCCCCTTGATTACCGTTTCTTTCTCCACTCCATGTACGGCCTCCAAAAAAGAAAGTTCCATTTGGTAGAGATCTCTTCGTTTACGAGATCGACTACTTGATGCTCCACCAAATCCGAAGAATTGTTCAAAAATATCAAATGGGTCGCTTCCTCCAAAATCCACTCCTTCGAATGGATTTTGACCGCCTCCACTTGTGGAATACGTATAGCTAAATGGTCCCTGTTGTTGTCCGGCATCCTCTTTTCCATACTGATCATACATTTGTCGTTTTTGTGAGTCAGATAGCACTTCATATGCCCTATTAATTTCCTTGAATTTAACCGCAGAGTCAGGAGACTTATTACGATCTGGATGCCACTTCAGCGCTTGCTTGCGATACGCAGCCTTTATTTCGCTATCAGAAGCTCCTTTTTTCAATCCAAGTAAATCGTAATAATCCATATATAAAACAACATGTAGGGACAGAGCAATGCTCTGTCCCTACAAAAATATATTATCTGGTTCCCTTTATTTATTTACAACTTCGCCTTCTTCGACATCACCTTTAGCATCCGTTGGTTTTGTGTCTTCTTTTTTTTCACCAGATTCTTCTCCTTTTGAATTTGGATTTGGTCCGCCGGCTGGAGGATTGTTTTTTTCCTCTTTCTTATACATATACTGACCAACTTTTTGGAGCTCATCAGAGAGTTCAGAAGTTTTCTTTTCAATATCTTCCTTATTCCCTTTTTCTGATATGTCTTTAAGTTCTTTAATCTTTTTTTCTATCGACTCTTTGAGTTCTTTTGGTGCCTTGTCCCCTACGTCCTTCAAGGACTTTTCGGAAGTATAGATAAGATTATCAGCTTTATTCTTTACCTCTATCTTCTCTTTTTCTTCTTTGTCTTTTTCAGCGTTTTGCTCCGCTTCGGTTTTCATTTTCTCTATTTCTTCCTTTGTGAGACCAGTGGAACCCATTATTTTTATGGCTTGAGTCTTGCCAGTTGCTTTGTCTTTTGCAGTGACAGTGAGTAATCCACTTGCATCTATGTCAAATGAAACCTCAACTTGAGGAACGCCACGGGGAGCGGGTGGAATACCATCAAGGATAAATCGCCCCAATGATTTATTATCTTTTGCAAGAGGTCGTTCTCCTTGCAAAATATTGATTTCAACTGATGTTTGGTTATCCGCGGCAGTTGAAAAAATCTCAGTTTTACCTGTTGGCACTGATGTGTTTCTCTGGATGAGGGGAGTCGATACACTTCCCAATGTCTCCACTCCTAATGTGAGGGGAGTAACGTCCACGAGCAATATATCTTTCCCGCCTACATCTCCTGCGATGACTCCTGCTTGAATAGCTGCACCAACTGCAACCACTTCATCAGGATTCACTGAACGATTGGGATCCTTACCAAAGAAAGCTTTCACTACTTCTATTACTTTTGGCATTCTGGTCATTCCTCCCACCATTACTACCTCGTTTATATCAGAAATCGAAAGCTTTGCATCACTCAAACATTTTTTAACCGGTTCAAGAGATTTCTCAATCAAATTACCTACTAACGACTCGAGTTTTGCACGGGTTATTTTCATTACAAGATGCAATGGCCCCTCTTTTCCTTGAGTAATGAATGGCAAATTCACCTCAGATTCCATAGACGAAGATAGCTCAATCTTTGCTTTTTCTGCTGCATCTCTTAATCTCTGTAACGCTTGTGGATCCTTACGAAGATCTACATTATGTTCTTTCTTAAACTCATCCGCAAGATAATCGATAATCACTTTATCAAAATCATCTCCCCCTAAATGGGTGTCACCATTTGTTGATTGAACCTTATATACGCCAGACTGTGCGTCAAGGTCCAACTCAAGGATCGAAATATCAAATGTACCTCCACCCAAATCATAGACTGCGATTGTGTGCGCATTTTTCTTGTCTAATCCGTATGCCAAAGCTGCCGCTGTTGGTTCATTAATGATTCGAACAACTTCAAGGCCAGCGATTTCTCCTGCCTGTTTTGTTGCCTGTCGCTGCGCATCATCAAAATATGCGGGGACGGTAATGACTGCTTGAGTGACTTTATCTCCCAGATATTTCTCCGCATCGGCCTTTATTTTAGAAAGTATTTTCGCTGAAATTTCTTGTGGGCTAAACTGTCTCCCTTCAACTTCTACAACTGCCATATCATTCTTACCCGCCTTAACAGTATAGGGAAGCCATTTTGCATCCGTTTGTACTGATGGATCAGTAAATTTTCTTCCCACGAGTCGTTTGATAGAATAAATCGTTGACTTTGAATTAAGAACCATTTGACGCTTCGCGACGTCTCCTACGATATTCTTAATTGGATCTACGATTGAAGGAATTACATTGCGTCCCTCCGCAGAATGAATAACTTTTGGGCTTCCACCCTCCATTACCGCAACACATGAGTTTGTCGTCCCAAGATCGATACCGATTATTTTAGACATAGTTTTAAAATGTAATTAATAAAAATTTATAATTTATTTTCAATTTTCTTTGAGACTGTCACTTGTGCGACTCTCAATAGCTGGCCATTATAGGTGTACCCTTTTCTCAACACGGCTAACACAATGTTGTCCTCCTTACCCTCTTTCATATCTATGACTTCTGCGCTATGGGGATCATATGGTTTTCCAAGGACTTCAATCTCTTCAAGGCCTTCATTCTTTAACAGTTTTGAAAATGATTCTTTCACATGGGCTAAGTTAGGGTCTGTAATAAATAGTTCTGCCCGTTCTAAGTCATCGAGAAAAGCTAATAATTTGATAATGACATTCTTATTAGCGTTTTTTGTCCATTCGATATGTTGGTCTTGCACTCGCCTTTCATAGTTCTGATAATCGGCAATCGCCCGTACATATTTTGTTTTATATTTTTCTCCCAGTTTTGACATCTCATCACATTTCAAACATTCTTTCTTACAACATTCACAATCTTCCTTACAGGAACATTCCTCTTTTTCTTCCTTGGCCGCCGTAGCTTTAGCGAAGGAGGCTTTAACGTCTGTCTTATCAGTTATTTTTTCTTCTGGTTTTTTCGTTTTGTCCATTTTTGATTAAAAAATTCTAATTTGTGTGTACGGACAGGTCGCGACCTGTCCCTACCTATTTAACTACACACTAACCCCTAATTTCTGTTCTCTCATCATTTCTTCAAGTAGCGTTGAAAAGTATTTTATTTGCGGCGCCACTAGGTCATAATGCATACGCTTTGGTCCCACTACCCCAATCATGCCTTTTATGCTGTTTGACTCAAACTCTCCAAAAATACTCGCACATGAGTCATAGATGGGATCCGAATACCCTTCATCCCCTAAAATAAAATAAATATCATGATCCTCCGTCGCTCCAAACTTGCTCAATAATCGCTCCCAGTATTCCATTTGTTCCAATCGTTGAAACACTTGTCGTTCCATCTCCCGATTGATAAATTCCTGAATATCGAGAAGGTTGGCAAGCCCCGCAAAATAGATGTCTCCCGTATTGGTGGTAGCGATTGAAATGAGGCCGGTTCTATGAGCGAGAACTCTCGTTGCCTGCGTTAAGAGCTTATGCATTTCTCCACGCTCATCCCACACACTGTTTTTATATGCAACTTCATCAGCAGTTGACATGTCCTTTTGCTTCATTATCTTGTTGATATACAGCCGAAAACCCTTCGGCGATGGAATCCTCCCTGAGGAAAAATGAGACTTCACGATGTATTCTTTTTTTGCCAAAACCACCATTTCATTTCGTATCGTCGCCGGTGACACTCCTAGTTTGAATTTTTTTTCCAAAATTTCCGACCCGACCGGTTCACCTGTGTCAGTATGCTCCTGAATTATCGCTTTTAAGATCTCAAGTTGTCGTGCTGTAAGGTCATCCATAAATACTTGCCACTCCGTAGCTCCTTATTTTCATTGAGCGAAGGGTGGTTAGCAATAATATACCAACTCTGCTAATGCTTGTCAAGCGAAAATTGATATACTTATATGAATATGAATATTGGTGCACATTTATCTATTGCGGGTGGTTATCATAAAGCGTTAGAAAGAATAGTAGATATTGGTGGCAATTGCCTTCAAATTTTTTCCGCCTCCCCCCGTGGATGGAATAGAGCTACTGTTACTGATGAACCAAAGCGACTCTTTTTAGATACCAAAAAAAGGCTAAACATTAAAGAAGTTTTTTTTCATGCTTCTTATTTGGTGAATCTTGCGGATGAGGGAAGAATTGGCGAGGAATCCAAGAAATCACTCATTGCAGAGCTCAATGTTGCTTCTCAGTTGGAAATTGTGGGAAGTATTGTCCATATCGGATCTTTCAAAGGAAACCTTCCTGCAGTTTGGGATGTTTCCCAGGATAAAAAATATAGCGTTCTCATAAATAATATAAATGAAACACTTACCTCAACTCCACAAGACACATTCCTGATTATCGAAAATGCGGGGAACAAGAAAATTGGACAAAATCTTGATGAAATAGCCTCAATAGTACGAGATATTGATAATGAACGGCTGAAAGTATGTCTTGATACCTGTCATCTCTTTTCTGCAGGATATGAGCTTTCGACAAAAAAGAAAATGGATACTTTTTTTGATGAATTTGAAAAGAAAATTGGCTTAAAAAAACTTGTTGTTTTCCATATAAATGATAGCAAAGATCCTTTTGATTCCGGTCGCGATAGACATGAGAACATAGGTCAAGGAACTCTGTCGATGGAGCCCTTTAAGCTTCTTCTGCATGACAAAAGAACAAAAGACCTTCCCTTTATTATAGAAACGCCTGGATTTGATGGCAATGGCCCGGACAAAAAGAATATAGATATCTTGAAAAATTTGGTATTGAAATAACTGTGTAATATATGTCATTCCCGCGAAGGCGGGAATCCAGACTATAAATTTCAATATAAAAAAAGGTTATTATCGACTGGATCCCTGCCTCCGCAGGGATGACTAGTAAAGTATAATTACATTATGTTTGCTCTACCAGCTACAGTTCTTGAGTTTATGAACACAATCCGTGAAAGCGGCTTTGAGGTGTATGTGGTCGGTGGGGCCGTACGAAATCTTATTCTTAATAAACCAGTCACAAACTGGGATTTTACAACGAATGCCACACCAGAAAAAATTCAGAAATTATTTCCCGATAGTTTCTATCACAATACCTACGGAACGGTTACCATAAAAAATGGCAATGACCTTTTTGAAATTACGCCCTTTCGCAAAGAATCAAATTACACAGACAACCGCCACCCAGAAAAAATTGAATGGGCCAAGACAGTGGGAGAAGACCTAGCTCGTCGTGACTTCACTATTAATGCTATGGCTTTTGATGGAGAAAAAATTATTGATATATTTGAAGGAAAGAAACACATCGATGAGAGAAAAATAGTTGCCGTTGGGAATGCGGATACACGATTTCAGGAGGATGCGCTACGTATGATGCGAGGAATTCGATTTGCATCTCAACTGGGATTCTTGATAGATGACGAAACAAGGAATGCAATGACACGCAACTCTAAACTTATCAAAAATATTTCCTGGGAACGCATCCGTGATGAACTATTAAAAATAGTAGGAAGTGACCATTCTGCTGAGGGAGTTCTTTTTCTCAAGAGTACAGGAATATTAAAACATATTCTTCCGGAACTCAATGATTGTTTTGCTATTCCCCAAAAAAGTCCCAACCGTCATCATATATACGATGTAGGAACACATCTTGTCATGTCCCTCAAATCCTGCCCTTCTTCCGATCCTGTTACCCGTCTTGCATCCTTATTGCATGATATCGGGAAGGTTGGGACTTTTCATAAAGATCAAAAAACGCAGATGATAACCTTTTACAATCATGAAGTCATTGGCACAATCCAGGCAAAACAAATCGCTGATAGACTTCGCTTGTCAAACGAACAGAAAACAAAATTTGTTCGTTTGATTGAGTTTCATCAATTCACTGTTACAGAAGATCAAACAGATAAGGCAGTGCGTCGATTCATCAAGGATGTGGGAAAAGAATATATTCAGGATATGTTGGACCTGCGAACTGCCGACAGAGTTGGATCAGGCGCAACGCCAACCTCATGGCGGCTTGATTTATTCAAAAAAAGAATTGTTGAAGTACAAAAAGAACCATTTACCGTTAAAGACCTTAAGGTTGATGGAACTGATGTTATGAAAGTTTTAAATATCAAACCCAGCAAACAAGTAGGGGATATATTGGATAAACTATTTGAACAAGTAGTTGAGAAAAAACTTGAGAATGACCGAGAAATATTACTGAAAAACATTCATGCATAATACCGTAGAGACGCATTGCAATGCGTCTCTACAGAAATTTAAAAACATATTTAGAATCCCAACAAACCGCCTTCCAGGTTGGGATTATTTATCTTCTGGATATTATTTTGTAACAATTTGTACATATAAAAAGAAAGAGTATTTTGGAGAAATTGTAAATGGAAAGATGAATTTATCTGAAATTGGGAAGGTTACTGAAAATGAATTGTTGAAAACAGAACAAATAAGGCAAAATGTGAAAATAGACGAATATGGCATTATGCCAAACCATGTTCATGCGATTATTGTAATTCATAATACGAATGCTGTAGAGACGTCCCGACGGGACGTCTCTACAAATAAATGGCAATTAAGACCAAATTCGTTGGGCTCAATTATTGGTCAATATAAATCTATAGTTACAAAACGAATAAACCGGGAATTAAAAATAAATTTTCATTGGCAGTCCCGCTATTTTGACCACATTATTAGAACAGAGCCATCTTATTTGGAAATCAAACAATATATCCGTAATAATCCTCAAAATTGGAGTGAAGATAAATACAATGGAGCCTTGTAGTATAATGGACCCAACAATTTGGACAATGGAATAAGACTAAACTAGAATAGGGACATATGGACGGAAAAATACGAAGATCTCACTCCT
>Ga0210016_1001631_pt1 | contig 20845 bp, 24 predicted proteins | sample CryGeyCG2014_300_FD_185454 | JGI IMG/M metagenome (GOLD analysis project Ga0210016, IMG submission 185454) | Groundwater microbial communities from aquifer - Crystal Geyser CG02_land_8/20/14_3.00 (SPAdes) (version 2) | ecosystem: Environmental > Aquatic > Deep subsurface > Groundwater | place... | reverse complement strand
GTTGACTTGGATAATTTCCAATCATTTCTCTTTCACTTCCTTGTCGGTATGTGCGAGTTTTACGAGCTTAAATCTTTTGATTCAGTATTCGGATTTGAGTTTCTTTCCTAGATTTTCGTCGTTCACGCCGATGATTTTTTTGCCGGGAAAGAGGTCAAGCATCTCTTCTTTGTCGACTACTCTGCCCCGTTTGACCACTCAGCCTAGCTGTTTTATGTGTTCAGGAAAATCACTATCAAAGGTGATGATATTGTTTCGAATGGATTTGATATTTTTCGGCTGAGCGTATTCGAGCTCTGCCATACTTATCTCTGAATTCTTTCCGAGGACTGCGAAGTACATGAAAATCGTAAAAGACGTAAAAAACGTAAAAGACGTTAATTGTTATATGGAAAAGCATGAAAAAACAAATGGTTTGTTGTTGGCAAACCTCTACCCTGAAAGGGCACCCTTCTCCTTGTCAGGAGACACTATTAATTTTTTATTTGTCTCTCCCGATAAGGAGGGGGAATCCGGCACCCACTGGATGCCGGGTGGGAGGTTTGTTTTTCTTTTTGAAAAAAAGACCCATCTGCATAGGCCTTTTTTCTATTTCTGTGCGTGGAGACTACTAATTAAGCGTGATTGTAAATGGATTCGAGTTGAAGATCAGCGTTGATTTTTTCTAGAATATTCATCTTGTTGGATAATTGTTCGATGCTTCCTTTGGCTTTCAATTGTATAATTTCTCCTTCCAACGCTTCCTTTTTCTTTCTGAGCGATTCCAATGATTCTGTGGGGATGGTAGTAGCTGAAGAAGTTACGATGCGGATGATTTTACCATCTACGAATGCCATACCTTTACCTATGCTGATCAATATTTCATTTTTGGAAAAGATGTAGCCTGATAGGTGTGTGCTCTCAAATGGAACGATATTGATGATTCCTGGTTTGAGGGAAGTCACCATAGGAGCGCTGTTTTCTGTAATAGTTATCGTACCGCTATCCGTTGGTAGCGAGATACTTCTTACTTCTCCCTGGTACACTGATTTGTCTGGAGTTGAAATTTTTAGTCTCATGAATGTAACGTTTAAACGTTAAAACGACAAAGCGACGAAACGATAAAGCGTTTAAGCGTTTAAGCGTTTGATCGTTTATGCGTTCTTATTATATCCTCCGATTCAGCGTTTTGCAAATTTTTACGTTTTTATTCGTTGTTTTTGATTGACAAAGTGACTTAATGTTACCTAATTAGATTCCAGCTCTCCCGTAGTACTACGGAACCGGAAAGACTGTCGAATTACTTCTTTTCTTTATTTAGTGATCTTCTGATAAATGCTGGTGTTTCTAGATCTTCCTCTATGGTTATCACCTTATCTTCTGCTTTTGGATCTGTTATGTTGATGTCTTTCTTGATGCCTCTGGTGATGAAATTTTCAGCTTCTTTTGTCGGTCTGCCGAGAATATCTCTTCTAGGCACCTTGAGGATGGCGTCTGTGCTTTGTTCAGCAAATCCGGTTGCGATGATAGTCACTTTGACTTCATCTTCATAAGATTCATCAAAGGTCATTCACCAGATCATATTTACGTCACTATCAATAATCTCCTCTACTACCGCCGCAGCTTCTCTGACTTCGGTCGGCGTCAGATCATATCATCCTGCTACTGCGAATATGATGCTCTTCGCTCCATCGAGATTGGTTTCAAGAAGCGGATTTTCGATAGCTTTGCGAGCCGCATCCACTGCCCTTTTTTCTCCTGCGCCATAGCCGATTCCGAGCAATGCATTGCCTGAATTCTGCATAACGATTTTGATATCTGCAAAGTCGATATTGATATCTCCTGGTCTTACGATGAGATCAGAGATTCCTTGGACTCCCAAGAATAAGATCTTGTCTATCATAGTGAATGCTTGTTTGAACGTGGTCTTTTTGTCGATTACGGTGAAAATTTTATCATTTGGGATGACTATCAGCGTATCTACTGCTTCTTTCATTTTCTTGATACCTTCTTCCGCATTCAATTCTCTCTTTTTACCTTCAAAAGAAAACGGTTTAGTGATGATTCCGACAGTTAGAATCCCCATAGATTTGGCGATATTTGCTATCACGGGAGCCGCTCATGTTCCTGTACCTCATCCCATACCGCAAGTAATAAATACCATATCAGTATCCTGAAGTATGGCTTTCATTTCGCCTTCGCTCTCTTCTGCTGCCTTTCTTCCGATTTCAGGATTTGATCCTGCTCCGAGTCCTTTCGTCAAATTGAGTCAGATATTCACTTTTTTATCCGCCAAATTGCCGGCGAGATCCTGCGCATCAGTATTGATGGCGACAAATCCCACGCCTTCGAGTCATTCGCTTATCATCCTATTGATAGCTTTGTTTCCACAGCCTCAGATTCCGAGTACTTTGATCTTTGCACCAGGAATAAATTCAGGTCTAATCTCTTGAATAGTCATTTAATTTAGAAATTTAAGAATTAAAAGTTTTCTGGAGAGACGCAATATTTTGCGTCTTTACTTATTTGTTTTGAGTTTTTAGATGCATAGGAGATACCTCAATTACCTACAATGGCTTGTAAAGAAGGGTTGCAATCTTCCTTTTTCAAAGGACTGAAGTCTTGGAAAAGTTTTTGAGGTATTCCTGTCCTACTTGGTTAGTATCAACTAGAAAAGGTCTTTGAAGAACTTTCCTATACTACCTACGACATCAAAGTTGAGTTTGAAATTTCACTTTCTTCACTCAGTATATTTATTTGATCGTACGTAAGCGCCTAACACATTGGTGAATTGGATGTTGGATGATAGATCTCCTAAATCAAGTATTGTATCTTTTCCATAAAATGTCGCTAGTTTGAATACATCCTTTGCTAATAAATCTACATTCGGTACCTTTGCTCATCATCCTAGCAGGAGTACTCCTCCAGGTAATTTGCCGTCTTTCTCTAATTGTTTGAGATGATTATTTACTTTATTGAATATCTCTTCGTATCTTGCGTTGATGATGTCTGAAAGGAATAACATATCGACTGGGCTATTCTCTGGCATATTATCCTTACTCAAGAGCGCTGTCCCATATGATCTTTTGAGATCTTCAGCTTCTTTGATGTCGATCTGCATACCTATGGAAATATCTTTGGTGACGTCTTCTCCGCCGATAGGTATAGTGCCGTATCCCAACGGATATCCATCTTCATAGATGACATAACTGCTCTGATTCTTCCCTATGTCTATGAGGACAGTACCAAGATCTCTATGATCATAATCGATGGCTATCTCTGTGGAAGCGATGATATTCGGGATGATGTCTGTCACTTTGAGTCCGATCCTTTCGAAACTTTCTATGATGCTATTGTAAAGATTCTTGGGAAGCATAAAGACATCCGCTACAAGTTCGAGTTTCTTCCCTTTCATTCCTATAGGATCCTTTTCCTTCTTTATTTCGTCTATGATCCGGTAGACAGGAACTATTTTGATAGTCTCAAAATTGCTTTTTATAGAAATATCTGAGATAACCCTGGAAAGATGTTCTACGTCATCTTCTCCTATCTCATCAGACATGATCCTCTTCTGCTCTACTACTCTTTGTACAAGCGCTTCAGGATGAGAGATGCTTACAAATACTTCATCGATGAAATCTCAACCTAGTTTTTTTATGAATCCTTCAGCCACTTTATTGATGGTGTTGACGAAATTTTCTGAATCCAAGATTTTCCCTTTGCGTAAACCTTGAGTCGGCTCCATCTGTTTCACAAGAATGATATTTTTACCATCATCTTCTCCAAAAACTACCCCTTTGATACTATCGTTTCCGATGTCAAAAACTGCCTTAATGTTTTTCATACTTAGAGGACCATTAAAAATTTAAAAACTCCGTAGTCACTATCACAATAATTCCTCATTACATTTCGGACTTATTTGGATAGTGAACTATATTTGTCCATCCTCTCATTTATGTAATGAATACAAAAAAACAATTAGATTTACTCTAATTGTGATATACTTTGGTTATCAGTTTTTAACACCCTGATTCATAGTCTGATAGCTATAAGTTAGCTTACCATTTCTTACCCCCCAAACCCCCCTTCGATGGGGGCTAAAATTTATTAAGAATCACGTACTCCGTAGAGGGTTTTGTGGATTCACTTCTTTCGCAAAGTATAGTTGAGACGTACCTTTCTCCTAATATCGAGATGGAATTTCAGGATGCGATTATTGATGATAATTCACCGTCAATCTTCCTGGTGTTTTTTTGTTTTGTAGATCATGATAGGCAGCCGGATGAGTCTTATCATCATCTCAAATAATCTGCCCCATAGGCCTCAGAACAGGAATTCAAGGATGTTTTTTACTCTAGCATTCCCTCTGAATTCTTTGTTTCATATGTTGATAATGTGCTGTTGTGGAAAGTTAGGGAGTATGCTAACCAATCGTTTGTTGGCATGATATATGTTGGTTTGTTGCTCTCTATATAAGGGTATCAGGTGTGCTAACCGATAGCTGAAGTAGATATCAGTCTTGGGCAACGTGATATTATAAAGGTTATCAGCATCCTCTGTTATGTAGAAACTGAGGCAGAATTTCTTGGTTTTCCTCTTGAGCGATCTTTTGAGTCATAAAAAGACAAAAAACAGAACGCTGAAGAATCTTGCACGTCGGAGTGCCTTTTTCTTGGTCACGATAAAGAGATCTATGTCAGAATCCTCCTTGAGCGCATTGAAAGAGATGGAATTACATAGGTAGATGGATTTGATGAAGGGTATGGATCTGTAAAGCCGTCAGAATCTGTCGATGTATTGGATATACTCATGCATGAACGGATTCGGTTTGTACCAACTAAAGGTCTGTAAAGTCGAAGGTTTGTAAGGTCAAAGGTCGAGATTCTTTTCGAAAAGAAGGTACTGGGAGTTTGTAGGTATAGGATAATTCATGACTTTGTAGAAAATCAGGTTGTTTTCATAATTGGGCATTTCTAATAATGATTGTTGGTCGTGCATAATTAATGTAAGGTTATGGGTTACAATGGTCCGTCATTACGAGCCCCGCACTTCTGCGGGACAGGCTCCGCGTGGTAATCTGGACCTATAAAGTCGGTTAGATTGCTTCACTGTGTTCGCAATGACAACCGTATTATTGATTCCGATTGTTGCAATCTCACGTGTTGTTTATGGCTAAGCACATTTTGCTTTTGATGCTCTGCGTTCTTATATCCACTTCAAATCTTCCTAATTCCTTATATCATGTGCTGCCGGGGTATTTCAGGAGAAACTTGACGTCACTGGTAAACGTGCTCGGCATGATCCCTCCTCCGCTTAGGCTCATGGAGCGTAGATTTACATCTTCCGTCAGCCCCTTATTGATTTTTACCTGGAGAAATTGTCCGCTGAGCATCATATAATAACTGTTTGTTTTGCAGTTATAATTGCTTGGGACCGTCCCGGTGAGCGATAGATATGATTCTGTGATTATCGCTCCGCCTGTGGAATAGGCAAGACGTATAGCGTTTCCTGTTTCAGCTGTATCAAAATCTATATAATAGATGGTCGGATATATCTTATCTGTACCTGAAGTTATGGCTTTGCTCGTGATGGCTGAATAGAGATAGTTGCTTACATCTCCATACAGATTATTGATGCACGCTTCGCCGTACAATGAATCTTTGTTTTTAACCTGAAAAACGTTCCTGAACGCCAGCATAAGGACTCAGATGATAACCATGACGATTACGAGTTCAACTAATGTGTAACCTTTCTTCATGAAAAAAAATTTGATAAAAATTGATAAATGCTGTCCGGTAAACACCGAGACCAGGTCGCGATAAAAATGGATAAAAATTGTTTGAAATATAGTTAAAAACTGGTAATCCCATTTTTATCAAGTTTTATCGATCTTTAACAATTTTTAACTGTTTATCAGCGGTCTGACTACATATTTATATTGGGTGTTGTCTTTTTCTTCTATAATCAGCGGTTTTTGCTTGTCTACGACATTGAAAAGAAGTTCGTCCCTTTTCATAACTCTGATGAAATCAGTGATATATCTTCCATTGATGCCAAAACTTACCGGTGCGCCTTCGATGATAGCAGAAATATTTGTCACTCACGCTCCTTTGCTGGTCTTACCGGAAGAGATGATGATGTTGTCTTTGTCAGTTTCTATCTGGATAAAGTTGTTGATGTCTCTGGTGAGAATTCAGATTTTTCTGATGGCCTTTTCACAGAGATTCTTGTCCACCAAGATCTTGGTATTGAAATTCTTCGGCATGATTTCCTCTCTATCGTATTCCGGGAAATTGCCTTGGATAAGCAAAGAAGTCGCCAATATCTTCGTATGCTTGATGTTTGCTTGGAAAGCTACGAGATTCTCTGAATAGTGGATCTGGATTTCGTCGCATTCGTTAGCCTTAGCGAATTCAGCGATTTTCTGGATATCCGTGACCGTGAGCTTCGGAATTATCAATGAGAAATCATTGTTATCGCCTATGCTGTCGGTCTTGAATTCCGCAAGTCTGAATGAATCAGTTCCCACGAAGGTAAGCTTGTTTCACTCGTCAGATTTTTTGGATCTCAACAAAATACCGGTCAAGACTGGGCTGAAATTTTTCTCAGTCACCGCGTATTCGACTTTTTCGATACCTTGTTCAAAGGTAGAAGTCTCCAAGCTGATGGAATTATCCTTGGGAACATCGGGCAAGGCTACATATTCGCTTGCTGCAATTCCGTTGATTTCAAAGACATCTTTAGCTGATTTGATAGTCATGATTTGTGATTTTTGATCAACATTTATTTCGATAGTTTTTTCTTCTATAGTCCTGACGATATCTGAGAATGTCTTTGCATTGACAGTGATCGCTCCTTCGACAACGACAGCACAAGGCATTTCGATTTCTACATATTTTTCCATATCAGTAGCTCTCAATACGAGCGAATCTATTGAGGCTTTGAAGTACATGTTCTGGAGTATAGGAAGGGTTGCGTTTTTTGCTACGAAACTCGTGACGATATCCATGATGTCGATGAGATCGTTTGTGTTGATAGAAATTTTCATGGCGACTTTAGATTAAAGAGTTAAAGAATTCTTTACCCCACCTGACCTCCCCTGCTATGGGAGGAATAAAGTCCGCCCTTGAAGGGAGGATTTAGGAGGGTTTTCTTTTTTGTTTTCTATTTACCAAAATTGCGTTTCTCCGCCATCGCGTTAAATCGTTTCAATGATTCTTCATAATCTTTCACTTCAAATTCCGGACATTTTTTGGCGGTAAAATACAATTCCGCATAGCCGATTCGTCGTGACATAAATCCTGAAGTCCTCTGTGCCTCATCCCCTTTTGTTCTAATTACTAGTTCGATAGGCGGATAGTTTCATAGGTCGAGAGCATTACTTATTTGATCTTCTGTAATCTGTCCGAAGTCTATATTCTGGGCATTTAATTTTTTTATTCCTCTGATGATTTCATCTCTTCCTCCATAGTTGACTGCAAATATCAGGTATCTGTCTGAATCGCATTTGGTTCTTTGTTCTTTGGTCGTGAGATATTCCTTGAAATCGTCCGTGATTGCACTCAGATCTCCTATTGTCTTGAAGTTCACTTTATTGGCAATCAAAAAATCATCCAATTCGCTATCTATGAGTTTGTACATCGTCATAAGGAAGTTGAATTCTTCTCTGGGTCTGTTTTTGGTGTTTTCTGTACTCAATCATCGTAGTGTGAATACTTTGGTGTCGGTGTAGGTAAAGGTATATTTGATGACCTCTAATGCTTTTTCATATGATGTCATATACGCTTGTGGAAGATCTTTACCATTAGCTTTGGCTCGCGTCCTATTTCCGTCGGGGATAACTGCGACATGTTTTGGATAAATCATATTTTGATTGTTAACTAAAAAATTAAGAAGATTATTCTTTTGATTCCAAAAATTGATAACTATTTAGCTCCTGTATTCAAGAATAAATTTTTTCCTCTTCTTGATATGTCTGGCCAGACTCCAAATAATTTCATAAGCTGGTTTCTCTTCACGATCTGCTGGGTGCCATGAGCGACATCGAGTATGGCTGGGTAGATTTTCTTGGTCGTAAGGTCTATGGCAGATCGGTCTGCTTCGCCGATAGGCCTTTGGGTCAGTCCCTTGGTATAATCTACGTTGAAATACACAAATCCCAAGATGTTGTATTCGGTATCCATAAGGTGCTGTAATTGTCGGATCCGTTTATTTTTTTTGGCGCTGTCTGTTTTGTACGCTTCGCGGGATTTCTTGGCATTGTATTTGTCTTCGTATCGAACCGCGGTCGTAGCAACCTCATCGATGAATATCGGCTTATTAAATGCTTTGATCCTTTTGAGCGTGTTCCGTCCTTTCTGGTTGACGATCTGAGCTGGCGTCAATCGGTCTCTATTGTAGCTTGCTTTCCCTCGGTTGTAAAAGGTAAATCCCATGATATCTACATATTCGTCTCCTGGATAATAATCCTCAAATGTAGGACATTGTAATGCTTCTTTATTTTTCCGTTTGCACTGTATGAGTTTGGAATTTTGTGAAGGACGTGGATCTTTGGTCGGCATGTCCCGATGATTTACTGAAAAATCGAAAAGGATATTTCAGGCGGTCAGTCACTCCTCTCTTGAAAGTTTCCGTACATGAACTCGGGCTTTCTTGAAGGTTTCCGGATTGGAACTCCGTGGATATCGGCCACCGTTCATTTCGTGCATAGTCCTAAAAATCACTTTCAGCTTATTTGTTTTGATGAGTTGGAAAAATATTCTGTATTTTTTATCGAATCTTCCGTCAGCTACTTCTTTGGCAGTGAGCGATTCCGGTGCTATGGTGATGTGGTACACTTTGTCTGTTCCCAATGTTCCGCTGAGTGCGTTCATTACATCTCTAACTTCTTGTCATCGTGGATCAAAAATAAAGGAAACTACGGGGATGTTGAGATTATATTTTTCTTGGATTTGTTGGATGTTGGTGATAGTATTGTCTGCTGATTTCAAACCAAAAAAATATGCCTGAGCGTAGCTCAGGTAGAAGATTACGGAAAGGAATATGATGATGAAATACTTCATGATTTTTTATGTTCTTAAAAGAAGATACACATGCAATGTGCCTTTACTTGCTCACATGTTTCTTGATGTCTTTGAGGAGTGTCGTCTGCGCTTCCTGTAATTTGAAGAGGTTCTTCATCTGTTCGGTTACCATCAAATCAATTTTCTCTTCCAGCATCTGTATCTGTGTTTCAGCTTTGAGATTGATAAGGTAATCATTTTCTGCTCTTCTGCGGTCTATGGTCTCTTTTCTGTTCTGACTCATCATAATGACGGGAGCTTGAACAGCTGCCAAACAAGATAGGATAAGATTGAGTAGAATAAAAGGGAATGGATCAAATGCGCTGTTGCTTAATCGGACTACATTGAGAATGATCCATAAAGCCATAAAGACAAAAAGGCTGACAATGAAATATCGGCTTCCTCCAAATGAGGCAACCCTGTCTGCTAATCTTTCTGAGAAAGATTGCGGCACCATACTGGTTTCTAGCACTTGCTGAGTGATGGATTCGTTGTTCTTGATAGACTCAACGACTTGTCTATTCATCTTTTTGATTTTCTGATTTTCGGTGTGGATCATTTTGGTGATGAGAGTATTTTTCATGGAGACTTAGATGATAGATAAAAGAGAATAGATGATAGAAAATTCTTAGAACGTTGCTTTAATGATCTTAAATGATTCAATAACGAAATATAATCCCATTACAATACAAACTACCAACTTCAAAATAGTCCCAGCGGCAAATCATAGAAAAGATCAGAAAGCTGATTTCAATGCATGAGCGTGCTTCCCGCCTGCCATCTTCTCTCCTAAATACGCGCCAAGAAATGGTCACGCAATAAGTCCAAGAATGCCGAATGGTCCTATGCTTATTCACAATATCGGGAGGATAATTACAGCTATGATAAGTCAGATGGTACTTCATGTTACTCATCATTTAGTTCATCAGAATTTTTTGGTTCATATCACGGGAATGACATAATCCAAAATGGTTACCAGAACAATTACTCCTCATCGGAGAATCAAAAATTCTGTGCTGAAAGGATGTCCGCCAGTGAATTGCAAAATGAGCAAAGCGATGTAATTTAATAATGGTCCTGGAAGGACTGGCAGGATTGCTCCGGCAGTTCAGATGAGGGTGAGGATGAGTCCCAAGATGATTCGTACAATAGTCATAATTCTAAATTAGGAAATGAAGAATGGTCGCTTTGCTCCTCGCAATGACAACTCAGCAATAAAAAGTCGCAATTATAAATTCTTGATTGCATCATTAAAAAATTTTTCTGTGGTGGTGCCGTGATATTCTAGTGCCTGTGGCAGGAAGGATTTTTCTGTCATGCCTGGAATGGTATTCACTTCCAAGAAATAGAATTTCCCCTTGGAATACAAGAAATCTATCCTGGAAAGGGTTCTGATTTTTAGTATTGTATAGATGGTGAGAGCTGTGTTTTCGAGTTCTTTCTGCATTTTCTTGTCGATGTTCGCTGGGGTGATTTCCTGGGTATCTTTCCATTCATATTTGGCTGCATGGTCAAAAAATTCTCTCTTGGTGACGACTTCCGTGACGGCGATAGCCTGAGGCTTTTTATCATAATCCCCTATGACGGATACGGTAAACTCTCTTCCTTTGATTGCTTGCTGGACGATAGCATCGTCGTAGGTCAGAATGTGTGTAATTGTTTTTTTGGCCTTCGCCACATTTTCAAAGACGCCTGTATCGACTGAAGATCCACCATGATTTGGTTTTACGAAAAATTTATTCTTAAATTTGATATTTTTGATGTCGTCTATTTTTTGCACGAGAACGCTCTCGGGGACTGTGAAGCCGAGATCCTTCACCATGAGATTGGTGAGGTATTTATTCATGCAGATGGCATGTGTCTCTGCTGATGAGAGCAGATATTTTTTGTTCAAAATTTCCAGCAAGCCGATGATTTTTCCGTCTTCGATGTATTCGCCATGGCCCATAGGGACGACGAGGTCGTAGTTCTTGTGCGTAGCAAAAAATTTGCCGATGTCTTCGGGAAGGACGAAGATATCCACCTTGTGAGTCTTTTTGAGATTGTTTTCGATGTTCTTCGCAGAGCGGAAAGAGATTTCTTTCTCCTTGGATCAGCCTGTGAGGAGGGCGATTTTTTTCATAGTTATTCTAGATGCTTTATGCAATTAAAAACATGTATTATATGATTTTTATTCTCATTTATTTCAAATATATTAACGCTTGTGTTGTGTTGTCTCTCGATATCTTTGATATCTTCATGTTTTTTGCCGGTAATCACAGCTATCATCGCCTTATTTATCCCGTTATGTCCGACAAATAAAATGGTATCTTGGTGGTGTTTTGAGAGTATTTTATATAGGGACTTTTCTGCTCTATCATATAATGCTTTCATCGGTTCTTCATCTTTTGATTCTGTCTCATTAACTTCGCTTCTTCTTTTACCTTGAAATTCTCCAAGATACCTTTCGCGCAAATCTTCGACCAATTTGATAGGCGTATTGGGATGAAATTTGGCGATTTCTTGTGCGGTATCTGCGGCTCTTGCTAGGTCGCTTGAAAAAATAAAATCTATTTTTTCATCTTTCAATCTCAGCGCTACTTTTTCTGCTTGGTCAATTCATTCAGCAGAAAGTTTACCTGGCAGATGGCCTTGTATTATGCCTTCTTTATTTTCCTCTGTTTCACCGTGTCTTGTAATGATGAGTCTCATGTGGATGATTGGATGAGATAAATATTATTCACTTTTTGCTTCGGCAATAAATTTCTTGAATTGATTGTAATAAGGAGTTAATTCTTCCTTACAGATAGGTAAAGAAAGAATGCTGAATTTCTCATCCATTTTCTTCTCCACTTGAGTGAGAGCAGTGTCGGTGGATTCGTCTCTTCTGCCAAATAAAATGAATGCTGATACGACTCATCTAGGATGGAGAAACCTGTAGCAATCTGCGTTTGCACATATCTCTGCTTCCAGGCAAAGATAGTTTGGTGTGCCATGATGCTGTTCGATGCAGGAGATTATTTTTGTAAGTTTTTCTGGAGCGATATCAAAATCTTGAAGAAATTTCTTTGCGGCTTGGGAGCTTCTAGCGACATGTTCTTGCAATTTTCATTCTTTGAAGCATTCGCCTAATTTGAGGTCCATAAGGATGGTTCAGAGCATGACAATATCTTTATCCGCACCGAGTTTCTTAGCCAGCATCTGTCATTTTTCGTTTGCTAAGTCAAAATGTTCACTCTTTGGTGTCCCGTAGAGTTTGATTTCGTTGAGGGCATATTCTCTGGCTTTCGCGATGATGTCTTGCATGGGCATGGGTGAATGGGTCAATTATAAAACTCTATATTTTACTGATCTTGTCTCTCCTATTCTTTCGATTTTTTTCATGTGGATGAGTTTGTTGATGACTTGTTTGATAGTACTATCTGATAATCCTGTTTTCTTCTGAATTTCCTGTCTGGATATATCATTGTTGGCAAGAATAATATTCCATACTTTGTTTTGAATATCGGATAAATGAATCTCGATATTGTCGGTGTGGGATAGCTCAATTGCTTTGCTGACCTGCTTTTTGAGAATTTCTAGGAAAAAAAGAATCCAAGCCGACATATCTTCATGTTTGGTTTTCCATGTCTGCTGAGTCTTTGCTAGAACTTTGTAATATTCCACCTTTTTGCTTTCAATCAGCGATTCGTGAGAGACAAAAGGCGTAAATAGGTAGCCGTTTTTGAGAAGTAATAAGTTGGTTAATACTCTACTGGTTCTGCCATTACCATCTTGAAATGGATGGATAGCGAGAAACTCAAAAATAAAGTTGGCGATGATCAATAAGGGATGAATAGCTTTTTCTTTGAATGCTTGTTTTGCCCAATCAATTAATGCTCTCATTTCGATAGGAGTGAGGGCAGGTTCGGTTGGGTTGAAGATCACTTTTACAAGATTTCCTTTATAATCTCTCGCCTCTACTCTATTTGGTCAGAATTTGTATTTTCCTCTATGTCCGATATCTTTCTCAACGTGTTTGAGCATCATTTCGTGGAGCTGTAAGATAACTCATTCGCTGAAATTGATGTCTGGATAAGATTCAAAGACCATGCTTAAAATCTCAAGATATCCTGCGACCTCTTGTTCGTCTCTTGTCTTAAATTTTTTGATATTCATATGGCTGTAGAGTGATTCTACTTCTTCGTTGCTCAATTTATTTCATTCGATACGATTGGAGGAACCGGTGGATGTAACAAGAACGGATTTGGTGAGTCTTTTTATGGTTTGAGGTGATAATTTTTCGGTAATCTGAAATTCACGACTGAGTGCGTCAATCTCAGAGATTAATTTGAAGATCTTATTGTTGATCTCAAAGGGGAATTGTAGTCTTTGACTGAGTCTGTGTAGTTTTGTCATGGGTATCGATTTGGATATAAACGTATATGTCCATATATAGCCAAATATGTCCAAAAAGTAAGAGATTTTTTATCATGTTAAATTTTCTTTGTTTTTTTTAACATGATTGCAAGCTCATGTTAAATTTTTGCGTTTTTTTTAACATGATAGGCTTATCATGTTAAATGATATAAATAAAAATTACTCAATTGCCTTCACAATTGCCTGCTCCAAATCTTTATCTTGGGCCAAAAGCATCCTCTGATCCCCCATCCATATCGTCGATGATTTTTTACGGTTTTGGCGGATACTATATCGTTAAGTGAAAACTTTTTCTTAAAAATGCCATAGCCAAATTTGATGTGGAGATATGTTTTATCGATATGTACCTGAAGCGTCGTAAAGGAGGTAAGGATAAACAAAACTATTAGCATAGTGCCAGTGGTGAGAAGATTATTCCCTGAGTCGACTGATGGCGGCTCGTGAGCAGTCGTTATATAAGCCCATTCGAAAAGCATCAGCACAACCAGTGTGACCACTATCATCAGGTAACCAATTTGCGTATGTTTGTAGTTCATGAAGGTAATAACTAAATAAATTTCTTTTCTTCTTGCGCCCTGCCTACTGCGGGCAAGCTTGCACGAGCCCGGCATTACTTTCCCTCATTGCCGGGAAAGTAATCAAAGGGGCTAGTTCTTTGCATACCTCGCTACGTAGTTAGGTTTCCTATTCTTGAATGTAGTCCAGCTCAAACAATATGCAAAGAACTAAAATCGTTGACTGCATTTGTAGGAAGATTGTTCTCCAACTTGTAGTTTTTCCTCCTCTCTTTTCAAGTTTTTGGAAAGATTACTTAATTCAGGCTTTTTGATTGAAAATTGGGAGGAAATTATTAAAGTATGGTTACTTTACTTAGTAAAAAGGAATCAAATGAATGTAACGGTAACTCAAGTACCATTCAAAGTAGATAAAAAGACGTTATCATATCTTAGCTTTTTGGATTTGTTGTTGGAAAAGTCTATACAGGAATCTGAACAAATGACTTTTGGTGAAACTGAAAAATTCAACAAGAAAGAATTAAAAATCATAGGTAAGATGCCGTGAGTGAATAAGCTTTTAAGGACGCTAAAAAACAAGTAGTATGAAGATCCTGATCACGGAAACATTCAAGCATTTTGTGAAAGATAATTTCAAGAAACTGGAAATTGACTACCCTGTTTTTGCTCAACGTATCAGCAAAAAAATATCCAACAAAATTTATCTCAAAGATCCCATCTACAAATTAAAGCTCTACATAGGCGATGTCGCTTATAGAATGGTCATGATATCTGCGAATAATCACACGGTTCCCTTGCTAATCTTCCATAAGAAAGATAAAACGGCTTGAGAAAATGTTATATGGACAAAGGAGTTGGCGTTGTTGGTGAGCTTTTATGCTGATAGGGCTAATACGGATATTTTACAATGAAAATATGATGAATATTAAGAGTGACGATGTATCGTTGCTTTTTTTAAACAGAAGCTCTAGGCCATCGCCAATTGCGAATGTTTCTTGGCTTTCAGTTTGATTTGGTCGAGAAATTTGACGGTGAACATTGTTCTAGCTTTATATAAATCATAGTCTTTTTGCAAGCCTAGTCGAAGGTCTTCGGAAGTGCCGAAGGCTGCGGCAAGCAGCAATGCCCATCTCGGGCTGATATTCCTTTTCCCGGTGATGATTTCGTTTACTTCGTTGGTAGATTTCCCGATGATATTGGAAAGGTCTTTCTGAGTTCGTCCTCTGGCTTCTAGTTCGTCTTTGATGTATTCTCCTGGGTAGAAAGCGATAGCTCCTTCTTTGGCCATGATGATGTGGTAGGAAATAAATTATTTGTATAGGCCCCACGAGCCTATATAGTCAACAACTCAATAATTCCTCATTATATATCGGACTTATTTGGTTGTTAATTATAATGGTCTGATAGTTCCTGAATTTCTATTATCTTCACTTCGTCCTTATTGATGATATCAAAGATGATTCTTCGCTGGTCGTTGACTTTGATGGAATACGCTCCTCTCCTGTAATTGCTAAGCTTTTCAAAATGCAATCATGTGAAAGCTCTTATATCTCTTTCGTCTTTCGCGTTTTTGAGGATGGCGATTTTTTTGATAAATCATTTGACGATTTCATTACTGTATCCTGTAGCATATCAGGTGCAGTACATGTTTTCTAATGCTTTGTTTGCAAAGTGAATAATCATGCGATTTACTAAATGTGTAAATTTTTATACCGAATAGCAAAAAGAAATCAAGGCTATTTGTACAAATGCATGATTGATACTTTTTTGAATTCAGAAAAAAATGGGGAAAGTAGGAAAAAGTTAGGACAAAGAAAAATCTGTGAATGCGTTAACAAACCTCTACCCCACGCTCGTGGGGCCCCTTCTCCTTATCAGGAGACAATCATTAACTTTTCCCTCCTGATAAGGAGGGTGGCCGAATGGAATGAGGTCGGGAGGTTTGTTTCTTTTTTTCTTTTTTTATATCTGCGACGCATGCTTCGCTGACTGACTTTTGAGGGCAAAAGTCAGCAAAACCCTTTGAGGAAGATGAACACACACGCACTTCCCCGTCTCACCAGCATGTACGCTTTCCAGTTGTACTCCTCGACTCACCTACGCTAGGTTGTGAAAGGATATCTATTTTGGAAGTTCATACAATTTTCGACAATAAAGACGACACGGTGGGTTTGTTATCGGTTGACTGCATTCGTTAGGAGTCCCGTCAACAGAATCATGACAATTTTTACTACAAAAAACATAGTTATTATAAGCATCTGATTCTTTGTTTATGGCCCAATCTTTACAGCCTTCATATTTTGTAAATATTGGTCAATATACGATGTCTGAGTCAGTAGGTCATCCATAATATGCGCCTTGCCATACTGTTTTGCTTCAGCTAATAATAATCACAAGTTTGTAAATTTTCAAGCGCATATTCCATGTCTTCATAATCTGCTCATGCGTAAGATTGTGCATCTTCTATGCTACTACTACATTCTTCAATTGTGTTTTTTAGATTATAAACTTCTGATTCTAGGTCAGCAATGTCTGATTTAAGATTATCTGCTTCTTCTTGGCTGGTGCATCACGATAGAAATATAGTGCATACGCCTAGCAACAGAAAAATTAAGAGATTTTTTTTCATGTGGATAAACAAAAAGTGATAAAAGTTAAAACATTTTTCTGCAACAAGTAGTTATTTCTTTACATTGAATTATCTGTTTATATAAAACTAATTTATCATGATTTTTTGCAAAAGTTGCACTTTTATTCTCATCAATGATGGGCTGAATAATTGCTCCATCTTTTTTTATAATAGGGACAAATGTTAACCTAAATTCTGCTTCATCTCTATATTTAATATCCTTAATCCAATTCCCAGAAATCTTGTTCTCATCTTTAATTTCATGTCAAATATATTTTATGACCATTCCACTTGCTGGTACCATGCTAGGATCGTAAATAAGTCATAAATTAAACAATTCCATTGATATAATATGTAAAAATCTCTCTACGTCAAATATTTCTACGCAATAATTTCCCCATTTTTCTTTTAGCTTTTTGCTGTAAGTTTTGGAAGTGCAATAAATATAAGCATCTGGGATATCATCATCACCGATGAAATTTGTATCTGCTTCAACTTTTATGGTTCCTTTCACATAATGGATATTAGAGTCTTTTAAAAATCCTAATTTGCTATCAAATTCTTCTGTGCTTTTAATTATTTCCTCTTTAGGAAAAGTAGTAACAATGCTTTTCTTCCCCTCATTCCTGTCTGCTTTGGTTTCATCTTCGATGTTTCTATAATATGATAATGTCCCAATCAGAATTTTTCATTCTGTTATCATTTTTTTTGCATTTTTTTCGCTCTTAAAGTATTTGAAGAGTGAGTGAGTCATTTCTTTTAATTCTAAATAAAACTACTATCCTATTGAATTCTCCATCTCTACCCCGCTAAAGACGGGGCAAGACTCCACCAATTTATCAGATGCTTCACTCCATTTCGAGTTCAACGAGTTTATTCAATTCTCCTGCATATTCCAATGGTAACTTCTTGACTACCGAAGAAAAAAATCCGTTGACGATCATAGAGAGTGACTTCTTTTCGTCCAAGCCACGAGCCATAAAGTAAAATAATTCAGATTCGTTTATTTTTCCAGCTGAAGCTTCATGAGCCACTACTCCGTCGGCGTTGTCACATTGGATAAGTGGAATCGTGTTGGATACGCTTTCGTCGTCAAAAAGTAATGCGTCACATTGTGTGTGATTGGTCGCATTTTCTGCGGATTTTTTGATGATGACTTGACCGCGGTAGGTATTGATTCCACCGTCTTTGGAGATGGATTTGGAAACGATTTTGGAGGAGGTGTTTTTGCCGATGTGGATAACTTTGCAGCCGGTGTCTTGGTTTTGGCCTTTGCCGGCGACGGCAATTCCCAGCATATCTGTTTTGCTATTGTCTCATTTGAGGATAGAGCATGGATAGAGCATCGTAGTGCAGGAGCCGAGATTTCCGTTGACTCGTTCCATGTAGGAATTTTCTTCCACGAGCGCTCTTTTGGTGTTGAGGTTGTAGGTGTTGGTCGATCGGTTTTCTACTGAGGAATATTTCATCTTGGCGTTTTTGCCGACGTAGACTTCCACGAGTCCTGCGTGCAGCGAGGCTTTGTCGTATTTGGGAGCTGAACATCATTCTATATAGGAGCCTTCAGCGTCGTCTTCGATGATGATTAAGGTATGTTCAAATTGGCCACCGGCGAAGGTATTCATGCGGAAATATGCCTGCAAAGGATCGGTGAGTTTGACGCCCTTGGGCACATAAATAAATGTTCCACCGCTCCGGACTGCGCCATGAAGCGCGGCGAATGCGTGGTCGGTCGCAGGGACTAATTTCATAAAATGTTTCTTGACGATCTCGGGATATTTGCGGACGGCTTCCGGCATATCTTCAAAAATGATGCCGAGTTTGGATCGTTTTTCTTTGATCTGGTGATAGACATTGAGCGAGTCGTACTGCCCTCCTGCGCCTGCGAGGTATTTGCGTTCGGCTTCGGGGATGCCGAGTCTTTCAAATTTCTTTTTGATTTCCGGATCCACGTCTTCTCGATTGTTGGCATATCATTGGTAGTCTTGATGTGGTTTGGCGTAGTAGATGATATCATTCAGATTAAGTTTTTCTAAGTTTGGTCATCGGGTGGGGAGAGGAAGATTTCAAAAGATTTCAAAAGATTTCAGACGATGATTCAACATTCGCTGAGGTTCATTTTGAGCTTTGGAAATGGCTCTCACGGTTTCCTCGTTGAGGCCTTTCACGTATAGCTCATAGCGTATGGTATCGTGAGATTCGAGGGTTTGTTTTAAGGTCATGAAGAAATGATAAAAGCCCTACGGGCGATAAAAGCTTCGCGATAAATATCGGATTAACATGAAATGTATAAGGAAAACTGAGAAAAAAGAAAGGCAAATCCTCTGGCTTGCGGTATTACCCCGCCTAACCTCCCCTGTGAGGGGAGGAACAAACCTCTACCCTGGAATGGAACCCTTCTTACCCTAAAGGGCACCGAGGCCTTATCAGGAGACAACATTAATTTATATTTTTCCCTCCTGACTACAGTCCAGCATAGCTGGATAAGGAGGGGGCTACAGTCCAGCATAGCTGGAGACCCGAAGCCTGCCCGACGGCAGGCGGGGGTGGGAGGTTTGAAGTCTCCCTTGGAGGGAGATTTAGAGGGTAAAAAATTAAAAAATCTGCGCCAATAGTTTGGCAAGTGAAAAATCTTTCTGTTTGTTCTTTTTTGAACTCTTCTAATTTTCTCATTATAGGATCGATATTCTCCTCAAGGAATTTTTTTTCTTCAGGGCTTGTTATAAGATGTATCGCTTAAAATATAGTAAATTGTTTTTGAATTTAGAATATCTAAATGATTTACTATATAGTACATTTAAGCCAAAATCTTCGTCGCTTCTGCTCCTAGATTTATGGTGAATGTACTATATTTGGAGTGCCTCTTATAGCGATTTTAAATTAAAAGTCAAATAATGAAAAAGCCCGGGGCGCGCGCTTCCGGACTCTTCCATTGTATACCGCTCTGCGGTATAGTTCTCGCATCCAACCCTGCTATGTTGTATGGATTGGCGGTCAAACTATTACTTATTGCTCTTGGGTGTCTTGATCTTCACCTTCGTTTGAAGATATGCTTTGATCAAGAGGTTTTGTTCTCTGCTACCAATATATTGTTTGATGCCGAGCTCTTCAGCTATCCTTTCTCTATCTACTTCCCAGATGTATCATCGATACTGCACTGCTTTGTGGACCGGGAGTTGATTGATAGATCAGGCGAGTTGGGTATCAGCTTCTATGTCTTGGACAGATTTCGGCGTCACTCTATCAGTGATCTTGATCTTGTTGAGTAAGAAATTTTTGATCAGAGTGTTCTGCTTTAATGTCCCGACATAGTTTTTGATACTGACTTCGTCAGCTAAACGAGTTCTGTCAGTCTTTCGGTTGTATCACCATGCCGTCACCGTGTGTGGTAACGTGGCCTTTTTCAGACTTTTAAACTCTTCCAGAGTTTTCTTTATCACTTTGGTCTCGGTCTTGTCAACCACTGCGGTTGTGATGACTTTGGGTGGAGTGATTTTCGCTCTAGCGAGTTTCATCTTGACGGGTTTCAACATGTTTGTCACCCCTCAATTCTTTGCTTGAAGTACTTGGTCTGTGTTCATGGCCAATAACGATACGTTGGAGACCGAAGGAACACTGACGTGGCTGGCAAGCAATATGTTTGGTAGTAAAGACCCCGCAATACTTAATACAAGTATTCGCAGTAATCTTTTCATGCCTTTTGCTGGTGGTTACGAATTAAAAATTTGGTGTTCGCGTTGTTCTTAAAATCTAGATTTTAAAATACCGTTGTTCTGGTATTCAATTTTTTTTTGTTTTAGACCAGTACTATAATTTTTTTAAAAATAAAGTCAACCAGAAAAAAGAACTATGTCGTGATAGTGCAAATTTCTTTGTTTGCGACGCTTTCTTCATACTTTCTGGCATTGCCCCAGAAAGTATGCAAAGAGGTCTAGCCTTACGCAAACTTGCCAACTCTTTCTACAGACTAGTTATCTACGTTTGTTCTCTCTATCCTCGGTATTTCAATCTAGCTCAAACCTTGCTAAAGCAGGGGCCCATTTCGCTCTGAGATTGAATTGTATCTCGATGATATTGGTGGCTTCGGACAATGGTGCTTCAGGCGCTTTGAGAAAGTAAACAAACCAACCGTGTCTGAAGAAAACTGGAAAGCGTACGCGCTGGTGAGGCGGGAAAGTGCGGGTGTGGTCATCTTTCCCGAGGGTTTTTTGCCTACTCTTTTTTTACCTGGCAGAAAAAAAGTAGGGCCGGGCGCGTGCAAG
>Ga0210016_1001630_pt1 | contig 20846 bp, 28 predicted proteins | sample CryGeyCG2014_300_FD_185454 | JGI IMG/M metagenome (GOLD analysis project Ga0210016, IMG submission 185454) | Groundwater microbial communities from aquifer - Crystal Geyser CG02_land_8/20/14_3.00 (SPAdes) (version 2) | ecosystem: Environmental > Aquatic > Deep subsurface > Groundwater | place... | reverse complement strand
TTGCATACTTACACACCCGTGGGGTGGTATAGATAGACACCTCCCAATTGAGTGCCCCAGGAGGGAATCGAACCCCCATTACTGGTTCCGAAGACCAGCGCTTTATCCGTTAAGCTACAGGGGCTTATGGGATAAACTCCGCCATCTGCTCTATTTCGACCCGCTGCCAGGCGGGAGAAACAAGCTTTGCTTACTGCGAAGCAGCAAACTTTGCTTATCCATTAAGCTACAGGCGCAGAAAAGTACCTAATTCTACCACATAAGTTCGTTGCGGTTAAGGCCGTGCGTGGTATAATTTGATAGTCAAAGTTTCCGGGGCGTTAGCTCAGTGGTAGAGCAGTCGCCTCTTAAGCGATTGGTCGGAGGTTCGAATCCTCCACGCCTCACAAAGTTTAGTGCGGGATTGGCCGATGGTTCGAATCCATCCAGCCTCAGGTATATTCAGCAAAATTAAAATTTCCTTAGGTTTCTAGCTAGTCAACCCCCGGGGTTGGAAGAGGGGTTGGAAGACAGCTTAAAAGCTGAGAGTTTCCGTAGAGCGGAAACTAGACCGTAAAACTTGGACAAAAAGGCACCTTTTACGGTTCACCGTCAGATACTTGGTAATTACCATCAAATGAAGCTAGATCCACCGTTGACGGTGGAACGGTTCACCGTTACGGTACCGTTAGTTACTCTAGGAGAGTAAATGTCCAAGTTTGTGGCTATAGCCACCTGGCTACGAATGAGTACATTTTCGTATGTGATTACTTTTTATATCCAAATTTGACGATTTGTGTAGAAATGGTAGATATTCTATAATCACCTATGGCTGAATTTAACCTTAGAATGCAAAAGTATCACGATGGCTCTACATTAGGTCTTAGATTATATATGTACAATTTTTGGATGTCGTATCAAAATAAACGCTTTTTCGAATCTTATTGGCCAGCTTTTAAGCGCTCTAATGACAAGAAAAACATTATAAAAATTATCTTCGAGCTGGTTAAACTTACTTTGATTTGGAAGTGTCTGCCATATCATTACTTTAGATATGGACTTTACCGCAAGAAGTATGCTTTTTCAAAAGTTTTAGATTATTTACCGGAAACTGTTTTTTATTACGAAATACTTCCTAAGATTAATAAACAAATGTTCCTATTGGATGACAAAAGTGTTTTTGAAGATATGTTAAGAGGTCAAAACATTAGTTACCCAAAGACTGTTTTAAAAATTGTTAAGCACACTATATTTGATAGTGATTCAAATGTAATTAAATCTAATCAACAGGTTACAAAAGAACTTAAAAAAGTTAAAAGCAAAGTTTTGTTTTGCAAGCCTTCAGACTGTGGTAGTGGGGGTAAAGATATTTTTGCGCTGAGGCGTTTTAATGGGAAGTTTTATGATAGTTCAAACAAAATCTTTGACTATAAATACATACAAGGCATTAAATTATCGGATTGGATTATCCAGGAAGGAATAGAAAACAGTAAAGATATAAGTAGTATATATAAGTACTCAACAAATTCTTTTAGAGTATTAACTTACTTTGTTCCTAACCAAGGTGCAAAAGTTTTGTATTGTATTTTGAAGTTTGGTAATAACAAGGCCATTACTGACAATGCCCACACAGGAGGTGTTTACGTGAGAGTTGATACAAAAACTGGTTTTTTAGATGAAATAGCATATGACGAGAATTTATTTGAATATAAAGAGCACCCTTTAACCAGGACCACCTTCAAAGGTAATAGAATTAAGAATATAGAAAAAGTTGTAAAGACAGCTGAATTATTGGGTAATAAGTTTCCCATGCTAACTTTTGTGGGGTGGGATATTGCACTGACTGATAATGGAACAGTTGTTTTAGAAGGCAACAGTAGTCCAGGACTGACTATTATTCAAAGAACTTATAATGGAATGTCTGAATTTATCAAATTAACTAAATGAAAGAAGAAAAACCAACAATTTTAATGACAGACTCCTGTGCAGGAGGATTGAGTGTCTTAAAATATTTTCAAAGTTGGGCAGGCAATTTTAGAATAATTTATTTAGCAGATTATGAAATGAATCCTTTTGGTTTAAAAAACCAAAAGCAAATTATTGAAATTGTTGAATCTTGGTTTAAAAATTTAGTAAAAAGAAATAATGTAAAATTAGTTGTTATTGCTTGCAATACTGCTTCAATAGCTTCTTATAAAATATCGAGAGATTTATCAAATAAGCATAAAGTTCCTGTTATCTCAATGGTTGATGGAATAAGTACTTGCATCCAGAAAAATAGAGAACTTATTGAGGGTAAAAATGTAGCGATTATGGCAACCAAATATACAATTGATTCACTTAAATATTTTGAAATTATTCACAAATACCATCCTAAGAAAATTATTAATATTGTAGCTACACAATCAGAACACTCAGTTACAATTGGGAATTGTAATTTAAATGCCGGGAAGTCCTTAATATATAAAGAATTGGCAAAGTATAGGAATGAAAAAATCGACACTTTAATTTTGGCTTGCACATGTTTTCAGTTAATTACGTCTCAAATTAGAAAAATACTAGGGAAAACAATATTATTTTTGGATCCGGCTATCTATGTTTCTGAGCAATCAAAAGAAATATTAAATGTTACCCAAGATAAAGTAGATCCAGAGCTGTTGATATACAGTACTTCTAAAACGAAAAAGTCAACCGCAGGCCTGGATGTAAGTGGAAAAACTTTTTTACATAAAATGCCTAAAATTACTAATTTAACTCTAGAAAGATGAAAATACAAAAAGAGCTTAAACTTAACACTCAAAACATAAAGCCAAGAGTGGAAAGAGAAATTCAACCTTTCCTACACCGACTAAAGAAAAAGAATTATGTTGAGGGAATAGTTTTGTTGGGGGGACTGGCAAGGAGAAATTTTTTAGATGAATATTCTGATGTTGATATTGCCTTATTTTACAAAACAAACACCCCTAAAAAATATTTCTTGCCATTCGAATTCCATATCAACCTGAATGGAAAAAGGTATGAATTTAATATTCATCAACTAATATACGAAGATGGGACTACAAAGGAATGGGATGAAGGAACAAAGGAAGCGTATCTCCAATGTAAGGTGTATTTTGAGAGGGATAAGAAAATATCAAAGCTTATCAGATTAAAAACTAAATTTGACAGCGAGGGAGCATATAAACGTCTTATTTGGATTATGGAGCAATATGTATGGAGAGGAGAAATTCATTCTATTAGAACTTGCCGTCGAGGATATCCCGAGGGTTCACATGATTTACTAAATGAATGCATAGATTTGTTAATTGAAGCAATCTATATCCTAAATAAGAGATTTAGACCACATAAAAAATGGAGAATTGCAATGTTAACTACCATGGATGTCTTGCCAAATAATTTCTTTCAAGATCTTAGGGATGCCATGTATATTAAGGGTTTTGCTTTGAAAGATGTTAATAAAAGAATCGAGGCTCTCAATAAGGTGTATTTTGAAATTTTAAAAATAGTTTTTCAACTTTACCCAGATTTTCCTAAAGATCCGTATATTTATTATTATAAAAATTTTTTTCAACCAAACAGAGATACTTTCTCACAAAAAATTAAAGCTAAGTATTCAGGATTATTATCAAAAGATGAACTAGAACAATTAGAAGGTTTACTTTGTTTTAACTTAATTTCAAACACAAAAAATATACAAAAATTCTTTCCGAAAGATAAACAAAAATTATATGACAATAGAAAAAAGCCACAAAATGGTATAGAATACACAAAATGAGCATAGAAACCTATAATACTCTTTCGAGAAGAACCGAAGAATTTAAACCTATAGAAGAGGGTAAAGTAAACTTTTTCGTTTGTGGTCCAACAGTATATGACTATGCTCATATCGGAAATGCTAAAACCTATACTCAATTCGACTTCATTGTTAAATATTTGAGATATAGAGACTACAATGTTTTTTATTTGCAAAATATTACAGATATTGACGATAAGATTATTAAGAGGGCTCAAAAAAAAGGTGTGTCGTGGAAGGAATTAGCCGATCAATATACTCAAATATTTATGGAGGATATGAGATCATTAGGGAATGATGCAGTTACTGAGTATGCTCGAGCAATAGATTATATACCGCAGATTGTTGAGCAAGTCAGGACTCTTGAAGATAAGGGATTTGCATATCGAACGAGCGATGGTATCTATTTTGAAATATCAAAGTTTGATGAGTATGGGAAACTTTCCAGAAGAACTGAAGTTCAGGAAACAGATGGCGTATCAAGAATAGATGCTAGCCCAGAAAAACGTGGCTGGAATGATTTCTGTTTGTGGAAATTCTCTAAACCAGGTGAGCCATCTTGGGAAACAGAAATTGGTGCTGGTAGACCTGGTTGGCACATTGAAGACACCGCTATAACAGAAACTTTTTTTGGTCCCCAGTATGATGCACATGGAGGTGCTGTTGATTTAATTTTCCCCCATCACGAGGCGGAGATTGCACAAATGGAAGCAGCATCAGGAAAATCTCCTTTGGTTAGATATTGGTTTCATACTGGATTTTTAAACATGAAAGACAAGAAGATGTCAAAGAGCCTTGGAAATTTTTTAACCATAAGAGAAACAATCCAAAAGTCTGACGCTAGAATTTTGAGATTTTTATTTTTAAGCGGCCATTATAGATCATCTATGGATTTTAATGACGAGGTTTTGGACCAAGCAAAAAGGTCGCTAAAAAGGATTGATGAGTTTATCTTTGGTTTGGATGAAAGTCACGAAGTGGCTGGTGAGGAACATCTTGTGGAGAATTTGAGACAAGAAGTTATCTCTCACCTAGATAGCGATTTCAACACACCAAGAGCATTATCTGCAATTTTTGATTATATAAAAGAAAGAAACCAAGACGGTTTGGCAGGAAAACATACATTGAAGTATTTTAAAGAAATAAATGCTTTTTTTGGATTTCTTGACTTGGCAAAAGAACTAAACGATGAAGAGATAGAGAGATTAGTAAAACTGAGAGATGATTATAGAAAGAGAAAAGAATATGAAAAGGCAGACGAAGTTAAACAAACCCTTATAGAAAAGGGGATTCAGTTGTATGATTTTAATAATGAGACTAAGTGGCGTAGGCCCAAAGTCTAGTGGTATCCCTTCTGAGATAGTTAATGATGAAATCAAAAATACTTTCTGAATTAGGATTTTCAGACGAAGCAAGAGTTTTATTATTAAATCATGATGATTTGGGAATGAACTATGGTTCAAATATTGCCTTTCAAGAATTGTTGAATGAAGGCACTGTAAAATCTGGATCTGTCATGGTTCCTTGCCCTTGGTTTCCACATTTCATCGAACTATACATAAAAAATAGAAATTTTAGTGTAGGAGTACATTTAACACTTACCAGTGAATGGGGAAATTACCGCTGGAAACCACTTTCCACTGTCGACGTATCCTCAGGATTAATTGATTCTGATGGATACTTTTGGAAAAATCGCCAACTACTTAGACAGCATTTAAATAAACAAGCCGCTGAGGTGGAGTTTCGAGCACAAATAGACAGAGCGCTTGATTCAGGTATCGATGTAACACATCTTGACTGCCATATGGGGGTTGGTCTGGTACCTGAATTAATTGATATTTATCTTAAGCTAGGCAATGAATACAAAGTACCAGTGTTGTTGCCAAAAAGTATCATTGCTGTTAAAAAACTATATAAAATCGATGATGTAAATGATGATTTCTACACGGATTTGGTAGCAGAATTAGAAGTAACAAGATATCCTCTTGTTGACAACTTTACCATAACTCCATGCTTCCCAGCCAAAGAGGCAGAAAAAGGTTATGAAAACTTGTTGCTCAATATTCCTCATGGCGTAACATTTTTTTCTTTACATCCAAATACAAGTGACAGTATTAAACTAATAGACCCAGTAATGTATCACGCCAGAATTGATGAGTATCGTTTGTTCAGTAAGATATTTAATGAGAACTGGTTATCAATGCATGGGATAAAAGTTATTAGTTTTAAGGAAATTAGGAATATGCTAAGAAAGAAACAATAGTTAATTTGTCTTGTATTATCAAAGATTTATGTCAACTGCACAAAAAATTGATAAAAAAACTAAAATGGTGTTGGTACTTATGCTTAATAGTGGAGAAAACGAATATCAATCTTCTTTGAAATCATTAGATAGACAGACATATAAGCACATAGATAGAGTAGTTTTTTCTGATTTATCAAATAAAGAAGCTCACGATACACTTTATTCATATATAATGGATAATTCTCACAAATATGATCTTTTTGTTAAATTAGATGCAGATATGGTCTTAATAAATAATATGGTTTTAGAGAATATTGTTCAATTTTTTGAATCTAATCCTAACGTGGATCAAGCTAATTTTTCTGTACATGACGTTATGTCTGATTGGAATATAATGGGTCTTCTTGCTTTTACTGGAAGAGCAAGATGGGAAATAAATGACGAGAAACTCTTTGTTGATCACACACCCAAAATACCAGGTAAAAGATTGTTAATTTGGGGAAAGCCATCACCTGTTGCTTTGCATTGCCCTGACCCTCATCTCTTTGAAGCTTTTCATTATGGTGCACATAGAGCTTTAAAGGCTATTCAAAAAGGTCGACAAAGTAAAAAATGGATACAATCGGCCATTCAATGGCACCTTTTAGCGAGAGTGTGGAGGAATTATGTTAAGTTTAAAGATAAAAAAAGAGGTATGATGATGGCGGGAGCGTTTAGTGTTTGGTCTGGTGAAGTAGATTTAGAAGCAAATGAATATAGCAATAAAAGTTTAAAAGATGTATTTCGAAAATATACGAGGCTAAAAAATAATCAAATGCACGCACTATTTAAAAGAAAATGGGAAAAAGTTATACGGTTTAATGACTTTTTATACATTCTCTTGTGGCCTAAAATTGTTGAATATAAAATTCGGTGTAGAATCTCAGTTATTATGAATAATTTTTGTCAAGTACCCCTTTCACTACACACTCTTTCTACATCCGTTAAGTTGTTGGACTTGTAGGGATTGATAGAATTTTTGCCTGAAAGCTTTTGGTGCCATTTTTAGTTTTGTATGGATTCTTTGGTTGTTGTAGTCAGTGATTGTTTGGTGAATGGCTTCCACAAATTCACCAATGGTTTCAAATCTTTCAAACTCAAGTCCCAGGTCTGTTTTGAAATTATTGTAAAAGCTTTCTTGATATGCATTTTCCCAAGGGCTACCTTTTTTACTCATGGGGACAGGTACCCCTTAAAATGCACAAAGTGTCTGTACAATTAGGCACTTAATTTTAAGGAGGTGAATATATTTGAAACCTGCTATCAACAAGGAAGTTAAAGAAGAAGTTTTAGCCAAAGTTAAAGCCGGTGAAGCAGCCGCTTCGGTTGCCCAGAAATTCGGAATCTCGGTTAAAACGATATATGGCTGGTTAAGATGGTTTCTAGCTAGTCAACCCCCGGGGTTGGAAGAATCACAAGGTTGGGGGTTCGACTCCCTCCAGAGGCACAAAACTAATCAAAAACCCTTTTTATTTTCAAGATAATCTTTTCCCAAAAATTATATCTGGCTTGGGAAAGAATCGAGGCAGGGAAAACTTTAATTTTTTGGATTGGTAAATTTTCCCAGTTAAAAGTATATTCCCCGGATTTACTTGTTGAAGTAATTGAGAAATCTAAAATGGTAATTTCTCCTGGTTTAATTTTTTGATTGTTTGGTACAACAAGAGGAGAGATAAGCAGATTTTCAGAGGGGATTGCTGGAATTTCAATACTTCCTTGTTCGCCTAAGATTGACTGGCCAACATTCTTAAGAGTTAATTTCCCATTAAACTTGGTGTTTGCAGGAAGGAATGGCGGAAGGAGAATCGAGACTATCTCGTATTTTTTTTCTTGTTCTGGCCACCAACTCACCTTCTCTATATTTTTAACTGTCTCGCATTGGGGATATGGTTGACCTTTCTTGTCAAACCAGGAAAACTCGTCAAAAAGGTCCTGGGGGTAATTTAAGACAAAGGGGGTAACTGCTTTAACTCTCTCGTCTTTAAGCCAAACATTTTCGAAGGCATATTTAATATATTCTGCCACCGTCTTTTCGTCATAGTATTTATTCCCTTTTCCTGATTTCGGCCATCCGGTCTCGGTAATAAAAACAGGGAGATCTCGCGAGACTTTAAAAGTGTTTTTTAAAATGTTAAGCTCCCATTCATACCCCCTGACGCTGGTTTTTCCGTTTTCCCAGGGTTTGCCCAAGAAGCCGTGATTTGGATATGAGTGAGATGTCCAACCGTCAAGTTTTTCAAAAATTCCCGGGACTTCGAAATTCATTTGTTGCATGAATTTAAAAGCTTCCATTGTTTCTTTCCCATTTGGTGCTGCCAAGTCTAGCCCTGCATTTAGTATTTTGTATTTAGTATTTTGTATTTTGAACTTTGAACTGAAATCCGAAAGAATGCGGCCATATTCTTGAGGATTTGTCTCCCCTCCCCACTCTTTTGCGTGGTTTGGTTCGTTGAAAAAAATGATATTTCGGTCTTTAATTGGCCAATTAAGGCGATCTAAAAAATCAGCCCAGTTGGCGGCATCTTCAATTTTTGGTTTTACCCAATTTGAACCTTCAAGATGAGTGGCAATTCTAACCAAAGGAACAAGATGACGCTCTCGACACTCATCCATGAAATTCTGCCACTTATCAAAATTCATATCGTCGTCACGGATAACTACCGTCACCCAACCCCAGTCCCCTCCTGAAGAATTAACCAACTCCTGAGCGTTTTTTAAATCAGAGGGGTCTAGAATATGAATGCCAAATTTATTGACCTTTTCATTGGCAAAACCTGCTTTCGGGAAAACGAGGCTGAATAGTGATAAAATTAGTAGGCCTAGAATTATTGTTAAATTGTTGAATTGTTTCATTGTTGATAATTATAGCTTATGCAAATAATCACCCAAAGAATTTCCGAAATAGAAGAAGAAATTAGAAAGACCCCTTATCACAAAGGGACGGAGCATCATATTGGGAAATTAAAGGCAAGAATTGCCAAACTCAAAGGAGAAGCAATTGAAAAAAGTCTAAAGAAAGGTGGTGGGGGCGGGGGTGGGTATGCGGTAGCCAAAACCGGAGACGCTTCAATTGTTTTTGTTGGCCCGCCTTCGGTTGGAAAATCAACCCTTCTTAATAGGTTGACCAATGCTCAATCAAAAATTGGCGCTTACGATTTTACGACCCAGGAAGTTATTCCCGGGATGATGGACTTCAATGGTGCTAAAATCCAACTTTTCGATGTTCCGGGAATTATTGAGGGGGCGGCAAAAGGTAAAGGTCATGGCAAACAAGTGCTTTCAGTGGCAAGAATAGCCAATCTAATAATAATTATGGTTGATGGTAAAACCATAAGAATGATAGAAAAAATTAAAGCGGAATTGTCTGAAAATGGAATCAGATTGGATGAAGATCCGCCCAAAGTGACAATTATCAAGAGGCTTTCCGGCGGGATTAAAATAAATTCTACTATTAGTTTGTCGATTTCATACGACACAATAAAATCGCTGACAGGTGAATTTCATCTTCCAAACGCAGAAATAACGATTAAGGAAAACATCTCTCTGGATCGTTTAATCGATGCTTTTATGAACAACAGAGTCTATTTACCTTATCTGGTGGTCGTCAACAAGTGTGACTTAGGTCTTCCTAAAAATTGGCGAAAACTTTTATCATCAGTAACGGAGCCGATATTAATCAGCGCCGAAAACAACGAAAATCTTGAAAAACTGAAAGAAAAAATTTGGGAGAAATTAAAAGTGATTCGCGTCTATCTTAAAAGAGACGAAAACGTTGACTACCAGTCCCCTTTTGTTCTAAGGCAAGGAAAATCTCTAAAGGATTTACTCGAGAATATTTCTATTTGTGATAAAGATACTTTCATTGCCGCTAAAGTTTATGGACCGGGAGCAAAATATCCCGGGCAAGAAGTCAGTTTCAGTTTCGTGCCAGAGGATGAGACAATAGTACAGTTTATTTAATAAGATGCAAAATTCTTTTATTTGCAGGAATTGTAAAAAGACGGTAAGTAGCGCGGCTATTGGTACCCATCATCGCAACCACTGCCCTTTTTGTTTGTGGTCAAAACACGTCGATATTAATCCGGGCGACAGAGCTAAATCCTGTCACGGGATGATGAAACCTGTTGGTTTGACCTTTAAGAAAGATAAACCAAATAAATACAAGGAAGATGAGAAGGGTGAGGTGATGATAGTACATCAATGTCAAAGATGCGGGATAGAAACTAAAAACAGGATTGCGGGTGATGATAATACGGAGTTGGTACTTGCTTTAGCTGAAGAAAAAGACAAAAAAGAAGTCGAGAAACAACTTTTTGGCGAGCGGTCGTAAACACTAAAGCTTGGGAGTGACTAACTGGTTGTCCATTCAAGATTATCAAGAGTTCTCTTCAGGATTTCTTTAAACTGACGTCTTCCATAACCGCTTTTTAGAAATTTTTCTCTAGCTTCAGCGTCGTCTCTATTGATGAAATATTCGTAATGGATAAGTTTTACTGGAAGTCTGCTTTTAGTTGCAATAACCTGACCTTTTGCATGGAGTACTAAACGGTTCTTAAGGTTGTTTGTAAAACCAATATATAAACCCCTGTCTTTAAGAGAGTATAGAATATATACATATAATCGCGTGTGGCGCGATGAAACGTCAGACGTTTCACTCATATATAAAAAATATATTAAGAAGGTCGCGTCAAACGCGATCCCTCGTCAACTCGGGGGCACCGAGTTTGACTCGGGGGTGGCGTACGGGAGTCGAACCCGCCGAAATCGCCTCCACAAGGCGACGCCTAAACCGCTTGGCACACGCCACCATAATTAATTTCTATTATATTTTAAATTATTTTCAAAATCTTTAAAATTATGGATAAGATAATGACAATTTAAACATAACCAAATTAAATTTTTAAGGTTATTGTTTTCTCTGTCGTGATCAAGGTGGTGGGCAATCAATACCCTTTCGTCTGTAATTTTGCACAATTTACAAACAGGTTTTATCTCATTTCTTAATAAAATCTTTCTATACGATTTTCTGCCATTTACCCAGTTTTTATTTTTGTCCTCAATATACTGTTTGTTTCTCCATAAAGTTTGGCAAGATTTACTGCAAAAAAAATTATTGCTTTTTGATCTGGACAAAAGCTGGGGTGAGCGATAAACTTTTTTCCCGCATATAAAACATTTTACGATTTTACCTTTTAATTGTGCGATTGATCGACATTTAATGGAACAGAACTTTCCCCAACCAAGTTTTAAATGACTGGGTTTTATATAAAATTCTTTTGAACATATTTGGCATTTGGTCAAAGCCATAATCTTATTATGTTCAAAATTAATTCTTTTGTCAAATTACTTGTTTCTGCAGAAACTTGCAAACAACCTTGTCCAAACATTTTTGTGCGCCGGGGAGGATTCGAACCCCGCAAAAACTTTACTTGCTCGCATGCTCTATGTGCATGCCTCGCAAGAGCAGTTAGTGGGGCAAGCCTCCAACATCTTTTTTCCAACACTTCATAGATTGGTGCCGGTAGGAGGAATCGAACCTCCAATCTCCACCTTAGAAGGGTGTAGCTTTATCCGTTAAGCTATACCGGCTTTTTGTGAGCGGCGGACGGGATTTGGACCCGTGACCTTCTCCTTGGAAGGGAGACATTCTACCACTGAACTACCGCCGCGTCATGATTTCTGTCGGGGATACTGGACTCGAACCAGCAGCCTCATGGTCCCAGACCATGCGCGCTAACCAATTGCGCCAATCCCCGCAAAAATGTGGCCGAGGCGGGAGTCGGACCCGCATCCAGTTTCCCGGACAGCATTTTAAGTGCTGCGTGTATACCATTCCACCACTCGGCCTTAATTTCTTTTAATATTTTTTCCTCTGTGGGTAGCTTGTAAGCTATGACAATTTGGACAAAGGATTCTTAGATTCGTGAGACGGTTATCTCTTCTATCACCATTAATATGGTCAAGTTCAAGAGGCAGTCTCCCGTCCTTAGTTTTCCTCGCCCAGCCACACATCTCACATTTAGGCTCCTTTATTTTATCATCAAATAGTCTTTTTTTTAACTTGTAGCTTTGAAAGTTACTATTTTTAACCATAATTTCTTCTAGTTTTAAAAGAGGTTTCCCGGTTCCCTTTAATCCCTTATTCCAGGCCTTGCCTTTTAAAAAAGTTGTGTCAATGCCGTATAAATTCAAAAACTTCTTTATTTGTGAATAGTTACCACCAGCTTCACGTAGACCTAGTCTTGAAAGAATTTGTCTAATACTTCTTGATTGTTTCGTCGCTTCACGAAGGTTTTCTTCGTTCCATTTTCTTTTCCTCATGTGTCGATAATATCATTTGGTAGACGAGAAGTAAATATTGATATTGACTCTACCATATCAATAATCTTCCTTAAATTTTTTTACCGTCTCAATTACTTGATTAAGGTTTTTACATTTAAGGAGTTCTACTTTGAGTTTAATACAATTAGGGAATCCTTTTGGGTACCAGCCTAAGTGTTTAAGAACGGTCGCAAATCTTTCAGGGGGATAAAAATCACTGACCAGCCTCGAGTGTTCAATGACGGTTTGTAAAATTTCTTCTCTTGTGGGAACGTAACTGTCTTTGAAAACCCAAGGGTTTCCTAATGCGGCTTGGCCAATAAGAACTCCGTCTAAACCAAAATCACTTGCTTTTTGTCTGACTTCTAAAACCGATTTGACTCCCCCATTCCCCAGGCAAACAATCTTTTTATTGTGAGCGATTTCACCGGCGACTTTGATTTCCTCCCAGTTTACTTCGCTAGAATTTCCGTCTTTCAATAATCTTCCATGAACAGTTATCTCTGAGACCGGAAAAGTGCACAAAAAGGAAATCCATTCAGAAGTGATAACTTTGTCTTTTCCGACTCGAGTTTTAACTGATAAGGGAATTTGTTTCTTCGATTTTACTATTGCTTCAAGAGATTTTTCAATGATTTTAGCGGCTAGGTTATAGTTTCCTATCAAAGCTCCTCCCCCGCCCTTTTTCAAAATGCTTTTTGCCGGACAACCCATATTTATGTCTATTCCATCAAATTTCATTTCGCTGATTTTTAAAATTACCTCATAAAAAAGCTCTGGGGTGTAACCAAAAAGTTGAACAACAATCGGCCTTTCGTTTTCTTGAAAAAACAATGTTTTTTTGAATACATCAGGATTTCTCGCAAAACCTTCGACCGAAACAAATTCCGTATATAAGACCGAGGGCTTGGAAATAGAGCATTGAATTTGCCTCATTGGTTCGTCGGTAACGCCGTCCATTGGACCAAGCCCGATAATCGGTTTTTTTAGTCTTTTCCAAAAGCTTTCCATAAAGTTTTATGTAATAATTAGATTAACAACATGCAACGAAAAACAAAGACTTCACTGGATACCTCTCTATTATATTCGAAACTGAAATATAAGCATCTTCTCTCCGAGCAAGCTCTTTCTTCAAAACATAAAGAGGCGGTTAAATTTCTTGAAGAAAGAGGGGTCAAACCGGGAAAAATAAGAGAACACGCAAGAAAACTCTTGGCCTCCGGTGCCTTGGCCGGAACTCTCTTGCTCTCTTCTCCGCAATTATCAACCCTTCCTAATCTTTCCGGTAAACAGGCGGTGGTAACCACGGCCGAGGTCAATCAATCACTGGCAAGCAAGCTTTCTTTAATCTTGCCAAACCTGACTGCCGGTAGGCAAGGAAAAATTGAAAAACTCACTCCCGAGCAGGAAACAGAAATAAGTCACCTGTTATTTACTGCCTTTGGTATTAATGCTGTTCCGCAGCTCGGAAGCACAAAACTAAACCATATTTACGGGTTAATCGGGGCAGAACAACATTTACCTAGATTCCCCGGTGATTCTATTGGCCAGCACGATGAACATCAGGATTTAGGAATAACTCCCGGGCTTGGCGCTTGGGGCTATTTTGCTCCATCAAAGGATAAGTTAACCGAGGATCTGAAACAAAAAGAGAAATATTATGTAGCTGTCCAAACTTTATATTTACCTGACTGGGTCTCTCGTTTTAAATATTTGCGCGATTGGTATAAATATCGAAAAGTTGCGGTGGTTAATCCGGTTAACGGGAAAACAATTGTCGCGGTAGTGGCTGATTCAGGTCCGGCTTTCTGGACAGGCAAACATTTTGGCGGCTCGCCGGAAGTAATGGCTTATCTTGGACTCAATGTGGGAATGCAAAAAGGTCCGGTAGTTTTATATTTTGTTGATGATCCGGAAAACAGTGTCCCTTTGGGTCCGTTGGAGTACAATTTAGCAAAGAACGCCAGTTTGCTGGCAAAAAAGTAGCATGGCAAAAATATTTTACGATCACTTGATAAAAATTGAAGAAGTTACCGTAGAGTTGGATAACTACGAACTTACTCTTGAAGAACGCGAGGAATTTATTTCGCTCATTGACGAAACGCTTCACAACCATACTCTAAATGTCATTCTTTCTCATTTACCCCAACAACATCATGAGAATTTTCTCTCTATGTTTCACAAGGAACCTCATAAACCGGAGTTACTTGATTTTCTCAAGAAAGAAACACTGGTAGATATCGAGGAAAAGATTCGTGGAGAAGCAGAAAAAGTTAAAAAAGAAATCTTGGCCGAAATTAAAAAAGCCAAAAGAAAATTTTAATTCTTCTTTTTCTTCGGGTGTCTATCTAGCCAACCCCGGGTGTTGGTGTGTTTATCCGGAGGTGTCTACCTGTATCACTCGTGGGGTGTGATACCTTAATGACAACGGAGGTGTGAAGTTTACCCTGAGTTTATCGAAGGGCTGTTACACCTTGAAGGTCGGAACCATTCACCTCCACCATATTTAGCCAATATTATGCAAGTCGCCCAAGTTGCTCTTCTATATATCCACTAATCCATAATGCAAGCCTGCTACAATTAGGATCTTCAACACAAAATCTGATAGCCTCATGATAGTGCTTTCGAGTTCCTTCATCATGTCTAGGATAACCAGCCATTGCAGTAGGTAGACCAAAAAAAATCGAGAGTTGGTCTGTAATTGCTCTAGCTATCCTACCATTACCGTCCGCAAAGGGATGTATCCTAATAAATTGATAGTGGATTTTCGCTAATACTGTATATTTATCCTGATTACTCAAGTATTCTTTGGATATTAATTCACAAATCATATTGCCTAAAGTGTTTATTTCTTGAGGTATTTTACGAGAAGAAGGAATATGATAAAGATCTTCATCACCTGGAGTACCAAACCTAACCTCAGTTTTCCGCCAGCCACCACAATCTTTTAATATGTGGCGAAATAATAATTTGTGCATATTTTTCCACTCTTCAAGCCACTCTCCTATAGTTCTGTTTTTTAACTCGAATTTAGCATTTTTAGTAGAGTTAAGTTTTTCAATGAAAGATGAATAAATGGCCATTAACCCATTCCTTTCTTGCCTCTCAACTAGTGGATGATGTGCAGGAATAGCTTTAACTAAACCACTACGATATTCACTAGTTTTCCTATAAGCAAACCAAAGAGGAGGTACCACGTCGTCTTCAGATAAACGAACATCCATTAATTTTTGTTAGAGTTGGGATACTCTAAGGAAGTACTTTCATCTACAATCTCACCTAACATGCCTTCTATTAACTTTGCTTGCAAGTGTTGTTCATCTATGGCAGGAGAGATCTTTGTTTTTCTTCTGGTAGGTAAACTAATCTTCAAATCATCATCCTCTAAAAAATACTCATCTCCATTTTCGTGTCTAATCCATGAGGGCTCTTGGTGGGCAATTTCAACTAACTCACTTGTAGTCAAATTATTTAGACCATTAACAATTTTTTGAATTTCTAATGCTACGTTATCAACAAAATAAGAACCAGAACCTTTTAAGGTGTACAGTTCTTTATCGTAAACTAAGGAACTGGGTGACTGGATAACTACAATATCTTTATCTTCTGACAACTCCATAAAACCTACTGGTACCGGCCCCAAAGGCATACGGATAAACTCCATATCTTTTACAAAGGAAAGCCTTTTGAGTACAAGTCCTTTATGGGTAAAGTAGAGTATTTTGGCAAAACGAACTTTACTAAGACCACCCGGAACTGTTTGTAAAATCTGTTTAGCTAATAAAGATAAGTACTTCTTTCTCATAATATCTCCTATAAATTAGTATACACTAGCAGAAGATTATTTGTTGTCTTTGACCAGATTCCAGATGAAAAAGGAGATAAAAGAAACAGCGAAAGAGACGATTCCAAAAGTATCTTCTCTTGGCCAGGGAGGACTCAATCAATACCCATGTTTAGAATTTATTCCCTTTTCTCCCGAATTAATGAGAAAAGTTAGATTCGATATCAATAAACTTTGGATAGTTAAAAGTAATTTTCAGATGCCTAAAAAAACCTATTGTTCCTAAAATTGCAGTTTGCTGGGGCATGGTATCGGGAAATTTTTCCTTAGAGAAAGCAATCCAGTCCTCAAAAATAATCGGTTCTTCCGAATCTTTATTCTGAATGTACAAAATTGTTTTGTGGTAATATACACGAATAAATCCCCCACCTACTCCGTAAACTTTTTCGCTCTTCCCTGTTTCAATATCAAAGCCCAATTCTTCACCTATTTCGTAATCAACGAAGGTTATTTCCGAACCGGAATCAATTAAACCTATAGGATAAACTATTTCTGACTTATTTTTAGGATTAGCTATACCAAAACGAATCCAAGGTAAATAACGGGTTCTCTTTTGATGATTAGGAAAATCCAAAACAGGAAGATATGTAAATCTCATTTACCCAACCATGAAGTTTTTAATTGGAGCTGCTTTCAAAACGCTTGGATTACTAATCCCAACTTTTTTAGACTTCACCAAAACTTCATTCAAGGTAGAACCGGTAGCTATTAAGCACGTATTATCTGGAGAAAGTGCAATCCATCCTCTCTTTATTTTCGATAAAATACTTCCCAAATTAACTACCTTCTTCCTATTCTTTTTATTCATATTCCGATGGTAACTCAAATAAAGTTCTAAGTCAATCCAACCGTCGCACCGGAAAATACACGGGCAAGCATTGATCAATTATTTCACAAACAAACTATAAAATCACTGCCAAGCCATTAATCGGAAAGTCTGAAGCTATCCAACATGAAACGTGCCACAGACTTTAATGAAACTATCCGACCTTAAGAGCATGAAGCTTGTAATTATTTCTTTTCTTCTCTTACCAGATTCCAGATGAAAAAGGAGACAAAAGAAACCGCAAAAGACACTGCCCCAAAAGTATCCTCTCTTGGCCATGGAGCAAAATGGGTCAATTGAATAGTTAAGGTTTCAGGATGAACCAAGGCCACAGCGGCTATATATAACCACCCTAAAAGCCCAAAAACGAACAAAGTAAAAGACATCGCCTTGATTAATTTCATTATTATAGTCTACATTAATATAGACCCTCTATCAAGATATAAGATTGCGAATAATCCTTCCCTGGGGTATAATAATTATAGGATATATTTAAAGAATTAAATGAAGCTAATTTCTAAGTTTTACAATCATTTGGCAAGCGACTCGTTATATAGGAACTCAATTTACCTGATGTTGAGTACGGGAGTCATGTCTTTCTTTGGCTTTTTCTTCTGGATCATCAACGCCCGGCTTTTTACCCCTGATCAGGTAGGCATCGGAACAACCCTTATTTCGTTGATGACCCTAATTTCCAGTTTCAGTCTTTTGGGTCTTGGGAACAGCCTGATTAAATATCTACCCATGTCAGCGAGAAAAAATGAAAAAATAAACACTTCGTTAATCCTCGTTGGTTTGGCTTCCATTATCGCTTCGATAATTTATCTTATCTTTTTAAAAACATTTTCTCCTAAGTTATTATTTGTCAGAGAAAGCGTTGTTTTTTCATTGTCTCTTTCGAGGTACACGACATACCGATAATCCATATCTTTGTATTCGAGATTGTGGATAGTAAAGGTAAAAGTGTATTGCTGCCAACGATTAATCGTTTTTGGGAGATCAATATGGTTTTCAAAATAAAGCTCCGTAAATGTTTCCGGTTTATGGGTAGTCGCGAGAGCAATCGCTTCTTTGATTGAAGGCGGAAGATCAACAAATTGAAACACTCCAACGACAAAGCATACAGCCAGGATCAGTAGTTCGATCTTTATGAGTAGTTTGTGATTTATCTTCTTGTTTTTAAACATGTTAAAAGGTTTTTTTAGACTCTATAAACTTTTCTAAGTCCCTTTCGGCGATCCGGTAATTTCTGCCAAACTTTATAGCCGATAGTTTCCTATTTCTGATGTATTTATATATCGTCAGCAAATTAAGCTGCAGCTCTTTTGCCACTTCAGAAGGGGTCAAAAATCGTCTATTTTTATCCATAGTTTTTAACTATGGGGTGGAGTTTACTATGTTTATCAATATTTGTCAATATCGTACCTATGCCTTGTATATCATACTTGTGCATTTTACGATGTTAAAAAGGATAGTTTTGGGAAAGTTATGAAGGAAGGAAAGAGGATATCTTGATTTTCTAAAGAAAGAAAGTGTTTAGGTTAGCCTGGTCACAATAAAGATAAAAACCGTGCCTACGATTGTCATCAATATTGTCTTTGCTGATGAATGTTTGCTGTGAGCTTCGGGTAAAATGTCTGATGCTCCGATGTAAAGGAGAAATCCGGCGAAAAAGCCCAAGTACAAAACAAGTACCTTCTCCGGTACGGTGAAAAACAGCGTTGAAATTGCTCCTAAAACCGGCGCCAGAGAATCAACTAGTAAAAGAACAAATGCTTTCTTACTCGTGTTTTTATGGACTAAAGCCAAGGAAACGGTATTTAAACCGTCGGAAAAATCATGGGCAATAACAGCTATCGCTACCAAAACTCCTATTGTTGAAGAAACTTGAAAGCCGATGCCAATGCCAACCCCATCTAAAAAAGAATGAGCAGAAAGGGCCAACGAGGAGGCAACACCAACACTGGGGTGTTTATGCTCCGGATAAAACTCTTCTTGAGAGTGGTGAATTAAAAGTAGTTTTTCAAAAATGTGGAATAATAAAAATCCTGTAACCAAGGCGATCATGGGGTCTACGGGAGGAATATTAAGTTCATAAGTTAAGGTAATGATCTCCGGCAAAATGTCAAAAGCGACAACGGCCAGTAGCACGCCGGCGGTAAACCCTAAAATTAAATGAAGCTTATCATTTCCTGTATATTGTTGTGCCCCCGCCCGAGAGACCTAACCGCCAGCGATGCAGGCCCAGCTCAGGATGACAAGCACAACCAAGAAACTCAGAAACGGGTGTCCCGTCTGTGTTCTCATGAAGCGCTTACCTAAGGCGAGGACTACCACGCCGGTGGGGACTACGAGAGATATTACTACGAGATTACCCATCTTAAGCCTCCTCGATTAAGTCTCGTGCCGGAAGATTATCATCTACTATAGGATTTGTCAAGATGGTCGAGGGTAAATTTAGCGGGGGTTGAATTCGACATGAAGCACTGTTTTTCTACGGTTCCCTAGTTATTCAATAAATGTTATTGCGGAGCCTTTATTGTTTACCCTTCCGGTTCTTCCAATTCTATGGATATAGTCTTCAAAAGTTGCCGGTATGTCATAATTAATTACATGACTGATGCCGGTAATATCAAGGCCGCGGGAGGCAATGTCGGTTGCAAGAAGAATATTTATTTCATTTCTCTTAAATTGCTCGAGAACCTTTTGCCTTTGGCTCTGGCGTTTATTTCCATGAATAACCCCTGCCTTAAATCCCCTTCTAATTAATTCATCCGTTAATTTTTGTATTCCATGCTTTGTTCTCCCAAAAATAAGCACTTTATCAAAACCTTCTTGAGTTAACAGATCATGGAGTTGATCGGTTTTTGTTTCTCGACCTTCAACCTTAATTAGATTTTGGTCAATATTGTCTCTTGAATCCTTTTGCACTACTGAAGATATTGTAACGGGATTCCTAACAAATCCTTTTATGATTTCCTGAACTTTCCCGGAAACAGTGGCGGAAAAGAAAAGAGATTGGCGGTTTGGGGAAAGGAGGGATATAAAATATTTAATATCATTAATAAAACCAATATCTACCATGCGATCTGCTTCGTTTAAAACAATGTTGTTAAATTGAGATAAAAATAATACCCTTGCATTAACAAAATCCTTTATTCTTCCTGGTGTGCCGATAACAAAATTAGGGTTTCTTCTCACTTCGTTCTTTTGTCTGTCTATATTTACTCCGCCAATACAAATTGCCGAACCAATATTCATTCCTTTGGTAAAAGAACGTAATTCTTCGTTAATTTGAGTTGCCAGTTCACGGGTTGGAGTAATTATAATTACTTTTTGAGTGATATCCTTGGATATTTTATTGACTAGAGGGATTAAAAAGGCGGCAGTTTTACCTGTCCCTGTATTAGCAATACCAATAACGTCCTGTCCTTTTAAAATTTCCGGAATACATTTGTCCTGGATAGGCAAAAGGGAAAGATAATTTTTATCTCTAATGTTTTTCTTTAACAGATCGGAAATAGGAAAGTCTCCAAATCTGTATTGAGGAATATAGACAGTTTCATTCTCAATTTCTTTTGACTTTTCTGCCAACTGAACAGCAAGAATTGCCTTAAGTACCCCCGCATTTGATCTGGCGTTTCTGGGAAATTTACTTTAATTAATTAAAGTAATAAAACTGCTTAAACAAGAAGTGAGATAATGAATAGTGGAAAAGATGGGGTTTAAAATTACTGTAAGTAAGACCTCTCTTTATCTAATCTAGTCAAAAGCTTACCCGGTTAAGCAGATTTACAGG